>VSSQ01000406.1_pt1 | contig 32249 bp, 22 predicted proteins | sample 4763081 | NCBI WGS metagenome assembly VSSQ01 (sample SAMN12137344, study PRJNA551015) | bioreactor metagenome | isolation source: SDC9 anaerobic chlorinated ethene degrading culture | place: USA: Knoxville, Tennesee | collected 2015-01-01
AGCAGGGCCCTTAGCTCAGTTGGTTAGTAGCACCTGACTCATAATCAGGGGGTCGTTGGTTCAAGCCCAACAGGGCCCACGTTGGGAAGAAAAAAGCACTTACATTTTAATGTAGGTGCTTTTTGTTTTTGTAACGGTCATTAAGATAATGCGCATTAAAATAATTGAAATGAAATCCTTCTTTTACTGGAACTGACTTTCTGAGTGCCACACCAGTTGTGTATCATAGGCAATAAGTTTTAAGGTCTTAATCCTTCTTTTACTGGAACTGACTTTCTGAGAAAAATTTCCGGACGTAAAAAAACCATACTTTGTTGGTCTTAATCCTTCTTTTACTGGAACTGACTTTCTGAGTTCGCACAGTTCAGAAGATACTTACTTCTACGTGTCTTAATCCTTCTTTTACTGGAACTGACTTTCTGAGTTATAATTTTGTTGAATACGACGGCGGCGAGTACCTTATTGTCTTAATCCTTCTTTTACTGGAACTGACTTTCTGAGTGCTTGTAAATAAGATAGCAAATGAAAAATTGGATAAAGTCTTAATCCTTCTTTTACTGGAACTGACTTTCTGAGAAAAAAAGAATTGCATCGGAAAATGTGAAGAAAAATGGTCTTAATCCTTCTTTTACTGGAACTGACTTTCTGAGAAAAATAACATGATAAACGAAGCAATCAAACGGATGCGTCTTAATCCTTCTTTTACTGGAACTGACTTTCTGAGCCATCCGACAAAATCGCAAGCATTTTGGGAGAAGATGTCTTAATCCTTCTTTTACTGGAACTGACTTTCTGAGTGGAGAGTGAACACCCAACAATGAATGATTTACAGGCTGTCTTAATCCTTCTTTTACTGGAACTGACTTTCTGAGAATGGCAAACGTCCCAGCTAAATACCTGATCTGGTTGTCTTAATCCTTCTTTTACTGGAACTGACTTTCTGAGATTGAATAAACTGATATGAAAAAAAACGAACAAACACTTGTCTTAATCCTTCTTTTACTGGAACTGACTTTCTGAGACTCAGTTCGGTAGCTATCGGACTTTGCTGCAGGCAGTCTTAATCCTTCTTTTACTGGAACTGACTTTCTGAGGGCAATCAAATGTTAACTGAAGATAGGTTTCTGACAAAGTCTTAATCCTTCTTTTACTGGAACTGACTTTCTGAGACTTTTGAGCAAGTGTTTAACGGGTTTCAAATTTTAGTCTTAATCCTTCTTTTACTGGAACTGACTTTCTGAGCAGTGCAGACAATTTAAACGTAAAAACTGATTTACTTGAGTCTTAATCCTTCTTTTACTGGAACTGACTTTCTGAGCAAGGCATCAAACTACTTTAAGACTGAATTTAACTCTAGTCTTAATCCTTCTTTTACTGGAACTGACTTTCTGAGATAGGAGAATTGACAAGAAAAGACGGAAAAGAAGTAGTCTTAATCCTTCTTTTACTGGAACTGACTTTCTGAGTGAAGAAGGCACTATTGACCCGTGCACTTGCAGGGGTCTTAATCCTTCTTTTACTGGAACTGACTTTCTGAGTTTAAACAGGTTGTTAAGTCTGCAAAAGTGGACTTGAAGTCTTAATCCTTCTTTTACTGGAACTGACTTTCTGAGGTTCACAACAATTCCCGATAACTTTACAGCAAGGGAATGTCTTAATCCTTCTTTTACTGGAACTGACTTTCTGAGAGTTTATGGCAAAAATCATCAAAGCTCCAATCATTGCAATGTCTTAATCCTTCTTTTACTGGAACTGACTTTCTGAGAATTTGATTGTGTGCGGAAGATCTTCGTCCGTTTTTGTCTTAATCCTTCTTTTACTGGAACTGACTTTCTGAGATAACAAAGTTAACGGCGAAATGTATGGAAGTTCCGGAGTCTTAATCCTTCTTTTACTGGAACTGACTTTCTGAGGAAGCAAAAAAGGCTGAGGCTGAAGCAAAAATGGGTCTTAATCCTTCTTTTACTGGAACTGACTTTCTGAGATCAGAATAAGATTGATGCATTAGGTAATCATAGAAAGTCTTAATCCTTCTTTTACTGGAACTGACTTTCTGAGAGTCAATTTTTACTTGACTACAGTTTATAGTCAAGTCTTAATCCTTCTTTTACTGGAACTGACTTTCTGAGTTAGTGTGGTTATTAGATGTGATATAAATTACATTTTGTCTTAATCCTTCTTTTACTGGAACTGACTTTCTGAGGCCGCTAAAATCATATTATTATGTCTACATTAACGTAGTCTTAATCCTTCTTTTACTGGAACTGACTTTCTGAGTGTATCTTATAATTACATAGACGAATTCGGCAATGAGTCTTAATCCTTCTTTTACTGGAACTGACTTTCTGAGATTGTGGGTGAAAGTAATTTTTATACAGACAGAAGTAAATGTCTTAATCCTTCTTTTACTGGAACTGACTTTCTGAGCTTTGGGAAATAGCCCGAGCAATTGGCCGTAACCGTTTTGTCTTAATCCTTCTTTTACTGGAACTGACTTTCTGAGAAACGGGTTTAAGTACTACAGTTCATCAGGTGAAGTGTCTTAATCCTTCTTTTACTGGAACTGACTTTCTGAGTGCTGTTATTAGTTCGGTTAAAAAACGGACGCAATATGTCTTAATCCTTCTTTTACTGGAACTGACTTTCTGAGGGAGCAAAAGTAATCCCATTACTATTACCAGTAAAAAGTCTTAATCCTTCTTTTACTGGAACTGACTTTCTGAGCAATGTAAAAAAACAGGTTGCAAGGGAAAATGTGAAGGCGTCTTAATCCTTCTTTTACTGGAACTGACTTTCTGAGAGCAACGGAACGGGCTGCAAAAAAAGCCCTAAAAAGGTCTTAATCCTTCTTTTACTGGAACTGACTTTCTGAGTTCAAGTACTACAGTTCATCAGGTGAAGTCCTGGTTGTCTTAATCCTTCTTTTACTGGAACTGACTTTCTGAGATAAGAGTATTGACCCCAATACTGTACTGTTACCGACAGTCTTAATCCTTCTTTTACTGGAACAGACTTTCTGAGACAACTACACAAACGGATGTCTTTATCTTTTAGTTTCAGCCGTCTTAATCCTTCTTTTACTGGAACAGACTTTCTGAGCCGTGAACATCAAATTATCATTGAACACGACAATGAAGGTCTTAATCCTTCTTTTACTGGAACAGACTTTCTGAGACTTTGAAAGGTTATTGGGTAGGTAATCATACCTTTGTCTTAATCCTTCTTTTACTGGAACAGACTTTCTGAGATGGTAGAAACTATCAAATGAAAATAAAAACGTCTGTCTTAATCCTTCTTTTACTGGAACAGACTTTCTGAGTATCTGATTTAAGTTCGTTTGGAGCGTCGGCTGACGGTCTTAATCCTTCTTTTACTGGAACAGACTTTCTGAGCACAAAATGGAAAAAGAAATTATCAATTTGACCGCTGAGTCTTAATCCTTCTTTTACTGGAACAGACTTTCTGAGCATCGTAGCTTGCAGCGTAGTAATGCGCCTAAACAGCGTCTTAATCCTTCTTTTACTGGAACAGACTTTCTGAGGAAGAGAAAGCGTATTACGAAGAAAATTATTATAAGGTCTTAATCCTTCTTTTACTGGAACAGACTTTCTGAGTCGCTAATCACCCGTTCAAAGTGATTGAGCTTGCTCCGTCTTAATCCTTCTTTTACTGGAACAGACTTTCTGAGTTATCACATTATTATCTTTGCTGATTGGAAAAGTATGTCTTAATCCTTCTTTTACTGGAACAGACTTTCTGAGTCCATTGAGATAAACGACGTCGAAGATGAAAAAAGAGAGTCTTAATCCTTCTTTTACTGGAACAGACTTTCTGAGCTTCGCTTTCTCAAATGAGCAATTTAAAGAAGGATTGTCTTAATCCTTCTTTTACTGGAACAGACTTTCTGAGTGTTAAAAGAAAAGAGATTAAAGAAATCTGAAGTAGGTCTTAATCCTTCTTTTACTGGAACAGACTTTCTGAGTCAGGCATCAGATAGTTTCAAACGTGCAGGGTTTAACGTGTCTTAATCCTTCTTTTACTGGAACAGACTTTCTGAGTAACGGCTCAGTTAATCGAAACGGCAATAGGTGGTGAGTCTTAATCCTTCTTTTACTGGAACAGACTTTCTGAGGATTAATAGCCCAAGACCTAGGAGAAAAAGCTTTTAGTCTTAATCCTTCTTTTACTGGAACAGACTTTCTGAGAAAAAAGAGACGAACTTGTCCGGATGTTTGAAATCTAGTCTTAATCCTTCTTTTACTGGAACAGACTTTCTGAGTTATGGAGGTGGGGTTATTATGGCCAACTTTCAATCGTCTTAATCCTTCTTTTACTGGAACAGACTTTCTGAGAACAACCAAAAGCAGTTACAGTTGCCTATAAGGATGTCTTAATCCTTCTTTTACTGGAACAGACTTTCTGAGAAAGAAAGCAATTGCAGAAACAAATCAAATTAAAGAAGTCTTAATCCTTCTTTTACTGGAACAGACTTTCTGAGCATTTACACTGAAAAGTACATCAAAATTATAGCAGAACAGTCTTAATCCTTCTTTTACTGGAACAGACTTTCTGAGGGTTTGACGTAGCAATTGAAGCCATGGACGCAGTAAGTCTTAATCCTTCTTTTACTGGAACAGACTTTCTGAGCATCTGAAGTGACGGATGAAATGTTAGAAGAGGTTGAGCAGTCTTAATCCTTCTTTTACTGGAACAGACTTTCTGAGATTAAGATTTGAGAACCTATCTGCTGAAAAAAGGGCAGAGTCTTAATCCTTCTTTTACTGGAACAGACTTTCTGAGGGTTGTTTCTTTAATTGTTTATTAATCAGTAAATAACATTGTGATTTCGCAAATAATTAGCTTTTTTTCATTAAAAACACGTACCTGTTTTGGGGCTGCAAATGTATTAATAAATTTCAATATGTCAAAGACCGTTTAATCAATTTTTCAGTAGTGAGATATTATTGATTCTGAATCCTGATTTTAATCGCTTTATCGAGTTTTTTATCCGGTAGTGGTTTTACCTCGAAACTAAGCGTAACTCCCTCTTTAATTTTAGAGTAAATAGGGTTATTTCTTTCAATAAAAGCGTAATACTGTTTACCATTTGTGCTCTTAATCCGGATATCAACGCCGGCTTCTTTAGGAATAGAAAGGGAAATTATTTTGCCGGTAAGCCTATCGTTGCTCTGAGAACTTACCGTGTTGTGTTCAATTTCTCCAACTGAAGATTTCCATTCACCATGTAGTTTTCGAAACAATATATTTTTTTCTTCTAATGCAATATCTGTGTTATCAAGCATGTCTCCTTTTTTGTATAAAGCAGGCTCAACTTTCCAACCAGCTGATTGTCGGATGGCAATGGCTAACTTATAATGATTGTTTTTTAACTGAGTATTTTCACTTCCTGTATACAGATCTCCGAGTTTTTCAAGTAACTCTACTTTGTAACTCAACTCTCCCGGTTGTAACATTGCTTGGTGCATCAACAGGAGAGCTTTTTCTTTATTCCCTGATTGAGAATGCAAATCTGCTAATTCTGCCAACATGAACCAATCACTTTTTCTGACAATTATTTTCTCAAACTTTGTTATTGCTGATGCAATATCGCCCTGCATTTTCAGACATTGTGCTATTCGCCTGCTGAACCATATTTCGTTTGAATAATGCATTTTGGTGATGTTGGCAAATGCGTCCTGACAAATTTTCAGGCAAGCACTGTAATCGCCGAGTGCAAATAATGATTTACTGTACTGGGCATACCACGTTTCTAACACGGAAGCTAACTCGGAGGTTTTTTCACGTCCTTTATTGTTGAATGTGACTTCCTGTGTGCTTGTTTTAAGCTTCATTGGATCAACTGATATACAAAAGTCATTGATCAACCTCCAGTTGATATGTGTCATTTTTGTTTCTGATTTCAACACCTTCAATACAAGCAGATTATATAAATCAAAAGCAAATTCGCCAGTCTGTTTGGATAATAACGGAATAAGTGTTATGAACTGTCGTACAATCTTCTCCTGATTTTGTTGCTGCTGAATCCTCGCTTTTTTATCATCTTCTTCATTTAGTTTAGTACCTCCATTGTTTGTTAGAATCGACTTGTACCAGTCGTATAAAACCAATAACCAGGCATTTAAAATTCGTTCGGGAGTGCTATCATTGAGTAAAATGCGATAAATAGTCATGAATTTTTGTGCGGCTTCATATGCTCCGGTTAATCTCAGACATTTTAATACGTCAGCCACAAGGTATTGATTCCCTGAAATTTCTTCTTTAGAAAAGGTTGTTTTGTTTTTTTTGAAATAGGAGAGGGTATCTGCGTATTGTTCTGATGCAGTAAGTTTGTGTATCTCCTTTTGAAATGTATAAAACGATTCCATATTCAGAAAAATAAAGTGTTTCTGGTCTTGGTAATGACATCGATGTCTATGGTCTGCCCGATAATTTTCATTGCTGTCAGATAATCGGTTGATATAGGTACCACCAAAATGCTGTCATTATTGTCATAGGCTGCCTGCACCTCCGTGAGATCTTTCCTGATTTGATCATATTTTGAGTTCGGCAGGTCGGCTAAAAATACCGATCGCTGCACCCGGTAACAACCTAATTTAAGCAGGTATTTAAAAACCTGCCTGCGTACCTTGTCATCTTCTATGTCGTACATCACGAAAAAAATCATATTTCCTGCTGGTCGTTTGTCTTGCTTAATTATTCCGAGAATTTTCTCAACCCTTTCCTCCAATGTCGTTATTTCCTCCAAATGAGTGATTGTGCGGTTGGGAACTGCCGAACCTGTTATGCCTGCGCGTGTAAGTTTGCGCATGATTTCGACAAATCCGGGTGGCTCTTTCTTCTTCCTGGGCATAGCATTGTTTGTTTATTGTAGCAGGAACTGATTAATCAACTCTGCGCATAATTCGTTCAATTCATCGTTCGTTCCTTTCCGTGGCGATTGTACCACAGAATAGCCTTTTTTACCATAAAATAAGTTTATCTCGGCTTCTCTGAAATTAACTTTCATCCTGATTTTCTTTCCATAATGAATGTTGATGACTTCTGTAACAGCAATGCCGGCATCAATCAAATAGGGGAGCAAACGTTCCATTAACGAATCCAGTTCTTCCGGAACAAATGCTTCTTTTTTTTCTATCAGTAATTTGAGTTTCGGATTTAGTAAGGATTTTATTTTCAACAAGGCTTCTTCGTCGGGACCACCTTGCAGATTTTCATTCTCATCCTTACGCGTCTCATTTTTTGACTGTTCTCTGTTTAGTTCCTTTTGAATCCTGAAAAGTTCACTGGTATCGTCAACGTTCATAAAGGCATTGATGTCGACCGGCTCACAATCAGGATTAAAATATGCTTGTGGATCGATACTGATAAAGCATGCTCTTGCCGCATCACTTGTACGAGCATCCACCACTTGTTCGAGATGATATTGTGAGGAAAATTGTTTAACAAACACCTTGTAAAATAAGGAGTAGATACCTGCATCGTAACATCGTTCCTTCAGTCGGAAAAGCAGTTTCAGCCCGTCCTCACCCGGCGATAAGAAACATAACATGACCCTGGAGTCTGATTGTAGTTGGGTACGCAAGGTATCAACTGAGATTTCCTTTTCAGAAATCTTGTCAATATCGAGCATGAAATATTCTGTATAGGCGAAATTCTCTGTCCGTCGGAAAGGTGGATTAAAAATTCCACACACCACATAGGGTAGCATCCGTTTAAGCTGACTGTACTGTTTGGGATCAAGCTGTCTCACTACCCGAAGCTGCCTGATCTTCGAACTGATATCCGGATCAGGATTTATCAGTTTGTGATACAGATATTCGGGCTTAATTTTCAGTAAGGGATCGTCCTTGGCTGTTACATTTTTTCCTGCCTGAATCATGGCTGTAAATTTATCAGTTAAACTTCTTGAATGTCTGAGCTAAGTCCTGCGCGTACAGGAATATCTGGTTCTCCCTGCTGCGTGAAACACCTGATATGGTTATCACTTCTTCGAAATAATCGTTAAATGACTGGATCAGTACCCTGCGTCCCAATCCTTCGAGCCAGTACGAACCATCGGTACGTATCGAATAATACTCGTCGGTTATCACTTCCTGAGAGACTAAAGTTACCACCACATAATCAACCCAAACACGGTACAATTCTATAATATCATAGACCAGCACTGGTCGGTTATAATCATCCCGATGCATTACCCCGATATAGGGGTCAATTCCTGCACGAATCAGGATGCCTTCAATGCGGGCATAGAGCAAACCATATCCATAATTGAGCATGGCATTCACCACGTCCATGGCCGGGTGCTGACTCCTTTGGGCAAAACGATATTGTTCCGGAATAAACAAATTGAGCGCTTCGAAGTATATATTGGAAGCTACTCCTTCCCATCCTCTCAGGTTGGCTGCAATATCAGCTACAATTTCCCCATCAAGTACTGCTATTTTGGTACGATAGTCATCCAGTCTCCGGATGGCACGTTGCACTTTGTTTTGGGTAACATCATCGCTTACCTTCATCATCAGGAGTAATGCTTGCTGGTTTTCAATTTTTTTGCGAACTACCTCTTTAATCCAACTCACAGCATCTTTCGAGAAAGTAAAGGCAAGTTGTCCTTTTCGGATGGTTGAAATGGATCCGTATTTAGGACTCCAGATGCGACCGATCGGTTTTCCCGATTTATCCATGAAAAGAACTTCAATTTCGTTTTCGATGGCCAGCAACACGGCATCGCTGGTTATTTGAGCGCCCCTGCTAATCTGAATAGAGCTAATCCCCTGAGCAGGCACCCGTTGTTTACCGTCTTTGTGTACAATCTGAAAAGCCTCGTTGTCGCGACTGAGGGAGGTTCCGAAAGTGTTTAGTATGAGTTCCATGGTAATAATATTTTTACATGAGCCACCAATTATCTACTATGTTTAATTCATGTTTTGCCCTGGTCATGGCTGTGTAAACCCATTGATACACATAAGGTTTTTCAATGGCAGGCACATTTTTAGCAATATCTAAATATACCTGATCCCATTCTCCACCTTGTGATTTATGACAAGTGAGCGCATAACCATAAACCGCCCTCAGTGCATTCAGATAGGGGTCTGATAGCATACATTTATTGAACAGAGGTGATTTCTGGTGAATATCTTTGCTTTTCATTCGTATATAAAAATCAATATACAGATCCTTTTGCTCAATCTGTGTCAGATTGGTTCTAACACTATATAGAATATTTTCTACCATCCATTGCGTATATACTTTTTGTGTAAATAATTCTTTTACGGATACCTTTACGAATGTGAGTCCGGCCCGATGTTCCCGTACTCCTACTTCGGTTACTTCGACCAAATCACCATTCATTAACCCGGTGATATAATTGTTCTGGGTTACTAGTAACAAATCCCTCTCCTGAACCTGTTGCTGCCTGATGCCTAACATGGGTCGGATAATAGACGTCAGGGTATCACAGGCATTGTTTGAAAAACAAATCAGGGTTGATTGATTGTAGCCGTTTCTTTTGATGTTCTCAACATAGTTTTTCAGCAATGTTGCCTGATCCGACATCACCCGAATGTTTTTATAGCCCAACAACGGAAATTTTGCCCATTTATAATTGGGTGGGTATTGGTATAAATCCCTAAGTTTTTTGGAAGCCTGAATTATGTCATTATCGGATGATTGCCTGATGATCTCGGTCAATACAAATTCTTCAACCGGAAAATCATAATTTCTTTTCAGATATGACTCATCTAATGCCGGTGAGGTGGATTGTGTCACGGGAGGAAGCTGACATTCGTCTCCTACAAAAATGAACTTTCCGTTTTTGTCGTATTTGAGCAAATCATGCAGAAGTTTTCCACTGCCAAAAACGGCCTGAATGGCATTGGGGTCAGGTTTGTCTGAAATCATCGACGATTCATCAATGATATAAGTTCTTGGTTCAGAACCATTATCTTCAATTGTGACAAGATCGAAATTCAGTAAAAGCTGCCCGGATTTATCAACTCCGCCTGAAGCTTTTCTTTCGTTAACGATCTTTTCAATATCCTGATTGATTTCCTGGAAGGCATAAATCTGGCTGTGAACCGTACGGGCTTCAACAGCTGCGATGTTGCTGATAATTTTCGATGCCCGTCCTGTTGAGGCCATTAACGAAAAGGTTTTTTCCTTTCTGACTAATTCCCGAATAAATTCCCTGATGAGGGTCGATTTACCTGTACCTGCATAACCTTTCAGTATAAATATCCCTTTGCCCGGCCGGCTTACGAAAAGCTTCAACCTGTTTATCGCTTTTTCCTGACCCGCACTCAGTCTGAATGATTTTTCGGTGGTTATCATGTTTTTAAGTGTTATTTAATACTCCCTGAACCTTGTGAAACTAAACTTGATTGTCTTCGTTCCGTCGTCATTCATAACCGATTGCCTTTGGCTGGTTGAAACAAGCACTTTGATATCATTCGTTTTTAGCATTGTTGCCAGTTTAAAACAGAAAACATATTCGCCCATCAGATGCACCACCGGTTCCGCGTGATTCTCGCTGGCAACAGCAAGTATCTTATCGAGATAAGCTTTTGCCAGTTCTTCAACCTGATTGGCGTCCCATTCCGGTTCAATTTCAGGGAAAGGGATGTCGATTATCTCACCAAACTCCGAAGCGGCTTGGTGTTGAGGGGCTTCCCATTGGGAAGAGGGGTGGTTGGAGAGGTTGATTAGCATGAGGTTATTTAATCTTTAATATATCCTTGAGTTGAGTACTGGATTTTATACTTTTCTTATCAAAAATCGATATGTTTGAAAGATGAGCCCTTTCCAAATTTATATTAGACTGCAAATCATCAAGAATAAAGATTGAAGTATTTACATACAATCCAAATCCTTGTTTCAAAGAATCAGATTTGAATATCGTTTCTTTTAAAATGTTAGTTCTTTCCATCTTTCCATCTATATTTGAAGTAATATAAATCGATGTTTTACATTCAATAGTATATAACTTATCGTTGTAAATAAATAACACATCCATTTCATTCTGGATATCAACACCATTTCTGTTTTTTTTGGTAATTATTAAACCTGTTTTTATCTCATCATTTGAGAGGTTTAGCTCTTTTTGAATTTTGTGGGCAACGTATTCTTCAAACCATTCACCGGTCAGGTATTTTATTTCTAACCTATTCAATTTATTATTTTCCTGAGGAATAAATTTAATTTCATTTAGAAAGTTACTTAAGTTTTCTATCAATGAAATATCAATGTTCTTCTTACTCCGATTTTTTCTTAATTCCGATAATACGTTTTCATAATTTAAGAATTTCCCTTCAATATACTTGTTAAACGTATTTTGTGTGATTTCAAAGCTAATACTACTTGGTGATGTAGGAGAAACATTAAATCCATACGCAATTAAGTATTGATGTAGATTTAGTTTGCTATTCAAATGAAAGACTTTCTTTTTCCTGCCTGGTGCTAATTTTATGTATTCGTTTTCATTTCCTGTAAGATAATATATTTCAGCACCCAATTCCTTAAAATATTCATATGATGCTAATACCATAACTTTTGTTCCACCAGTTAAATTTAAAATTTTTCTTTCATATTCATCAAACGGGAAGGTGTCAAGTTTTGTCTCAATATCATCAAAAGAAAACTCATTTACTTCTATTTCTTTAATACAAGCATGACTAATTCCAGAGGATTTAATAATCCATTCTGCTCTGTCTTTTTTACTTTTGGTAGTTATAAAGAGGTAGCAGTAAACTTGATTTTTGAATTCTTCTATTAATTGTACATTCGGAATAGTCTGATCGCTCACTAAACTTACTAATAATGTCTTCATTTATTTTGCATTTAAATTAATTAATTCTTTATCAAGTATTTCAAACAACACTTCTTTATGCGTTTTGCCTTCAGGATTGTTTTGCAAACTATAATGCATTATGCCATGATCACGACATTTTTCGATAGCCTTGCTTTTCATCGCAGTATCGGTTATGAATAATGCCTTACTGCCTAATCCGCCATACAGTTTCACTGCCGAAGCAAATTTATCGATGGTAGTATTATCAAAAATACTGGTTTTGCATTCTACAAACAAGAGTTTAGTGCCTGTATGGATAATGATGTCGATTTCGTTTTTACTGGTCTCGTTCAGGGAAGGGAAGACACAATTTAGCCTGATTTCTTTAGCTTTTGACCAACCCGATAATAATTCTGCAATCTCAAGCTCGAACCAGCCCGTATTGAGTATCAGACTATCGATATGGGGAGCTGAAAGTATCAAACTTCTAACACCCGACCTTCCTTTCATTTCAACATGATACGATTGGTCAGCAGGATATCTTTGGATGAACGAACCCAGGGATGAAGAAACATAATTCAGGTTTGGATTATCATATAGCTGTTTTGTCAGATTAAAAAAAACCCGGAAATTTACATTTCTGAGTGTTCGTATTCCGACACAAACCTGTTTGTCTTCGGGGCTATATTCAGAGAAACTGGTAAAACGTGTCAGCGGATTCCCCAATAGCCTGAACTGAACATCCATATCGAAATCAACTTCCGACTTTTCATTGGTTTTTAAGTCCCACATCAGGTTATTCTGATCAATATAGAACAACTGTGTATTTGCATCCTTACGAAAATACTCATAAAAGATTATCGACCAGGGTTTGGTACCACCACCCACATTGATGGTGATATGGTCATTTGTTGAAAAACCATTCTTGAGTTTGATTACTGCATCGCTAATTTGCTGCAAATCTACCGGATTGAACTTTATTAATTCACATTCAATCATTATTTCGGCATTTATACGGTTTGCTTCCGTTTCGGTTTGTGTTGAGTGTATAAGAATTACCCTGTCGGGGTTGGTGTACATTATACCCTGATACACCGGCGTTGTTTGTCCGCCAACCAATGCGATGTGAATGTTGGCCATATTACGATTTGTTGTTTTTAATTGATATTGCTTTTGCTGTAAGCCGGTATTTTTGTGACCTGCTCTTGGGTTTATCGGGTTGTGTCATTTCAATGATACCCTCTGTTAATCCGGGTTCGATGTATTTTTGTGTAAAATACATCCTGTCTTTGAATCCGGCTAATGATTGTAATTCAGCTCTGCTCATTTCACCCTCCACCAACAGTATAAGCGTTTCCATTTCTTCCGTCAGTTTGTCATGAACATGCGGGGTAACATGCGGGGTAACATGCGGGGTAACATGCGGGGTAGCCACTTTTCTATAAATAATCGCCCTGAATTCCTCATCCTGATAAAACACAGGTTCGGGCAGTCCGGCTGTTTTGGCAAGTCTGAAGATATCAAGCGTACCTGTACCGAGTCTTTCAATAAAACCGGCCAGGTACATTGGGTCGGCAATCAACGGATTGGCAGGGATTGAACGGTGTATTTGCTTGAGCTTATCAGTTGTCCAGCCCAAAGGAAGTGTCCCTGGATTCCACACTTCAATTCTGTCCCTGAAAATCATGACCTGCACACTACCATTGCAAGTATAATCGCGGTGAGCGATGGCATTCACAATCGCTTCGGCAATGAGCTCTCTGGGAATCTCGTACTTGCCGGGTATGGATGTGTTGTCGGAACGGGTTTCAATCGCATAATCCAGTTTCGACAACACGAACTCTTCCGTTTGACGAATCTGTTCGAAAAGATCCCCTTTAAAAACTTTATAGGAAGCAAGCGGTTTTTCAACAACAACTCCGTAGAATGACGCACAACGTACTTCAGCATTCACGAAAAAATGTTGAGGATCATAGCCGAACAGCAAGATGGCAGCATTGGTCAATTTGCCATTGTCGAAAAGATTCAGGTGAGTTAGCACCTCTTCAATTCCGGCAGTTTCGGGCAGCGGGAAGCCACGCTTTGAAGCAGCCAACCGAATGAATGATTTTATACGTTCAGGATCAATGGCATCCAAGGTGGCTTTATCACACACTGCGGCATCAAAAGGCACCGTACGAATAATTTCTTTATCAAGCAGGTAACTTACCAGCGAGCTGTAGATGCCGGCTTTTAAATCCTGAATATTCAGAAAAACTTTCCTTATTAAAGAAGATTCGACTTTTGCAATGAATTTGTTAACCTTAGGGTGTCTTTCGCCTGAGGCATGTCCTGTAATAAAAATAAACCTGGTCTTGTGATGTTGTGTTGCATGATCGAATTCATGTTCGGTTGGCGAAATTCCTTCGGTATCTTCATAGCCATATTTCGACCCGATAAGTCCGATATAGATATCACAGTGCTCAACTTCATTCAGATATTTCCGGTCAACATGTGTATCGGTCGCTGGCAAATGTTCGAACAAAAAGGGCTGAAAGAACCTTCCCAGAAGAGCGTCGGAAATAATGTATTCATACAATTCCTGACGTTCTTCGGAAAATTCGGATTGAACACTGCTGATGAAGAGTTTTTTGAGGAGCATGGGGGAGAAAATAAACTATAAATAATATTAATCATAGATGTCAAATAAAATCATAAAGAAAGCTTAACGAACCCCAGAACATCTGAGTCTTCATCAATTCTTCTTGATTTAGGGAAGTCATATTCAATATAATTATTGTTGCGCGGGCGTGAAGCAGGTATAACAACTTCTTTGAAATTAGTAAGTTCTTCTGTCCAGGCACCAGTAATAAAACGCCATCCGGATGCATGTCCGATGCGCAACACACATTCCCTCCCTTTCTCACATGATCTTATTGAGTTTAGTATCCCTTCTATGTTGTCGATATACTCTTCAGCTCCGGTTTTGTTGATTTCTTTCCAATACTCTAATTCCGAAACTACTAATTTCTCAGTATGAGCATTTATAAGCATAAAAAGATTTGATAATGAGCTAATTTGGATTGGAAAATTGCCCATATCCCGGAATTTATTCTTTACCCAATCGTAATAATCTTTTGCAATCTTCATCTCAAAAGTGCTTGATACGCCATTATTAATTGCTTCAATAAGCTGAGGTTTTGAATTATCGTGCAAATCGTCACCCTTTCTGATATTGATGCTTACAACCCTTAATGCTATTTCGGAATCTTTTTCAAAATATGCATCGCCTACATGAATAAACCTAAAAATATCTGAGTTTGGGTCTTTACCAAAAAGTTCCTTTTCAATTTTAGAAGCAGTGAGCAATAAGTTTCCAAAATAATCTGTTTTCCCTGTTTTTATTATGGATTCCTTGTTGTTAATTTTTGCAGATAATGATGCTAAAATTGCAGTTCGTATTGATCCTTTAATTGAACTACCGGGAATATAAGGTAGCCCCATGCCGTTATGAATATGTTCTTTAAGAGTATCGTTTGGATTAATTCCTTGCGAATAGTCAGTGAGGCGACGTTTTGAATAGTCGGCAACTTTCGAGTTTGGTGCAAATCTTTTGATAAACTCTTTAGTATTTTCTTTTCTCTCAATACTTAGCAACCAATCGTTCATATGCTCAATACCTATCAATTCGAGAACCTTCCTATCATCTACAACTCTGATGAAATAATCTACACCATTGTCGGTTGTTACAAAATCAGTGTTGTTTTGCAATATATTACCGGAACCAATATGTACCGGGGATAAAACTTCAATCTTTATTTCACTCATACTAATCAGATTATTACTGGTAAATAAAATGGTTTTCCACTTCGGTAAACCGGGTGCATACGTGTATCGTTCCAATCAGGAGTCAAATCAACAACCTTTCCTTCTAATGTTGTATTTGTAGGAAAAACAGATCCAACGTTAAACATATAAATCGATCTTTTTCGTAAATGTCTGAAATTTTCTTCGGTACTACCAGCCATATAACCACCACGAAGAACCATCTGATATCGTGAATTGGTTAAATTAATCTTCTCAATTTCTTCTTTTGTTGGAACATACAACGATAACAACATGGTTGCATTCGACCCTGGGTTGTCACGTATTTCAATTGTTTCTGTTTCAACTTCGAATTTTCCTCCTCCTACATTTCTATCAGTGCCTAAACCAGCTTCGCCCAACAATTTTGTTAATTCTACTATTTCTTCAATTACCTGCTGTTTTGCATCAACAAAAAAGTATAATCCCCCTTCTTTGTTAAAGTAAGTCCAATCAAAGTAAAAAGGTTCAGCATCCTGTCCATCACCCCGTGGTATAGTAACACGTTGCATTACTTTTGATTTTGCAGGTTGGAAAAATTCAGCAACACTATTCAGTAAATAGTTATGTTGTAACTGATTTTCCGGAACAGTAATCTGTTCGTTGGCATTTATTCTTTCCCATAATGGAATTTCGATATACTTAAGCTTTTTAAGTTCCTTTCGCTTAGCTTCTTTACTAGTGCCTTCAACCTCTACGTTAATTCTTCCTTGTATCTTTGGCAAAAAATAATGATGCGCACTATATGGGAAAGCAGAGCTAATCGTAAACGAATTCAAGAAACTCTCAATATCATTACTTTTCCCCCGCTGAGCACGTATAGCTGCTAATGCTGCCGAAATGGTATCGGACTGCAAATCGTCAGCCGAAAAGTCGTAATTTTCCTTTCCGGTTCCTATATGCAAGGGAGTGAGGTTTCTTAATTTTACAATGGTGTAAGTTGCCATAGTATATTATTTAATAAGTTCTTGATTCTCCCTCTTCATTATCTAAATCTATTTTCACCTGACCATAACCACGTGAACCATGACCACCTAAATAATCATCTTCAAGTAGTTTTATTGCCTGTTTTAAAGTGGCCTTCAATTCAGCTTCTTTTTCATCTTTAAATACATTTAATACCATTTCTAATTTGAATTTAGCTCCCGCCGGAACACGTTCGAAAGTACGTGGGTTGGCTTTTGCTGTTACACGGTCGATAGCAACTTCTGTTTTACTTTCTGTATAAGGTAAATCGGTGTTTGAGAACATTTCTTTGTTACTTACATCTAGTTCAGCATCACGAACTATTAAACGCGATGGATGTTTATCATCGCCATCACCGGCAGTTCCAAAAAGTTTCCCTGCTTTTGATTCGGGATTATTTGATGGTTTACCTCCATTTGTTTCACCGTTCGAAATTTCAACTAAAGCCCGCAACTTTCCCTTCAACGAACTACCTGGAATATAAGGGATATTTGTAATCGGATTGCGAACCACAAATTTATCTGGACCTCCAATATTTAACGAAGCATTAGTACCACCAATATGCAAACCGGTTTTTAATGTAATTGTGCCGGTATATATTACTTTTTTTTCTAATTTGATTGACATAATATCTTAAGATTTTAATGTATTAATAAATAATTTGTTTGTTTTATTCCGGTTGATTAATCTTTTCCACCGTATGATTTATGATATGCAAGTACTGCTTCAAGCAGATAACAAAAATTTATAAATGTTTTTGAATTTGTTACATAAGGGAAACAATGATCAAATATTTTTTTAAATAAAATCAATCCTTCATTTCGAGGGTCTCTACCTAGTGCATAAGCAACTTTGGGTTTTAGTAAATAAAATGAAACTTTCTCTTTTTCAAAATCACCCATTTGAATACGCTTAATTTCACCATAAATACTCCTAATTTTAGAATTAGTCAGACCATTTTGTGCCATAAAACTTCCTGATTTTTCAGCATACTCAATCAGATCTTTATCTGCCTCAATTTGTATCCATTGAGCTTTAAAAACTATATTACTAAATACCGTTGAGGCACTCACTCCATCTCGATTTTGATAGTTTTGTTGACCTCTGTTCTGTTGAGGTTTACTCTTGTCAAATGTCATAATTTTAATTTTTTATAGATTAATACTGTTTATTTCTTATTTCCAATTCCGCCCATCGAGCTGCAAATGCCCAAAGTTCGAGTGAATGATAGTTTGTTTTTAAAGTAATTCCATTTAATTGATTTTTATTTCCACATACTTCAGATATACAATTTTCGACCAACATATTTATCTCACTCTGCTTCTCACGTGCTTTTAACCTACTTAAATCATACGTCAGCAACCAAAATGTTCTAATATTCATTATTGTATGGTCTTTTAAATTAGCGTTTTCATGATGTAAAAGTAACTTTGAAATAAATGAATTATTCAGTACCTTCTTGTGATCAATTAATTCGACAATTTTATTTTTCAATTGCTCAACGGCAGGAAATTCCAGATCCCAATTCAAAGGCATTCCCATAAATGAAATACTGTTCTTTACATACTTTTCTACTTCATGTCCTTTGGCTGCCTTTTCTTCATCATCGCTTAGCTTAGCCGCTTTCATTATTGGAAATTTTGCAGGAACTATAGCAATACCTCCTGATAGTGAAAAGACTGTATTATTACATGTAAAATCTTTAAAATCAGAATGAATGCGTTTTGCTATTTGAATAGTTACTTCCCAACTTCCAATAATAAATAGATCGTCACCACCACTATATATAATGAATGATTTTTCAGGGTCAATTTCTTTCCAGATAGTATTCAAATATCCTGAAAAGAAATAATCGAACGAACGACTTAAAGCTGCATATCGTGATAGTGTGGCTCGTTCGGGTGCAATTCCTTTTTGGAAAATTACTCCCAAATTATCCACGTCCATTCGTAATACTCCAAGTCTTGTAAAATTAGCCTTAGTACACATTTCCTCGAAATTGGCAGTTTCAAAATCATTTCCTCCGTAAAATTCAAGTCCATAAATATTATTGATTCCATTTATGGTTTGCAGAAAATTACAAGAGCCGTTTTCACCATTCAATGTAATAATACTAACTTTATCTGCCGAAGATTTTAGTTCATTGGCTTTCTCCTTTAAATCAGCTTCATTGATAAAATAATATGTAAATCCTAAGTTTACAGGTTCAATCGGAGTTTTGTCTTTCCAGTATGGGATTTCCTCTTCAGTAACAACAACAAAGTCTGTCTTTTTTAATATTTCTCCCAATATAATTTGTTGTTTTGTGATTGGTTTGATAAATTGTGTTTCACCTTCAAATATCAATTGTTTCTCGTCTGGGAGGAATTCTTCACCGGTTATTACATCGCATTTTACATCACCTCCGTGCAATTGTGGCTCAAAAAATCTATCATAATTATTTTGGATGAAGTCAGCCAATTTACTATTCTTCTTTTGTTCTCTTTTTTCAAACAACTGACACCATGTATTACCAAGATTTTCGCCTCTTGTATGCATCAAAGTATTTCTACTTACTTCAATACTATCTATTGCTACAAATAATGAGGTCGTATGAGTATTGAAAATGTTCTGCTCAATTACTTTTATTGCTTTTTCAAGTTCATTTATTATGAAATCAGTGTTTGGAGCTAAAATATAGAAACCACCACCGGAATTATAAACTACATTGGCCTGATATAATTTGAGTTTTTTTAGCAAGAACCGAACTATGGTATCTGATAACAAACGTATATAATACGAACGTCCCTTTAGGTTTTTACCCGCATGTTTAGAAACTATCTGGTAAATATATGATTGAATTCCTGATATATCGGCACCTATCAGTAGGAAGGGATTTTCTGACTTCTTTTCTGAATTATTATAGTCGTATAAGCAAACTGCAATGGCTGCTGTAGTTTTTAGATGATCGTAAAGTGATACATCTGGAAAATCCATAGTGCTTGCCGGTATTGCACTTGCATATTTCGACAAGAGATTTAACAAAGTTTCACTAAATGCCCGATAAGTATTGGACTGAATGAATTTAAACTCTCTTACAAATGACTCCCAAAGATTTTTATAATCAGGATAATCATCAAAAGTTAGTTTAGGAAAACAATCTTTTGACAATGTCATCTCCTTCACAGGTAAATGATGTGGATTTTGAGACTTGTTTTCACTAATGCCTTCAAGAATTGAAACCATTCTTTTCTTTTTAAATGCATCCCATCCCTTTACATCCTGATCGTCAACAAACTCTGAATCTTTTTCTCTGTCCATGCCTGATGACAAACAGTCAGCAGCTTTAATTATTTTACCTAATTCTGTTAATTGAACATTAGATAAATGATGGGATGCTGCCAATTTGAGCAATGTGTCGTTTTCCGAGTTTTCTCCGGCCTGCTTAATCAAATTATTAAAGACAGGGTGAAAATCATCTATAAATTGAGCTGTCCATAGTACATGTTTATGAGAATAATTACCATTGTATACAGGGCAGAATGTGCTTTCAACTTTATTTAAATCCTTCAAAAATTTACTTTTACTTACTCCTCCTTCATCAGCCCTCTGATAAAATTTTCCGATATCATGCAGCAATGCTGCCAGATAGATTAAATCTCTTTTGTTCTCCATATGTATATAAGTTTATTTTTTATTCCTGATTACGATGTTTTTTCCCCGCCACCATTCCAAACCCCAGACTTGCTCCCTTGCCCAATCCAAAATAATCGGGCAGCGACACGTTGCTTTTAAATTCCACATCGAACGCCATCATTTTGATCCCTTTAAGTTTCATGAGGCGGGGTTCGGACAGGTGGGTGATTTTGCAGGTTATTTCTTTTTCGAAATGAACTCCCAATCCTTTGCCCATCGACAGGATATTGCCAATGAGTATGCGCTCCAGAAAACTGCACTTTTCTGCGACACCTTCAAGTTTTTGGAATTCCTCGTAATTGTCCTGATTCAATGGTAGCCATTTGCGCATGTAGTAGCTGAATGAACTGTCCCAGGTCTGTATCAACACCTGTCCGGCTTTAACTCCACTGATCTCCATTTGCATCTCTTGCTTCCCAAGGCGACAGGCGAAGTTTCCCTGCATCAGAAGCAGACCAACAGCCTCTGTACCCTCATTGATACATACCAATGCTGCCTGTTGGTTGATTCTTTTGTATTGTATTAACGGATAGGCATAACGATAGCCATCGCCTTCGTGATTGTGGAATAAAATATTGGATTTGTCTTTAAGTGTTTCATTAATGGCTCCCCTGAGCAGGGGGAGCTCGTGATGACTGATTTTGTTGTTGAACCTTAGTGTAAGGTATCTCAGCTTGGAAAAGTTTTGCATGGGCTTGGATTTAAGGGTTTTGTAAACAAATTTCTCTAAGCCCGACAAATTTATGAAAAAATTTTTAACTATATATGATTGTCGTTGTGTTTTTTCATATATATGTTTTATAACACTTTATGAGTTGCTGCTTGCATATTTTTCCATCTTCACAATTAAATTTCCATACACCTTTCCAATCCATCAAACTTAAAATATTAAGAATGCAATCAGAGCCTATTTCAGGCTGAAGCAATTCAGGTCGATGAAGGTTGTTTTTGTGCTGGTGGCGGTGTTCTCTGTGGTTAAGTGATTCCCCTCTCGTATAGACAAGCCTGCATACTCCCTGTGGTGGTGTGTTATAGTCTAATATGAGGTGCTTAGTGTAGTAGTACACTAAGCGATAGTGTACTACTACACTAAGCCTTAGTATACATGTACACTAAGTAATAGTGCACTACTGCACTAAGCACCTCATATTAGGTTGTGTTGGTGTGCCACTACCGGTATGTTGCCGGTGTCATAGCCTTTATTTATACAGTTCGCTAAGTTTGGTTACTGTGGCAGTAGTAGGTTTATATACTACTTCATCGGTACTTACTATGCTGATTGTCGGGAAGAACATGCCATAATAACCTTCGGCAACATACATAAATCCCTTGTCGCCAATCCCGATTATCTGTCCGTAATCGGAAATTACTTTTACGAATTTGCCGTTACTTTCGCAGAGATTCAGCTTGATGACGTACTTAGTTCCGATTTTATACAGATCGTCGATAATAGTATAGGGACTTCTGGTGCTGTCGACCGCCGCTACAAATTGCAGGTAGCGATCGGTTCCCCAATCAATACTTCCACCATCGGGGTCGAGTGCTCCTTTGAAATTGTAGAGTGTCCAATCTTCGTCAGCAGTAGGGTAGGATGGTGTCCTGAAAGCATCCCAAACCTGATTGCTTTTATACTTCGTAGTGAATATAGTGGTTTCTTCAATGTTGGTAGGTTCTTCTGTTACTGGTTCACAACTTGTAAAACTACAGGACAAAACCACTGCAAAGAATATGTTAAGGAGTATTTGTCTCATTTTTTTTATAGTTTTATTGAAACACCCAATTCAAGTGCTGAAATTCCGTAACCGATTTCGGCATAAGCGCCAAATTTCTTATTAAAGTTATAACGAGCGCCGGCAAAGGCCGAATACCCGATACCGCTCGCGCTGCTTGCACTGCCAACGTAAGGAGCAATGGCATCACTGCCGTAATACTTACTTGAAACAACATTGTAACCCAGCATCAATCCTGCATAAGTGTCGAGTTTCTTCACTAACTGATAGTGGAATAAACCGCGGGCCCCCAGAATAAGGTAAGAGTATTTATAACCCCACATTTCATTGTTGAAAGAAGATTCCCATTTGTTGGCACTGTAGCCCAGGTAACCACCAACACCGATTGAAGCTTTTCCTCCAAGCAGTCCTTCGAGAATGCCTTTTTCGTAAGATGCCGAGATGGGTGGGATACTGCTTGAATACCCATCACCGCCGTAATAACTTCCGATGCCGATACCCAGTTTAACAACCTGTTCTCCTTTTGAGATAATGTCTTTTGCACTGACATTCATTAATGCTCCGCATGTAAACAGAACAACAAACGTAAAAAAGATTTTTTTCATCATGATAATAATTATAATTAACCGACTTCTGATGATAGTTTTTTCGAAGAGCCGAAGTCCTGTTTAAACTCATCGAAATATGCTGTTGCTTGTCAACTGTTTATTTAAGTGACCACTTTCTATACATTTGACTATGCTTGAAAAGGACTGGCATGATTGCCGGAAATACAGTATTTCGTTGGCGTGGCAAAAATAGGTGATTTCGTTTGCAGGCTGTGATGAGGGCGTTTGCATAGCGTAAAAAAGTATTTGCCACCGGTAAAAATCTTTGTTTTTTTTGATTACCTTCGCAAACCAAAATAGAAATGACCAGATGCTGCGTGTACATTTTCATTCAAACAACCTGTTAAAGGCGCTTTTTAAATACAAACGGGTTGTTATTTACAGTCTCATTTTAATGCTTGTCGGCGCCGGGCATTATTTTTTTATGCAGATACCTTTTGAGCTTTTCAGATCTGTTCGCTGGTCGGTTATTTCGATGTTGTGCTGTTTGTGCTTAGGCGGTTCATTCCTGCTCATAGCCAGGAGGAACGGAAGTCGTGCCCGCGCTCTGTTTGCTTTTGTAATGTTTATGGTCGGTCTGACCAATCTGTTATCTCTTATCAAAGGACTGACTACCGGTTATGCAGGGGTGGTAGAGTATAAATTCTTGTCACTCCCCATGCTGGTTTACGGAAGTGTGTATGCCTATATTTTTCTTTTATACCCCATTGAAGCTTTTCGTCCCGGATGGCTTACGCTGAAGCGGGCAATATTACTATCTCTATCTACTGTCGTTATTCCTGGTATATACCTGCTTCTTGTAAAATTACAGCAAGAACCCATGCCGGCAATTGATAATCGGGCAGCTTTGAGCCGGGAATTCTGGAACATTAATGTGTGGGTTCCGTTACTCATACTTGCTTATCCTGTTTTCGGTCTGACGATTATGCTTCGTTACCGGAAAAATTATATGAAATGGTGCGAAAACAATTATGCTTCGTTGGAAAACATCGATATAAAATGGCTGGAAGATTACATTTTCAGCAATTTTGTGATTACGCTTTCCTGCTATGTAGTGGTGTTGAGCGATAATGTTCGCAGTGTGCTGATGCACAATATTATTTTCCTTGTTTTTTTTCTTTATGGTTTTTATCGTGTGTTGTTTCAGAAAAGCCCTTATCCGGAAGGCTATTTTAAAGAAAGTATGAATGAAATGGATGCGGAAATCAGAGAGGCTATGCATATCGGTGAAACATGTCCGGGTGAAGATGGGAGGATGGAAATGATTCCTGTAGAAGAAACAGATACGAATTCAAGATATTTGTTTGCTGATAAATTGCCTGAATATAAAAATAAACTGGAGCAATGGATGCAAACTGAGAAACCCTATTTGCGTAAAGACTTTAAGTTAACGGATGCGATGGAAATACTGCCGCTTAACCGCAGTTATCTCTCGCGTCTGTTTAACGAAGGATACGGTGAGACCTTTTATCAGTTTGTGATGCGTTATCGTATCGCGGAAAGTAAGCATTTATTGTTATCCCGCCCCGATTTAAATATCGCGTGTATTGCCGATTTATCCGGTTTTAGTTCTCCACCGGTGTTCAGTAGAGCATTTTTGCAGGAAACAAATTACACTCCTATGCAATGGAGAGAACAAAATATCCGGAATTAAAACTTATTTTTGCAACTTGTGTTATAAAGGTTGTTTAATATGAAACGACATGAACTAATTTAATCAATTATTTCGCCGAAGCGGAATGATTAAATTAGTTCATCGAGAGTTCCATACGACAACTAAAAAATAAAATTTTCGTATGAAAATAACAAAACTATTCATTCTTATTTGTATCGCCGTGGGATTACAGGAAATTGACGCTCAGGAGAACCTGACATACCAGTTGCCGCCGGAGAGTATTCTCCGGTTGGCTGATTTTGAACGCGCACCGCAGGTCGTGATCGACAGTAACAACGAGAACATGCTGTTCAGTTACCGCAGCACCTATAAATCGCTGGCCGATCTGAATCAGCAGGAAATCAGTCTGGCCGGTTTGCGGGTGAACCCGGTTACCAATATCAGTTCTTCTATTACCTATGTCAATAACCTGAAGGTTAGAAAAGTGAATGGCGATGAACCGGTACAGGTAAAAGGACTGCCGGGTAATCCCAGGCTGACTTACCTTACCTGGTCGCCCGATGAAAGCAAAGTCGCATTTGCCCATAACACAGGAGAGGGTATCGAACTGTGGGTGATGGATTTCGAAACAGCTACCGCGAAAAAACTCACAGAAGCTCGTGTGAATGCTAATCTGGGAAATCCGTTTAACTGGTACAGAGATAGTCAGTCGTTGCTCGTAAGGTTATTGCCCGAAAATCGTCCCAATCTGATTGACAGTAAAAATGCTTTACCGGAGGGGCCCATTATATCCGTCAGCGATGGTTCCAAAGCACAAAACCGCACTTATCAGGATTTGTTGAAGAATCCGACGGATGAGGCCAACTTTGTAACCCTGACCACTTCGGAACTGTACCGGGTGCAACTCGATGGAACCCGTAGCCTGTTCAAGGCAGCGGATATGTATGCTAACGAGAATTTCTCTCCCGACGGTTCTTACGTGCTGATTACCACCATTCAGCGGCCATTTTCGTATATCGTACCCATTAGTCGTTTCCCGCAATTAAATGTGGTGTACACTTCGCAGGGCGATGCTGTGAAAACAATTTCGGAAGTCCCGCTGACAGAAGTTTTGCCGAAAGGCTTTATGGCCGTGCGTACCGGTATACGTGCTATCAGTTGGCGTTCCGATGAACCTTCAACCCTATGCTATGCTGAAGCGCAGGATGAAGGAGATCCGCAAAAAGAAGTCGAATTCCGTGATGCTTTGTATTTGTGGAAAGCTCCGTTTACTGACAAACCGGAATTGCTAACCAAAACAAAACTGCGTTTTGCGGAGATTATCTGGGGCAATGCGAATACTGCCGTGTTGCAGGAAGAATGGTATGACACCCGCATGCGCAGGCTTTCAATCATCGATCCGGCTAAACCGGAAAAAGCGCCCCGTTTGTTCAATGAACGTAATTTTCAGGATATCTACGCGGATCCCGGTTATTTCGAAACCAAAAAGAATGAATATGGTAAATATGTCCTCGCAATGGATGGAAATAAACTTTTCCTGATTGGAGAAGGACATACTTCCGATGGACAGTATCCGTTCATTGATGCTTTAGATATCAAAACATTGAAGACAAACCGATTGTATCAATCGGCCTACACGGATAAAATAGAAGAGATTTTTGATTTTACGAATGTGAAAACCGGCGAAGTACTGGTGCGTTTGCAATCGAAAAATGAGTATCCGAATTATTTCATCCGCAATCTGAAACGAAGAATAGCTCCAGTTCAGATTACCCATTTCCCGAATCCGTTCGCAAGCATCGAACATGTTTATAAAGAAGTGATTAAATACAAACGTGAAGATGGAGTGGAACTAACCGGTACTTTGTATTTGCCTGAAGGTTACGACCGGGAAGCGAAAAAAGAAAAACTACCCTTGCTGATTTGGGCTTATCCGGCTGAGTATAAAGACAAGAACAGCGCCGGACAAAGTACGGCTAATCCGAATGAATTTACTTTTCCCTATTACGGTTCTTTTGTGTATTGGGTGACACGCGGTTATGCGGTGCTGGATGATGCGGCTTTTCCTATAGTCGGAGAAGATAAAGAAGAGCCTAACGATACCTTTGTTGAACAATTGGTTGCCAATGCCAAAGCTGCTATTGATGCGGTAGACGCACTTGGTTATATAAACCGGAAAAAAGTAGCGGTAGGCGGGCATTCTTACGGAGCCTTCATGACAGCCAACCTGCTTACCCATAGTGATTTGTTTGCCTGTGGAATTGCCCGTAGCGGCGCCTACAACCGCACGCTCACACCTTTTGGTTTTCAGCGGGAGCAGCGCAACTACTGGGAAGCGCAGGAAGTGTACAACGCCATGTCGCCCTTTATGCACGCCGATAAAATGAAAACACCTATGCTGCTTGTACACGGCGAAGCCGATAATAATCCAGGTACATTCACCCTGCAAACCGAACGATACTTTCAGGCATTGAAAGGCCTCGGAGCGCCTGCACGGCTGGTAATTTTACCGAAAGAGATGCATGGCTATGTGGCCCGTGAGAATATCCTGCATCTGTTGTGGGAGCAGGACAGGTTTCTGGAGCAGTATCTGAAATGACTAGAATTTATACCGGGCAGCCACGTTGAAACCTGCTGTTACCTTGTTTACTGCAATAATAGATGGATCCCATTCCGTATAATCCTGATGAAAATCGGCGGCATTTATTTTGAAATTCCATACCAGTGAAGGACCTGCCAAAATTTCCATGTGATTTCCAAGGTTAAATCCTACATTACATCTTAAGGTAGAATAGTGATTGAAATCAAGTGAAACCTGATGCATTCCTTCAATTTCGGGGTTGATAAAGAAAAGACTACTAATATCGAAGTTAGAACCAATACCGTAACCAAATGAGAAGCGATCATCCGTTTTGCGCCAGTCATAGGCCAATACAGGGTAAGTGTAAAATTGGCGAACACCTGTTTTAAATGCAATGTTAAAAGGGTTCATTTCATTGTAGGAAACTTCAATGGCTTTAAAACCACCATGCTTTACAAACGATAGAAAACCAATGGGCACCCCACTTTCAATATTGTCAACGCTATTAATAAATCCGAGTTGTAACCCATTCAAGGTATTTGCGCTGTTGATAAATCCATATTGCAAGCCAGTCATGCTGCCTGTTGAGTTAATAAACCCACATTGAACGCCTGCAACACCTTTGCCGGATGCATTAATAAATCCTGTTTGAACTCCGAATACCTGTTCACTCGAATTAATAAACCCGCCCTGAATGCCAACGTTTTTATTGCCATTCGAATTAATAAAACCCGATTGAATTCCTTTAAAATCAGCAGCTGTGCTATTGATAAATCCATACTGAATACCTGCGAAATCAGCATTAACAGCATTAATAAACCCGGATTGTAACCCGGTTACCCTTCCGCCGACACTGTTGATAAATCCTGATTGCACGCCACCAAAATTGCCTGTTGTGTTGTTCACAATCCCAATCTGAATACTCTCGTGGTTGCCGTTCACATTGTTTACGAATCCGATTAAGGGATAATTCCATTCAGATGGAATGTTGTTGGTGAAAAAATGATACTGAACTTCATTGTTTCTGTTGATTTCCTGATGTTGAGCCATTATGCAGGCTCCTGCTGAAAGTAGCACAGTTAATGCTAAAATTGTCTTTTTCATACGTTTAAAAAACTTTGTTGTTAATTTATTATAGAGTTAATGCATAAAGATTTTCATCTTATAGTAAAATCTATTTTGAATAATTATCTGTAAATCCAAAAATCGCAACAAAAGTAATTTTGCAGAAAAAACTGTACAATAAATATATCGTGAGGGTATGAAAAGAGGAAATGAATGACCTAAAAGTGACCTTGATTAGAAACAAATATAAGTTATATTCACATAAAAAAACACGGCTGAGAAACCGTGTTTTTTTATGTGAGATTATTTTCTCTTATTCAATTGTACCCGTTCCGGCTTTGAAGTCGAGTGTAACGACCTGTCCGGCTGTTACAGGAACTGCAGCCTGGTCATCACCATTGCCACGGTATTCAATCTTACCACTGAAGATGTTGAATTCTCTCGTCCACCAGTCGGTAGTTTTGATTGAACTTTCAGCATACATGCGCAAGTTACCTGCGGCAGATACTGTTGCTGTCAATTTCTTTCCATCTGTGCTTAACGCAAATTTGTTGGCAGCTACAGCCTGATTCCATCCTCCGAATGCATCACCAATTCCATATACTGAAGCAGGTTCGATAGCAATTTTGCTATTAGCATAATCAATGTAAATCATGTATAAGCCCTCAGCAGGTACAACGCAGTTGCCACCAACAACTTCGTATCCTGTATTGGTAGTCATTCCACTAAAGTCTTTACCCCAGGCTTTTTCCGGACTGAATTTGAATCCGGCAGTTGTGAAGTAGTTGATGCACCAGAAAGCACCACCAACGCCATTCACAGGATTCATCTTTACAATGCCCGGATTATTCCAATCCCAATTTTCACCACCAAAATCGCCACCATTGATGTACATTTCGGTAGGAAGAGCAGATGCTTCAGTAAGTTCAGCTGTATATTTGAAACTTTGAGAAATAGCTCCCTGTGCCAGTGCGTATTTCAATGTAATTCTGTATTTGCCGGCTTCAGCCACTTCAATGTCAGTTGCACCTGGAATCATTCCAGCACCCAGGTTTGTATTAGCTTTTACTAAACCTTCTTCATCCAGGATGATTTTCCAACCGCCACCATACGCAAATTTAAATTTAGCTCCGGCAGCCAATTCCTGATTTTCCAACGTATAAGTAATAGTATCACCTTCAATGGTTTCTTCGAATGCGGTGAATCCCCAGCTGTTCATTCCTCCGCGTACACCTAATTCAGCAGGAGCAACAAGGATTAATTTGTCAGCTAAATCATTGTTCAGGTTCAAATCCAGTACTATGTGATATAAGCCCGATTCAGCAACCTGCATGGTTGTGTTTTGAGTCATAGTTCCTTTATAAACCTTGATTCGAGGTTCGTTTTCGCCACTTAATGTATCACTGAGTGCAAGTGTAGCGCCATATTTAGTTTCAGTAACACCTTCTTTTAAAACCAAAGAGAAAGTTTTTCCTCCTTCAAGATAGATGTATTTTTCATACATGCCGGCACGTTGACAAGCAGCAGAGATTTTTTCTTCGGCTGAAGAAGCGGCCTCTTGCAGTACTTCGTTAAAACCTACTGCCATGGTGGTTTTTGCAGCGCCAGTAGCCTGTAGATTTGCAATGCCTGTAGCTTCACCTATCACATAGAATCCATCTTCTACAATTTCATCTACGTTAGGATCTTCTTCCGGATCACATGAAACGAATGAGAATGATAATGCTAATAAGCACATCATAAGATAATTAATTTTTTTCATACATAATTGAATTAAATGATTAGTAATGATTGTGATTTTTATTAAGAGTTATTTATTGCCAGTTGTTTTGCGTGTAAATGCCCGGGTTATCATCCTGCACCCATCTTGGAATGGGGAAGATAGCCCGATTAGCAGAGCGCGTACCCATAAATTCCCACATGCCGGTAGTGAATTTACCAAAGCGGATTAAATCCTGACGACGGTGGCCTTCCCAGGCTAATTCTCGACCCCGTTCCGCTAATAATTCATTCAGCGTCAGTGTAGCAGCTGTGTAATCGTCTAATCCGGTTCGTTCACGTACTTCATTCACCGCATCCAGGGCTTCCTGGTTGGCGACGCCACCATTCAGTCTCATCAAAGCTTCGGCTTTCATCAGCAAAATGTCGGCATATCGGTAGATAGGGAAGTCACTGTTGGCATGGTGTTCAATCCCGGGTTCAATTTCAAATTTGATAAAGCGGGCTCCTTCAAAAGTATTTGCAGCCGTTGGATCCTGAATAGTAGTAACTTCCGGGACGATAATGGCAGGTGCATCTTCCAAAGTGGCGTTAGAGTATTTAATTACTTCACCATCTTTCATAACCGGACCGGTAAACCATTGCGCTTTTCGTTTGTCGTTGCTGGCATAGCTGTCGTAGAATGATTTCAGCGTACAGGGTCCGTTCCAGGTTTCTGTTGTAAATCCATAAGCCTCCTGTTGCGTGTAATGTAACGTAATCAGGTGAAACATATTACCTTTTGCGTAAACTGCATCAAATACAATCGGGAAAATAATTTCTTTGTTTCCTACATTGTTTTTCTTGAAAGTTGTGAAATAGTCATCATTCAATGCATAACCATAACCTCCTTCGATTACTGAATCACATTGAGCAGCAGCATCAGCCCAACGGGCAGTGCCTGTATAAACCTCTGCATTTAAATACATTTTTGCTAAAATTGTATGAGCTACCGGTTTTGTCATGGATCCATATCGAACACGGTTGTCTAATTTGTCGATATTATCCAGTATTTCCTGTTCTATCCATTCAAAAACTTCTGTGCGTGTATATTGCTGAAGTTCACGTTGATTATCATCGATATGAATGTTTCCATATAAATCCATGGCTAACAAATGATAAAAGGCACGCAATACTTTGGTCTCAGCAATACCTGATTTTGCTGCATCATTATAGGTCGATTCATCCGTTCCCATGATATTGATGATGTTATTCAACACATTGTTACATTTGGTAACGCCGCCGAAAGCAAAACTCCAACCATTATTTATATCCCGGGTATCTTCTTCCCAGGTGTGGGTATGCATTTTTATAGGTACACCAGCATCATACCAGTCGGTACCCCTGGTTGGAACAACTACCTCATCAGATGTATATTCCTGCATGCTCCAGTAACCTTCCCTGTAAATATATCCATATTCGCCCGCTAACTGTGCATAGGCATTGGCTATCAAAGTTGAAAATTGAGCCGGAGTTTGAAAATAATCTTCTTTCTGAACATCGGAGTAAATTTCCGGTGTTAAATCAGTACATGCCGTTGTAAATAACAAACCCAGTGAGGCAATTCCTGTATATAACTTTATTAGTTTCATATAAATAACTTTTTTAAAGTTTTGAAATTAAAATTTGAAAGATACTCCCAGATTAAAGGAATGTTGTGTCGGATAATAAGAACGTCCATCAAATCCGGGGGTCAAACCTGACATGCTAACCGTTGAAGGATCGTGTCCGGTATAACCGGTCAGCGTAAATATGTTCTGCGCCGTGAAATACACCCTTAAGTTGTTGATGTATTTTTTTGTTTCAGTGGAAAGAACCGGTGTATATCCAATTGTCAGGTCATTGAGTTTCAAATAGGATGCATCTTCCAGGTAAAAATCCGAGAACCTGCGTAAGGACGCTTTGTCGGAACCGGATGTTTTCCAGTTGGTTAATTTTGCCGCATTCCCTTCGAAAGATGACAGTAATACATTTTCGGTACCACGGGTGTTTTCATAGAAATAACGGGTTTCATTAAAAATTAAACCACCAAGCTGTCCACGGAAGTTTAATGAAACGTCATAATTTTTATATCGCAACGCACCACTCAACCCATAAGTCAGCCAGGGGAATGCATTCCCAAGAATCATTTTGTGCGCATCCTGCGGGTCAGTCGTGTAGCCTCCTGCCGGTGTTTGAAATACCCACTCTCCTTTGGAGTTGATACCGTAATACTTCCATCCCCAGTAGTTGCCTATAGCACCACCTTCAGTCAGTCGCATTACATAATTTCCTGTTTCTCCATCACCGGAAGAAATATAACCAGTATTCTGGAAACTTGCAATTAAATTGCCATTGGCATCATAATTTCCATATTGAGTCCCGGTAATTCTTACAACTTTATTTTGGTTCCAGGCTGCATTGAAAGTAACATCCAATGTTAAATCCTTCGATTTGATAGCTGCACCATTTAATTGGATTTCAACTCCATAGTTGTGAATCTGTCCGTAATTATCCCATTTGTTTGAGGATACGTTTTCCCCTGCCAAAGGAACTTTATATTCATACAGCAAGTCAGTTGTGTTGCGGAAATAACCATCAAGAGAACCGGAGATTCGGTTGT
>VSSQ01000407.1_pt1 | contig 32045 bp, 31 predicted proteins | sample 4763081 | NCBI WGS metagenome assembly VSSQ01 (sample SAMN12137344, study PRJNA551015) | bioreactor metagenome | isolation source: SDC9 anaerobic chlorinated ethene degrading culture | place: USA: Knoxville, Tennesee | collected 2015-01-01
ATACTTGTTTTTCCCGACGTTGAGGAGCTTGATTTTGTCGGCCCCTTCGAGACGCTGTTGGCGGCGAACGTGGTGAAGCCGGGCAGCATGGACGTGAAAATACTCGCCTTCCAGGACGGACCCATCAGGGCAGCGAACGGTCTTCGCTTCCTGCCGGACGGAGGGCCCGATCTCTGCCCGCAGCTTGACGTGCTCATCCTTCCGGGAGGGCAGGGCCGCCGGATCGCCGTTCGGGACAAGCGGGTGATCAGCTTCGTAAAGGAGCGGTACGAACAGGTCCGCTTCCTGGGCACGGTCTGCACCGGCGCCTTCATCGCCGCCGAGGCCGGCCTCCTCGAGGGAAGGGCAGCCACTACCCACCACGGCTTTTTCGACGAACTCGACGCCTATCCCGGCGTCAAGGTCATGGAGAAAAAGGTGGTGAAGGACGGCCGCATTCTCACCGCCGGCGGCGTCAGTTCGGGGATCGACCTTTCCCTGTGGATTCTCGCCCTGCTCTTTGACCGCGATTTCGCCGCCGAGGCGGCGGGCTACATCGAGTATCCCTTCCGTCCCGACGTTTTTTTCGAGAAATAGGAGGCTTTTCATGACGATCTCTCCTCTTGCGGGTCACCGGCCGCCCCATACCATGCTCGCCTCCATCCCCGGCCTGGTGTCGGCCTACTACACGGAACAGCCCGACCCGGAGAATCCCCTCCAGCTCGTCTCCTTCGGCACGTCGGGGCACAGGGGATCTTCCCTGAAGGGGTCCTTCAACGAGGCCCACATTCTCGCCGTTTCCCAGGCCATCGCCGAGTTCAGGACAGGGAAGGGGATCAACGGTCCCCTGTTCGTTGGAAAAGATACCCATGCTCTCTCGGAGCCGGCTTTCCGGACCGCCGTGGAGGTTTTCGCCGCCAACGGTGTAGAAACGGTGGTCCAGGAGGGGGGAGGGTACACACCCACTCCCGTGATTTCCCATGCCATCCTGGGATGGAACAGGGACCGGACATCCGGTCTCGCCGACGGTGTAGTCGTCACCCCGTCCCACAACCCCCCGGAGGACGGGGGCTTCAAGTACAACCCCCCGTCGGGGGGGCCCGCCGATCCGGAAATGACCGACCGGATCCAGGCCCGGGCCAACGAAATCCTGAGGTCGGGAGGAAAGGGCGTCCGGAGGATTCTCTTCTCTTCGGCCATGAAATCCGACACGGTCAGGGTGATGGATTACATTGCCCCCTACGTAAACGACCTCGGGGCCATTCTTGACCTCCAGGCCATCGCCCGGTCGGGCGTCTCCATCGGCGCGGATCCCATGGGCGGCTCCGGCGTGGCCTACTGGGACGTGATCGCTTCCAGGTACGGGCTGAAACTGGACGTGGTCAACCCCGTGGTGGATCCCACCTTTTCGTTCATGTCCGTGGACTGGGACGGCAAGATCCGAATGGACTGCTCATCCCCCTATGCCATGGCGGGCCTGGTCAACCTGAAGGACAGGTACGACATCGCCTTCGGCAACGACACGGACTTCGACCGCCACGGAATCGTGGTCCCCGACCGGGGACTTCTTGCCCCGAACGGCTACCTGGCCGTGGCGGTGGACTACCTCTTCACCCACAGGCCCGGCTGGAGGAAGGACGCGGCCGTGGGAAAGACCCTCGTATCAAGCTCGCTCATCGACAGGGTCGCCCGGTCGGTGGGACGGAAATGCGTGGAGGTTCCTGTCGGCTTCAAATGGTTCGTGGAAGGACTGCTCGACGGCTCCCTGGGCTTCGGGGGCGAGGAAAGCGCCGGGGCGTCCTTCCTCAGGAAGGACGGGACGGCGTGGTCCACCGACAAGGACGGAATCATCCTCACCCTCCTCGCGGCGGAAATCCTGGCGGTTACCGGAGAGCACCCCGGAATACGGTATGACGGGATCACGGCGAGACTCGGCGTTCCCTACTATGCAAGGATCGATGCCGCCGCCGGGCCTGAGCGGAGAAAGCTGCTCAAGAAGCTTACCCCCGAGGCTGCGGAGGGAGACACCCTGGCCGGCGAGCCCATTCTCGCCAAGCTGACGGAGGCTCCCGGTAACGGGGCACCCATCGGCGGCCTGAAGGTGACTTCCGAAAACGGGTGGTTTGCCGCCCGGCCCTCCGGCACCGAGGACGTGTACAAGATTTACGCCGAGAGCTTCCTCGGCGAAGACCACCTCAGGAGGATCCAGGAAGAGGCCCGGGATATGGTGGACGGGGTCTTTGCCAGGGCAGGCGTCTGACACCGGGGAAGGAAAGCGGGGCCGCCCCTCAGGGGCGGCCCCGCTCTTCATTGATGGCAGTGAGCTCACGCAAGGGTATCGAGCCGATCTTCGGTCTCCGAATCCGACCCTTCCCTGCTGTCGGGGTGCAGGTACTCCCTGAAACGTTTCTTGTTCTGTTTCGGTCGGTCCTTTGCCGCCTTTCCGGTGACTCGTCCTCCCTGGGCCGAAAGAACGGAAAGAACGGGAGACACCCACGTGGATTCCATTTTTTCCATGGCGCTCCCTCCTTTGTCTTTTCTTATCGGCGTTTTTAGAATAATCCATTAACAAAAAGCCGCCCCTTCTGGGGGCGGCGGGAAGAAAACGATGTCAGGCTTCGTCCTTTGCATTGCTCTTCATTTTCATGACGACCATGACGATGCCGATGACGGCCATAATCCCAAGCCAAACCATGGTGATGTTATTCATCCATTTCACCTCCTTACATCCAGGAGCACGACGAATTCGATCTGCAAAGCGCGGCAATAAGTGAAAAGAAAAACGGAAAACGAAGATCTGTGAACTGAAAAACGAATAGAAAGAAGATCGAAACTATTGGACTGAAATTAACCTACCATAATTGGCAGCTCAATTCAACCCAAGATTGAAAAAAACAGGCAATTTGCTATTCCCTATTTTCAGACCTATTTCCTGAGGGAATGGATGGTGCTCAATGTTTCCCCTACGGTCTGCTTCGGATTCGCATGCTCTCCAGTATGATGTCTGCTCCAAGGGCAACGTCCTTCAGGGATGCCTCTTCCGCCGGATTGTGGCTGATTCCTTCCCTGCAGGGGATAAAAACCATGCCTGCGGGAGCGACGGCGGCAATCTTCATGGCGTCATGTCCTGCTCCGCTGGGCATTCTCCGGAAGGGGATTCCCGACTCTTCCGCCGCCGCCGCAAGTGAATCGGTTACGCAGGGGGCCAGGGTAACGGGATCCATGGCGGAGATGATGTCCACGTCGCACCGGATACTTCGCCGGCCTTCCGTTTCACGGATGATATTTCTGACGGAGGCGACAGCCCGGGAGATGCTTTCTTTTATGATTCCCCGGATGTCGATCCTCAGCTCCACCATGCCCGGAACCACGTTCAGGGCGTTCGGATGGACATGGGCAACGCCCACCGTGGCCACTGTTGCGTGAAGGCTTTCCGCTTTTCCCGCTTCTTCGACGCCGAGAACGATTTCCGCCGCTGCGCAGAGGCCGTCTTTCCTCAAGTTCATGGGCGTGGCTCCTGAATGGTCCTGCCGGCCGTGGATCGTGACTTTCAGCCGCGTAGGGGCGGCAATGGCGGTCACGATACCGAGAGGTTCCTTCGCCTCCCAGAGCACCCGGCCCTGTTCGATGTGGAGTTCGGTAAAGTCGATCATGGGGTCGAGACCGCAGGTACCGGGAGAATGCCCTTTTCGTATCATGGCGTCGTACAGGCTGTCGCCGGAAAGGGATTTCGCGTCTTTGAGCCGGTCGGTGCAGATGCTCCCGGCGACAGTTCCGCTGCCTGCCGTGGCAAGTCCGTACAGGCTTGATTCTTCGGCCCGGAAAACGGCGGTTTTTACGGGGAGAGAAAGCCCGAGCCTCCGGATTTTTTCCATGACGAGCAGGCCGGCAAGGACGCCGACAACCCCGTCATATCGTCCTCCCTGCGGGACGGAGTCGAGGTGGGATCCTACCACGCGGCACGGACGGTCCGTTTCGCCCGGAAAGGAGATGAACATATTCCCTATGCAGTCCTCTGTGACGGAAAAACCGAGGCCGGAGGCAAAGCCCGCAACCTTTTCAAACATGGCATCCTCCTCGGCCGAATAGGCAAGCCTGGTGACACCTCCGTCGGGATCGGCTCCAACAGGCTCCAGTTCCCTGAACCATTGTTTCAGCAGCGGCAGATTCATTCCATCATCTCCAGCGGTGCCCTTTCACCTGGGGCGAAGGGGACAGGATATTGAAAAACGTTTTTTCTGCTACACTATTCTATGAAAGGTTTCATATTCCAGAACTGAAGGAGAGTGAGTACAGTGAAAAAGTTTGTTCTTCTGCTGTTTGCACTGGCTGTTGCCTTTTCCGCGGGTGGGGCGGCTGCCCATCCCCCCTCGGACCTTGATCTTCTCTACAGCAGGGAGGAAGGCGTTCTCGAGGTTTATGCACCCCACTCGGTTCCTGACGGGAAAAGACACTATATCAACCTCTTCACCCTTTCCCTCAACGGGGATCTCATGTACCGCCTCGAGCCGGCCTGGCAGGTGGACGGCAAGGCCGCTGCTGCCAGCTTCCACGTGGGTGATCTCCCCAAGGGAGCGGTGCTCGAGGTTGAGGCGGTGTGCAATCGCGCGGGAAATATGAAAAAAAACCTCACCGTGGAATAGGAAACAAAATCGAGGACGTCCTTCGGGGCGTCCTCGCTGCATGTCCGAATATGGGGCGTGATTTACGCCGTCAGCGACAGTTCCGTGTCCCGCCGGCCGAAATTCCCTGTTTTTGCGCCTGAGTAGGCACGGACGGCGTCCTGTTTTGCCATTTCCGCCCGGGCCCGCATCTGGGCCGCCGAAGCTGCAGCCGCTACCCGAAGATCCTGGGGGGAAGGAGATCCGGGGGCAAGAGCCGCCCGTTTCACCTGTTCCATGATCAGGATGGTCTCTTCGGGCGTTTTGCCCTCCGGAGCGGAAATGGACACTTCCCCTCCGGTGATGTACCTCCTGCCGTCCGGGCCGGTGGCATAACTGTAGGACACGGGACCGGCATACTGGCCGCCCACGGCCATGTGGGCCGCTTCGTGGGCGATGACGTCCCGCTCGATGGCTTTCAGCCGCGTTTCCGCCGCTGCCTCTTCTCCGGCGGCGTTTTTCTTTCCTTCTTCAGCGCCGGTGCTTTCGCTGCGGCCCTTCCGCACGGCCGGTCCCCGGTCTTTGCCGGAAGCCGGAACATTGCCGCCTGCCTCTTCCTCCGAAGTCGTCCGGACCGTTACCGTTGCGCCCGTAATGTACGGCCTGCCGTCCGGGCCCCTGGAAAAATGATAAACCGTGGACGTCACATCGCCCGAGTTCCGCAGGGCCATTTCCTGGCGAAGAACCTCCTGCTCGGCACGCCGAAGACCTTCCCGTCTTGTTTGGCTGGCGACGGGGGCGGCTATCTGTATGCTGTTCACGGGGGAAACCGCGCCTATGCCGGACATGGGCGCCTCCTTGCAAAAGGATCAGTAAATTGAATCAATTCATTATAGCAGATTCATTTACCGGCCCTCTACAGTTTTCCCCAGATCTGGTGCTTAAATGTGTAGCCCTCTTTTTCAACCAGTGTGCGGACAGCGTCCCGGATTTGCTGGAACCTGAAGGTAAAGCCGTATCTTCTGCGGAACATCTCCGACTGCTCCTCCAGCACTCCCTCAAGCCCGCCCGGTCCCGAAGCTATTTTCCACTTCCTGAAGCCGAATCCGGATATTCCTTCTCCGGTTCCGGCCCCGAGGCCGCTCTTTTTTTCCACGAGGGTCTCGTTGTAAACCACTTCCCGCATTTCCTCGTTCACCCTGAACCGTGCTGTGAATGTGAGCTTCCTCCGGGAAAAAAAACCTTTCCTTTCCGCAACGACGGACGTGAGCGAATGAAGCCCCTCATCGGACTGGAAATCGCCGGGAAGTCCCGTAATGAGGCTCCGGATGGTATTCATGATTTTTTCTTCAATCACGATGCTCTCCTCCATTCCAAAGCTTCCTGACGGCACCATTGTACTCTACGGGACACAAAATCACACTCTTTGAAAACAACGGGGAGGAATCATTCCGCCGGAAAAAAGAGTAGAATATCTGAAAAGAAACACATTTTGTTCGGAGGTGGAATGGACGATGAAGGCAGCAAGGCGTACCGGTGCGGCGTTTCTGGCGGTGCTGCTCCTCGCGGCGGCAGGCTGGGGAGCGGATATTCAGGCCATGGCGGAGAAAGTCTATTCCGCAGCCATGGACGGGAAGCCGTTTCCCGTCCTGACGGCGGAGTATCCCGGCATGACGGTGGACGAGTCCTATGCGGTCCAGACGGCTTACTCCAAAAAACGGCTCGGATCGGAACGGCCCGTGGGCTTCAAGGCCGGCCTGACCACCGAGGCCACCATGAAAAAATTCGGCTCGGACACCCCGTTCGCCGCCGTGCTCTTTCCGGGAGGAGCACTGGACGGGTCGGCAGGACCTGTGGAAGTGAACCGGGCCGGCTTCGGCAATCTCATGCTGGAGTGCGAGATAGGCTTCATTCTCGGGGAGCCTGTGAAGGAGCCCCTGAAGGACGTAGACACCCTCAAGGGGAAGGTTGCGTTCCTGGCTGCCGCCATAGAGCTTCCCGACCTTGCATTCACCGACATGAAGCAGCTGAAGGCGGCGGACATCAATGCGTCAGCCATCTCCTCCAAGGGGTTCATCATGGGAAAACCGCTTCCCCTCGGCGAGGCGCCCGACATCAACGAACTTATTCCCGTCCTGTCCCTGGACGGGGCTGAAGTGAACCGGGGCAAAGGATCGGACGCCCTGGGGAACCAGTGGGAAGCCGCCCTCTGGCTGGTGAACACAATGGTGGAGCATGGCTGGACTCTGGAGAAGGGGGATGTGCTCCTGACGGGAGCCCTTGGGAACATGCTCCCCGGAAAACCCGGATCCTACGTTTATGACGCCGGGGCCCTGGGGGCCATCGAGTTCACGGTGAAATAGAAGGGCACGGAGGACTTTGAAGCGGCTCCCCCTTCGGCAGGGAGAGCCGCTTCGCGCCTATCTGGACTATTTGTTCATTGTGAGGACCTGGTCCACCATCTGGCCGAAGAAACCATTCAGATCCTTCGTCACATCCTCGCCCTTCTTGACCCTCTCCCTGATGTCGTAGGCGAAGGCTCTCCACAGGTCGTTTATCCCCGCCTCGTAGAATTCGCTGTACCTGTAGCTGTCCTTTTGGACCGAGTATACCGTCCCGTCGGCAAGGGCTTTCGGTGTGGCATTCGCCCCCATGAAGAAGGGGATGGAGTAGCTGTAGGCCGGAAGGGTCACGAAAACTGTTGTCATTTTTTCCGGAAATTCGGGGTCGATGACGATGGTGGCGCTGGACTGCGCCCTCGGGAAATTCCACATGGCGGGGTGTTTTGCCACCCCTGGAGAGTTTACAAGCTCAGCGGTTATCTTGCCGTATGCTGATACAAGCGCATCCTCAGGAGTACCGTAGTCGTTCTCCCTGTGGACGGTGAAGTAAATTCCCTTCCAGGATTTTCCGTCCTTCTCCAGAGCCGGGTCCATCTGCTCCTCGATGATCTTGTAGCAGTCGTCTGCAATCTGGAGGATTTTTCCCCTTGCATCCACGAACAGGTAGTTCGTGCCCCATTTCCCGCTGGCGAGGTATCCCTTTTCTGCGAAGGAGTGGAGGGCTTCCTTTGCTTCGTCGACGTTCCTGCAGTGCTCGGCGATGTAGCGGGGAACATAGTGGTTCATGAATCCGTCATATTTTGGCGGGGTGACGAAGGGAAGGGTTCCCTTGTAGGACCCCACGTAGCACTCCCTGTTCTGCCACTGGGAGGGGACGTCTGCGCCTCCGGCAAGCCCCTTTTCGTTGACGAAGAAGGAAATGCCGGTGTCCGCGGTACCCATCTCGCCGAAAAACTTGTAGGGCTGCCTGTCCGTCCCCTGGACGCCGGTGATCCGCTTGAGGTAGCCTGACTGGAGATCAGGGGCCGTCTCGCGGGTCTTGTGAAAAATGATCCGGCCGTTCTTCGTCGCCGGAGGGGTGACGGCAAAGGTGGTGCACCCCACGCCCTTGTACAGGAGGGCAAGATCCCTGTACCTGCCGAAGGTGAAGGCGATGTAAAGCTCCCGGTCGATGCCTGCGGTATCTGCGATGGCGTTCAGCTCATCGATCCAGTAGGAGCATCCGATCTTTTTCGAGAGATCGATGGACAGTTTCGCGAAGCTCCTCAATTGGTCTTCCTTGCCCTCTGCCCGGGAAAGAAATGCGTTGAAAGCTTTTATGATTGATTCTTTGTTCGTCTCTCCCCAGAGTTTTCCCACTTCCGCTGCGCTTCCCTCCAGAACGAGAACCTCACCGGCAGAAGAGGGAGTCACTCCTGCCGAACCGATCAGAAACAGGACAAGTATTCCCCACGCAAGCAAACGCTTCATTTCAATTCCTCCTTTTCGCACCGAATGGATCTGCAGCCTTTTTTGAAAGCCAGGGATGGTGGTGGTGCTTCCTATTCCACATACCTGGGAAGGTACTCCTTCTCAAGCTCCCTGAACATTTCAAAACCCACAAGATTTTTGAAATCTGCGAACGGGGCGACGAGTTCAGTCCGTCCCTCTGCGATCCTGTCGCCCTTTATGGCATCGAGGTAGTCCTTCATTCCCTTTACAGCAGCGAACAGGGGACCTACTGGAATGCTGACCCGCCCCACACCGATCTCCCTGAGCCTGTCAATTGAGACCAGGGGCGTTTTCCCTCCTGAAACGGCGTCCATGAGGTTGATGCTCACGGGGGCCCTGATCTCCCTCACCGCCAGCTCGATCTGCTCCACGGAACGGGGCGCCTCCACGAAAATCAGGTCCGCCCCGGCCTCGGCGTAGGCATTTGCCCGTCGGATGGCCTCTTCGATCCCCGCGACAGCGATGGCATCAGTACGGGCGTTGAGGACGAAATCAGGATCGATCTCGTCCTTTACGGCTTTGCAGGCCCTGATTTTCAGCACCATTTCCTCCATGGGAATGATCTGCTTTCCCTCGAGGTGACCGCACCGCTTCGGGAACACCTGGTCCTCGATGTTCATTCCCGCAGCGCCTGCCTGAATAAATTCCCTTGTGACGTACATGGCGTTGATGCTGTTGCCGTACCCTGTATCGGCGTCGGCCATCACGGGCACTTTTACCGCCTCCACGATATTCTTCGTGAAGTGGACCACGTCGCTGAAGCCTATGAATGCCATGTCCGGAAGTCCGAGGTAGGTTGCTGAAAGGCCGAATCCGCTCACCTGGAGGGCCTTGAAGCCGGCCTGTTCTATGAGTTTTGCGGAAATGGCGTCATGGGCCCCGGGGCACACAAGTGCTTTTCTTTCGAGGATCATGTTTCTGAGCAGCGTTGTTTTTTTCATTTTTTCTCCCCTCTCCAGAGTAAATTCAGTCCTTCTCCGCCCCGGCAGTCCCGTTGTCCGGGAGCATTTTTCTGTCGATAACGAACGCTGTTCCGACGATGGCAAGACCTATGAGCGAATGGGTGGTTCCCGGGAAAAGAAGAAGCATGCCGCCGATGACGAACGAGATGCACCGAACGGGGTTCAGCAGGCATTCCTTGTGGCTGAACATGCCGTAGGCTATGGAGATTGCCCCTATGAACCCTGTAATGCCGTGGCTGATGATGCTTGCCCAGGGTGCCCTGCCGACGAGTGCGGGATTCAGGGCGAAGAAATAGGGGAGGATGAATGCAACGATTCCGAGCCGTACCGAGAAAAAGCCTGTCTTGACCCAGTTTGCCTTCGCAATTCCCGCAGCCGCGACAGCGGCGGTGCATGTGGGAGGCGTCACTCCTCCGAGTATGGCCCAGTAGATGAAGAAAAGATGTGCCGCCACGGGGTCAATGCCAAGCTTGAGAAGGGGAGGCACCAGGATGGATACGGAGAGAACATACGTGGGGACCACCGGAAGGGACGTGCCGAGAAGGAAGGGGACAATTGTGGCGATAAGCAGGGAAAAGTAAATGTTCGTGCCGCCTATCTGCAGAATGACTCCGCTTATCTTCGGTGCGATACCCGTCAGGCCTATGAGATTGACCAGCATGCTCACCGATACAAGGATAGGAACGATCTGGGCGACATCCCTGCCTCCTTCGGAGAGGGCGGATACGATGAGCTTCATGGTCTCCTTCATCTTTCTTTTCAGAATTCCCACCAGCAGAAAGACTGCCAGGGCCGAGACGCATGCGTAAAACCCTGCCAGCTGAAGGGGCTGCCCTATGGCGATAAGGTACAGCAGAACAGCTGTGGGGACGATAAGCCCGGCCATCCTTTCCAGGGTAAGGATGTCTTTCCATCTGGGGATCTCCTCAGGTGGAAGCTTGTCGATGCCCATGCGAACCGTACGGAAATGGACTCCGCTGAACACCCCGGTGTAGTACAGCAGACAGGGAAGAAGGGCATACCCGATGATGTGGAAATAGGATATGTTGAGAAACTCCGCCATCATAAAGGCGCTGATACTCATAATGGGAGGAGTAATCCCGCCGCCGGATGAAGCGATGGCTTCCACCGCAGCGGCAAATTCCGGCCGGTAGCCCAACCGTTTCATCAATGGAATGGTATAGCTGCCCGTGACCATGACATTTGCCACCGAGCTTCCCGATATGCTGCCGAAAAGTGCGCTCGAGACCACAGCCGCTTTAGCAGGTCCGCCTGTATATTTGCCTGTAATGGCAAGGGCGATGTCGATGAAGGTTTTTCCTCCCCCTGTAGCTGACAGCAGAGAGCCGAAGATGATGAACATGGAGATGAACGTTGCCGACATGCCCGTGACGCTGCCGAATATTCCGAGAGGGGAGTAATAAAGTGAGCTGAGCACAAACTCGAGATTGATTCCCTTCAATTTCCACATCCCGGGGAAGGATTCTCCTGCAAAGATGTAGCCCATCAGGAGGACGACCATAAGCGGTATGGCCAGCCCCACGGACCTTCGGGCGGCCTCCAGGACGAGGAGCGTGAGGGTCCCTCCGAGGATCAGGTCGAATAATGACGGCCCGGTGGTGCCCATGTAGATATCCAGTGCCTTGATGAATGCGTTCAGGTTTGCTGCCAGAAGAACCGCAATCAGAAGCAGGTCGTACAGCGAAATTCCCTCATCCGGGGGCTCTTCTTCTCTCCTGGTTCGGAACGGAAAGTAGAGAAAACCTATGGAGAGGCCGAATGCAACGTGGATTGCCCTGAACTGGATGTCGAGGAGACTCGTCAGATAGATCGGGGCCAGGAGCTGAAAGACGGCGAGAAAAAAGCCGAGCGTGAAAATGACCTTTGTCTTTATCCGGCCGATTGAAGTTAAGCTCACAGTTCATCCCTCCCGCAGGGGGCCTGGCTGCGCATAGGACGCGCAGCCGGCCGAGATAAGGGGCAGACGGCGCTATTTTTTGTACTCCGGAGGAATGAACCGCTCCGGAACGTCGATTCCCTTTTCCTTCGCATACCGTATGAGCCCTGCATGGGCTGGTACAACGTCGTCTCCTGCGTTCTTGAAGTAGTCTCCCACCGGGTCGAAGCCCTTTATTGGCCCGTAGGCCGCGGCGATTTCGTCAAAGCCTTCCACGTAGGCCTTTACGATCTGGTAGCCCACTTCCTCGGGCATGGCGGCGGTGGCCACTGCCCCGGCGATGGGGCATTCCTCCCAGATCGGTCCAACCTCAGGGAACTCCTTGATGCTGCCCTTTTCACGCTTCAGGAATGTCATGTAGGGAATCTTTTCCTGGATCTTCCTGACGTCCTCCTCGGAATACCCGACCACCGTCAGGGGAGTGGTCAGGTTGACCTCTATCAAGGAAGCGTCTATGTTGTTGAGGCCGCTTGATTTCTGGAGGCCGACAATCCGGTTCTCCTTGAGCGCGGTTATTGCATCCCCAAGGGCTGATGGAACGAGCTGGATATTGTGTCCGAGGATCTTGTCGTACTGCATGACGTATGCTGCAGATGCCGAACCGGGAATGCCGGGACAGAACCGTTTGCCCTTAAGGTCGGCAAAGGATGCAACACCCGAATCTTTGCGGACGTACAGCCTGTCGGCAAAGATGTTTCTCAGGAAGAGCCACCGTACATCCTTGAACTGCTTGCCTTCAAAACCTTCGATCCCCTTGTAGAGCTGAAGCGATCCGGGAAGGTCAATGGCCATTGCGAAATCGAACACTCCCGCACTTATTTTCCTGAGGTTGTCCATACCGGCACCGCTTTCGACGACGGTAACCTGGATGCCGTTGTCGGCCTTGTTGATGACGTTGGCAGCTGCCACGCACCAGGCATACACGCCCGAAGTGGAGGATGTGCTCCCCATGTTCAGATGGATTTCAGCCTGAGCAGTACCCGCAAATAGAAGGACTGCCGCCAGAACTGCAATGATCAATCCTGAAAAAATACCGTTCCTGATTTTCATTTTCATATCCCTCCTGTCCGTTTTTCTCTTTTCGCCTTTGAGAAAATATCTCCGCAGGGGTACGCACATACTCTTCCTGAACCACACTCCTTTCGCTTTTCCTCCGGGGTCACCGGGGAAGGATGTATTTCCCGTTCTTTTTCAGGTATTCAACAAGCCCGCCTTCCCTTAGTATGTCGAGCATCACGGGAGACAGGGGCTCGAGGGGTATCCTTTTTCCATTTTCTGCCAGTTCGACAAAATTCTGCCCGATATTGACGGTAACCGTATCATCCTGGGTGATGCCGTCCGTGTCGCAGAGAAAGCATGGAATACCCTGGTTGATCGCGTTGCGGAAAAATATGCGGGAATAGGATTTTGCGAGGATGGCTGAGATCCCGGCGTACTTGATGGCGATGGGGGCCTGTTCCCGGGACGATCCGCATCCGAAGTTGCGTCCCGCGGCCACGATGTCTCCCGGGCGGACTCTCTTGGAAAAGCCGGGGGCTATGTCCTCGAATACATGTTCCGCAAGGCTCGTGAAGTCGAGGGTTTTCGTGTACTTCCCGGCGATGATGTAGTCGGTGTTGATATTGTCCCCAAAGGTATGGGCTCTTCCGGCCAGTATGTTTTCCATCTCTGTCCTCCTCACTGCTTCCGCGACAGGTACGGCCGCGGATCGGTGATCCGCCCCTCGAGGGCGCTGGCGGCGCACGTGGCGGGAGAGGCGAGGTAGACCCCGGACTTGTTGTTCCCCATTCTGCCCCTGAAATTTCGGTTGGCGGTGGAGAGGACGTTTTCGCCGTCTCCCGGGACGCCGAGGTGCGTGCCCGGGCAGGGTCCGCATCCGGGTGGAAGGATTGTGGCTCCGGCCTCCACAAGCTGAAGGATAATGCCTTCAGCCAAACCATCAGCCAGTACTTTTCTCGAAGGAGGGCAGACAAGGAGCCGGCAGTTTGGGGAAACATGGTTCCCGGCAAGTATCCGTGCCGCTATCCTGAGGTCGTCGAGCCTTCCATTAGTGCAGGTGCCGATATAGACCTGGCTGATTTCCGTCCCCGCAGCCTCCGTTACGGGTACGGCGGCGTCCACTGAATGGGGGAGACTGACCTGGGGGGGGACGTCGGGTGCGTACATTTCAATCTTCCCATCGAACCGGGAATCCTCGTCATCGAATGCGGGGATGCCTTCGCTTTTCCCCAGTGCCCTCAGGTGGGCTGCCGTCGTATCATCCGCCTCCATCAGTCCGGCTTTCGCGCCGCATTCAATGGCCATGTTGCTCAGGGTCATCCGTTCCGAAAGGGACATTCCCCGAACAGTATCCCCGCAGAAAGAGAGGGCGAGATAGTCGGCGCCGTCGGAGCCTATTTTTCCGATGAGATGGAGCATAAGGTCCTTGGCGCATGTCCCCTCCTCCATCGGTCCCCGAATATGGACCTTCATTGTGCCGGGAACGCGGAGCCAGAGCTTTCCCGTCAGCATGACCCCGCTCATGTCGGTGGAGCCTATGCCGAAGGCAAACACGTTGAGGGCGCCGTACGTGCATGTATGGGAATCGGCCCCCACCGCAAGTCCTCCGGGAGAAACAAGGCCCCTCTCGACAACGAGCTGGTGACAGACTCCGTCCCCCACGTCAAAAAGTGATATCCCCTGGGCCGATGCAAAGTTCCTGAGAAGTGCGTGAAGGTTGCTGATCCGCTCGTTGGGACTGGGTGTGGCATGGTCGAGGACGACGACCATTTTTGAAGGGTCCCAGACCCGCTCTTTTCCATATTCTTCAAATGCCTGTATGGCGATGGGACCGGTGGTGTCATGGATCATGGCCAAATCAACATCGGCGATGACGAAGTCACCTGCCCGTGCATCCACCCCCGAATGGGCAGATATGATCTTTTCAGCCGCAGTCTTTCCCAAGCCGTCGTCCTCCTTTCCTGTTCTTCAGTCTGATGCTGACAGGAGTCCTGTCAGTTCGTTGAAGTTTTCCAGGTCTTCCATGTGAAGAACGGCCTCGATTATCCTGTCAACACGTTTTTCGTCGTCGATTGCTTTCCCGGCAAGTGTCCGGAACTTCCAGAGCAGCTCGTCGGAAGAGAAGGGATTCTTCGGGTGCCCCTTGGGGAAAGTCTCCTGGAGGTTGAAGACCCGGCCGTCGTTCAGGTGGACGTCAACTTTCACCGTGTAGCGGAGGTGCCGGGGCAGATTTTCGATCTCTTCGTCGTGAACCACGTCCACTTTCTTCGCGAACTCGAGAATCCTTGGATTCCGGATTTTTTCCTCGGTGAACTGATCGATGAAAGCGTTCCCCTCGAGAAGGGTGACGGCGCACACGTATGGGTGGCTGAGCTGGGCAGCAACAACGCTGGTTATGGCGTCGGCGTCCACGGAGTACTTGTGGGTGATGGACGTGGTGTGGGCTACGACCTTTGCGATATCGTCAGGCTGGATGTCGGGGTGGTCCTCCCGGAACTTCCTGAGGGCGCCGATGGTGGTGTGCTTGCTCCGGCAGGTGGAGTAGAACTTGAGGCCGATGCCCATAAGCTCCCACCGGGTCCCGAGCTCGCCGGTGGTGCGCTCCACATCGTACACGTCATCGGTGAAGCAGTTGTAGAATCCTCCGAACTTGTTCTCGAATACGTCCTCGATGCCTGTGAAGCCTTTCTGTGCAAGGAGTGCCCCGATGATTGCCCCTTCGGATGACTTGGACGGAACGATCCTCTTGGCCATGGAGGCGAACTGGACTGCCTGGAGTCCTCCTGACCAGTTCCCCGCGATGCCCATGGCATGCCCCATCTGTTCGGGAGTCAGGCCGAGCATGTTTCCCACTCCGGCAGTGGAACCGAAGGGACAGCAGGTCCCCGTGTTGTTCCAGCCCTGGTGGGCGATTTCCATGCCTACGGGTGCGGCCACACGGCAGGAGATTTCGTAGGCCAGGGCCGCTGCAGTGAGGAAGTCTTTGCCGCTCATGTTTCCGAGCATTTCGGCGAAGGCGGTGATGCACCCGAGTACCCCGGTGGAGACGTGGATGATACCGTCGGTATGGGTATCATCCAGCTCGAATGAGTTTATTGCCGAGCCGTTGAGCATCATGGCGTTGATGACGGACGTCTTCCGGCCCGTTCCCCATATGGACGCTTCTTCCCTGTCACTCATGTTCTCGAGGACGTCCCGGTAAATCTGCATCCAGGGCGTAGTGGAGCCGAAAAGGCCGCATCCGTAACAGTCGAGCATCACTCTTTTCAGGTGATCGAGGACCTCGGCCGGAATGTCCTCGTACCTCAGCTCTGATGAAAATCTGGAAATCCTTTCGTTAATGGTATCCATCATGGTCCGTTCCCCCTTCTCAAATGTGCAGCATCTCCGTGAAGGAAGCGATTTCCCCACGGGTATGGATTGCCATGGCAGCCGCCATGATCTCTTCAGCCTTTTCAGGGGAGATAACTCCCCCCGTGACGTCCCGGAATTTTTCGAAAAGCTCCTCGTCGGACATGGGGTTTTCAGCGTCCCCCTTCGCGTGGTCGATCCTCGCGGAGGCCGAATTTCCTTTTTTGTCCCGGATCTCCACGATCATGGAACGGGGATTGGGGTAGAGTTTCTGGATCTCTTCGTCCACCTCGATCCGGACCATGTCCGAGACTCTTCTCACTTCAGGGTCTGCGATCGCCTCCTCCTCGTACTCCCGGATTCCGGCTTTTCCCCGGACCAGGATGGAAGCGATGCCGTACTGGATGCTGAGACGGGCGTGGAGGGGAGAACGGTAGTCAGGAATGTCCGAGCCTTGTTTTGCGTTCCGGTGGGTGCGAACCACGATGGACTCGATACCCTCCGGGGGGAAGGGGTGCTGTTCCAGATCTTTCTGCGTGGCCTCAATGGCATAGTGTACGTACCTGCAGGAGCAGTAGGGCTTGAAATAGATGCGCAGGAAGTGCCAGTCCTTCCCGAGATCCCTGTCTACGAGGGCTGTGTCTGCGCTGTCGGCGAAGCAGTGGAAGAAACCGAGCTTTCCCTCGAGGATTTCGGCAGGCCCCGTCATGCCGTCACGGGCGAGCATAGCAGCGAGGATACCGTTCTTGGCGGCGTTGCCCGGATGAACATGCTTTGATATGGACCCGTCGATCTCGTACTGGTTGATCCCCGACGCCAGGCTCCCGGCAATTCCAAGGGCCTGGACTGTCAGGTCCGGGGAGAGACCGAGGATTTTCGCCGCCGCGGCCGTTGTGCCGAATGACGCGATGGTGCCGGTCGGGTGGAATCCCCTGAGATAATGGCCCGGATTGATGGCGGTCCCGATGCGGAGCGACACCTCGTAGCCCGCCGTAATGGCTTCCAGGAGCTTTTTCCCCGATATTCCCTCCGCCTCACCCAGGGCAAGGCATGCTGGGATAATGGAAGCGCCGGGATGATAGGTGGCGTACTTCGATCCGTCGTCAAGTTCCAGGGCGTGGGCCGCCATTCCGTTGACAAATGCGGCGGTCATGGGGGCTCTCCGGAGGGAACTCCCGGCCACGACTGCTTCTTCCTTTTCTCCGAGTCTCTCGGCGAACTTTCTCCCCGACTGTCCGCTCCGGGACAGCCTGCTTCCCGCAAGAAGGGCTCCCGTGGTGTCGAGAAGGCATCTTTGTGCCTGGGAGACGACTTTCTCCGGCAGCCGGTCACAGGCAAGGGAGGCTGAAAAAGCGGCAAGTTTTTCGGTGAGGCCGGCCATGGATCGTCTCACTCCTCCCAGGGGACCTCAAGGGAAAAGAGGGGAGCGTACTGCTGGCATCCGTACACGTCCGTCTCCCCCGGGCCGCCGCTTGGGATATTTCTTTTTATGTTTGCCTTGATCCCCATGCCCGGATCGAAGAACATGAAATCAAGGATCTTGTCCTCGGGAAGCCTGTAGGCGTCGGCTATGGCCTTCTGCGTCACGGCTCCCGACTGTTTCACCCTTTCGTAGACCTGGCGGTCGGCGAAGATGATCTCAAGGGTGATCATGAAGCTGCCCGCGTTCTTGCTCCTGATCGTTCTGGCCAGGCTGCAGATGTTCATGGTCTTCATGGCGTATGAAACCTCCCGAAATGGTCGAGTATTTGCCCGTACCCGGCTGCGCCGGGGTCGGACTCTATGCATATCTCCCAGAGGCCCGATACGAATTCCTCCGGATAGTAGGGGGCCAGCATGGCCGTCAGCTTTTCCCGAAGGTCCCCGTCGGTGACGGGGTTCTCCGGTTCGCCCTTCGCCACGGGGATTCCCTTCCCGAAGCTCCTGCCGTCCTTCAGGACGAGGCGCAGCCACGCCCCCCGCTCCTCGGGGTACAGGGCGTTCATGTGCTCGTCCTCCTCGATCGTCACGGCCGAGGCGACCCGCCTCAGCTCTTCGTCGGCGAGAAGCTCGGGCGTATAGTCCTGGAGGGTGACGTTCCCCTTCCTGAGGGCCACGGCGAGGGAGAAGGGCAGACTGAACATGGCTTCCTCGAAGGTGGCGGGAAGGAAGATCTGCCCCACTTCCACGATGCCGAGCCTGTAGGTCTTGACTCGGATGGATTCCACATCCCGTTCCGTGCAGTCCAGAACCTTCCTGGCTTCCCTCACCAGGTCGATGGCTGCGTGGCAGTGCCTGCAGGTGGGGTAGAGCTTCGTATAGGTCAGCAGGATCTCCCACCGCTTCCCGAGGTCGCCGGTGAGGGCTTCCTCAGAGTATTCCCCGGCGCACATGGCCTTGAACCATCCGTGCTCTCCCTCGAAGAGGGTGCGGGGTGACTTTGCGCCCCGGGAGGCGAACTCCGCCGAAAGCACTCCTGCCAGTGCGGATTTTCCGGGCTGCAGGGGCTTGATCCCCGGGTGGTCGTGGAGCATCTCCTGGAGCCCGGCGCTCTGGAGCCCTCCCATGGACATGGCGTAGGCGAACTGTTCGCCAGCCAGGCCAAGGATGGAGGCGCACCCGGCGGCGGCCCCGATGGAGCCGCAGGTTCCCGTGGAGTGAAAGCCCCGCTTCAGATGGGATGGATTAATGGACCGTGCCGCCCTGAGCATGGCATCGTACCCGATGGCGATTCCCTTCAGGATGTCGGGGAAGGAGGATTTCATCTTCTCCCCCATGGCCAAGACGGCGGGAATGACCGCCACGGCGGGGTGGGACGTGCCCCACCGGTGCCCGTCGTCCAGCTCGATGGAGTGGGCCATGATCCCCGTGGCCAGGGCCGCCCAGGGCGCCGGAACTTTGCTTCCGTCGCAGAGAATGGTGGCTTCCTCCCTGCCGCCGGTCTCTCTGGCGTACTCTATGGCGATGGACGCCAGCTCTCCTTCGTGAAACCCGGCGGCGGTCTCGCAGAGGAAATCCATGAGCACCCTCCGGGCCTTCTCCAGGACGGTTCCGGGTATGTCCCCGGGACCGAGGGAGGCGTAGAAGTCCGCCAGTTCCGTGAGCAGGGTCTTCGTCCCCTGGACTTCCATGGCCTACGCTCCCGACACGGTCTCGAAGGTATACCGGAAGATGCCGGGATCCAGTGGATCCTTCAGGGTGAGCAGGTGATCCACCGTCCACTGGTAGCACTTGTTCTTCGGGAAAAGCGGCTCATCCGTTATGAGGGCCACCGACCCTCCCGAGGAGTTCATCTGGCCGGGGTAGCTCATGTAGAAGAAGCGGAACTTGGCGCACTTTGCGACGGAGGTGGCCAGCTCGAGGTCCTTCGAGATGACTTCGATGACGATGGCGACCTCGTGGGACTGAGTGATCTCCACGGGCTCGTTCTCCTTCATGACGGCATTCTTTCCGTAGGGGTGGAAGAAGAGTTCGTACTGGTCGTCCCGGGCGGGCCCGATGATCTCGGAGACCTTCTTCCGCGTGTCGGCGAGGATCTGGTCGAGGTGGGCGATGGCCCGCGTGTCCCGGATGCCCACGAGATGGTATACTCTATGACCGGCCTCTCCGGCCCCCTCGAGCTTGACCTTGTAGCTGCCGTCGGGGGAGGGGACGAAAAGGCTGCCCGTGACTTTGCAGATCCGGTCCGTCTGGGCCTCGTATTTGCTGGCGTGCATGTCGAGGATGCCGCCGGGGAGGGCCTGGATGAAGGGGTTGGTCCGTTCGTACATGGAGTGGGCCGCCACGCTGTGGGGGGTGGCCTGCTGGTCGGGGTGTATGGGCTCGATGGTGAAGTGGTCCTCGTACACCGTCCCGATGATGGATTCCTTCACCTTCTGGGGCCAGCAGACGAGGGAGGCGCATTCGGCGGCCTTCCCCATGTGGAGGCTCACGCCCCTGTCGAAGCCTTTGAAAATCGGGTAGGCGGCAAGCACCGCGTCGTCGCAGGCCCGCCCGGCGATGATCACGTCCGCTCCCTTTTCCAGGGCGTGCATGATCTGTTCCACTCCCATGCTGGCCGTGACGTTGGTGGTGTTGTCAAGGACGTCGTCCGTCAGGGGGAAGGACGCCCCCAGGGGTTCCGTTGCCCCTTTCCCCACCCGCTCCCGGAGAGTCTCCATGGGTATCTGGGAGTAGATGAGGGCCATGGTGAAGGGCTCCATCTTCCGTTCCTTCGCCACGGTGCGGATGATGTCACCGTAAAGGTTGACCCCCCTGTCCGTGCCGGTGGTGCTGCATGAGCCCACGATCATGGGGACCTTCTTCTTCCTGGCTTCCACGAGGGTGATCTCGAGGTCGTGACGCTCCCATTCGATGGGGTTGTGGGGCATGTCCGCCCCCAAAAACGTGGGGCCGGCATCGGCAGTTCCCGCGTCGGCCCCAAAGCAGTCGATTTCCCTTTTGACACCTTCGTAGAAGGTTCCCTTCTCGATGATGTTGTCTCCGAGGTTGCCCGTTGAAACCAGCAGAGAAACTTTTCTCATGGATATGTCTCCTTCCGTTGTTATATTTTGCTCAGTCGGAAAAATCAGCAAACGGAAATTGATTGCCGAAAATGTGCGGGGTAATGATACCCATAATAAAGGCTGATTGTCAAGCTTGGAAAAAAATGATATAAAACAACCAGTATTTTTAAAGGATATGAGTTTTTATGCAGGCGGGAAAGAGGCTTTTTTGTTACACGAACTGGAGATAAAATCGGAATTACATTTCCGTAATTTCAAAAGACAGATAAAATCTTTTCTTTATGGAGGTCAAGATGCCGGAAATCGAAGAATACCCCGAAACAGTGGTAGAGATTATGAGGACGCTGTACTTTTCAGGGAAGCTTCAGTCCTCCGCAGATCTCCGGAACTCTCTCGAAAAACGGGGGATAGCGGTAGAAACCAGGACGATACGGTATCACCTGACGAACCTTGAAAAGAGCGGCTTGGTTCGTCGTTTCGGAAATAAGGGAGTTGTGCTTACCGAAAAAGGAATCGGCGAAGCGAAAATGCTGCTCGTATTCGATCGGGTCGGTGGACTGGCCATGGAAACCGAGCGCCTGTCCCTTGACTGTGATTATTCTTTTGCAGTGAACCGGGGGACTATTATGGTCAATACACTCCTGGTGGAAGAGGCGGAAACATCGAGGGCAATTGAAATTCTGAAGGAGACGGCAGCGAGCGGTGTGATTCTCTCCTCCCTGCTTGGGGTTCTGAAACCCGGGCAGAGAATGTGGAACTGTGAGGTTCCGGAGGGAAAGAATGCCTTTATCGGAGTGTCGAGCAGAAATTACGACATTATTCTTCAGCAGGCCCGTATACCCACCGAGACAAGCGCAACATTCCTGTACAGGGTTGAAGACCATAAGCCGAAGGGTATAGCGGAAATAATATCCCATTCCGGGACGACGCTGAGTCCGGGTGAACTTCTCATCAGGGGAAAATACACCTCAGTTTCGGAGGTAGTGAGGACGGGAAGCGGTCTTGTCACTGCGGCTATTAAAACATTTCCTTCTATTTTCTTCGACGAGGTGCAGAAAATCTTTGATTGCCTTGAAAAAAGCCTTTTTTCTGGCACAATCGAATTAAAAGCCCAGATCCCTCAGGCCTACAGGATGTCTTACAAGGACAGGAACAGGGGGTACATGCTGATTTACGGAGGGGCGAATTTCTTTGCGCCTCTCGTGGAGCAGGGGATCGCCGGAGAGCTTTCCATAAGCCACAGCATCTACCAGAGCGAGCGCATGAAGCCGGTAGACCTTTTCAGTGAAGATTTCCCGGGATAAGGGGCTGAACGGGGCCGAAGTTCCGGCCCCCGTTTTTTATATTCTGGCGAGCCTGTCCAGGGCTTCTCCGGCCAGGCGGAACACCGTCCACCCGTCCAGGGGTTCGGCGCCGAGAGAGCGGTAAAACTTGATGGACGGTTCATTCCAGTCCAGGACCGACCATTCGAACCGGGCGCACCCCCGTTCTTTTGCCAGGCACGCCAGGTAGCGGAGGATTGCTTTGCCCATTCCTCTCCCCCGCATTTCGGGCTTCACGTACACGTCTTCGAGGTAGAGTCCGAGTCTGCCTGCAAAAGTGGAGAAGTTGTGGAAGTAGACGGCGTAGGCCACCGGTTCCCCCTGCCACTCCCCCAGAAGGGCCGTTGCCCCCGGGCGGATGCCGAAGAGGCTCACTTCCAGGCTCTCCTCCGTGGCCGTCACCTGGTCCTCGAGCTTTTCATACACCGCCAGCTCCCGTATAAGGGAGAAAAGGGCAGGCACGTCCTCTTTCACAGCCTGCCGAAGGGTGAAACCATCAATTTCCGTTACTATCGTCATGTTCATCAGCCTTTCTTTAGTATTGGGTCCGTGACTGGTCACCAGCTCAGTAGATTCTCAGCTTCAGCTCCTCGCTCAGCCTTTTGAGCATGGCCAGTCCCGCCACGGAGTTCCCTTTCCTGTCCAGGGCGGGCCCGCAGGTGCCGATGCCCATCCTCCCCGGGACAGCCGCGGCGATTCCTCCGCCCACGCCGCTCTTGGCCGGGATGCCCACCGACACGGCGAACTCCCCGGACCCGTCGTACATGCCGCAGGTGGCCATGATGGTCCGCACCACCCGGGCCACCATCGGGCTCATCACCCGTTCTCCCGTCACCGGGTTCGTCCCGTCCGCCGCGAGGGTTGCCCCGAGCACGGCGAGGTCCTCGCAGGTGACCTCCAGGCTGCACTGCCGGAAATAGGCGTCAAGGATGTCTTCGATGTCGCCCTCCAGGTTGCCCACGCTTTTCAGGAACCATGCCAGCGCCCTGTTCCGGTCGCTCGTTCCCTTCTCCGACAGGTAGACCGCCTCGTTCACTGCCACCGCCTTTCTGCCCGTCATCCGCGCGGCCATGGCGCTCACGGCGGCGATGCGCTGGCTGCTCTCCTTCCAGGGAAGAAGGGAGAGTACCACGATGGCCCCGGAATTGATGAGGGGGTTGTGGGGGCGGTGGGGCGCATCCATCTCCAGGCGCATAATGGAGTTGAATGGGTCCGCGAGAGGATCCATCCCCACGGCGGAGAACACCTTCTCTTCACCGCATTCGGAAAGGGCGAGGGCCAGGGAGACCACCTTGGACACGGACTGCATGGTGAAGGCGAAATCCGTGTCCCCCGCCCCGGAAAGCCCCGATGAAAGATCGCACACGGCGATGCCCGTCGCGTCCGCCCTGGCCTTGGCAAGCTCCGGAATGTAGGTTGCCACCTGCCCCTGCCGCCATGTATATCCGCAGTCTTTCACCACGGTTTCCAGAAGTTCTTTCATGGACCGTTCCCTCTTTTCTCCGGAAAATGATGACGCTGAGATCTCTATTGTAATACAAGGGGGAGCCGTTGACGCCGGGAATTGTTATGTGTAAAATTTAAAAAATTAAAATGGTTGTTACTCGCTTCAACCTTGAAATAGTGTTTCTATTTTCCCGGATTCTGCCTTGTCAGGCGGGAACTGCCTTCTTCCCATATTTCCTTTCCTCCGTCTGCCGGGAGAGAGGCTGTGCGCGCAATTTCTTTCAGAAGAGAAACGAGACAGAAGCAATGGAGGAGGCTGCAGAATGAGCGACAGAGAAAAGGACATAAAGAAGGAAAAACTCACCAGCGTTACCGGGGCACCGGTGCCGGACAACCAGAACGCCGTGACGGCGGGGCCGAGGGGCCCCATGCTCCTCCAGGACGTATGGTTCCTGGAGAAGCTTGCCCATTTCGACCGGGAAGTTATCCCCGAACGCAGGATGCACGCCAAGGGATCTGGAGCCTTCGGCGTGTTTACCGTCACCCACGACATTACGAAATACACCAAGGCGAAGATATTTTCAGAGATCGGCAAGAAGACCGAGATGTTCGTCCGCTTCTCCACGGTGGCGGGCGAACGGGGAGCCGCCGATGCCGAACGGGACATCCGGGGTTTCGCCATGAAGTTCTACACCGAGGAGGGCAACTGGGACTTGGTCGGCAACAACACCCCCGTCTTCTTCCTGAGGGACCCCCTGAAGTTCCCCGACCTGAACCATGCGGTGAAGCGGGATCCCCGCACCAATCTGCGCAGCGCAAAGAACAACTGGGATTTCTGGTCATCTCTCCCGGAGGCCCTCCACCAGGTGACCATCACCATGAGCGACCGCGGCATCCCTTTTTCGTACCGCCACATGCACGGGTTCGGCAGCCATACCTTCAGCATGATCAACGCCGCAGGCGAGAGGGTCTGGGTGAAATTCCACTTCCATACGCAGCAGGGAATAAAGAACCTGACGGATCAGGAGGCGGAAGCCATCGTCGGCAAGTGCCGGGAGAGCCACCAGCGGGACCTTTACGAGGCCATCGAGCGGGGAGACTTCCCGAAGTGGACCATGTTCATCCAGGTCATGACGGAGGAGCAGGCCAACAACATGCCCTATAACCCCTTCGATCTGACGAAAGTCTGGTATAAGAAAGACTACCCCCTGATCGAAGTGGGGTACTTCGAGCTGAACAAAAACCCGGACAACTACTTCCGGGACGTGGAGCAGTCCGCCTTCAACCCCGCCAGCGTCGTGCCGGGGATCAGCTTCTCCCCGGACAAGATGCTCCAGGGAAGGCTCTTCTCCTACGGCGACGCCCAGCGGTACCGCCTCGGCGTGAACCACCATCAGATCCCGGTGAACGCGCCCCGGTGCCCGGTGAACAGCTACCACAGGGACGGCCAGATGCGTGTGGACGCCAACGCTGGAAGCACCATCGGCTACGAGCCCAACAGCTACGGCAAGTGGCAGGAGCAGCCGGAGTACAAGGATCCTCCTCTTCCCCTTTCCGGGGCGGCCTGGCAGTGGGATTTCCGGGAGGACGACGACGATTACTATACCCAGCCGGGACTCCTCTTCCGGCTCATGAGCCCGGCTCAGCAGAAGGTTCTCTTCGAGAACACCGCCCGGAATTTGGGCGATGCCCCGAAGGAAATCAAGGTGCGCCACATCGGAAACTGCCTGAAGGCCGACCCGGCCTACGGCAGGGGAGTGGCCGACGCCCTCGGGATTTCCCCCGACGAAGTGAAATAGCTCGCCCCATTCCGTTCCGCCGGGGCCGCGCTTGCTCTTCGGGTGCGGCCCCGCATATTCCCCGGCAGTTCGTTCCGGGGAAGGCATTTTTCCCCCAGCGACGCCACACCACCGGCCCCGGGGTTGTATCCGGCGTTTTTTTCGCGGAATGAAAGGGGTTTCAGGGGCAGAGATGCAGTGCAGCGCCTGCTGCGGCGACACGAAAATGATAGAATCGAGCTAAATATCATATTCGGAGGATACACAATTGAGAGAGCAGCATGCAGCATTCCCGGCACTCCGTACGTCCAGACTGATGCTTCGCGAAATCGAATCGTCCGATGCTGAGCTGTTGCATGCGGTCTGGACCGATCCGCTGGTCGTGGAACATCTCGTTCTGGACCCCTTTTCCGAAATTCGCCAGACAGAGGCGATGATCTCCCTTCAGCAGGAGCTCCACACCTCCGGCGAAGGCATCCGCTGGGCGATCACGCTGCTCACCGACGGAACGCCGGTCGGCACGTGCGGTTTCCATAACTGGAAGAAGGAGCACGGGCGTGCCGAGCTTGGGTACGAACTCGATTCACGGATGTGGCGGCAGGGGTACATGAGCGAGGCCGTCTCGGCCGCGCTGGAGTATGCCTTCGACACGATGGCGCTGAACCGGATCGAGGCCCTGGTGACGGCCGGGAACGAGCGCTCGCGCCGTTTTCTGGAGAAGACCGGTTTCACCCTTGAAGGGACGCTGCGTCAGTATGAACTGGCGCGCGGGAGCCACCAGGACCAGTGGATGTTCTCCCTTCTGCGGGAAGAGCGCGCAGGGCGTTCGTAGAGCGAACAAACTCATACGGCAGGCGGTCCTCGGGATTCCCCTCGACGAAGTGAAATAGCCCGCCCCATTCCGTTCAGCCGGGGCCTCACATGCTCTTCGGGCGCGGCCCCGCATCTTCGCTGACCGCTGCCCTTGCCCGGAGGAGGTATTTACTTGATCAGCCTGACAAAACTGCTGCTTGACCGGGAGCATTTCGGAGACAGGCTCAGGTACCACGGAGGCGCTCCGGCCCCCGCAGGGGCCGCCCCCGGCTTGGGACCGGTGGTGGTGTGGAACTGCACCAGGGCCTGCAACCTGGCGTGCCGCCACTGCTACGCTTCGGCGACGCCCGGCAAATCGGCAAACGAACTTTCCACGGAAGAAGGCAGGGCATTCCTGGAATCCCTGGCGGCGTTCCGGGTTCCCGCAGTCCTCCTTTCCGGCGGGGAACCCCTCATGAGGGAGGATGTCTTCCATCTCCTGGAATACGGCGCTTCCCTGGGGCTCAGGATGGTCCTCTCCACCAACGGCACCCTCATCGGCAGCGCCACGGCGCAGAGGCTCCGGTCCGCGGGCGTGAGCTACGCCGGCATCAGCCTTGACGGTCTGGAAGCAGTAAACGACGCTTTTCGGGGCACGAAGGGCGCCTTCGAAAAAACCCTTGCGGCCTTCCGGCACTGCCGGGCCGCCGGGCAGAAGGCGGGGCTCCGGCTCTCCCTCACCCGGACCACGGTGCGGGAGCTTCCCGCCATCTTCCGTCTCGTGGAAGAGGAGGGAATCTCCCGGGTCTGCCTTTACCACCTGGTGTCCGCCGGAAGGGGGAGCGATCTGCAGGGGGAGGATCTCACACACAAAGAAACCAGGGACGCCCTGGACTTCCTCATCGAAAAGACCCTCGATTTCGGCGGCAGGGGGGTGGACACAGAAATCCTCACGGTGGACAACCACTGTGACGGTCTCTATGTCTTCCTGAAGATGCGGGAGAGGGATCCGGAGCGGGCGGAACGGATTTTCGGGCTCCTCGGCCGGAGCGGAGGCAACCGTTCAGGCATGGCCATCGGGGCCGTGGACTGGGAGGGCAACGTGACCATCGATCAGTTTACCCGGTCCATCATTCTCGGAAACATCCGCGAGAAAGGATTTTCCGACATCTGGAGGGGGGAAGGGGACTCCTTCCTCGCCATGGTGCGGGACAGGAAAGCCCACCTCGGGGGACGGTGCGGCGCCTGCCGGAGGCAGGAGCAGTGCAACGGAAATCTCAGGGCCAGAGCCCTGGCCGCAGGGGACTTCTGGGGGCCGGATCCGGCCTGTTATCTCACCGACGGAGAAATCGGACTGTAGGAGGGGCGGAATGCTCATTTCATGGAATACCACAAGCCGCTGCAACCTGTTCTGCCGCCACTGCTACCGGGAGTCCGGCCCTGAAAACGACCGGTCCGGAGAGCTGACCACGGCGGAAGGCAGGGAACTCATCGCCTCCATCCGGAGGGCGGGGTTCCGCCTCCTCATCTTCAGCGGAGGCGAACCCCTCCTCCGGGAGGACATCTTCGACCTCGTCACAGCCGCACGGGATGCCGGACTTCTGCCCGCCATGGGGACGAACGGTACCCTCCTCACCGTGGAGACGGCCGCCCGGCTGGCGGAGAGCGGGCTTCGGGGAGTGGCCGTGAGCGTGGACAGTCTGGACCGGGAATATCACGATACCTTCCGGGGAACCCCGGGGGCCTTCGACAGAGCCCAGCAGGGGATCCGGAACGCCATCGAGGCGGGGCTCCGGGTGCAGATCAACCTCACCCTCACCGACAGGAACCTGGACCAGTTCGACCGCATGGTGGACTACTATGAAACAATGGGTGTCCACGCGGTCCATCCCTTCTTTCTCGTTCCCACGGGAAGAGCCCTCTCCATGGCAGAGGAGGAACTCACCTCAGGGGCCTACTTTTCCATGATCCGCACGGTCCTCGAAAAGCAGGGCTCCGCCTCTCTGGAAATCAAGCCCACCTGCGCCCCCCAGTTCATGCCCATGGCGAAGGAGATGGGCATACCCCAGAGGTTCACCCGGGGATGCCTGGCCGGTACGGCCTACTGCTGCGTCCTCCCCGACGGTGACGTCCACGTCTGCCCATATTTGCCCGTCAGGGCGGGCAGCGTGAGAGAGAGGCCCTTTGAGGACATCTGGAGGGACAGCGAGGTGTTTCTGAAGCTGCGGGACAGGTCGGCCTACGGGGGGAGCTGCGGGGAGTGCGGACACTGGGAGATCTGCGGCGGGTGCAGGGCCAGGGCTTACCATTACACCGGAAACTATCTTGCGGAGGAGCCATGGTGCTTCCGGAGATGACCATGGATCCTGTGGGCCGGAAGCTCGTCAATCTTCTCCAGGAGGGACTCCCCCTGGAGAAAGACCCCTACGGGATACTCGCCCGGGAGCTCGGCGTATCCCGGGAGGAGGTGACGGAGCGGATCGGCACCCTCGTCGACGGGGGCGTCATCCGGCGGATCGGCGGCGTCTTCGATTCCGCTGCCATGGGGTATACGAGCCTTCTCGTGGGAGCGGCCGTTCCCGGGGAGGTATTCCGCGACGCGGCGGCCTTCGTGAACTCCTTCGGGGGTGTAACCCACAACTACCGCCGCTCCGGACCGCTGAACATGTGGTTCACCTTTGCCTCCGGCGACCCAGGGGAGATCGACGGGCTGCTGGCGGCCCTCAGGGAGAGGTTCGGCCTTACCTCCGTGTACCCCTTCCCGAAGGTAAAGCACTTCAAGCTCAGGGTCTTTTTCGACATGGAAAAGGAGTGACCGCCGTGGACGCTCTCGACTGGATGCTTGTCGGCGAACTGCAGGAAAACCTCCCTCCCGGCGAAAATCCCTGGCAGGCCCTCGCCTGCAGACTCGGAATTTCCGAGGACGATGTGGTGGCCCGGCTGAAGGGGCTGAAAGCGTCGGGAAAGCTCAAGAGGGTCGGTGCCGTCCTGAGGCACCAGAATTCCGGCTTTGCCGCCAACGCCATGGCGGTCTTCCTTCCGCCCCCGGGCAGGACGGACGAACTGGGCGAAGAACTTGCCGCCAGTCCCATGGTGAGCCACTGCTACGAGCGGGTCCCCTGCGGGGAGTGGATCTATACCCTTTACGCCATGATCCACGGCAGGACAGAGGAGGAAATTTCAGCCTTCGTGTCGGCCTTCGCCGCCGAAAACGGCGTGGAGCGGTACGATATCCTCTTCAGCAGGGAAGAGCTCAAAAAGAGCAGCATGGTTTTTTTCGGCCGCCCGGGCAACGAACCCGGCTGAGCCCTTTCTTCAGCGGAGATAGGGCTTCAGTGTCTTCGCCACCCGCTCCGCCATGATCCGGTACCCTTCCCCGTTGGGATGGATGCCGTCCGCCATAAGGGAGCCTTTTCCGAGGATATCTCCCAGGATATCCGGAACCAGCACCGCTCCCGTCGCCTCCGCGGTCTCCAGGTACCGATTCCCCAGAGGAGCCGCCAGGGGAAGCCCGTCGATTCCCAGGAGAACCACCAGCGCGCCGCCGGACTGGATCCGGCGGATCATCTCCCCGAGCAGGGCAAAGCTCTCGTTGAGGTTTGCCCTGCGGAGCAGGTCATTCCCGCCCAGGAGGAGGAGCACCACTGAAGGGGAGAGGGCTTCGAGCTTTTCTATCCGCCCGTAGGCTCTGGAAACGGTGTCGCCGTTGGCGCCCAGGTTGATCACCTCGCGCCCGATAAGGGCGGAAAGAACGGAAGGGTAGTCCCTGCCCGGACCTCCCGAGCCGAAGCCAGCCGTCAGGCTGTCCCCGAAGGCCACCACCGGGCCCTCAGCCCGGGGCGGATTATTCACTATTTTCCAGGAATTGACGGACGGACGGAAGAGAAAATAACCTCCCGTAACGGTCAGGAGAATTGCGGCGACAAGGATCCATTTGCTGCGAAGCATGCCATCACCCTTTCAGAAAGGCAAAATAATGGATTCAGTATAGGGGAAGTGCCGCCCGGCCGGTACCGGAGAAATAAGGATATATTCAGGCAGGCCCATCCGGTGAAAAAACCGGATGCGCCTTTTCGGCGCGGGGAGTACAATGCAGCCATGTACAGGAAATGTCCCGGCAGCTGAACCTGAACCGACATCTCAGGGAGGTGAACTCAGTTGAGAAAGCTGTTCTTCTGGATCTTCGCGTGCATTGCGGTCATAGCGGCGGCGCTGCCCCCCGCAGCCTTTGCCGACACTGCCGGGGACGCCTACCAAAGAGGGCAGATCGCGTGGAAGAACCAGGACTACGAAACTGCATTCCGTGAATACAGGACAGCGGGAGATCTGGGGCATCTTGATGCCCAGATTCTGCTGGCAATAAACCTCTCCGCTTCCCCTTACCGGGAGGATTTCCTCGAATCGAGGAAATGGTGGGCAAAAGCTGCGGGGCAGGGCAATTCCAGTTCCATGGTCGCCCTCGGCGACAGCTACAGGCACGGGGATCTCGACGGAAACTTTGTTGACTATAAGGAAGCGGTAAAGTGGTACCGCACTGCATCAAATTCAAAGAACACTGAGCACCGGGGCGATGCCTCTCTCGCCCTGGGGGAGATGTACGAAGCCGGGCAGGGAACGGCGGCGAATCCTTCCGAAGCCATGAAATTCTACAAAAAGGCGGCGGATTGCGGGAATGGCGAGGCAAAATTCCGGATCGGCCTTTTGTATGAAACCGGAAAAGGAGTCGGGCGGAATTATGCGAAAGCGCGGGAGTGCTACACCGCCGCTGCCGGGGACTGGGTAAGCGCGGCCATGCACCGCGTCGGGTATCTCCACGAAAAAGGCCTGGGCGTGAAGGCAAACATGCAAGAAGCCGAAAAATGGTACCGGAAGGCTGCCGATGCCGGAGACAGCTGGTCCCAGTTGTACTTCGGCGATAAATGCGAACATGGCAGGGGAGTTCCTGTCGACCTTATCTCCGCCCATGTCTGGTACAACCTTGCCTCGAGAGGCATGGGGAGCGAAGAACTCTGGAAGAAGGCAAAATCAGCAAAGGAGAGGGTTGCACTGAAGCTCTCCGCGGAAGATCTCGCCAGGGCGGAAAAAATTGCCCGTGAATGGAGGCCCCGGTGACAGAAGAAAGGGTCTTTTCCGGAAACTCTTTTTTGACGGGCTTTGCCCGTCTTTTTTTTCGGGTTCCGGGGCCGGTGAAGATCCTTTTTGAAGGAAACGGAAAAAGAAAGCAAACGACGTCCTGCGGGGAGTGAATCCTGACCTGACGGGGACTTCCTTCGGAAAAGGGGATTGACAACCGGGAAACTAATATATTAGTATGACTAGCATATGCAAAACGCTGAAATTTTTCTTTCCAAAGGAAGGTTTTGGCAAGCCTGAATCAAACTGCGGTTCAGCGGCACAAGGAGGAGTCGGGATGGAAGTTCTTGAGCGCCAAAACGGCGAATCATCCAGGGAATGGGTGAAGCGCGTCCTGATCGAAAACATAGTTCACCTGAACCTTCTCCCCGGCACCCCCCTCTCCGACAAGGAGATTGCCTCATCCCTCTCCCTGAGCAGAACCCCCGTTCGGGAAGCACTGGTGCTCCTCGAAGAAGCGGGGTTCGTGGACGTTTACCCCCAGAAAGGCACCTTCGTTTCCCTTCTCAATATGGACGACATCGAGGAAGGCCGCTACATCCGCAAGTGCCTCGAAGCCGACACCATCATCCAGGCCTGCAGATCCTTTTCCTCCGACGGAGAGATCAGGCTTGAGGCCAACCTGAAGATGCAGAAGAACGCCATCGAGAGCCAGGACCGGAAGCGGTTCCTTTACCTGGACCAGGACTTTCACCGCATCCTCTGCGAGGGGTGCGGCCGGTCAAGAGTCTGGTCCGTCGTCAGCAGGAACTCCCTCCACTTTTTCCGGGTCCGCAGGCTCAAGGTCAGCAAAGGCGCGCCGGGACAGGAATTCTATTACGGGCAGCACGGAGAGCTTCTCGAAGCCGTCAGGGACCACGACGCCGACCGTGGCCTCGACATCCTCAACCGCCACCTGAGCTGGGACGTGGAGGTTGTCCGGGAAGCCTACCCGGAATTTTTCACCAGGGAATCCCGCTCCGGGAAGCTGTACATGTTCACGACGGAACTTGCCCCGGCCAACGGCGGGCATGCTGCAGAAATCCCGGTGTAGCGGAATCCGGGGCGGCGAATGACCCGGAATTATGTGCATAGGCCCGAAAGGAAAGGCGAGATGAGAAAAATTTCCTCACCAGCAGTCGCAGAAATGAAAGTTATCCCCGTCGCGGGACGGGACAGCATGCTCCTGAATCTCAGCGGTGCCCACGGGCCCTTTTTCACCCGGAATGTGGTGGTCCTCACCGACACCGAAGGCAACACAGGCGTCGGCGAAGTTCCCGGAGGACAGAAGATCACTGCCGGCCTCGAACTGGCACGGTCTCTGGTTATCGGATCGAAGGTGGGAGACTACAGGAATACCCTCCTTGCCGTGAAAAGACTTTTCGAGGGCAGGGAGGAAGATGTCAGGGGGCAGCAGACCTACGACCTT
>VSSQ01000016.1_pt6 | contig 31971 bp, 28 predicted proteins | sample 4763081 | NCBI WGS metagenome assembly VSSQ01 (sample SAMN12137344, study PRJNA551015) | bioreactor metagenome | isolation source: SDC9 anaerobic chlorinated ethene degrading culture | place: USA: Knoxville, Tennesee | collected 2015-01-01
TAATATAATCTAATATAATCTAATATAATCTAATATAATCTAATATAATCTAATAAACAAAAAACATGATAAATAAATCTTTGTAAATAAATTAATAAACAGATTATAGAATTAATCAATTTTTATTCAAATAAAAAACTAAATTGATGAATACTAAAAATTATAAAGTTAATAATGAGATATTTGATAATAATAATATTATTATAATTATTATTATTGTAAATTAGAAAAGAGAATGTAAAATTAACAGAAGTCTATTAAGTATGATAATAACGATTTAATAAATAATAGAAAGAATAATTTAATAAATAACTTAAAATCTAAATATAGACTTGTAATACTAATATTAGTTAATAATTATTCTAATTCACGTAAAAATTCACCATTACCGTTTGATTCTTCAATAATTTCAATAGCTCTATCTGCAGCCGCTTTTAAATTTTTTTCTGCTTGAATATAATCACTAGATTTAACTGTTATTCTATAACGAGGAGCACCTACACATTGAATTTCGACATCCTCTTTTTCAGCAGCTAAAAGAGCTTTTTTAATTATATCCACACCATTAGGATCAAAAGTTTGAATATCAACATAACCAGTAATTTGAACTTCTGGAGGAGTAATATTCTTCTTAGCTATATCAACTATTGTTTTAACCCATTCTTCATTAATACCTTCTTCAATTAGAACAGATTCACCTTCTTCAGATGCAGTTTCAAAAGCACCATAAATATCACCAAATCTATCCATTAACTTATAACCTACTTCATTATAGGCAGTTTCAAGGTCTTTATCTAATGATTTAGCAGCTAATTCTAAAAATTTTTCTGCTTTTTGTTCAACTTTCCATTGTTGAATCTTTTTTGTTCTCTGATCTTCTCTTATTCTTTTTAAAGAAGCATCAACATGCCCCTTTTTAGGATTAACCCTTAAGACCCTAGCTACAATTTTTTGATTTTCCCTAACATGATCACGAATATTCTTAACCCAACCAGAAGAAACTTCAGAAATATGAATAAACGCTTCTTTTCCTTCATATTCTTCTAAATTAGCAAATGCACCGTAACCAAGAACTTTATAAACAGTAGCTACTATTAATTCCCCTTCATTTGGCCATTCTTGATTTTTTCTTACCATTAAAACACCTGAAAAATAAATAAAAATAGACTAAAGAATTTTTAATTATATGTTGAATCCCAATTGATGCAAATTAAATCCTCTAGTTAAAATAAGTATAAAATATTTAAAAAAAAGCTTAAAGTTATGAAAGCTTATATTTATTTCAATACTGAATCAATATGAGCAGTTATTTTAGCTTTTCCTCCAAGAGGTTTTACAAGTGTTTTACCACAAATAATACATTGGACAGTAGAAGCTGCTCTATCAAATACTATTTGTTCATTATCACAGTCCAAGCATTTGACTTTTAAAAAATTTCCTCTTTTTTCGTTTGACATTTAATCACCAATATAATCATGAAATACAATTTTAATAATTTTTAGATAGAATATTATAATTATTCTATATATAAGAATACTATAAAAACATTATAACTTCAAAAAAAATTGCTTTAAATCTAAAGTTATAATATTTAATATTAGTTATAAATGAGAAATTCATTATAACTAACAAATAATAATATAAACTCAGCAATAGTAATGTGAGCTTATTAATAAACTTATTGAGCTACAAATTCTGGTTTACCAGTTCTAAAAGAGGAAGCAACACGAGATTTACCACACTCTTTACATTTATATCTCAAATCTAATTTTTTAACTGGTTTATTTCCACCAGGTAATGGCCTAGGATAACCCCTATAACCAGCAGTTACTCGTCTGAATTGTCTTTGTCCCCATTTTAACTCACTAGCTTTTCTTTTTTTAGCTACAAGTACTTCGTGAACAGTGTGAGTTTTACATTTCGGACAGTAAGTTCTTTTTTCTTTAGGAATCTTCATTTAATCACCTTTATTGTAAATATATGTCTCCATGACATGATTAATAATATATAAATTATATAAAAGATATAATATCTATAAATTATATCCTAATATGTAAAAAATAGTTAAAAACCATTATTACATACATAAAAATATAACAAACATGAGTCGAATATTTATTATCTCAAAATAATTTTAAAAAAGCAATATATTAATTTTAAAGAAAAACATATCACCAAAGCATTAAATTAAATGATTTAAGCTTAATAAAACCAAATAAGTTTTAGAATTTTATAAAAAATTAATAATAAACTTTTCATTTAAATAATAGATATTAATATAATATATTATTTTAATCTATATTTAAATTTAATGGAAAGATAAAAATTTTCAAAATAATAATAAACGATTATCTTATTAAATATTTAACTAAATGTTAAAATATTTAATTAAAAATTATAAAAATCTAGCTTTTAACCATTCTCCCCATTTTATTCTTAACTAAAATTTCAGCATTAATATCAGGTAGAACAACAATATCTTGAGGCTTGAATGGGCCATAAATCTTCTTATCAACTCCCATGATAGAATTAATCTCCGAAAATACTAAAATCATTACATTAGCTATCTTATCGACTGTTGATTTAGAATTATTTGAATAAGTAAAATTATCGGGAAAATTAGATTCAGTAACATTCAATGAATCCAAATCAACGAACTGATCATCCTCATTACCAATAATATTGGATAATTCAGACTTTTGTTTAGTTTTTAAATTTTTATTAATATTATTCGTATTATTACCATTATTAATAGTTTTGTAAGTTTTAGGTTTATCAATTTCAGTTGAATTTTCGATTTTTAAATCTTTAATAATGTTATTTTCATTTTTTGACTCATCTAAAGATTTATTATTTGAAAAAGAAGTATTTGGAGAATTTATCTGCTTTTCAATATTTTCAACAGATTCATCAGCTATAATTTTTGCTGATTTAATGGTTCTAAGTCTTTTAAGAACCTTATCATCCTCACCATCATTTTTATCAATATTATTATTAAAAACTTTATTATTATTATTATTAGTAATAACTTTATTATTATCTATTATACTATCTGAACTATAATCTGAAATATTATCATTATTAATTTTTTTAGAATCTTTATTTAGTGAGTCAGATTTAGCATTAGAATTAGCCTCTGAATTAGATTCAGAATCCAAATTATTTACCTGAATATTATCATCAGTTGTTAATTCATCTAAAGATATAGATCTCCTATGAGCTTTTAAAACATCGACAAATGAAAAATAGAGTTTTTCCTCCTCATCAGTAATGTTTAGAGGTGTTGTATCAATTAAATCGAATTGGGGTTTCCCCTGAAAAAGATGATAAGATCTATGTATATTCATGACAGCTGCATCAGCAATCTTATGTTCTCTAATCTCACAAATTTCAGTAGCTACTCTTTGAGCATTCTTTAATAAGTCACTTTCTTCAGAAAAAGGATCATTTACAGCAATTTCCCTAATATTATCTAAATATCTATGAGTTCTTTTATAAAAATCAGTCCCTACCCTAGCTAATGAACTATTTGCACGTTCTTTTCTTTGTATTTCACGTAATTTAGCAAAAAATTGATCTTCCAAAAGTAATCATCTCTAATTTATTTTTAATATTATTTAATATAATTTTTATATTTTATTTATTTATGAAAATTATATTCTTATATTAGGATTAAATTTTAACATTTATTAAATTGTGCATATTAAAATATTTTTATATTTTGAAATTAATTTTAAAAATTCAAATTATAATAAATATTTATCCAATAAATCTAAATTCAATAAAAGCAGTATTAAACACCACCATATGCTGAATTAAAAAAATTAAATGAGTTAAAATAAAATAATTAAATAAATAAAGCAAAAATGAAACAAATAAAATGTAAATTAGAAACTGAGCTAATCTTCAGCTTCTATTCTTGGAGCAAGTAAAAAACTAAGTTCTCCATCATCAGAAATCATTTTAAGTTTAAGATCAAGAGGCATGTCATCTCCAAGTTTAATGACAGCAATATCAGAAAATTTATCTGCTTTTAACATTTCCCTAATTTTTTCAAGAGAAAATACAGATTTAGCATCATTTTCGATTTTTTCTCCATGCAAATATTCAATATTCGCATCTCCAAATTCACCCTCAGCACCAGCCCTAAAGTATTCATTATCTACTTTTAAAGATATTTTGTCTGAAAATATATCAATATCAGCAATAGAATCTTTTAAAAGGGCAAATGGAATCTCAAATTGAGTTGGGTGGTCTAATTTTGGAGGTGATGGTGGTTCCTGATCTATATCAATTAATCTGATTTTAAAAGTTCTTTTAGCTTCTCCTTCAAAAGTTATAATGAAACTTCCTTCATCAAGAGACATTATTACTCTATCATCACTTTTAGAACGTTTTAAAACTTTAACAAACTCATCAGTATCTATATTGATTTTTTCTGGTTCATCACATACATATTCATCAAATAAAGTTGATTTGAGTTCTAAATGAACAAATGTGATATGACTACGATCTAGGGCATCCAATCTAATGCCTTCACTATCAGTTTGAATTTGTACTTCATCAACAATAGATGAAATAGCATCAAAACTTGTTTTTAAAATATTGGGATTACTTAATTCCGCTTTAAACATTTTAAAATCATCTCTTTAACTGTTTTAAGACTTTAAATAACATTAACTTGTATTTAATAATAAATAAAAAAATTATTTTAATATAAATCCATTTTTAATATAGGTAGGATAATTTTAATATATATAATAATTATTCTAATCTATTGATAACAATGTGTTCAATGTTATTCACCATGTATAATGTATATATATGATAGTTCTTCATCATATTTATAGATATATAGATTTTTAAAGTTTTATGAATTAGAATTTAAATTTTCAAAATCGATAATATAATTTAAAAATTTATAATATACTAATTATATTTATCTAATTTATCAAAAATTATAAAATAAATGATATAATTTATAAATTATAAAATAAATTTTATAATTCAAAAATATAATCTAAATAGAATAATTTAAAAAATATAAGACAATATGATAATTTATAATTAATTATTCATCAGAATTTTCTTTTTTATGTTCTTTATTTTTAATATCATTATCAGAATCAACATTTAAAGAAGTATTATTTGATGAAATTTCGTTAGAATCTTCTTTTGAAATAATTTTGCCATCTGTTAAATTAATGTCATTGGTATCTTGAATTAAATGCTCCTTAGATCCTTCATCATCATGAGAATCAGATTTGGCATGAGTTGAATTAGATAATTCTCCATCAATATCTAAAATATCATATTTTTTATCATTATTTTCCCCATCATTACTTGAAATTTCGTTTCCATCTTCATCAAGTTCTTTAAACTTTTTAAAATCATCGGAATTATTTAATTTGGAAGTTCTTTTTGTTTCATTATCTAAATCAGCATATTCACCTTTAGATTTATCAACAGTTTCATCCGAATCCTTATTTTTTGAATTATTTTTTCTTTTTGAATCCTCATCCTCATCCAATAATTTTAAATCCTCTAAATTATCAAGTTTATCAGAAATAGGACTATTTTTTGATAAAATTACAAGTGATGATGCCCCCAATATCACAATTCCCAAAAATATTACAAAAATAGCTAATGTTCCAGTCTCACCTGATGCAACACTATCAACAACTCTTTCAGAAGCACCTAAAATAAGAAAAATACCTGCTAAAATAATAATTATGCCCAATACAATACCAATTATTGCTAAAAATGGGAATTTACGTTTAAAATCATTTGAAAGAATTTCGTCTGTTTTAGAAGTTAAAAAAAGTTCATCATCAGAATTTTTCTCTTTTTTTTCATTATTGACTTCTTTTTTTTCTTCATCTGATTTATTTTCATTATCAAATTCATCAATTTTATTAATAGATGAAACAACTTTATCAAAAATTGATTCATCATCAGAATTTTTTTTGGAATCAGCCATTGGATTTCCTCAACAAAATTTTAAAATATTTATTATTTTTTAAAATACCATTAAATATGATTATTTTTTAATATAAACTAAATTTTTTAAAAAATTTTTTAAAAATATATTTAGAACAATATATTAGTTTTTAATTAACTATAAAAACTTATGATATATAAATCAATAGCATAAATTATATTGAAATATTAAATAAATTCTCATATAATGATAATAGTGGCAATTTTTCATATCTATAATAATTAAAATAATAAAATTAATTATTGATAAAATTTTTTTTATATTTAAATTTATAATATTTAATAATTAATATTTTAGCTAATAAGTCTAAATTGAAATTTAACCAGTATATAAATAATAAAATCAAATAAATTATAATTCCCATAGGGAAAAATATAAAATTGACTATTTAATGAAAAAAAATAGTATTTTAAAAAGAATAAATAGTTAAAATAAAAAAATGAATATGAATTTAATTAGTAGAAACATACCTCATTTAATATAAAACAAGATAAATTAATATATGTAACTGAAAAATTAATAAAAGCTAATAATTCTAAGATAAATAATTAATCATACTCTCTCCAAGTATGTTTACAATTTAAACACCTTAAAAATCTAGTTTCTGCTTCATCAGCACTACGAGTCTGTTGTAACCACCAAGAAGCTTTTTCATGTCCACATTTAGGGCATGTAGCTTTTGTTGTAGGGAGTGTGTTAATTTCTTCCCCTTTCATTATTACATTATCTTTTGCATCAACTTTTTCATTAACCTCATATTGACTAGCATCTTCCTCAGTTAAATCCTTTGAATATCCACATTTACATTGAAATTTATCACCATTTGGAAGCATCATAGCCCCACATTTAGGACAAAACTCCATAATATTCCTCCTAATAATATAATTTTTAATAATAATCCTAAAATCCCAAAATAATATATAATTAATAAATATGAATAATATTTGAAATTATTAAAAGTATTATCTATATTAAAACTTAAAAAATTTTATTTAAAAAATTTTTATATTGAAAGTTTAATTCCATTAAAATTCTACTGTTAAAATTTTTTTATATATTAATTTTGTTATATTTTAATTGGTTATATTATATTAATTTATTCCTATTAAATTTAATTAATGGTTAATATAATTACATGAAAAATTGATTATTGGAGAATTTTATAAATTTATATTAGTATGAAATCATTTTAATCTATTGAAAACATCAGATAATATCTTATTATGGTCAAAAGCAAGATCAAGGTTAATTATATCATTAAATGATGAAATAAATGAATCTGAAGCATCACTACCTGCTTTTATATTATCAAAATTCCCCATAGCCAAATAAACAATAGTTATTGTATGGCCCCTAGGATCCCTTTTTGGATCAGAATAAACACCAAACAATTCACAAATTTTAATATCAATCCCTGTTTCTTCTTTAGCTTCTCTTAAAGCAGCACATTCAACTGATTCCCCATAATCAACAAATCCGCCAGGAATTGCCCAGTGATCTTTGTATGGGCTGTTTTTCCTTTTAATTAAAATAAATTCATTATTTCTAATTGATTTTCTAAAATCATTATGATTTTCATTAAAAATAATTATATCAACAGTTATAGAAGGTTTTTTGTAATCAGACAATTATATCCCAACAAACATTAATTATAAACCAAAATATGATTTACACAATATAAAAAAAATAATTGGAAAAATTAAAAATAATATAAATAGCACATAATAATAAAATATTAGCTAACAATAAACTTAAGCCAATAATAAATAATAGTTAAATTAAACTAAATAGAATATTTACTAACCTAAAATAAAATACAAATCAATAATATATAATCAATAATATATTATCAATTGAAATACACAATTATATTGCTTCTACGAGTTTTTTAAACTCGTTTGATTGTTCTTTTAATTGATTTGAAGCTTTTAATAGTGCTTTTTTAGGATCTTTAGTTCTTTTAACTTTGATTGTTATTATTGGCTCACCAATTAAAGGGTGGTCAATACCATAAACAGCATAATCAACATCTTCATCTTCCATGAGAATTTTTCTCAGAGCATTACAAATGGTATGGCTTTCACCAGGAATCATTATCTCAAGTTCTAATTTTGTACTTCTTAAAATCTCAATATCATCCATCTTATCATCCTATAAATCATCAATAAATAATAGCTAAAATAAATTAAATAATAAGTAATATAAAAATTACTAATAGAAATATTATTAATTTAATTCAGTAAATAAAAATATCGGTTAATAAAAATCTTATTTAATAAAAATATCAGTTAATAAAAATCTTATTTAATAAAAAATGTATATTTAAAATTAATCAAAAATATAACAAATTATGAGAAATATTCTAGAAACATCATAAATGAAAAATTTATGCAAAAAATTACTAATATAAAAATCTCAAAAGTTCTTTTTATTCCTCAGCAATCATAGTTTGTAGAAATCTTTCTTTTTTCTTTTTTATCACAGACTTCACAGTAAACTTCATCTTTTCTACCAGTTGGTATCATATATGCGCGGCAACGAGTACACATAGCTTTTACAACACCATCTTCCTCATTTTCAGTATTAAGGTCTAAATTATCTCCCATTATTTTTGATACTTTAGCTTCAATAATATCTCCAATTCTAAAGGCATCAGTTAATTTATCCAAATATCCTTTTTTAACCTGAGATATATGTATTGCTGCCATATAAGGAAGAGCCAATTTTCTATCATTATTTTTCATTTTTTGAACATTTATCATTGCTCTTTGACCACGAACATCAGTAATTTCCCCATAGACACTATCGCCTACATTTAAAACTGCAGGATTCCCTGAAGATGGAAGTATTGAAACTTTTTTATTCGAAGAATTAATATCAACTGTTCCTAAAACAGATGCTCTTATATAACCTTCATCATCATAAGTCCATTTATCAGGCAAAAATTGTTCACTAACACCAAGAATATCTCCCGGCATTACAAAGTCTCCAGATTTTACTTTCATGTTTATACCTCTAAAAATAAGAATTTTAATGAAATTTAATAAGATAGATAATAAAATAAACCCCTTGATATCTTTATTTTTAATTATATTCAACGGAATTAGATTAAATTTTTGATTGCATTAAATTTTTTAGTATATAGAATTTTTAAAATTTATTTCTATAAATATATTTCTATAAAATTTATTTCTACATAATATACTGTTGCAAGTTATAAATTTTGAATTTCATCATATATATTAATTGTGTATAAACTAAAGATTTTATATAAAACATTTAACAAACAAATTTTAAATTATATATCAAATTAATTATCTTATAATAGTAAATTAATTATCTAATAATACTAAATTAATTATCTAATAATAATAAATTAATTATCTGATAATAATAAATTAATTATCTGATAATACTAAATTAATTATCTAAAAAATTAATATTTATCTTTTTCATGGAATAATATCTCATCAAGTTGATAATTTTCCCATTTCCTTTTATCAAGAACAATTTCCAATTCTTGAGGAGTTATTAATGGTTTTTTATACATTTGAGAGTCATCAATAGCGATTCTTGGACAAGCTGTAACTACAAAGGCATCTAAATCCATGTAATGCAATAATGAATCAGGAGTTATATTATCTATCATTATAAAATAAGCCTCCATTCCATCATTGTTAAGTTCCTTCTTTATTTTTTTGGCCAATTCAAACCTATATTGCCCTTCTTTAGAAGAGATTAATATACCCCATTTCTTTGCATCTTTTGCCTTGGTTATTCTTGCGAACCTTATTCTTAAAATTTTATCGGCAAATTCTTCTATATTTCTAGCCTCACCCATGTAAGGGTCTGCTGCTATTACAGGAGATTTAGTAAAAAGATGAATACCTAATGGATGAAAGTTTCCACTACCTACAAAAAGAAATGCATCAGCATCAAGATTTTTTATAGAAGAAAAATTACAACCTAATACCTGGCCCTTAAGAGTACTTTTAGAAGATCCAAAAACAATTTCTTTTCCATTATCCTCTAAATAATCTTTTATTTCATCTATTAGATTTAAATGTTGTGTTGTAGTTGCTATAGCGATTTTTGAATAATCTTTTATTAAATCGAGAGATTCATCAAGAGATTTATAAATATCAACACTTGAATATGCCTCAATAAATAATATCGGAACATTATAATTAATTGGAAGAGGAGTATGTGCATAATGAATAATTAAATCAACAATATCCCCCATTTTGTTATCACTTACATCACAAGCCCCAAAACAAGGATCTCCAGAAATTATAATATTTGCCCCAGTTTCCTTTTCAAGAATCTTTGCAATATTTATTCCCTGAGTTTTAAGACCCTCTGGAAATTGAAGCCCAATATTTTTAGCATTTCTTTTTTTAATAGCATTTACAGCTTTTTGAATATTCATATCATATAGTGACATATTAAATCGACATTATAATAAATTTAAAAATCATGAAAAATGAGAAAAAATAAGGAAAATTCATAGAAAAAAATTATCTCATAAATTGACCCATCAGACGACCCATAGATCCTCCGCCCATTCCACGTTTACCTATACCTTTCATTGCCTTTTTTGTATTATTATAATACTTTAAAAGCTCTTTAACCTCTTCATTTTTAACTCCAGAGCCTTTTGCAATTCTCATTACCCTAGACTGTTTAATGACTTTTGGATTTTCTTTTTCATAGTTGCTCATAGAAGACATTATAATTTTATATTTGTTTATTTTATCTTCAGTCATTTGAGAAGCTTCTTTAGGTATTTTTCCACCAAGCCCAGGAATCATGTTCATAATTTGTTTCATTGGACCCATTTTATTCATCATCTCAAATTGATTTTCCATATCTTTTATTGTGAATTTACCACTTAACATAGCATTCATTGTTTCTGCAGCTACATCTTCATCCACAACTTCTTCAGCTTTTTCAATTAGACTTCTAATATCGCCCATTCCAAGTAAACGTGAAATAAATCTTTCAGGGTCAAAAACTTCGAAGTCATCTATTCTTTCACCAGTACCAATGAATTTAATTGGAGCGCCAATTTCAGCAACAGCTGAAAGAGCACCTCCACCTTTAGCAGAACCATCAAGTTTTGTGATTACAATTGAACCAACATCAGTAGTAGTTGCAAATGCTTTAGCTTGTTCTCCAGCCTGTTGACCAATAGTTCCATCGATGACTAACATAGCTTCATTTGGTTCTATTACAGACGAAAGTTTTTCCATTTCTTCAAGAAGGTCTTTTTCCTCTTTATGTCTTCCTGCAGTATCAAAAATAATTATTTTTTGATTTTTAAATTTTTTAAGTCCTTTTTCAGCTAAATCAACAGCATCTTTATTGTTAGGATCGCCATAAAGAGATATTTGCATTTCTTCAGTTAGCTGTTTTAGTTGTTCATAAGCAGCTGGCCTCCAAGTATCTGTAGAAACAACAGCTGGTGAAAAACCTTTTTTCTGTAAAAATCTACATAATTTTCCAATAGTTGTTGTTTTACCACTTCCTTGTAAACCTAAGAACATTATTTTAAAAGGTTTATCAACTATTTCAAGTTCATGTGGCTCACTTCCAAGAAGGTTTACCATTTCCTCATAAACAATAGTGATAACATGTTCACGTGGAGTAATTCCTTTTGGTGGTTTTTCATTAAGGGCTCTATCCTCAATTCTTTTTGATAATTTTAATACTAAAGATATGTTAACATCAGACTGAATTAAAGCTCTTTGAATGTCTTTAACAACTTCTTTAATAGTTTTCTCATCGATGACGGTCATTCCTGCTAATTTTTTCATTGTATTAGTAAGACTTTTCCCTAAATTTCCTAACATTTAATCACCAGACCAGGATTTTTGATTATAAATTAATAATAAAATTGTAAATACTAAATAAATAATAATTAAAATACGAAACTGTCAAAAACTTGAAGTTTTTGAAAATTATGAAATATTTAAAAAATATTAATTATATAACTCTTATAAAATACTAAATAGTTATATACCTTATAATCACTAACATTAACATTTATTATACTAATAGCATTTTATATTTATATATAAATATTTATAAAAATTATAATATTATTATAAAAAAATTATAATTATTATTATAAAAATTATAATATAATAATATATAAAAATATATTTATTTATCTTTAAATAAATAATTAATGATTTTAAAATTAGACTATAAAATTAGTATAACATTTAATACTATAAAAATTTGATTATAATTCAGTATTAATAAAATAATAATAAAAATAATATATTCATAATTTATCTAATTATCATTATTCTATATTATTCATGAAATTAAGGGGTAAAAACAATGCTAGAAGAATTAAAAAAAACATTAATAGAATCTCCAATTGTAAAAAAAGGAGAATACAATTATTTCGTTCATCCAGTAACAGACGGAATTCCTGAAATGAAGCCAGAAGTATTGAAAGAAATAGTAGCTATTATAAAAGAAAAAGCTAATTTAAACATTGACAGAATAGTTTGTGTTGAAGCCATGGGGATTCATCTAGCTACTGCCCTATCACTTGAAACAGGCATACCATTTGTAGTTATTAGAAAAAGAGAATATGGGCTTACTGGAGAAGTTCCAGTATTTCAAAAAACAGGATATGGTGAAGCAAATTTATACATCAACTCATTAAAAAAAGGAGACAAAATTCTTCTTATTGATGATGTTGTAAGTACTGGTGGAACTTATATAGCCATTATTAAAGCTCTTCAAAATTTAGGTGTTGAAATAGTTGAATCAATAGCTATTGTTGAGAAAGGTGATGGTAAAGCTATTGTAGAAGAAACTACTGGATCCTCACTTATGACCCTTGTTAAATTAGATGTTATTAATGGAAAAGTTGTAATTGAGTCAACAATCGAAGACATTGATTAATGATTTAGATAATTAATTTAGATAATTAATTTAGATAATTAATTTAGATAATTAATTTAATTTTATTTATTCCATATTTTACCTTATATATAATTTAAATTTAATAAGCTGATTTTAATTAATTTCAATAAATATTACAAATATTAAATATATTATTATTATTAGTAGTTTTAATTTTATTTAATAAAATAATAATTAATGAAATAGATAAAATGATTTTCTAATAATATTTTTCAAAAAGAATGATATCATGGACCAAAATGTACATTTAAAAGCAAATAAACTTGTTGAACTAAATAATGGAAATATATGTAATCGTTGCCTTGGAAGAAAGTTTTCAAATATGATTGAATCTTCAGAAGCTGATGGAAATGAGGAAAAAGGAAAATTAATTCGAGAAAAAATTTCTATTGAATCTAAAAAAGGTGATGAAGAAACAAAATGTGAAACATGTAATGATATCCTATTTAAAATAGATGAAAACATTAAAAATGGAAATATTTTAGAAAGAATCCAAGGGAAGATTGATTATCTAAACTTAGAGTTTGATACATTTTTAATAGGATCAAAAATACCTGAAGAAATATTAAATAGGGATGAATGGTTAAATGAAGCTTTAGATTTAGATGTTGAAAATATTAAAAAAGAAATTAATCGGGAAATAGGGAAATTACTTGAAAAAGAGTTAGATAAAGAAGTAGATTTTGATAATCCAGATATTGTAATTATGGTTGATTTAAGAAAATTAATTCAGGAAAATAAAGATAATAATGATGATAACAGTCAAAAATCTGAATCAAACGATTTATCAGCTATTAAAATAAGAATACAGATAAATCCAATATTTATAGAGGGCAGATACAGGAAATTAATTCGTGGTATTCCCCAAACTAAATGGCCTTGTAGAAAATGTAAAGGTAAAGGTTGCAGTGAATGTGGTGGAACCGGAAAGATGTATAAAGAGTCTGTAGAAGAGTTAATTTCAGAAATTTTTCTAGATAAAACAAGAGGATATGAAGCTAAGTTTCATGGTGCTGGAAGAGAAGATATTGATGTAAAAATGCTTGGAACAGGCCGTCCATTTGTTCTTGAAATAAAAGAACCCAAAATTAGAAAATTAGATCTTCAAAAGTTAGCTAAAGAAGTTAATGAACATTCAAAAGGAAAAACAGAATACATAGATTTAAAATACACAGATAGGAAAAAAAAGGCCGAAATTAAAGTTTCATCTCCCGATACCTTTAAAATTTATCGTGCATTAGTAGAATGTGAGGATAATATTAGTGATGAACAATTAGCTAAACTAAAAGAAAGATTAGAAAAAACAATAATTGATCAACAAACTCCTCAAAGAGTAGCTCATAGAAGAGCTGACAAAATAAGACAACGAGAAGTTAAAGAACTTTCAACTAAACCCCTTACTTCTAAGAAATTTGAAATGACCGTAAAAACACAAGGCGGATTATATATAAAAGAACTAATTTCAAGTGATGATGATCGAACAACCCCAAGTGTTAGTGAGATATTGGGAACAAAAGCTATTTGTAAAGAGTTAGATGTTATTGGAGTAGGTTAATTATATTTTTGGAGAAATATTAAATAAAATCCATCAGTATTTTAGGTTTTATTAATAATATTTAAAATTTAATATTTTTAATAATCCTTTCTATTTAAATATTAATAGATATTATTATATAAAAATAATATCTAAATCTCAGAAAACACTTCATCTAATGCTACAATCATATGATCAACATGATTAGTAGTTATTATAAGAGGTGGCGCAAATCTTAGAACATTTCCAGCTGTTGAATTTATCAAAAATCCTTTTTCCCTCATTTTATTAGCAAATTCTGCTGATTCTCGATTAATTTCGACGGCTAAGAACAAACCAGAGCCACGAACATCAATTATAAAATCATATTTTTCCTTTAATTGATTTAATTTATTTTTAAGATATTTTCCAACTGTTTTTGAGTTTTCTAATAGATTTTCATCTTTTATTGTATCAATAACTGTCATTGCAACAGCACATCCTAAAGGATTCCCTCCAAAAGTTGAACCATGATCCCCATAATCAAAAGCATTAGCTACTTCTCCTCTAGCTAAAATTCCACCAATAGGATAACCACTACCCAAAGCTTTAGCTATTGTCATAATATCTGGTTTGATTCCATACAATTCATAGGCAAACATTTCACCAGTTCGACCAAATCCTGTTTGAACTTCATCTAAAATAAGAAGAACATCTTTCTCCCTACAAATAGCTTCAACTTCTTTTAAATAATTTTCTGGAGGAACAATAACCCCACCTTCCCCCTGAATAGCTTCTATAAGTATTCCTGCAGTATCTTCACTAATAGCATCAGCTATTGCTTTACTATCCCCAAAAGGAACATGTTTAAAACCTGGAGGCAGTGGTTTAAAAGGTTCTTTATATTTATCCTGACCAGTAGCAGTGACAGTGACTAGAGTTCTTCCATGAAAAGAATTATTTGTAGCTATAATCTCTCCTTTACCAGTATATTTTCTAGCTAACTTTATAGCTCCTTCATTAGCTTCAGCCCCACTATTTGCATAAAAAACTCTATCAAATATGGTTATTTCAACTAATTTTTTTGCAAGTTTTACTTGTTCTTCTGTATAATATACATTAGAAGCATGAATGAGTTTTTCTGCTTGTTTTTGAATAGTTTCTATGATTTTTGGGTGAGATTGACCAAGTGCATTTACAGCTATCCCTGCAAAAAAATCAGTATATTGATTTCCATCGGCATCCCAAATAAGAACTCCTTCCCCATGAGTTAAAGCAATTGGTTGGCGTCCATAAGTTTGCATAATATATTTTGAATCTAAATCTATAATTTCCTTATTATTCATTCTTATTCCTCAATATAAATAACATTTTTATTTTTATTCATTTATATAATTATACTTAATTTAATCAAAAATACAAAATTAAATATACAATAACAAACATAATATTTAATGATATATTTTTAATAAACCTGTTTATAATATTATCTAGAAAAATATATAAAATAATTTAAATCATAATATATTTATAAAAATATTATAAAATATTCTTAAAAAATATATAAAATATTCTTAAAAAATATATAAAATATTTATAAAAATAATATTTTACATTATTAAATTTCAAATTAAATCAAATTTGTGATATCATGAAAAAAGCAATAATTGAAACTGAAAAAGGTAACATAGAATTAGAATTATTTGAAAAAGATGCACCAAATACTGTTGCTAATTTTGAAAAATTAGCTAAAGAAGGATTTTACGACGGGTTAACATTCCATAGGGTTATTGATGATTTTGTAATCCAAGGCGGATGTCCAAAAGGAAATGGGACAGGTGGCCCTGGTTACACAATTAAATGTGAAATAAATGATAATAAACATGGAACTGGTGCTTTATCTATGGCACATGCAGGGAAAGATACTGGAGGAAGCCAATTTTTCATAACTCACTCCCCACAACCTCACCTTGATGGAGTCCATACTGTTTTTGGGAAAGTTATATCTGGAATGGATATAGTTAATTCCGTAAAACAAGGCGATAAAATGTTAAAAGTGACTGTTACAGGTTAATTTTAATAAAAAATTAACTTTTAATAAAAAAATATGATAAAAAAAAATATAATTATAATTGGATTAGAATTATATAATTAATTAATATTGTAATTAACATATACATTATTATTTTTTTATTTTCGAATTTGAAAATTTTAATTTCATTTATTTTTATATATTCAGCTATTTAATTTATTTTTATATATTTGATATTTCCGTTATTTTATATATTCAGCTATTTATTTTATTTTTATATATTTGATATTTCCGTTATTTTATATATTTAGCTATTTATTTTATTTTTATATATTAATAATTATATAATTAATCTAAAAAACCTGTTATTAAAACTATTTCTTCAAAGAAAAACTTCTCACTAGCTGTAATTTCTGTTAAAAATCCTAATTCTTCTAGTTTTAATAAAGTTTGTTCAATATTAGAAAGTGAAGATTGAATCATTTGAATTCTTCCCCCTTTCTTTAAATAATTTTTAACTTGGTCTAAAAAAGGATCGATTATTTTTCTTCCATCTAATCCTCCATCAAAAGCATAATTTAAATTATCTTCTAAAATTTCACATTCATCTGTTGGAAGATATGGAGTATTAAACAAAATAACATCAAAATTTTGTTCACTTTCAAAATCTGCTTTTATTGGTTCGAACAAGTCTCCAAAAAGTAATTTTACATTTTTAATTTTGTTAGCTAAAAGATTTCTTTCTGCAAGTTCAATAGCATTGAAATTAATATCCGTAGCTAAAACCTCATCAGCAATTTTTGATGCATACATCGCAACTATACCCGATCCAGTTCCTATTTCAAGAACTTTTTCACCAGTTTTAATATTTAAATTATCGATTAAAAGAAAACTATCATCTGATGGTTCATAAACCATATCTTCTGTTTCAATATTAAACTCTCCAACTTTCATTTATTTCCCACATCCATATTTTATCTCCAACATTTAATTCTTTATATATTTCTCAAAAATGTTTTTATATTCCCCATATCCCTTTAAATTCATGTTTTGATTATCTTAGATAACAATCCATTATTAATTATGATTAAAAATTTTATTAATTATAATTTTATAATTGGTTTAATCAAATTAGTCAATTCTAATATTTCTTCAGGAGAAGTTTTTGCAGCTCTTTTAGCTAAAAAAGGCTCTAAACTAGAATTAGAATCTAATAGGCATTTCAATGATTTTTTATCATTGTATCCCAAAATATTCCTTGAATCGATTAAAGCATTCCTAATTTTCTTATTTTTATGAGGAAAAATTGCTTTACAAATTTTTGAATAATCTCTTTCATTTTCCATATTTAAAAAATATTTCTCATTTTTTATAGGAGTTAGTTTTATAACTGAGGAATAAATTTTTGGTTGAGGTATAAAAGATTGAGGAGACACATTATCCAAAAATTTAATATCAGTTTTAAAATGTAACATTGCTGAAAGCCTTGAATAATTTTTTTCACCAGTTTTAGCAATCATACGATTAGCAAATTCTTTTTGATACATTAAGATAGCTAAATCAAAATCAAATTCTAAAAACTTAAATGTGATTGGAGAAGAGATTTGATAAGGCAAATTGGAAACTATCTTATTACACTCTGAAAAGATAGATATGTCAACATTTAATGCATCTTCATTAATTATTTCTATATTATCAATTTCTTCATCCTTAACTCTTTCAGATAAAATTTTAAATATTTTATTATCCTGTTCAATAGCTATAATTTTTTTAGCACTTTTAGACATTTCTATTGTTAGTGTTCCGATTCCTGGACCAACTTCAAGAATGGTGTCTCTTTTAGAAATTTCAGCGAAATTGATTATTTTTTTTCTCTTAAAATCATCAATTAAATAATTTTGACCTAGATTTTTATTTAATCGAATACCGTGTTTTTGAAGTATTATTTTAGTTTCATTAGCTAAAGAATTTTTATTTATATTTTCTTCATTACTTTTCAAAATATCACTTCAATCCAATATAGTTATATAAATATATTTTACAATATTTTTTTATTTATTTTATTTATTTTATAATATTGTTTTAAATATTTATTAAATTATTAATTTCATATTTAAAATTTATATTTTATAAATAAATAACATGATAAATAAATTAATTTAAAAACTAGCATGAAAATGATAATATAAGTGATTATCTGGGTAAAATAATATATATCATAATCATTTATAAACTATTGAGTTTAAAAGAAAATTTAACTAAATTATCTAATTAAATAATTAAAAATTGAGTAAAATAATTTTTAAAAAAATGTTTGGTAAATACTAATAAAAAAATTAAAAATATAAAGAAAAATAAAATTATGGTTATTTATTAATTTCTTTTTCTAGGTTTACTTCTTGTTTGTCGTCCCCTATTTCTTGAACCTTGTCTTCTAGGAGTTTGAGTAAAAACACGATATTTATTTTTACCTCTTTTTGGTTGAGTAGTATCGAGTTCCATCTTGACTCTTTTAGCTATACTATCTACAGGGTCTTTAAGTAAAGGAACCCTTTCCTTTAAATCTTCAAAACTTTCAAATGGTTTTTCTTCCCTTGCTTCAATTATAGCCCACATATGTTTTTTACCTATGCCCGGCAACAATTCTAATTTATTTAATCGTGTACTCAATGGACCTGCTTCATTAATCCATTTAATGTACTTATCTTCATGACTCATTATTATTTCATTAATAACATAATCAATCTCAATCCTACTTGTTGCAGTTAAATTTTCAAAATCGAGTTTACCTTTAACCCTACTTATTTTATCTCTTTTTCCTGCACCAATATAAACATTTTCATGAATTTCTAAGTCAACATTGTCTTTTGGAATTAATTCCAATAAGGTAAAGTTTTCAATTCCAATAGCCTGAGCAACAGGCTTTTTTTTGAAGTTAGACATATTTTCTTTTACATATCCTAAAGGCAAATAATCTAATATTACTGCATCATCTTCCATTTAATCACAACATTAAGCATAGATTTTGAATTATATAAATCAATAGATAGTTTTAAGATTTTAAATTATATTTGAATTATTTCTGAATTATTTTTAAATTATTTATGTTTTAATTATTTATGAAATTATTTTTATATTATTTTTATATTATTTATGAAATTATTTATTTAAATTCAATTTTTACAATAGTTTTATTTATAATAGTTAAATTAATATCTTTATGATAATTTTATGTGAAAATTGTTTAAATTTAGAATATATTAAGTTATACTTATCTTCATATTGTTTCTATTACATTTAATACTTTTCTATATAATTATACATTAGCAAAATATATTTAAAAATTTTTATAAATGTTAAATAATGTTAAAATATAATTATGATAATTTAAAAATATTTATAGATATTAAAAATAATAATTCCATAGATAAAAAAGTATTTTAAGATATTTATTTATTCATAAACATACATTAGCTAATAATAAATAAATATTAAATAAATATTAAATAAATAGCTATGAAAAACTTAAAAAGTTCAAGGAAATTTAATACATGAAAACTTTTAATAATATTATTTTTAAAATCATAAGATGTATTGAATATAAAAAATAAGTAAATTAAAATAAAAAGAAGAGAGCATACCCATATTTACAAGATAAATTTTATATTATATATCAAAAATCTAATATAACTAAAAATATATCAAAAATATAGTCGAAAATTAATATAAATTATATATAATAAAGAGCATTTTAAAATCTAATAGTCTAAATTTAAAAAAAACAAACTATTAGATAATTATTAAACTTAAATGAATTAATTTTAAATTTATTCATCAAACCTATATTCATCAACAATAGAGAGAATATCTTCTAATTCTTCTTTTTTTATAGGAATTCTCTCTTTAGCAAATAAAAGCCTTAAATCAGATAAATCTTTAGGCATTAAATCAGCAATTCTTACTGCATGCTTTTTCTTAACAATACCCTCTAATTTTTCTATCAATTCCTCAGTATCTTCTAAAGAAAGTTTTTTAAATTTTGTAACATGATCCAAAGTTAAGTTTTGTTCATAACTTAATTCATAAGTTTCTTGGAAATCCTCTAAAATTTCTTTTACTTTAGCTGCAGGAATTGGCTCATTTTCTAATGCTTTCTTCCCTATCATTAGAATCACTCTTGTGGTTTTAAGTGTTCTGGCCTAACAATCAATTCTTTAGCTTTATTACCATCATTTAATGATAAAATATAAGCATTTCCTTTATATCCAATTACTTTAGCAGTTTTCCCATGGAATCTGGTGTGTGGTTGACCTCTATGTACACTAGGGTCAATTATAATATGCACTAAATCATCATTATTGAATTTTTGAATTTTCCTAGTTATAGGATTAGATCTTCCAGGTCTTGAAACCTTAGTCATTTTATTTCTTGATCTACTTCTAGATCCTCTTGATCTTTGCATTTGAATAACCTCGTATAATTATAGTTTATTAAATAGTAATATAGCCATTATTGAAATATTAAAACAGCTATCTAAAAAGTAATATCATTGGATATTATTTCAAAAGTATTTTTAAAATATATTAAAAATTATTTTATAAAATAAAACTATGAAAATTTATCCTATCTTTGATAATATTAATATATTCTTTTTAAAGGTATTAATATATTTTTGCTTTTTTAAATTTTTGAGAAATTATTTTATTATAATGATTGAACAAATATAAAATTATTCTCTTAAACCAACATAATTTAAAATATCATTTATTTGACTTTCTTCTAATACTTCTTTAGATTTTTCAAAACAAATATCCATAACATCAGATATTTTTTCCCCTGAATGCCAAAATTGTTCTAATAATTCATATCCATGAATTTTTGTAACTTCTTTCAGTACATAAACTGTTAGATAAATATCATCAATATACCCATAAGGACCATATATTGTCTCAGGTATGACATCCATAGGAACTACATAATATGAAATTCCTGCACTAATTTTCAGCCTTAAATCAGCGCTAATTCTTTTATCATCAAGAATATCACAAAGCAATTTAAACAATTCAGGCCCATAATCGATGAATGGTGCATATTCCCCATTATAAGAATCTAAATTCTCTTGAAGTGCAATGTAAAAATCTTTAAATTCGCTAATCATTAAATTATCCTCCTTAATCTTATTAATTCGTTGAAAAAATTATTTAATTATTGCAATAATGTTGTTAAGAGATTAGTATTTTCCATTGATAATCTTATAACCATTATTATTAGATTCAATTAAATTCAAATCAATTAATTCCATTAATGTAGTTTCAATTATTTTTTTATTTACATTAGAAAATTTCATCCTAAACAATGGGATAAATTTATATAAATCTTTTAAAGCAAAATGTTCCCTATTAATTTCATTAATTTTTTCAAATATTACAACTTGAAAATCATTTAACTCATAAGATGAAAAATTATTTGGTTTAGTTATTAAAACTTTCAGATTATTATTTTGATTATTTCCTCTTTTTTCTTTATTGCCTTCAATATTAAAATCATTACTATAAATTCCATTTTCAAAATCATTAATTTTCTCTTTTAAAATCATGCCAACTTTTTGATTTGTACTCTTATCATTAAATGAAGAGTTATTCAAGAGTTTTCTAGAGCATTTTTTGCAATATTTACTTAAACAATTCTTATTTTTATCCGACAGGGCAAAATTAGAAATTGGAAGATTTTCACCACATTCAGAACATATTTTCTTAAGCTTTAAAGATATTTTATCGTTTTTTATCCATTTATCACTATTTTTTCTTTCTGATTCAATATTTTTGTTAAAATCTATTTTAGAGGTAGTATCTCCAGAATCAGGATTATTTTCTTCAATAAATTTATCTAATATTTCTTTTTTCTCAAGATAATATTTTCCACTACTTTCAATTATAAGCCCATATTCTAATAGAATCCAAATATAATCACTAACTTGAATTGAGTCATACCCCAAAGATATCAATTTTTCTTTAGTAAATCCAAATTCTGGAGTAAAATGAGTTAATAAAATATTAACAATCTTTATTGCATAAGATTTTCTATTACAATTCTTACAAATATTTTTAGAATAATTTTTAGGTAGCGGTTCTCCACAAAATTCACAAATTTTCTTTTCATCTTTATGAACGCTTTCTTCAATATTTAAAATTTCATCGCTAGTATCATTGCTAAAAATGGGATTATCTAGCTTTATTTTTCTTTTTATTCCAGAATCAGTAGTTAAAATGTTTGAATCTTCATTTAATTTGATATTTTTGCTGACATTCTCAATTTTATCTAACTTGATCTCTGTTTTAAAAATATCACTTTTTAAGAATTTTGTATAGTTCTGAATAATGCCCTTAGCTATTCCATTACAATAACTATTATACCTTTCAAAAGATGAATTTTTATTTGAATTATCAATATTTTTTTCAATAAATTCAATATCTTCTTGAGATTTAATATCAAATAAAGATTTTTTAAAACTCCATTTATAATATACATTGATTTCTTCTATCTTGATTTTTATATTATCATTAATCCAAAATTTATAGTTTTCAGAAATTGGAACTTTGTTAAAATATTCTAAAAATTCTTCCAAAATAAATTGATCAGAAGCATTTTGCAGAATAAAATATTGTCCTACTGTATTAACAGTATTATCAGCAATAATATATTTATTTCTCTTTTTATTTGAATAAGGTGTATTAAATTCTTCATTATTTTTTTCAGATATTAGATGCCAATACATTCGATTTTTATATTTTCCACGAGACACAGATTCAATTAAGCCTAAACTTCTTAATTTTTGTATAGAATTACTAATCGACTTTTTAATATCATTATTATTTGGAAATAATACTTGGAAATCAGAAGCAAAAACAAAAAGATCTTGGGAAGTGAAAGATTCAGAGCCCAGTACCATAATCTTATCAAAAACAGCTTTATTCCAACCTTTAAAATTTCTTATAATAAATTTAAAATAGTCTAAATCTTTATCATGGGTACTTTTACTAGTATTCAAACTTTGTTTTTTATAGTCATTATATTTAGAATAATCCTTATTTTTATTATTAAGTGGATCAAAAGTTGAGTGTCTATTTTTATCAGATTCAGATTCGATATTATTCTGAAAATCAGATTTATATGATGATTCATTAGATAATTCTTTTTCAAATTCTTTATTTTTCAAAAAATCAAGATAATATGTAATAATTTCTTTAGCTATCCCCCCACTCATACGAACATAATTTTCAAATGTTTTATTCATAGCCGCCCGCCTTTGATAAATATTAAGTTGAATAACACCAATTTCTTCATTTTTTTTATCTAAATCAATATCAAATAAATTATGGTAAAAAGAAGCATGATATTTATTATCAATTTCATTAATTTTAGCTTTTAAGTTATTTTTAAACCATCTTTTATGATTATCAGGAGCCATTGAAGAATACCATGAAATAAATTTGTATTTTAATGAAAATTGTGAGCTATTATCAAAATTACCATCTTTTTCTAAATTTGAGTGATTATATGACAAGTTTTTATATTCACCCCTGCCCAAAAATTCAATTAAATTCAAATTCTTTAGCTGTTGCAATGTTTGTCTAATTTTATCTTTAATATGATGATTATTTGGATTATTTCGTTGAAATTCAGGAATAAACTCATAAAGATCATTTAAACTAAAAATTTCTGAATTTAATCCATTTATCTTTTCAAAAATTATTTTTTTCCAACCATTTAGATCACTAGTTTTACTTCTACTAATGTTTTTATCACTTTTTTCAGTTATTGGCTTTCCGTGAATAAAGTAATGTCCATCCTCAAATACAACATCATATTCCTTTGAAGAATCATTCCCATGAGAATAATTTAAAAGCCTTTCAATTTCTTCAAGATTGCCTTTATCATCCATTTAAATCGCCAACTATATTAAATGAGATTTAGAATTTTCGTGAAATTCTGCAGGATTCCAAGCATCTTGGATATGTTTTTTAGCAGTTTTATAATCAGACATCCTATATTTTCTAGCTAAATCAATAGAAATTCTTTTTCTTTCAGCAGAAGGGGAATAATACTTTGAACCTAATCTAATACAAATATTATGAGATCTTATATTTCTCCTAAATAATCTTATCTCCTCATCAGTCCATTTTGGGTGAATAAAATAATCTTCTTTGGATTGACCTGTTCTTTTATGAGGAGAATAATTATCAAAATCAGCACTCAAGGGCCTATATCTACAATCAGATATTTGAACCCCTAATTTCCAAGCTTCAACTCTTTTTCTTTCCATTTCCACATACGGTATTTCAAAATTATATAATACAAAAATAGAAATTTCACTAGGTTTAAATCCACTTTCTATTAAGATATTTACCTGTTTTCTAATATTATCCTTTTCATCAAATGACCCATCCCATGCGATTTTAGGATTTTTAAAACCTGATTTCTTGAGTAATTTTCCTAGAAATGGTTTTTTATTTAGAATTCTGCCGTCAAAACCACTTTGAGATTCACAATAATTAATTTTTTTCTCTTTTTTTAGTTCAATTAATTCATTCAAAATATTTTCCACATATTTGTTAGCCAAAAAATTATTATCATAAAAAATAATTTTCTTTTTTATGATTTCCTCTTTTATTGATTTTTTATAAGTAAATTTGGGCTCTATCTCATAAACTCCACATGGTCCACATCTACGTATACAACCACGAGTCGAGTGAATAATTTGATAATCAACATCAACTAAATCATAATCAGGAATTAATTTTTCAGCTTCTTCAAACACACCACAATGAACATAATCACATCCAGTATTTTTTTTACAATCTTCTGGCATTAAAGAAGCATAAATTCCTCCAACAATGACATCAACACCAAACTTTTTTTTACATAATTTAACTGTCTCCGTTACATAACTTGACCAATAAGTAAATAGAGAAGTCACAAATACAATATCTGGTTTAAAATCAATAGTTCCACTAATCAAATCTTCATCAAATCTAAGCAACTTAACTTCAATATCTTTAGATTTTAAATATGAAGATATTTTTAACAAACCTATTGGTAAAAAGTCCTTATGATTTCTACTCTTATTAGCAATAGGAAAATTAGGCTCAACAAGAAGAGCTTTTTTAATCTTCGATTTCTTCACCAATTCTTTGATCATTATATACCCCTATTAGAAATTCTTCTACTCTTTCAATAAAGTCATATTCATTTTCAAAATACCATTCATTTAGCCTATGAATTCCCGCATTTGCATATTCTTCTGCAATAGTAAACATTGCATCGATATTTTGCAAAATTTCCATTGAATTTTCTTCATTAACTGCTATTGATCTAATTAGATTCCAATTATCATCCGTTAAGTATTTTGCAAGAATATAACCTTCTTTTGGGCTTACAATCTCTCTCTTTTTTAGTATATAGTGCCCAATCATCATAGAATATAAAAAAATCTCAGTATTCGATGAACCTGATAAATCCCCCTCTGATTTTATAATTTTTGTATATATTTCCCTATCATTCTTAGATATATTTAATCTATCTCTTGATTTATTATCTATCATTATAAAATCCTCGATTCAGTACCATTATCAGTTTCAAAAACTCTAATTTCGTATTCTTTTCCTACACATTCTATTATATCACTTTTAAATTTGCTTGTGTATTCTTCACCAGTTACTAAAAGAACAACTTGCTTACCTTCAACATAATTTGGAAGGGTTTTTGCAATGTTTGTTTTTATTTCTTTATCTAACCTACCCATAGGAGTGTCAATAATTAAAGGCAGATCAAATCCAGATATTTGATTTAAAGCAGCTACAAATGATAATGCAAGAGCTAATCTTTCACCTGCAGAAATATCATTAGGACTAACAAGGTTTCGAGCTTTATTGACTAAATCTATATTATAATATTCATCGACTTTTACCATAGTGAAATTTTCTTTCCACATTAACTTTTTAAACTGATCATTAGTTAATTTTTCAATTTTATTCCTAATATTTTCAATTAACTTTGACTTCAAAGATTCTGAAGCAATAATTGCATCTTTACAAAAGTCTAGTTTTTTCTTCAATTTTAAAGCATTTTCAGAATCATTATTTACTTTAATTTCCTTTTTTTCTATGTTTAACAGCTCTTTTGATGTGAAATCTATGGAATTTTTAGAATATGCTACTTTTCCAACATATTTGTCTTTTTGATCATCTAAATCATTTTTTCTCTTTATTAATCTTTGGATTTCATCATGATCTATTTGACTAAGTTTAAAATTAACATTTTCTAAATCTTCATTTTTTTCTATCCTTTGATTTCTAATATCCCTAATTTCAGCATTATATTCTTTTTGCTTAGTTGAAAATCTTTGTATCCTTTTAATTTCATTTTTTAAATTATTTAACTCTATGTTTATTTCTTCTGAAATATCTGTTACTCCAAAAGTCAATTCATGAAGCTTCTGAATTTTATTATAGGATTCAGAGTTTAATTTTAGTTCGTTGCCACAGATACACTTTTCATTTTCCATCAAAGTTTCTAAAAACTTTTTTTTATACAGTGGTGGGATAAATCCTTTTTCCTCTAAATCAGATCCAAGTTCTACAAATTTTTTAAAAGGTTTATAAGCTAAAATCAGTGGGAAGTACTTAATAACAAGGTTTTTCTTATCATTATCTAGTTTTTCTTCTCTTTTATCTAATTTTTCAATTTCAATATTAAGTTTTTGTTTTTGTTCATCTAATAAATTTTTATCACTATGATCAATCTTTCTTAAATCTTCATCGACAATTTTCAAGTCTTTTTTAGTTTTATTTAATAGAAAACTTGACTCTTCAATCTCTTTTTTATTCAAACGGATTTTATCATTTAATTTTTGTTTAATTTCTAAAAAATCGGCAAAATCGGTATCTAATTTTTTAAAATCTTTATTAATAGATCTTTCTAAAGAAATTAAGTGTTTATTTAAATTATTGAAAAGATTTATTTGGGAAATTTTAAAAACAGCTTCTTTAATATTATCTCCAGAATTATCATCAAAATAATCTTCTAGTTTTTCACCATCGAAAAAGAAATAACCTTCAATTTTTTCAGGCAAGTTTTTTTGAATGTATAATTCAGGATGTTCTAAAAATTTATCATTTCCATTCACAATGATTCTCACAGATAATTGAGAATCTGAAAAAACATCCTTATAGATCTTATTGTCATTTTTTGTGAACTTAAGCTTACGCAAAATTGTAACATTTCTATTTTTTGAATCAGTCATGCCTAATTCAACACTAACTTCGAAAGATTCTCCATTAATGATTTCATTTACAAGAAGATCATTATAAATAGCACCACCAGTATTTTTATGTAATTCTTTTTCATATAAACACCACGTGATTGCATTCAAAAAATTAGTTTTTCCGGCACCATTAGTGCCTTTAATAATAGTAAAATTCTTATTTTCATCTTTACTGAACTTTAAATAAAGAGGACCTTTATATTGCCTATAATTTTCAATTTTTAAATAGTCAATTTTCATATTATCCTCCTAATCCACATATCTTCCAATCAAATTCTTATATTCCTTAGCAAATCTTTTAGTTCCTTCTTCTAGAAGATCTTGTTCTAATAATAAAGCATTTAATATAAAGCTTTTCATTTCATCAGACAAGTCAGAATCTTTTGTTATGACATTTACTATCTCTTTATTGTCTATAGTATTCATTTATTCACCTTTTCTAAAAAATCATCTAAAATATTCAAACTTTCATAACTGTTTTCGGCATCTTTTGCGAATTCTCTATATCTCAAAGCTTCTTTCTCAAAAATATTTCTTTCAATATTTCTTTCTTCAGGAGTTAAACTTAATTTTCTTATGTTTGGAGCCACTATCATATCATAAATAAATGCAGCATCTTTTCCTTTACTTTTTCTTAAAATTCTTCCCCTTCTTTGTATATATTCCCTAGGATTAGATGTGCTTGCCATTATTATGGCATTTTTTGCTGATGGAATATCTACCCCTTCATCAAGACATTTCATTGCTACTAAAGCATCAAGTTGACCATTCGCAAAGGAGTTCTTTAATTTCAAACGTTCTTTAATACTTTCTCTACCGGTAAAATCATGTTTAGTGAAGTCATATATAGACATGATATTCTTTACTCTATCCAATTGATATCTATCAGAACAGTATACAAGCAAATCCTTAAAATTAGAATTTTCTTCAAGAATTGATTTTAATTTAGAATATTTATTTTCAGCTTTATTAACAATTTTTTGTCTTCTGACTAATAAAGCCGTCAATCTTTCTTTGTCTTTTTCTTTTTTAGAATGAAAAACTCTAACAATTTTACTAGTTAAATCTTTATATTCTTCCAATTCTTCATTATTTAAATTAATAAAATGAGGATAATAATAATATTTAGTTAAATAACCTCTAAGAAGTGCATCTCGAATTGTAAATTTAAATATGACATTACCAAAATAATCAAATATTATTTCTGTTCCTTCATCATCATTCCATCTTTGTGGCGTAGCAGATAACCCTAATCTATAGGCATATCTTTCTCTCAAACCATTTTGATATGTACTAGCACCTACACCATGGACCTCATCGACAATTATAAAAACCTCTTTCATTGAGTTATTAGCTGTTTCGATAAATTCATCATTTGAAAATGTTTTATGAGTTGTTATCACTACTATATTTTCAATAAGTCCTATATTTAACTCCCTAATAGCTATTCTCAGTTTATCTTTCCATTGATTAGTAGATCCATAAGCTTTAATTACAATGTCATTATTATACTCAATCACATCTTCTTCCCACTGATCGACCAAATGACTAGTTGGACAAGCTATAATTGTAAGTAAAGGAATTTTATTTTCTTTTTTGAACTTTTCTAAACATTCTAAAGCAGTGAATGTTTTTCCAGAACCTGTTGCCATTTCAAAAATTCCTCTTTCCCCATTTTCAAACCATTCAAAAATAGCATTTTCCTGATAATCTCTTAAATATTTTTTTTCATTTAACTCCCTTTCTTCAATATATTCATCAAAATACTTTTTTAAATCCAAATTCTCAATATCATCAGGAGCTTTTTTTATAATTTCTTGAGCAACAGTATAAGCTACACTACCTGTAGAAGCTAAATAATTAGTATCTCCATTATAGTAAACCTTTGCATTATAACTACCTGCTTTAGATGGAGTATAAAGTAATTCCCATTTACCATCTGCACCAGTAACTACACTATAAGATTTACCACCAATAACAACATTCAAACTAGCACCACTTATAGGATTTCCATTATCATCTACAAGAACTCCACGAACAATTGTTTGTTTACCAGCAGTAGCATTAGAAACAACAATAGTAACATTAGTATTGAACTTAGCTATATCCACACCGGTAGTATTACTAACAGTAGAATAAATAAACTCATTATCCTCCACATCAATTACACTAAACTCATCCATAAAAACAAGAATATCATTTGTCCCTGCTTTGGTTGCGGTGTAAATGAATTGAGCAACACCATCACTATCAGTTATTCCAGTTCCCACTAAAACACCATCAACATAAAAATCAACAGTAGCACCAACAAGAACATTACCAACAATATCAGTAGCCTTAACAGTCACAGTAACTACTCTACCAGAAACACTAGAACTAATAGCTAATATCGATTCTTGATCTAAATTAGCAGAAATAATATTACCTTCCATAACAACATTACCATTATTAGAAACTCCAAAACCACTATTACCAACAATCACATTATCAACAATAGTAGCAATACCAAAATTAGTTATACCATCACCATTATTATCATTGATAATATTGCCAATCACAATACAATTGTCACTATTATTAGTAATAGAAATAGCTCCACCCTTGCTAATAGCTTTATTTCCAGTCATATTATTACCTAAAATAATAACATTACTTCCACTGTTCAGAATTGCTCCCCCATCTGACCCAGTATTGTTTATAAAATTAGAACCCATTATATTACTACCATTAGCATTATTACGTATTGCACCACCAGTACCAAATGCTGTATTATTAATAAAAGTAGAATTAAATATAGTTAAGTTATTATCCATAGTATCTGGATTGTAAATTGCACCACCAGTACCAATTGCTAGGTTATTAATAAAAGTAGAATCAAATATAGTTACATTATTACCCCCATTACTTGAAAATGCACCACCATTACCTCCTTTGTTATTTATGAAAGTAGAATTAATTAAAGTAAAATTACCTGCAACATTAAACCAAATTGCACCACCATTACCAATTGCTAGGTTATTACTAAAAATAGAAGTAGATATAGTAACATTATTACCCGTGTTACGTATTGCACCACCATTAGTAGAATTTGCCGTGTTACTTATGAAGTTAGATCCTATAATAGTCATGTTAGCACCACTATTAAAAATTGCGCCAGCACTTTCAATTCCAATATTATTTATGAAATTAGAATCAATAATAGTCATAAAATGACCACCATTGTAAATTGCACCACCTCGACCATTGGTAGTTGTTGTATTAATTGCCATGTTATCGACAAATGTACAGCTCATTATAGTTAACCTATTATTTGCATTATTACTTAATATTGCTCCCCCATTATTTCCCATAATATTCCCATTTATGAATGTTATATTTATAAATGTTACATTATAACCAGTTCCTATTGTGTATATCCTAGATAGTCCCTGTGCGTCAATTATTACTTTATCTTTGGTTTTTCCTTGTATTGTGATGTTTTTGTTTATTGTCATGTTAGTATTATTGTTGCCTTTATATGTTCCTTCGTCAAGTTCGATGATGTCGCCCGGAACTGAATCAGTGAGTGCTTTGCTTATTCCACCAGAAGTTGTGTTATTTATAGTAGTGGTTGTAGCTGCAAATCCACTTTGTAAGCTTATTGCAACAAATAATATGATAGCTACTATGATTAAAGTGTGGATTGATATTTTTTTATAGTTTATAGTTTTTTCCATATTTTTCACCTCCATTTAATATTAAAAATTTTTTTATTATTTTTTCATTTAATTCGATTTTATCACCATCAATCAGTAAATTAAATCATTTTGATTAAAAAAGAAGGAAATAATTGCATATTAATCACTCGCTATGTTATTTTTTGAAAAAAAATATTATAATCTAAAATAAAATTAACTATAAACTTTAATTAAAAAAATAATATAATTCTCAAATAGGAGTGCTATAATGCCCTCATCTTTTATTAATCAGGAAAAGATTACATTATGAAAAAAACTTTTTATAACTAATTTATTCCTCATTAATAAAAATAATGAACATTCACTAAACAATTAAAAGAAAAAACATCACTTAAAAAAACCCCCAAAAAAATTTACTTCATTATACCCGAATATAGCGTAGTTTATAAATTGAAAATATCCTAATTTATGGTGCTTTGT
>VSSQ01000408.1_pt1 | contig 31776 bp, 22 predicted proteins | sample 4763081 | NCBI WGS metagenome assembly VSSQ01 (sample SAMN12137344, study PRJNA551015) | bioreactor metagenome | isolation source: SDC9 anaerobic chlorinated ethene degrading culture | place: USA: Knoxville, Tennesee | collected 2015-01-01
ACTTTACACCAACAGCACGTTGAATAAATCCACGCCAGAAGATTTCTTCAGCCGGACCTATTACCACAAGAAGTAACAAACCAATTATATACGGATTACTACCATCTTTCATGCTGTAGATGTTTCCAATCTGCGGTTTGGCAAAATCAAACCAGGCTGTTGACAGGTAATTTCCGAGATAGAAAACACCATACAGAGCCACAGCAGAAATCAGTCCCAGCGCCACATCTTTAGATGTAACACTGAATTGTTTCCAAAAATCTTTGGTTGAAATCATGCTGATCCAAATCAGCAAAGCACCGGAGACGCTCATAGTGAGCCAGAAATTCGTAATGCCGGCTGTCCAGGGCGAAAACATAAAGAACCAAAGTCCGGCTGCAAGCAATATCGCTAATAATATTCTGCTATTCATAATACTTTGGCAATAAAATTCAACACTGAAAACAGCAAGGAAAACATCATCACCAACTGAGCCGACATGGCATCAAGATCTTTGATAACCTCCGGTTTTTCAATATCCGCCTGCATCATCACCCTGATGTTTTTCAGAGCGACGGGGACAGTCAGCAAAGTTAGTAAGGTCAGCGGATGTACCATCCCTATGGCGTTCATCAGAATCAAAACGACATAAGACCCAAGCGCCAAAATGACGTATTGAATCTTTGAACCCTTGATTCCCAGCACCATCGCCTGCGTTTTGATATTGGCCATTGCATCGTGTTTGATGTCGCGTGTATTGTTGGCGTGCAAGATATTAACAACCAGCATGGCAACGGGCACATTCAGTAAAATCACTTCCCAGTATAATTCACCGGTCATCACAAATGCAGTACCCATACCAATCAGGGGACCATAAATGATAAAAATCAGCAAATCACCCAGTGCAATTGACTTGAAAACATAGTAAAAATAAGTACCCAATACGCCAATCAAACCAATCCATAATAAATCCGTTCCTGTGAATAAAGTCAATATCAGTCCGATCAGGATGCCAATGGTCAGTAAAACAAATCCGAAAGACAATATTGTTTTCGGCTTGAAGACTCCTTCGACCAACATACGGCTTGAACCAAACGACTCTTTACGATCAATATTATTTTTATAATCGAAATAATCGCTGATCAGATTTCCGGCAGCATGCACAAATACAACCCCGATGAGAGCGATAATGCCAAACCACCAGTTAATCTCATGAAATACATGTTCCTGTTTAAAGAAAAGATACGATATGGTCAGTATCACAGGCATGGTAGATGCCGGGAAAGACCAGGGACGGGTTGCTATGACCCAGTTTTTAATTGGTTGTTTCATGTGTAAAATAATTAAATTCCTAATAGAGCATTGAAACCTTTCAAAGATTCCAACACATTGGTTTTTACATTCACAAAATGAACAATTCCAAGGGATTTTAGTTCATCGGAACAAGCAGGGGCGCCTGCAACAACCAGAATTTCGTTATTTTTTGTCAATTCAAATGCTTTTGGAGCCAGCTCAGCATATTCATCATCGCTCGAGCACAACACGATGATATCAGCCTGCATTTTACGGGCAGCTTCAACACCTGCTTCCACTGTAGCAAAACCAAGATTGTCGATCACCTCATAACCTGCACAAGCGAAGAAGTTACTGGAGAACTGAGCACGCGCCAACCGCATAGCCAGATTACCGATTGTCAGCATAAAGGCTTTCGGTCGTTTTGCAGCGGTCTCTGTGGCAAAACGTAAATTTTCAAACTCTTCGGCAGCTCTTACTGTTTCCAGCGTTTCAATACCCTCTGCATGTTTATGTTTTGCTTTGTCGGTTGTTGTTTTACCTCCTGATACTTCAGTGAAATTAGGGAATTGATTAGTTCCTAGCAACACCTCTCTGCGTGATGAAACATTTTTCAATCGGGCAGCAGCCGTAGCTTTGATCGCTTGCTGTACTACTCCGCCTTCGACAGCTGTCAGGAATCCGCCTGCATCTTCCATTTCCAAGAAAAGTTTCCAGGCTTGTGCTGCTATTTCATTGGTCAGTTTTTCAATATAATACGAACCGGCAGCCGGATCTGTTACCTTATCAAAATTTGATTCTTCCTTTAACAACAATTGCTGATTACGGGCAATTCTTTCAGAAAATTCATCCGGTTTTTTATACACTGCATCAAAAGGCGATACAGTCAGCGAGTGTACACCTCCCAACGAAGCGCTCATCGCTTCGGTCTGTGTACGTAACATATTGACATTAGGGTCGAAAATTGTTTTGTTGAAAGAACTTGTTTCCGCATGCAAACGCATTTTCATGGCACAGTAACAAATTCCTTCTACTGTTTCAGTGCATTCAGTCCTTCTGCAAGCTGGTTTGTAAGCTTCCACAATCAGCGCCCACAACCATTTAGCCGCACGGAACTTAGCTATTTCCATGAAATAGTTACTACCCACACCGAAGTTGAATTTAATTTTTTTAGCGGCTAATTGTGTATCAACACCTTTTTCAACCATCATCGACAGATACTGGTTACCCCAGGCCAATGCGTATCCCAGTTCTTGTGCCGCATAGGCACCAGCATTACTCAAGCTGAGAGCATTTACATTGATAACCCGATAAAATGGTAATTTCGCAGCAGTCAAAGCAGCAGCTTCCACCATCACAGCCATTTCATCAGCAGTAAATTTTTTACCTCGTAGCAACATGCTGTTAATAGGATCGAAATTAACCGAGCCCTGTAATTCAGGAGCATTATACCCTTTCGCTGTAAAATAATCAACTAGCAGATTTACAAGGTCAACTGTCCTTTTCGAACAGGTTTTGAAATTCAACTCTACGCAGTTAGCCGCGATTCCGTCGAGCAATGTTGCAATAAAATCAGCAGAAAGATCTTCTTTGTTGATAGTAAACCCGAGCGAGTTAACACCTCTGTTCAATAAATCCAATGCTTTTTTATTGGCTGATTTAGCGTCTTTCACTTCGATGTCCTGACGAACGAACCAGTCATTGTCAGCCTTAGTGCCCCGTACATAAGGAAACTTACCGGGTACGGCATCTGTTGTTTTATAGTTTTGAATGTCTTCAGCACGATAAAACGGCATTACCTTAAATCCTTCGTTGGTCTTCCACACGAGCTTTTTTTCGAAATCAGCGCCTTTTAAATCAGCTGTAACTTTATCCATCCATTCCCGGGTTGAAACAGGAGGAAAATCAGCTAATAAGTTTAATTTTTTTTCTGACATAATTTTAAATTGATGTTATTTTCAAACGGCTGCAAATTTACTAAATATTTATTAAATTCCTATGATTTTAAGCCAATAACATCCATGAAATTTTGTCCTGTTTTTTCATGAAAATTGAATTTAAATACGTCAAATCGGCAGGAAAAGCGTAATGGCTGATATTTTGATGGAAAACAGACAAAATTAAACAACAAACTATGAATACAACAAACAACAATCAGAACGAAAAGGCATTAACCAAATATGCCATTAATTTAAACGAACGGGCGAAAGCTGGTAAACTTGACCCCGTGATTGGTCGCGACGATGAGATTCGTCGCGTACTCCAGATACTGAGCCGCCGCACCAAAAATAATCCGATTTTAATCGGTGAACCGGGTACCGGAAAAACCGCAATTGCAGAAGGACTTGCCCATCGGATTATCCGGGGCGATGTACCGGAAAATCTAAAGAGTAAACAGCTGTTTTCACTCGATATGGGCGCGTTGATTGCCGGAGCGATGTACAAAGGTGAATTTGAGGAAAGATTGAAATCGGTAGTTAATGAAGTGATTCAGGCCGATGGAGAAATCATTCTTTTTATTGATGAGATACATACACTCGTGGGGGCAGGAAAAAGCGACGGAGCCATGGATGCTGCCAACATTCTAAAACCAGCATTGGCAAGAGGTGAATTGCGTGCTATCGGTGCAACCACACTGAACGAGTATCAGAAGTATTTCGAAAAAGACAAGGCGCTGGAACGTCGGTTCCAAATTGTGATGGTAGATGAGCCCGATGTACAAAGCACCATTTCAATCTTGCGTGGACTGAAGGAGCGTTATGAAAATCACCACAAAGTAAGAATCAAGGATGACGCTATCATCGCAGCTGTCGAACTTTCGAACCGTTATATTACCGATCGTTTTTTGCCCGACAAAGCTATCGACCTGATGGATGAGGCTGCTGCCAAACTCAGGTTGGAAGTAGATTCAGTTCCAGAAGAGCTGGATGTTATCGAAAGGAATATCAAACAGTTAGAAATTGAGCGCGAAGCCATCAAAAGGGAAAATGACACAAAAAAACTGGCTCAACTCAAGGAAGAAATCAGTAAACTGAAAGCTGAAAGTCAGGTCATGCATGAAAAATGGTCGGCCGAAAAAAAACTGATCGATAAAATCCAACAGGCAAAAATTGAAATCGAACAAATGAAGTTTGAAGCTGACAAAGCTGAGCGTGAAGGTGATTATGGAAAAGTAGCTGAAATTCGTTACGGAAAAATCAAAAATCTCGAAAACAACATAGCAGATTATCAGGCCAAATTAGCGAATTTACAAGGAACAAATGCATTGATTAAAGAAGAAGTCGATTCGGAAGATATAGCCGATGTGGTGAGTCGTTGGACAGGCATACCTGTAAATAAAATGATGCAAAGTGAGCGGGACAAACTACTGCACCTCGAAGATGAGCTGCACCTGCGTGTAATAGGCCAGGAGGAAGCCATCGTGGCTGTGGCTGATGCAGTGAGAAGAAGTCGCGCCGGTCTGCAGGACCCGAAACGACCGATTGGCTCTTTTATCTTCCTGGGGACAACTGGTGTTGGTAAGACTGAGTTAGCCAAAGCATTGGCCGAATACCTGTTCGATGACGAAAATATGATGACACGTATCGATATGAGCGAATATCAGGAAAAATTCTCGGTAACGAGACTGATCGGTTCACCGCCGGGATACGTGGGTTATGATGAAGGTGGCCAGTTAACTGAAGCCATCAGAAGAAAGCCTTATTCAGTAGTATTGTTTGATGAAATTGAAAAAGCGCACCCTGATGTTTTCAACGTATTATTGCAGGTATTGGATGATGGACGGCTAACCGACAACAAAGGACGGACAGTCAACTTTAAAAATACCATCATCATCATGACTTCCAATATAGGTTCGGCATTGATTAGGGAGAACTTTGAGAAAATGAACGAAACAAATCATGACGAAGTGATAGAGAAAACGAAAAATCAAGTTTTTGAATTGCTGAAGCAAAGTATCCGGCCGGAATTTTTGAACCGGGTTGACGAACTCATTATGTTTGCACCTTTAAATGAACAACAAATTACGGACATTGTCAGGCTACAACTTTCGGGTATTCAAAAACTGCTTTCCGACAGTCAGATTCACCTCGAAATTAATGAAGAAGCAATACACTTTATTGCCCGTGCCGGCTTTGATCCTCAATTTGGTGCCCGACCGGTTAAAAGAGCCATCCAGAAACTGTTGCTGAATGATTTATCGAAAGCCATTCTCTCAGGAACAATCCGGCAAAACGACACCATTTACGTCGAACCGGATGGAGACAAATTACGGTTCAGGAATTAAATTGCAAACAACATATGATTGCAAACGACATATAAAATGCATTAAAACAACGTAGAGACAGGGCATGCCCTGTCTCTACAACATTTGTTTTCTGTTCAACAATATCCGTTTTACGTTTTACGCTAATTACGTGTTCATCCCCCCGCAAACATGAATTACCTGTCCGCTTACATAAGAAGACAGATCTGATGCAAGGAACAAAGTAACATTAGCAACCTCATCCGGCTTGCCTCCACGGCGAAGTGGAATCATTTCAGCCCATTTGGCACGTTGCTCTTCGGTCAGCGCATGTGTCATTTCCGTTTCGATAAAACCCGGAGCAATAGCATTGGCGCGAACACCTCTTGAGCCCAATTCCTTAGCTACCGATTTTGCCAAACCGATCATACCTGCTTTAGAAGCAGAATAGTTTGCCTGTCCGGCATTTCCGGAAACTCCAACTACAGAACTCATGTTGATGATAGAACCGGTACGTTGCTTCATCATGATAGGCGTACAGGCATGGATAAAGTTGAATGCTGATTTCAGGTTTACATTGATAACAGCATCCCACTGCGCTTCACTCATGCGCATCATCAATCCGTCTTTGGTGATACCGGCATTGTTAACCAGAATATCAATTCGTCCGAATTCTTTGTGTATTTCTTCCACCACGGTGTGTGTTTCGTCAAAATTAGCTGCATTCGAAGCATAAGCTTTCACTTTCACACCCAGCGCTTCAATTTCTTTTTGTGTGTTCAGGGCATTTTCATCGATATTCAAATCTGTAAATGCAATAGCAGCACCTTCACTTGCAAGTTTCAACGCGATCGATTTACCAATTCCACGTGCAGCTCCGGTTACGATAGCTACCTTTCCTTCCAGTAATTTCATAAAATCTTGTTTTTAATTAATAATAGAAGTATTTACTCTTATATTTATTTCCTTTCACTCATCATCGACAAAAGGAATTCTTCATTATTTTCTGTTCTTTCCATGCGGTCTTTCATGAATTCCATAGCTTCCACTGCGTTCATATCCGACAGATATTTACGCAGAATCCACATACGGTTCAGGGTGTCATTATCGAGCAACAAATCATCCCTGCGGGTACTGGATGCCATTATATCAACAGCAGGGAATACACGTTTGTTCGCCAGACGACGATCAAGTTGCAATTCCATGTTACCGGTACCTTTGAATTCTTCGAAGATTACATCATCCATTTTGGATCCTGTCTCTGTCAGCGCAGTAGCAATAATAGTCAGACTACCGCCATTTTCGATATTACGGGCAGCACCGAAGAAACGTTTGGGTTTATGAAGGGCATTGGCATCTACCCCACCCGACAGAATTTTACCTGATGCCGGTGCTGATGTATTATAAGCACGCGCTAAACGGGTAATTGAGTCAAGCAGAATCACCACATCATGGCCACATTCCACTAATCTTTTGGCTTTTTCATGTACCATGGCAGCTACGCGAACATGTCTTTCTGCCGGCTCATCAAAAGTGGATGAAATCACTTCGGCATTTACACTGCGGGCCATGTCGGTTACCTCTTCCGGACGTTCATCGATCAGTAACACCATCATATATACTTCGGGGTGATTGGATGCGATGGCATTAGCAATTTCTTTCAGCAAAACAGTTTTACCGGTTTTAGGCTGAGCCACAATCAAACCACGCTGACCTTTTCCGATAGGAGAAAACAAATCGACCATACGAACTGATAACGGATCTCTTTTGCCCGAGCATAAAGTGAATTTCTCATCCGGAAACAAAGGAGTCAAGTGCTCAAAAGGTACACGGTCGCGCACATATTCCGGACTGCGGCCATTAATTTTATTTACACGAATCAGCGGAAAATACTTTTCACCTTCTTTGGGCGGACGAATCGAGCCGGTTACCGTATCACCCGGTTTCAGTCCGAATAACTTAATTTGTGATTGAGACACATAAATATCATCCGGAGAACTCAGGTAGTTATAGTCGGCAGAACGTAAAAATCCATATCCGTCGGCAACCATATCCAATGTACCGGTTCCTTCCAGAATACCATCGAAATCATATTGTTTCTCAGGTTTCTGTGGGTTGAATTTCGGACGATTGTTATTTTGCTGATGTCCGTTTTTATAATGTCCGTTTTGGTGGTTGTTATTTTCCTGTGCAGGTTGCTCTGTATTTTCAGCAGGTTGCTGGGAAGTTGTTTCCGGATTTTTGTCATGTTTTTTTTCTAATACGATTTCATGCGTGCCGGTGCCGGTTTCATTTTCAGTATTCGAAGTTTCTTCTTTTACAGGAGTCTCCTGAACAGGAGTTTGTTGAGCCATAACCGGTTCTGCCCCTCCCTTATTCTCTTCTACTGTAACCTTAGCTGTTTTTTTAGCTGTACGCTTTTTTTGTTGTTTTGCCTTGTTTTCCGGTTCAGCAACAACGGGAACTTCAGGCTGAACTGGTTTTTCTTCTGGTTCCGGTTTCTTTACTGTTTTGGGTTTTAGGGTGATTGATTCTTTTTTCTTCTCTTCAACAGGCGCCTTTTTCTCCGGTTCATCAGCCTGAACTGTTTTCTTACCTGTTGCCGTCATGACTTTCTGATCAGTATTTTTCTTTAGTGAAACCCTTGATCTTTTTCCCTTCTGGGGATTACTCTTTTCTTTGGCGGCTTTCAGTTGAGAATTAACAACAGCCTGGCGATCAAGAATATCGTAAACAAGTTGTTGTTGTGAAACAGAATTGGAAACTTTTAATTCCAGTTCAGCCGCAATCTTTTTTAGCTCAGTCATATCTTTTGACTCAAGCTGGGTGAGGTTGTAATTACTCATAAAGTTTTGCAAGTACGTTTATCCGGACAGTTTAATCGTAAAGTGGATCTAAACGTTTGTAATAATAATAATTTAATAATGTATTTTATATCGGTTGATGTAAAGCAGGTTTGCTTCTTATAAGAACAGAAATATGCTGCAAAGGTAAATTAATATTTTGAAATAACAAAGTTTTGTCTAAATTTGCGTGCATAAAATGCTTATATAAATTAAAAAAATGGGATTAAAACTCAGACTTACGATTATGAGCTTCCTTCAATTTATGATATGGGGAGCCTGGTTGATTACTATTGGTGTATATTGGTTTGAAAACCGCAAATGGGGAGGCGCAGATTTCGGCGCCGTATTTTCAACTCTTGGAATTGCATCCGTCTTCATGCCGGCACTTTTTGGCATCGTTGCCGACAAATGGGTAAATGCAGAAAAACTATATGGTATTCTCCATATTTTGAGTGGTATTGCCATTTTTTCATTAAGCAGAGTGAATGATCCTGGCACTTTCTTTTGGGTTATGCTGGTTGCCATGACCTTTTATATGCCAACCATTGCCCTTTCAAATTCAGTTGCCTACAATGCTTTAAAATCTCATGGATATGATGTGGTAAAAGTCTTTCCGCCTATCAGGGTGTGGGGAACCATTGGCTTTATTGCGGCCATGTGGATTACAAATCTTACCGGGAATAAAGCGACAGAAGTTCAGTTTTACCTTTCAGCTATATTTTCATTGGTGTTGGGAGTGTATTCTTTTACACTGCCTGCTTGTCCTCCTCCATTAAAAGGTAAGAAAGAAATCAACCTGGTTGACTCGTTGGGCTTGAAGGCTTTTAAACTTTTTGCCAATTATAAAATGGCCCTTTTCTTTATTTTCTCCATGTTTTTGGGTGCTGCCCTGCAATTGACCAACATGTACGGTGATACTTTCCTGGATGATTTTAAAAATATTCCTCAGTATGCTGAATCTTTTGTAGTGAGATATTCCACCATCATTATGTCTATCTCTCAGATTTCTGAAACATTATTCATTCTGGCAATTCCATTCTTCCTAAAAAAGTTTGGTATTAAAAACGTGATGCTGATGAGTATGGTTGCCTGGGTACTTCGATTTGCTTTATTCGGATTCGGAAATCCCGATGATCGTCTCTGGATGCTCATTCTTTCGATGGTGGTTTACGGAATGGCCTTCGATTTCTTCAATATTTCCGGTTCTTTGTTTATCGAAACAACTACCGACACATCAATCCGATCCAGCGCTCAGGGGCTGTTTATGATGATGACAAATGGTTTCGGCGCCATGATTGGCAGTTTTGCCAGCGGAGTAATTATCGACAAATACTTTATGGTTGACGGCATGAAAAACTGGGAAGGCATCTGGTTTACCTTTGCCGCTTATGCTGCTGTGATCGCCATTCTGTTTGCGATCTTATTCAAACATAAACACGAGAAACAGACTGTTAGTGAATAGTGGTTAGTAAATAATCATTATTCACTAAAACGGCGTTTCATCACTTTTCGTATACCCGCCAAAAGGAGAACCGGAACTGAATTCTTTATTTGCATGTCCGTTAAAACTGCTGTCGTTCATTTTGGATGAAATGGTCTGATACCCTCCGTGTACCGGACTGTTTTCATCATCATCATCGTCTTTGTTCATGAATTTGGCATATACATTCTTGAACTTCAACTGAATATCGCCAGTGGCACCGTTACGGTGTTTTGCTACAATAATCTCGGCAATACCCAACAAAGAATTTCCTTGCGCATCTTCTGTTAGTTTATAATACTCCGGACGGTGAATAAAGCATACCATATCAGCATCCTGTTCAATGGCTCCTGACTCACGCAGGTCAGACAACTGCGGGCGTTTCCCTTCAATCCCGGTACGACCTTCCACTCCACGGTTCAACTGGGAAAGTGCAATGATGGGAATATCCAGCTCCTTAGCCAGCCCTTTTAACGACCGGGAGATAATACTAACTTCCTGCTCTCTGCTACCGAAACTCATTCCGGAAGCATTCATCAACTGAAGGTAGTCGATGATAATACATTGTATTTTGTGCTCGCGAACCAACCTGCGCGCTTTACTTCTCAGTTCAAATATGGATAAACTGGGCGTATCATCGATAAAAACAGGCGCGTCCATCAACTGGGTGATGTCTTTGTCAAACTTTTCCCATTCGTAGGCGTCCAACTGACCATTCTTAATTTTTTCGCCTTCAAGTTGACAAACATTCATGATCAAACGGTTCACCAACTGCACATTCGACATTTCAAGAGAGAACACTGCAACAGGAGAGTTGTAATCGACCGCCATGTTTTTAGCCATAGAAAGAATAAATGCCGTTTTTCCCATCGCGGGACGGGCGGCAATAATAATTAAATCCGACCGTTGCCATCCGGATGTAATTTTATCCAGACTGTGAAAACCACTTGGAACACCACTTGCTCCCTGTTTTTTAGCCGCCTGAATCATACGGTTTCTCGCTTCTTCAATCACCGGGTTGATTTGAACGACATCTTTTTTCAGATTACGCTGTGAAATCTCAAATAACATTCCCTCTGCTTCCTGCATGAGATCGTCCACGTCCGTTTTGTCATCGAATGCCTTGGTCTGAATCTCTGAAGAAACGCGGATTAATTCCCTGGCCAGATATTTTTGAACAATGATCCTGGCATGGTACTCAAGATGCGCCGCTGAATTGACTTTAGCAGTAAGCAGGGTAATATAATAAGGTCCACCAACTTCATCAATGGTCCCGTCTTTGCGGAGCTGCTCCGTCACAGTATGCATATCGACCGGTTGCTGATGAACAGCCAGCGATTGAATAGCTTCAAAAATCCGTTGATGGGCAATTTTATAAAAACATTCCGGTTTGAGAATTTCCGACACCATCGAATAAGCATCCGTTTCGAGCATGATAGCGCCCAGCACTGCCTCTTCCAGTTCAGGCGCCTGTGGCGGAAGTTTCCCAAATTCGTTAGCTGCAATTATCGGTGACTGATTCTGTCGTTTATTATTGTACGGTCTTTTTTCCGCCATGATTGAATTATTAAATGGAAGGCAAATTTACACTTTTTACCTGCAAGGTCAATACAGAAATATCAAAAGCTATCAACAAAAATGAAATACTTTTCAAACGTTTTTAAACCGTCGGGTATATCCTCAAACAAACCATAGACCGATGAACCTGATCCTGACATGGATGCATAAACAGCCCCCATATTATACAAAGTATCTTTAATATCTTTAATAACCGGATATTTATTAAATACAGCCGGCTCAAAATCATTTTTCAGGTACTTTTTCCATTCGGAAACCGGTTCTTTAATTATTTCAGATATCTTATTTTCGGGATGACGGGGAGTAACAGACGCATAGGCCTCCGGTGTGGGAACATGTACATCCGGTTTAACCAACACAAAATGATAACCCGCTAATGAGATATCAACGGGAGAAAACACATCCCCTATTCCACTGGCAAATATGGGGCTGTTTCGAATAAAAACCGGACAATCAGCTCCCAGTTTTACAGCATATTTTTCCAATTCACTATCAGAGAGATGCAAATCAAATAACTCGTTCAACGCTTTCAGCATAAATGCCGCATCAGAAGAACCACCTCCAAGCCCGGCTCCAAAAGGAATATTTTTACGCAACTGAATATCTACCGGCTCAATATCGAAGTCTTTCTGAATTAACCGAAGCGCTTTGATAATCAGGTTCTTCTCCGGATCATCAGTGACCTCAGTTCCGAAAACCTCCAGGTTATAATCAATTTTGCGTGAATAAACGATTTCGCTCTTTGCAACATATAATTCATCTTTTAGTCCAATTGGATAAAATACAGTTTCGATGTTATGATAACCGTCAGGCCTCTTTTCAACGACATTCAATCCAATGTTTATTTTGGCATTAGGCAACAGATGCATGTTGATTTTCTGAAATTGTTTTATATTGTATGCTGTGAAGATTGTATTAGTGACTGCAAAAATAATAATAATAACCGATAAAAAAACCCGGAAATTAAATTAATTCCCGGGCAATAAACTATCAGAAAAATTCTCGGTTGTATATAATCAAGTGTTGTACACGATTTCGAAATTATTCCAAATATGTCAGATGCAACAATCTGATGCAAAAGTAAAATGTAAATCCATTTCAAGCGGGACAATTGATAAAAAAAAGAGGACAATTGGTAAAAAGTATCTTTTTTTTATTACGTTTGCACCAAATTTTAGCTTATGATAAAAACTATACTATTATTAAATCCGGTATATGTTACTTTGTTCTGGGCAATTCTTCTCAACATACCCGGCAGAAATGTTAGTCCGGCCAGAACTTTTCTCGGTAAATTCATGATTTTTGCCGGTATTGTATACTTTTCCCACTTTGTGTTTTATTATCCACTGAAAAAAATCTACCCTTATATCGACCCTTTATACCAGTTTTCATCATTGATTGTATATCCGATGTATTATATATATTTAAGATTGCTGACAATCGATGAAAAATTCTCATGGAGTATTCACTGGAAATTTCTTCTTGTTCCCGTTGTATTAGTTCTTCTATATACCAGCGGCATATTGATCGGAGGTTTTGCCGATTTTAAAATCTGGATTTTCGAAAAAAGTATTACACAAGCATCACCTGCTCTCAAGTTTGTAAGATTCATTCTTTTTTCAATGCGATTTTTATTCATCGTGCAGGTGCTGTTTTTAATGATAGAAAGCTCCAGGCTGTTGAAACAATATGCATCCAAAGCCGAACAATTTTATTCTGACATTGAAGATGGAAAAAACATAAATGTCAAAATTCTGAATCTCTCGATGATATTAACTGGTATATGCTCCATAACCATAGCTTCTCTGGGTAGAGATTTCTTTAAAAAAGATCCGACTCTAACCGGATTTGCATCCATAATTTTCAGCGGTTTATTGTTTATAGTCGGCTACATGGGATACAAACAAAAATCTGTATATCAACTTACACCCATTTTACAGGAAGAGCCGGAAAGTCCGACTCATGAGGAACAGGTACAATTGGAAATATCCGGCAACATACTCATTAATAAAATCAAAGATCTATTCGAGAAACAGAAAATATATCTGAATGAAAGCCTTACTATCGTTGATTTAGCTAACATTACAGGGACTAACCGAACTTATATTTCCCACATCATAAATCAACACTACCAACAGAATTTTTGTACCTTTGTGAACAATTTCAGGGTTGAAGAGGTTAAAAGAGTCATACTCAAAGATCCTTCTGCCACGAATCAGATTCTGGCGGAAAAATGTGGATTCAGTTCGGCAGACTCACTAAAGCGGGTAATCAAAAACATGACCGGCATGTCGGTTACCGAACTGAAAAATTCTTTATTAAAAAAATAAATTATGGAACATGTACGCAAACCTGAATGGTTACGCAATAAATTATACAGTGAAGCAAAATATGCCAATGTACACGGACTGATCAAGGAAAAGGGATTAAACACAATTTGCACCAGCGGTCGCTGTCCGAATCAAAGTGAATGCTGGAGCAGGGGCACTGCTACCTTGATGATTCTGGGAGATATTTGTACCCGTGCCTGCAAATTCTGTAATACGATTACTGGCCGGCCGCTCCCGCCCGACCCTGCAGAACCACAAAAGGTAGCAGATACAATAAAACAGTTAAATTTAAGACATACTGTAATTACATCGGTCGACCGTGATGATCTGCCGGATGGTGGTGCTGCTTTTTGGGCAGAAACTATTCGTGCCATCAAAACTACTAACCCCGGTACTACACTTGAGGTCTTGATCCCTGATTTCAGTGGTAACACAGATTTGATTGACCTTATTATTGCAGAGAAACCGAATGTGATTTCGCACAATCTGGAAACAGTCAGAAGGCTTACCCCTCAGATTCGTACCAAAGCTAAATACGATACAAGTCTGAAAGTGATTGAACACATTGCATCCAGGGGATTCAGAGCTAAAACAGGTATCATGCTCGGACTGGGCGAAACAGAAGAAGAAATTCTGGAATTGATGGATGATGCGCTGACACACAATTGCTCAATTCTAACTATCGGCCAGTATATGCAGCCATCACGCAAACACGCACCGGTTTCAGCCTATATTCATCCCGATAAATTCAAAGAATACAAGGAAATTGCTCTGAAGAAGGGTTTCAGATTCGTTGAAAGCGGACCTTTTGTGAGGTCTTCTTATCATGCAGAAAAGCACGTTTAACTTAATTTACGACTCTTCAACATCAATTCACTGATAGAGAAAGCATTACATACTTTCTCTATATTCCTCCTTCTTTCCGCTCTGCTATGCGTTTGTTTGCACTGTCACGATCTACTCCCGACATGTGTTGCTTTCCTTCATCATCTCTGAAAGTCATCGGAGGAGCTGAACTGGATCCAGAACCACTACCGGACAAAGCTCCTCCACTCATATCATTGGCTTTGCCCATTATCATAATGACTACGAAAGCTATTACACCCGGTAGTATCAGATATATAACCCATCCTGCAACTATCACTAATCCAACAATCAAACAACCTAATGCTAACTTGCCGGGATAGTAAATGAGCAGCCACCAGGTTCTGAATTTAGCTGCCATCTCCCAAGCCATTGCAATTGCCGAAAGCACCCAAATAACTAACACAAAAGGTACGATTTTGAGGAATAGCGGATACTCCGACCAATGGGCAAAGAAATCGGGATTAAATCTTAACGAAATGATTAACGGGTCATCTGTTTGAATAAAAAACACCAATAAAGCGAGTGTAGCTGATGAAATTAAAAACACATATTGAGAAACTATAGAAGATTGTTTCCAGAAGACTTCCGACTTGACTAAGAATCGGATAACCAGCCAGTATATCAATCGCCAAAAAAGTGCAATAAGTACAACAAATAAAGATAAAAAGATCAGTGTTACTAAAAAGTCCGCAGACGAAACATTGAAAAAATATGACCACCAAACAGGCGTATCCGGCTGCACTAATTTACATAAATTATGCTGACCGACTGTCCAGCCTTTTGCAGTTACCTCTCCATTCTGAATGCGTTCCACTTGTACGAAACCCTGATATTTGGATGCTGTTGCTTTTTTTACATGCTTAAAAATCTGATGTTTATAACCACCCACCACCATCAGGGTATCTCCCGTAAATATGCGAGCGCCTCTATACTCATCAACAGACCACTGGAAATCTGAACCCGGGCGCACTTCTTTTTTATCCTTATATTCTGATTTCGCTTTCGTATTGATGTAAAAAGTATCCGTAGCTATCAGCATATCTCCTTTTTTCAAACCTGTGTAATAGTAAAGAGAAGCTGAATCCTTTTGAACACCTTCCGACATAGAATTGATTTCGTCGATATTGATCCCTCTTTTGCATGAGGCAAGAGATAAAAACAATGTTATACAGGCGATCAGCTTAAAAGATAATCGTATGTGTTTCATAATATTTTGATTGTGTTCTGCTCTTTAATCACTTCTTTTGAATAATAAACTTACCCACTTCCTTACCATTTCTAATGATGTACAAACCGTTCGGGCAAGAGGAAACATTAAGCAATTTATCATTCCCTGTTACAGACATTAACTTGTTTCCCGAACAGTCGAAGATTTCAACAGGTCTGTTTTCATCAAAATCAAACAGTTTTAAATAACCATCGGTTACCAGGCTATTGAAATTCAATCTACTGCCCGCTTGCAGATCATCAATTCCAGATCCGGTATCTTGACGGGTAATCGCTATCGAATAACTATTTGATGTTACACCATCGGGCGCTGTTATGCTAATTACAAATACATTTAAACCTATATTTAAATCGAAAGCTCCTGTACCGGTGATAGTCGATCCAATTGACTCTGCTTCGGCATATACACTTACACGATCAACTTCATAAGGTACGGTATAGGAATATACGTATTTATCACTTTTAAATCCATCCAGTTCTTGCGAATTGATAGACATCCGTTTAATTGATGCTGTGAAATAGGATGGCTCTACGATAAACACAAAATCGCGCCATTGATTAGTTCTTGAATAATTTTCATAAGCTTCTGAAGGTACTATCAACAAACAAACACCTTTATTTATATCATGAAATACTAAATTTCCTTCAAGTGTAGGTGGTGTTACATTATCACAGTAAATTTTATCCAATCCACCACAACCTCTAAAAGCCTCCGCACCAATAGTTTCTACTGACGATGGAATGCTGAGAATATCCATACTTACGCCTATAAAAGCTCCTTTACCAATTTTTTTGATGGTAGGCGGAATGGCTATATCTCCTCTGTCTTCATAACCTGACACTTTTTGTCCCTGCTGATGATACAAGTTAAACTGTGACTCCAATCCACAGAACATATAAGGCGGAATTGTTTCGACATTCTCTCCGAAAATAATGGTTTGCAACCAACCACATTGTTTGAATACCGGATAGTATTCGGAACCGAAAGTTTGGCAATCGGTTGCCGTATATCGTAATGTTTTTAATTTATCGCAATCATAAAATGCATAGTTCCCAAGACTTTTAAGACCTGTACCAATCAGCACATAATCGAGGTTATCCATCTTGTAAAACGCGTAATCGCCTATGGTTTCGGTCGCATCGGGAATATACAAAGAAGTAGGCCCCGAACATCCATAGAAAGCATAATTTCTTATCGATTTTAGGCTCTCGGGCAAGGAAATATCTTTTAAATTCGTGTTATTGTAAAAAGCATTATCACCTATGGATACAAGCGACTGAGGCAATTGAATGGTCTTTAAACCAGCACGATCCGAAAATGCGTAATTCCCAATAGAAGTAATTCCTTCTTCAACTATCAGCTTTTCAAAATTTTTGCCATGATAAGGATATTGGTCGGCAGAATTTTTGTTATACATTGCACCCGAACCTGACAACACAAGCGTATTCCATTCCCAAGTTGCCACTATATCATCGCCCACCATCCATTGCGTATCGGGGTTCAACTTGCTGTTTGTAATAGTTATATCCTTGAGGTAGACATAATAACTGTTTCGCGTTGTTCTTATTTTTATAAATTTAGTTCCGTAGGGAATATTCAGCGCGACCGAACTCAAATTTCCTATAAGATTATCTGTATTTCCGTCTTCCGTTGTAACATAAACCTTAAAGTCAGAACCATTGTCGACTGTAGCTTTAATCGACATGTAATCTCCATCTAATTCCGGTAAAATACAATAATCAGTATTTTTATAAAATGCCAGACAACCATTATATGAAGTGGAAAAATAACAACCCGATAAAGTCCAGTCAGCTACATCCTCGGCGGTTGTAATTTCATTAACATAAGGAAAAGTGTTGATAAGGGCATGAGCATTTGTAGCGATTGCCATGCACGCAACAAACAGGAGTGATCGAATAGCTTTCATTTGTGTGAAGTGTTTATTTGTATGAACTATTATTCAAATTTTAACGTCCCAAAATTACGTTAAAACAGCTCAACAAATCTATCAATACAACAAAAAAACAGTTCAATACAACAAAAAGCACACAAAGCAGGTAATGAAAAAAAACACTTAAACCGGATTGCGATATTTATTTTTGTACTCGACCGGCGTTTCATTCATGTTTTTTATAAAAGATCTTCGAAAAGTAGAAATAGAGTTAAACCCGCATAAGTCTGAAATATCTTCTAAGGTCCTGTTATGCTGACTTGTCAATAACTCACAAGCTTCTTTTACGCGAAATTGATTAATATAATCGTAAAAATTGGTATTCAGTTGATGATTCAGGTAGCTTGAAAGATATGTGCGATTAGTTCCAATAGCCGAAGCAAGCGTACTAATATTTAATTGAGGATTAAGATATATTTTTTCTTCTTCCATGATTCTCTGTAAATCAACAACAAACTTTTCGTTTTCTTCTGTTGAATTACAGTCTTCATCTGTCGGTTTTTCTCTATCATTTTTGAAAGAAAGCAATTCTGTTAAGTTAGGAGTACTTATGACGTGATGTTTCCGGGCATAATAATAAAAACCCGACCATATAGCTATTTGAAAAATATAAAAAAACACATCACCCAACCAAGTCGACCAACTATTAATTAAAGTCCACGCCACCAGTGCGAAATACAGAGCCACAATCAAAAAACGTATCCATTCGAGGGTCATATTATCACTGTAGGAAAAGTTTATCTTGATGAATTTATCATAGCGAGACGAAGCAATCAACACAATCCCCAGAGCAAGCAGCCCAACCACATTTGAATACACAACTAAAATCGTATAAAACACTTCATGAGCCGTTAGCACAAAAAGAATGGTTAACAACACCGATGGAAGAAAGACAAGAACCACTTTGCGCAATGTTGTCCATTGGGGTGAAATAACTTCAAAAAGCAAAACGATAATTGCCGGAACACACCACAAATCAAAACTCAAATGAATTGAAGATACATAAGGATTTGACCAAACGCCATCCAATAAATATCCGAGATCTTTCAACTCGATGAATGCCCAGAATATCATGACCCAAAATAGAATGTGCATGATACGATTCTTCTTTCCAAAAGGGAAAATCCGTATAGCCATTATAATAAAAAACATGAATGCCATGCCATGCGTGAAGTGCGCTAAGTGCCTTATGAAATTACTCATTAGATTAGGGTATAGTTTTTAGGTTCTCGGAAACAAAGATAATATTTTTTATGATTTTAGGGTAATTTTATCATTTGCCTGTTTTTTTGTAAATTTGCGCTCTTTTTGAACAAATTTACGGAAAAAACTTGCATATATCCTCATCAACAATGAGCCTACAATCAGAAATTAAACGTCGCAGAACTTTCGCTATCATATCTCACCCCGATGCGGGAAAAACCACGCTGACAGAAAAGTTATTGCTTTTCGGGGGCGCTATTCACGTAGCCGGTGCTGTTAAATCAAACAAAATCAAGAAAACAGCGACATCCGACTGGATGGAAATTGAGAAGCAACGTGGTATTTCGGTTGCAACTTCAGTCATGGGTTTCGAGTATAGAGACTATAAAATCAATATCCTGGATACACCGGGGCACCAGGATTTTGCTGAGGACACATACCGTACGCTGACTGCTGTCGATTCGGTAATCATTGTTGTTGATACGGCTAAAGGAGTTGAAACACAGACACGTAAACTGATGGAAGTCTGTCGCATGCGCAAAACGCCGGTGATGATTTTCGTAAACAAAATGGACCGCGAAGGAAAAGATCCGTTTGATTTATTAGACGAACTGGAAAAAGAACTGGGAATCCACGTACGTCCGTTAAGTTGGCCAATCAATCAGGGGTATGCTTTCAAAGGGGTTTACAATATATATAAGGACAATCTCGAACTCTTCACACCCAACAAACAAACTATCAGCGAATCGGTTCAGCTGGCTGATATTAACAGTACGGAACTAAATAAGCTTGTTGGAGACAAGGATGCAGAAAAACTGAGAGAAGATCTGGAATTAATTGAAGGTGTTTATTCAACCTTTGATATTGAGAAATACCTCGCCGGCGATTTAGCTCCTGTATTCTTTGGTTCGGCATTAAACACCTTCGGGGTAAAAGAACTGCTTGACTGTTTTGTAGAAATTGCTCCCTCTCCCCGTCCCGTTCATACCTTAGAGCGGGAAGTCAATCCTTATGAAGAAAACTTTTCCGGATTTATATTCAAGATACACGCTAACATGGACCCGAACCACCGGAGTTGTATTGCATTTGTAAAAATATGTTCCGGAAAATTTGAAAGAAATGTAAACTACCGCCATGTCCGTCATGGTAAACTGATGCGTTTTTCTGCTCCTACAGCCTTCATGGCCCAAAAGAAAGAAACTGTCGACGAGGCTTATGCCGGCGATATTGTGGGTTTGCCCGATACCGGCACATTTAAAATCGGCGATACCCTGACATCAGGTGAAAACCTGCATTTCAAGGGACTACCCAGTTTCTCTCCCGAGATGTTCAAGTACATCGAGAATGCCGACCCAATGAAAACCAAACAACTGGAAAAAGGAATTAATCAGTTGATGGATGAAGGAGTCGCTCAGTTATTCGTCAATCAGTTTAACAACCGTAAAATTATCGGTACGGTAGGACAACTTCAGTTCGAGGTAATTCAATACAGATTACTTCACGAATACGGCGCACAATGCCGCTGGGAACAGATTAACCTATACAAAGCCTGTTGGATAGAAAGCGATAACCTCACCGAACTCGAAAACTTCAAAAAACGCAAGGCGCAATTCATGGCTGTCGATAAAGAAGGTCGCGATGTTTTTTTGGCTGATTCAAATTATGTGCTGCAAATGGCACAGAATGATTTTAAGAATATTAAATTTCATTTCAGTTCGGAATTTTGAGAAACGTCATCAAAATACAATTAAATGACACAAAATGTAAGCTTATCGCATAAAGATTTAATACAAGCTATTTTTTATTCAAAATTTAACTATCATTTTGTATTCATTTTATTGTCACACCCAATCTTTTTTGTAATTTTGCAGGAATTTTGGACTTATAAAAACCGCTTAACAATTTATGCAAATGCACAAACCTTTTCATCTTGTCTTAGAAGATGGAACCGTTTTTAAAGGGAAATCCTTTGGTTTCGAAAAACCGGTAGCCGGTGAAGTTGTCTTCAACACTGCCATGGTTGGCTATCCCGAGAGTTTAACCGACCCATCCTACGCGGGACAGCTCTTAGCAATCACCTTCCCGTTGGTTGGCAATTACGGTGTTCCGGGTGATGTCATACAAAACCAACTATCCACATTTTACGAATCGGAAAAAATCCAGGTAACAGGCCTGATTATTTCCGATTTTTCTTTTCAATACAGTCACTGGAACGCGGCTAAAAGTCTGAGTGAATGGCTAATTGAGAATGAAGTGCCGGGGATATACGGAATTGATACCCGCGAACTCACCAAAATGGTACGTGAAAAAGGAACCATGAAAGGCAAACTGGTCTTTCCTGATGAAAAGGACATCGATTTTATCAATCCAGATGATGAAAACCAGGTAGCTAAGGTGAGTTGCACAGAAGTTATCACCTACGGAAACGGGAAGAATAAGGTGGTTATGGTTGACTGCGGTGTGAAACAAAACATCATCCGTTGTTTGCTGAAAAGAGATACCACAGTTATCCGCGTTCCCTGGGATTATGATTTTAACCAACTTAATTACGATGCCTTGTTTATCTCTAACGGACCGGGTGACCCTGCCTATTGCGACGTTACGGTAAATAATATCCGTAAAGCCATGCAAACCGACAAGCCGATTTTTGGCATCTGCATGGGAAATCAATTGCTTTCGATTGCAGGTGGTGCAAAAACATACAAACTGAAATACGGTCACCGCTCCCACAACCAACCGGTTCAGCTTTGCGGAACACAAAGAGCATTCATCACAACCCAGAATCATGGGTTCGCAGTCGACAATAACACGCTGAGTGCCGAATGGGAACCATTGTTCATCAACATGAATGACGGGACAAACGAAGGTATCCGCCATAAAACCAAACCCTGGTTCTCGGCACAGTTTCATCCCGAGGCAGCTTCCGGTCCGACCGACACTGAATTTCTCTTCGATGTATTTATCAAAACACTTGCCGTAACCAACAAGTCTATCCCTCAACTTGTTGAAGAAGAAATGGATGCACGATTGGTTCGCAAGCAAGAATATCAGGGAGCTGAGAAAGGAACGATTAAAAAAGTACTTGTATTGGGCTCAGGCGCTCTCAAAATCGGGGAAGCCGGTGAATTCGACTATTCCGGTTCGCAAGCGCTGAAAGCACTTAAAGAAGAAGGTATTCAAACTGTATTGATTAATCCGAATATAGCCACAGTACAAACATCAGAAGGTATTGCGGATAAAGTTTACTTCCTTCCTGTTACCCCCGATTTCGTGGAAAGAGTGATTGAAAAGGAAAGGCCCGATGGCGTATTCTTATCGTTTGGTGGACAAACCGCTTTAAATTGCGGAGTTGCGCTATACAAAGCCGGTATCTTCGAAAAATATAACATAAGAGTACTGGGAACACCGGTTCAGTCTATCATCGACACCGAAGACCGGGAAATTTTCAACAGCAAACTGGCTGAAATCGATGTAAAATACATTAAATCCGAAGCAGTAACTAATTTTGTTGATGCCAAAAGAGCAGCCAATGCACTGGGATATCCGGTCATCGTAAGGGCAGCCTATGCTTTGGGAGGCCTGGGTTCTGGCTTCTGTGACAACGACGAAGAATTGAAAGTCATTACCGACAAAGCTTTTGCTTATTCTCCGCAAGTATTGGTGGAAAAATCACTGAAAGGATGGAAAGAAATCGAATATGAAGTTGTGCGCGACCGCTACGATAACTGTATCACCGTTTGTAATATGGAAAACTTCGACCCGCTGGGTATCCATACCGGTGAAAGTATTGTGGTAGCACCATCGCAAACGCTTTCAAACAATGAATATCATAAATTACGTGAACTCGCTATTCGCATCATCCGCCACATCGGTATCGTGGGTGAATGTAATGTACAATATGCGCTGGATCCTTATTCCGAAGATTATCGGGTAATTGAGGTAAATGCCCGTCTGAGTCGCTCATCGGCATTGGCTTCGAAAGCTACCGGTTATCCGCTGGCCTTTGTAGCAGCCAAACTCGGACTGGGTTACGGACTCCCCGAATTGAAAAACTCGGTTACCAAAGATACGTCTGCATTCTTTGAACCGGCACTCGACTACATTGTATGCAAGATTCCACGCTGGGATCTGGGTAAATTCCAGGGTGTCAGTCGACAACTGGGCTCCAGTATGAAATCGGTAGGCGAAATTATGTCAATCGGACGTACTTTCGAAGAGGTAATTCAAAAAGGATTACGGATGATCGGACTCGGCATGCACGGCTTTGTGGCTAACAAAGACTTATATGCTGAAAACTTAGATAAAGAACTTTCAGAACCTACAGACAAACGTGTATTCCTGATTGCACAAGCATTGGAAAGCGGTTATTCAGTGGAAAAAATTCACGAACTAACCAAAATCGACTTGTGGTTTCTGCACAAACTGGCACGTATCAAGGAGATTGAAAAACAATTACAAGCAACAAAATCACTCAGCAATCTTTCCGATGAATTACTGAAAGATGCTAAGGTTGCAGGTTTCTCTGACTTTCAGATTACACGACTGGTCACCAAATGTAGTAACGACGAGTTGGATGATATGATCAAGATAACCCGTTCAAATCGTAAATCCAGAGGCATTGTGCCGGTTGTAAAACAAATTGACACGCTGGCAGCTGAATATCCGGCACAGACAAATTACCTGTATCTGACTTACAGCGGTGTGGCCGGCGACATGAAATATCTAGGAGATCACCGATCTGTAGTGGTACTGGGTTCTGGTGCTTATCGCATCGGTTCTTCGGTGGAATTCGACTGGTGCGGGGTAAATGCGCTGATGACTATCCGAAAAGAAGGCTTTCGTTCTGTTATGATTAACTACAACCCGGAAACGGTTTCGACCGACTACGACATGTGCGACCGTCTTTATTTCGATGAATTGAGCTTTGAACGGGTGATGGACATCATGGAACTGGAAAACCCGATGGGCACCATTGTTTCGACGGGCGGCCAGATTCCGAATAACTTAGCCTTGAAACTGGCTGCTGAAAAAGTAAATATCCTGGGTACTCAGGCAAAAGACATTGACAGGGCCGAAGACAGACATAAGTTTTCTTCCATGCTCGACGAACTGGGTATTGACCAACCCCGCTGGAAAGAGCTGACCACTTTTGAAGATGTACATGAATTCGTGGAAAGAATCGGCTTTCCTGTATTGGTACGTCCTTCTTACGTACTCTCAGGAGCTGCGATGAATGTTTGTCACGACGCATCCCAACTCGAAAACTTCCTGAAGTTAGCAACTGAAGTTTCCAAAAAACATCCGGTGGTAATTTCAGAATTCATCGAAAGGTGTAAAGAAATTGAAATTGACGCAGTAGCAAAAGACGGAGAAATTTTGCTTTATGCGATTTCAGAACATGTGGAATTCGCAGGGGTTCACTCCGGTGACGCCACGACACAATTTCCTCCACAGAAAATTTACGTGGAAACCATTCGTCGCATCAAAAACATAGCCCGTGAGATTGCAAAATCGTTAAATATCTCGGGACCGTTCAACATTCAGTTCTTAGCTAAAGACAATTACATCAAGGTAATTGAATGTAACCTGCGTTCTTCGCGCTCTTTCCCATTCGTATCAAAAGTATTGAAAATCAACTTTATCGAACTGGCAACTAAGGTAATGCTGGGCATTCCGGTAGAAAAACCGGAAAAATCAGCCTTCGATCTGGATTATGTGGGTATCAAAGCGTCGCAATTCTCCTTCCATCGTTTGCAGCTAGCCGACCCTGTACTGGGTGTTGATATGGCTTCAACCGGTGAGGTGGGCTGCATCGGAGATGATTTTTCTGAAGCCATTCTTAAATCCTTGTTATCTGTAGGATTCAGAATTCCTCAGAAAAACATCCTCATTTCATCGGGCGAGCCTAAATCAAAAGTTGAATTGTTAGATGCCTGTAAAGTACTTGCAAATAAAGGATTCAAACTATATGCAACGAGAGGCACATCCCGTTTCTTAGCTGAAAACGGTATTGAAAGCATAGCGGTTCAATGGCCGGATGAAGAAGGCGAACTGAATGTAAAACAGATGTTATCACAGAAAGCCTTCGATTTAGTCATCAACATTCCGAAAAACACAACAAAACGGGAGTTGGCCAACGATTATACCATCCGTCGAGGAGCAATCGACTTCAATATCCCCTTGCTTACCAACGCCCGGTTGGCTTCAGCTTTTATTACAGCCATTTGTACTAAATCGATGGAAGACATACAAATTAAAAGCTGGGATGAATATTGATGGACGAACTGAACTCCATATCCGCAACGCTCATACAATGGTATGAACAGTACAAACGTGACCTGCCCTGGCGGGATACGGATGATCCCTATAAAATATGGATTTCAGAAATCATACTGCAACAGACACGTGTAAATCAGGGACTTGATTATTACTATCGGTTTATCGAGCGTTTTCCGGATGTACAAAGTCTGGCCGCAGCATCTGAAGACGAAGTGTTAAAATACTGGCAGGGATTAGGTTACTATTCCCGTGCCAGAAACCTGCACAAAGCCGCTCAACAGGTTGTCTGCCGGTTTGGCGGTAAATTTCCTGATCAATATGCTGATGTACTCAGTCTTTCGGGGGTTGGAGAATACACCGCAGCTGCCATTTGTTCTTTTGCATACAATTTACCTTTTGCCGTGGTCGATGGCAATGTGTTCCGCGTGTTGGCGAGGCTATTGGGTATTGATACGCCGATTGATTCCCTTCAGGGAAAAAAGGAATTCAAACTCCTGGCAAATGAGCTGTTGGATGAGCAACATCCCGGACAACACAACCAGGCGATTATGGAATTCGGTGCTTTGCAATGCACTCCGGTCTCACCAGCCTGCGAATCATGTCCCCTCTTCACTCAATGTGTTGCATTAGCAAACGGAAGTATAGCTGTATTACCTGTAAAAACGCAAAAGATAAAAACCAGGGCCCGTTATTTCAATTATCTATTTATCAAATACACGGATAAAACTTATCTGCAAAAAAGAACTGGTAACGATGTCTGGAAAAACCTCTATGAATTTCCTTTGATTGAAGCAGACAGACTATTGGAAGAAAGCGAAATATTTCAACACAGCTATTTCAATAAGATCACAGCAGGTATTAGTTCCGGAATCAATATCAGCTTATTGTCAGCTCCACTGAAGCACGTACTGACCCATCAGCAGATATATGCGCAATGTTTTATAATCGAAATAAAAGAAGAAAGTGAATTCTTAAGATTTTTTGAAAAGACAGCAATCGAACATATCGGAGATTATGCAGTTTCAAGACTGATGGAGATACTGATTCAGAATCATATCGGATAAATCCTGATAAAGCTGCTTTAAAGCGGGAAGTTCAACCAATACTTCCAAATGTTTATTTATCACCCCCTGATCATTTCTTTTAGCCGGACCGGTTTGCGCCTGTTCAGGAGATAAGTGCATCACCTTTTCAGCAGTTTCGAGAATCAGCGGCTTCAACACCTCAAAAGGTAAATCGGCAGACTTAACCATTTCAAAAGCAATTTGATACATGTGATTAACAAAATTACAAGCAAAAACGGCCGACACATGCAATTTCAGTCTTTGTTCCGAATTGGTCCGGTAAACTTGTTCACTGACCACATGGGCAAGCCTGAATAACTCCGTTTCTACTTCCGGAGAGGACGCCTCGATAAAAAGCGGTATTTTATTAAAATTAACTTGTTTGGCTTTCGAAAAAGTCTGCAAAGGATAAAAAACACCAAAATTTTTCTTTTTTCCCTGAAAAATATCCATTGAGACACTCCCTGCTGTATGCACGTGGATAGCATTCGTCGCAAAAGGTAATTGAACCAAGCTTTCTAAAGCATCATCACTAACGGTATAGAAATACACATCGGCATCAGCAATAATTTTATCCGTGCTCGTGGTATAAGGAACAGACAACAAGGCTGCCAATTCCGAAGCCGAAGTCTTTGTCCGACTGTACACCTGCACAATTTGTTCTCCCATTTGCTGTAAAGCCAGAGAAAGATGTGTCGCAAGATTACCTGCTCCGATGAATACTATTTTCATATTTTATTTGTCATCAGTCTACTGTCTACAGTCCATGTTTCTTGTCCAGAGACTGTTGTCTGTTAACTGTTGACTGAAATTCATACGCCTCCACAATACGCTGTACCAATTTATGCCGGACGATATCACTTTTATCAAAATCGACACGGGATATACCTTTTACATTATTCAACACCTGTAGTGCATCAATCAAACCTGACTTTTGAGAAAGTGGTAAATCAATCTGGGTAACATCACCCGTCACAATCATCTTGGTATTCAAACCCATACGGGTAAGGAACATCTTTATCTGCTGGGTAGTGGTATTCTGCGCTTCATCCAGAATAACCACTGCATCGCTCAGTGTGCGACCGCGCATAAAAGCCAGCGGAGCAATCTGAATAGTGCCATTTTCGAGGTATTCCTTCAATTTCAAAGGAGTAATCATATCCTGCAAGGCATCATATAGCGGTTGCAGATAGGGATCAATTTTTTCTTTCATATCCCCCGGAAGAAAACCCAGTTTCTCACCTGCTTCTACAGCCGGCCGGCTTAAAATTATCTTTCTGATTACTTTGCTCTTTAGTGATTTTACTGCCAACGCAATAGCGGTATAAGTCTTCCCCGAACCAGCCGGACCAATCGCAAAAAGCAAATCATGAGTACTGAAATCCTTTACCAGTTTTTGCTGATTTGCAGTCCGCGCCATGATGGATTTACCATTTACACCATGCAATATCAAATGATCGAACCTGATTTCCGCCGGCTCACTGCCTTTTACAATCTGTATAATAACCTCTTCATTAAGTGAATTGTTGTCGATACAGTATTTTTCAATTTTCTGAAGGTAATTCAGTAAGACATTTACCTTTTCCTCCTCTCCTTCAATTTTAACCGTACGTCCTCTTCCCACCATCCTCACATGAGGAAACAGGTTTTTCAGCAAATGCAGATTTACATTGTTCACCCCGAAAAAGACGAGGGTATCAGTATGTTCCGAAAGTTCAAAAATTTGTTCGAGCATTCAATCCATCTTTATACAACATTCAACAATCGGGTGATCTTATTCGCTCGACTGTTGAATGATGCGGTAAAAAATCAATAAGCGAATAACGGATACTTTGCCATGGTGGCATTCACTCTTTTACGAACAGAAGCAATAACCTCTTCGTTATCCACATTCGACAATACAGTCTCTATTAACTCAGCAATTTCAATCATCAAATCTTCTTTGGCGCCACGAGTCGTAATAGCCGGCGTACCCAAACGGATACCAGAAGTCTGGAAAGCTGAGCGACTATCAAAAGGAACCATGTTTTTGTTGCAGGTAATATCTGCCTCAACCAGCGCTTTTTCAGCTACTTTTCCGGTCAATTCCGGATATTTCGAACGCAAATCAACCAACATCGAATGGTTATCCGTTCCTCCGGAAATAATTGTAAAACCACGTGAAATCAGAGCTTCAGCAAGTACTTTTGCATTTTTCTGTACCTGAATCTGATATTCCTTGTATTCCGGTTGCAAACATTCACCGAAAGCAACTGCTTTTGCAGCAATAACATGTTCAAGCGGTCCGCCCTGAATACCCGGGAACACAGCCGAGTCGAGCAAAGCCGACATCATTTTCACTTCACCTTTCGGAGTTGTCTTTCCCCATGGATTAGGGAAATCCTTACCCATCAGGATAATACCACCACGTGGTCCGCGTAAAGTCTTATGTGTGGTAGAAGTCACAATATGCGCATATTTTACCGGATTATCAAGTAACCCCGCAGCAATCAAACCAGCAGGATGTGCCATGTCGATCATGAGAATAGCACCTACTTTATCAGCGACTTCACGCATGCGTTTATAATCCCATTCACGGGAATAAGCCGAACCACCACCGACAATAAGTTTAGGTTGTTCACGCAAGGCCACTTCTTCCATTTGATCATAATCCACACGTCCGGTTTCTTGTTTCACATTGTATTCGCTGGGACGATACAAGATACCTGAACTGTTTACCAAAGATCCATGCGATAAATGTCCGCCATGTGCCAGATTCAGTCCCAGGAACTTATCACCGGGATTTAAGCATGCCAGGAAAACAGCCGCGTTAGCCTGAGCGCCAGAGTGAGGTTGCACGTTTGCCCATTCGGCACCAAAAACCTCTTTGATACGATCGATAGCAATCTGCTCTGATTCATCCACCACTTCGCATCCACCATAATATCTTTTTCCGGGATATCCTTCAGCATATTTGTTGGTTAACACAGAACCCATCGCCTCCATCACCTGGTCGCTTACAAAGTTCTCCGACGCAATCAGTTCAATACCTTTCATCTGACGCTGCTTTTCGCGATCGATGATGTCAAAAATTAAATTGTCTCTTTTCATTTTTGTATTTATAATTTTTATCTCTACGTACTACTTACTGTCTAAAGTCTAAAGTCAAAGGTCTAAAGTCTTTCCGTTCTCTTAAACTATTAAATTCTTAAACTTTAAACCAATAATTAACCACTATCCACTAACCATTATTCACTATTTCTTCTTCACCGTCCATCCGAATTTTCCGATCTCCTCTCCCAATTTATAATAATGTCCGTGAGAATAAGCGATTAATTTTGCTTTCGCCATATCAAAGCTTTGGGTTTCCGGATCAATGTATTGTTTGTCTGCCTGAATATTGATCACCTCTGAGATAAACATATCGTGCGTCCCCAGCGTAATGATTTCTTTTATCCGGCACTCAATGCACAAAGGAGCTTCCTTTATAATCGGCGCATTCACCTTCTCAGCCATGACCGGTGTAAGGTTCATTTCTTTGAATTTATTATAATCTCTCCCACTTCTGACACCACACCAGTCGGCGGCAAAAGCCAATGCCTCATTTGTCAGATTGATCACAAATTCTCCGTTAGCTTTGATGATTTCATACGATTTGCGTTCACGGCGGACCGAAACATAACACATCGGAGGACTGGAACAGAGTGTTCCCAACCAGCTGATGGTTAAAACATTATATTCATCCGGAGTTTTACCACAGGAAACCAGGGCGGCCGGAAGAGGATAAATCAGAGTTCCCGGTTTCCATGAGACATGAGATTTTTCGTTCATCTGCACTATTTCTTTTTCAGTTTAATTTCATCCTGAGCAATCTCTCTTTCGCAATACCTGCATTTGAGGCGCACTTTATCACCTTCCTGAATCACATAAAAGCGGGTGGGCACGGGCTGATGATTGGTAATGCAAACCGGATTTACGCAATGCATCACATCATTGATTTCGTCACCCAACACCAAATCACGTTTTTCAATAACCTGATATTCTTTGATAATATTGATTTTTGCATTTGGGGCAATCAACGCTATTTTACTGGTTTCATCTTCAGCTAAAAAACGGTCAGAAATTTTGATAATTCCCTTCACACCCATTTTTTTACTGTCGAAATTATTACCAATGGTCAGTGGATGGTCATAATGCTTCAACCGCAGGATTGAAACCACCTGAAACAATTTATCTGCCGGAATATGATCTATTACCGTTCCGTTTCTGAGTGCCGCTACCTTTAATTCTTTTTCCATATTTCAATATTTATTCTTCCGGTTGAAACCGAAGGCTATTGATAATCATTCCACTATTCGCTATTAGCTATATTCAACACCTTAGACAAAATTGCTTGTCTCACATACAGCCCGTTTTGTGCCTGTCGAAAATAATAGGCCTTCTCATTTTTATCCACATCCATGCTGATTTCGTTAACACGGGGAAGCGGATGCAGTATCCTCAGATTAGGCTTGGTATGTTCGAGCATTTCATTTTGCAGTGTATACACATTCTTCACCCGTTCATACTCCATCAAATCCTGGAATCTCTCTTTCTGAACTCTGGTCATATACAAAATATCCGCATCATTGAAATTATCATTCAACTCACAGGACTCTGAGAAAGAAATATTATTTTTTCTGCAGAAAATCCGGTATTCTTCAGGAATTTTCAACTCTTCCGGTGCAATAAATTTAAAAGTCGGATTAAAATGCGACATAGCCTGAATCAACGAATGCACTGTTCTGCCATATTTCAAATCTCCTACCATGCAGATATTCATATTTTCAAGCGTACCTTGTGTCTTCAATATCGAATATAAATCCAGCAAAGTCTGAGACGGATGCTGGTTGGCTCCATCACCGGCGTTGATAATGGGTACAGGAGATACTTCCGAGGCATACCGGGCAGCCCCCTCCAGCGGGTGCCGCATTACAATAGCATCAGCATAACAACTCACCATGTGAATCGTATCATTCAAAGTCTCTCCTTTGGAGGCACTTGATGTAGCAGCATCTGAAAAACCAATAACTTTACCTCCTAACCGGATAACTGCGGTTTCAAAACTCAGTCGCGTACGGGTTGATGGCTCAAAAAACAAGGTTGCAACCACTTTTCCATCCAATGATTTTCTGTTTGGATTAGCTTCAAAATCTTTTGCAGAGTCGAGAATGGAAAGAATTTCCTTCTTACTGTAATCGGTAATCGAAACCAAGCTGTTATTCATAGGTAGTTGAATTGAAATGACACAAAATTATGAAACAAAAAAACCAACACAAATCGCAGTTGATTTACATTGGTTTACCGATAACTCCACACTTGCAACTATCTTGATTTAAAACATATAAATCCTGATGATATGTTGAATTAAACTGTTTCATACTTGCGTGCAAAGGTATTAAAAATCTATCAGAAAT
>VSSQ01000410.1_pt1 | contig 31472 bp, 32 predicted proteins | sample 4763081 | NCBI WGS metagenome assembly VSSQ01 (sample SAMN12137344, study PRJNA551015) | bioreactor metagenome | isolation source: SDC9 anaerobic chlorinated ethene degrading culture | place: USA: Knoxville, Tennesee | collected 2015-01-01
AGGTCTTCGGCCTCTACCGCGGCGGCGAGATCGTGGCGGCGGCGCCCCACGACACGACGCGCGGCGGGCTCGTCTTCGTGCCCGGCCGGGTGGTGCTGGCGACGGGGCGGCGGGCGATGCCGCTGCTGGTGCCCGGCAACCACCTGCCCGGGGTGATCGACGCGCGTGCCGCGCTGCGCCTGGCGCTCGATCATGGCGTCGCGCCGGGGCGCAGGATCGCGGTCTTTGCCGAGGATGCCTGCGCAGCAGCAGAGCTTGCGCGCCGCCTTGCGCCTTCGGGGGCGTGCTGCGTCCACGCCGGCCCGCGCGCCGGGCTGCGCCGCATCCTTGGTTGGTCGCGGGTGACGGGCGTCGATGTGGGCGCGTGCCTGCGCTGCGATGGCGTGATCTTTGCGGGGGACGCGCGGCCCGATCCCGGACTGCCGTTTCAGGCCTCGGCCGCCGGCTGCGTGCAGCTGCGCCCGGGCGCGATCCCGCCGCGGGTGGCGCTTGCGGGCAGCTGTGCGCAGCCGGTCGCGCCGCTCGCACTGCCGGCGGTGCTCGAGGATGCGGCCTATGTCTGCGCCTGCATGGATGTCACGGTGGGCGAGCTGCGCCATCACATCGACCGCGGCATCACCGATCTCGAGGTGCTCAAGCGCCTCACCTCCTGCGGCATGGGGCCGTGTCAGGGCTTTCCCTGCTGGGAGACGATGGCCGCGGTTGTCGCGCAGCTGGCGCCGCAGGCCGTGCAGCGCGTGCCAAGGCCCAGCCACCGCGCCCCGCGTCGGGCGCTGACCGTGGCGCAGGCGGCGGGGATGGAGGGGCTTGTCGCCCCCGATATCCGCCCGGCAAGTGGCCCCGAGGGAGGGTATGAATGATGAAGACGCAAGACGCGGCGCTGCCGTCGCAGGCCTCGGTGGTGATCGTGGGCGGCGGCATTCAGGGACTGGCCTGCGCCTTCAACCTGGCGCGCAACGGCCGCAAGGGGGTGCTGGTGCTCGACGCGGGCTATTGGCAGGGGGGCGCCTCGGGGCGCAACGGCACGCTGATCCGCGGCGGCTTCGGCTCGCAGGCCTGGATCGAGCTGTTCGAGTTCTCGACCCGCTGCTGGCAGGATCTGTCGCGCACGCTCGGCCACAACACCATGTTCTCGCGCCGCGGCTATACCATGGTGGCTGAGACCGAACGCACGGCGGGGGTTCTGAACGACACCATCCGCCTGCACCACCACTACGGGGTGAAGGCCGAGCTGCTCTCGGGGGCGGGCGTGAGGCGGGTGCTGCCGGCGATCCGGCACGACAAGGTGCTGAATGCCATTCATCTGGCCGATGGCGGCGTCGCGCCGCATCACGCCGGGATGAAGGCCTTCCATGCCGCCTGTCTCGAGGCCGGGGTTGATGTCCGCTATCGCACCCGGGTGACCGGGATCGAGACGCAGAATGGCCGGGCCGCGGCGGTTCTGCTGGGCGATCACCGGATTGCGGCCGAGACCATCGTCGTCGCGGCGGGGGGCTTCAACCTGACCGTGGCCGAGATGGCCGGCGTCACCGTGCCCGGCCATTCGATGCGGATCGAGGCGATGGCGCTCGAGCCGATCCGGCCGCTGATCGGCCCCGGCATCGCGCTGATCGACAGTCTGTGCTACATGCACCAGACCGCGCGCGGCGAGGTGGTGGGCGGCACCGAGGTGCCCGAGCGGCCGCGGATGAGCCTGACGGCCGATTTCCCGGTGCTGGCCCGCACCGCCGGGGTCTATGCCCGGCTTTTCCCGCAACTCGCCGAGCTGCGCATCCTGCGGCACTGGGCGGGGCTGATCCATGCGACGCCCGACTGGGCGCCGCTGATCGGCCCGCATCCGGAGCTGCGCGACCTGTGGTTTTCGGCCGGCTGGTCCTATGGCTGGACCGGCGGGCCCGGCACCGGGGTGCTGCTCGCCCGCTCGATCACCGAGGGCAAGGTGGAGCGCCGCCTGCAGCCCTTCGCGCTCGACCGTTTCCTGCGCGGTGCGCCGCTCACCGACAAGACGATTGTTATGTAACCTTGCGCCTGCGCGGCGGGGGCGGCACGATGTGGCCAGACCCGCGCCCGCCGGAACGAAGCGACGAGACCGATGCCCGAGCCCAGACAGAACCCGATCGAGCGGATCACCGACGCGGTCTGCGACGTGCTTGCCGAGCAGGGCGTGACCGCGCTCAGCATGCGCAATGTCGCGGCACGCGCCGATGCCACGATCGGGCTCATCACCCATCACTTCCCGAACCGCGCGGCGATGGTGAAGGCCGCGGTGCGGGCAAGCTGGCTCCGGGATCAGGCGGTTGTCGTCTGGCCCGAGACCGCCGACCGGGCCGCGGTGCTGCGCGCGGTCAAGGTCTTCCTGCCGCTCGACGCGGCGCGGCGCCGGCAGCTCTCGGTCTGGATCGGCTATTGGGCGCTGACCCAGCATGATGCCGGGCTGCACGAGATCCATGACGAGGTCTATGCGGCGCTGCGCGGTCATCACCTGCGCTGGATCCGCACCCTTGGCTTTCCGCCCGAGGAGGCGGAACGCCTCGCCGACCGGCTGTGTGTCTCGCTCGATGGGTTGCTGCTTTATGCGCTGCTCTATCCGGCGCACTGGACGCCAGAGCGCCAGCTCGAGGCGGCGCGCGGCATGATCGACGATGTCTTCGCCCGGGCCCCGCTGCCGGGGCCGGGGGGCTGAACGGCGCCCGGGGCTGAAATTCACCATAGTGAAATCCCGGCGCGGCGAAGGCTTCTGGTCCGAGATTTCATTATTGTGCAGGTTCTCTGGCATGAGATGCGGAAGATACCGCTCGTTTTCGCCAATTCTGGCGACAAAATTTCATTTAACTAAAGAATCGTTTGACTGATTTCGTTTTTATGACGACGCTCCGAGTCACCAACAAGGGAGCCAAGAATGCAGAACAATCTGTGGCGCGCGCTGCTCGCCGGGGCCTTCGTGCTGACCGCCGATGCGGCGCTGGCCGAAACCACCCTCACCGTGTCGAGCTATGGCGGCGGCTATCAGGAGGCCCAGGCCAAGGCCTATTTCGCGCCTTTCGCCGCCGCCCACCCCGAGATCACCATCCGTCAGGACAGCCCCTCGAGCAACGCCAAGCTGAAGGCGATGGTCGAAAGCGGCGCGGTCGACTGGGACATCATGGTCACCGACGACAGCTTCGGGCTCGACAGCGATGCCGAGTGGCTCGAGCCGATCGACTACACGATCGTGAACCGCGACAAGTTCATCCCCGGCACCGCCGGCACCTACCGCATCGCCTCGGACATCGAGGCGACGGTTCTGGCCTATAACGCGACCGAGTTCTCCACCGCGCCGCAGGGCTACAAGGACTTCTTCGACCTCGAGAAGTTCCCGGGCATGCGCGCGGTGTGGAAATACGCGCCGAGCGGCATCTTCGAGACCGCGCTGCTGGCCGACGGCGTGCCCGCCGAGAAGCTCTATCCGCTGGATGTCGAGCGCGCGCTGAAGAAGCTCGACACGATCAAGGACCACATCGTGTGGTGGGACACCGGCGCGCAGTCCGAGCAGCTTCTCGACAGCGGCGAGGCGAGCATGGGTCTCGTCTGGGTCGGTCGCGCGGTCAGCGGCGCCGAGCAGGGCATCAAGATCGACTGGACGCAGTGGACCTCGCAGACCGGCTTCTGGGTGGTGCCGAAGGGCACGAAGAACCGCGAGGCGGCGATGCAGGCGCTCGAGTTCTTCACCGAGCCCGCGCAGCAGATCGCCTTCACCCAGTACATGCCCTATGGCCCGTCGAACAAGACCGCGGTCGCCGGGGTGAGCGAGACCTTCAAGGGCAACCTGCCGACCGATCACCTCGACAACCGGGTGCTGATGGATGCCGACTGGTGGGCGAAGAACGGCGCCGATGTCGACATGCGCTTCCAGGAATGGCTGCTCGAGTGAGCCCTGCGCCGCACGCCTGACACCCAGACCCTCCGGCCCGCGCGATGGCGGGCCGGACGCCAAGACCCCGAAGGCCTGACATGACCCTTTCTTCCCCCGCCATCCCCCGCGGCCCGACACTGGTCGAGCGGCTGCCCCGCGGCAGCGCGCTTCTGGTGCCGGCGCTGCTGTTCCTGCTGCTCTTCTACGTCTACCCGCTTGCCCAGCTGATCGGCGCCTCGCTGCCGGGCGGCAGCGGCAAGAACTATGCGCTGATCTTCTCCCGCCCGGTCTTCCTGCGGGTGATCGCCGAGACCTTCCGCGTCTCGCTGGTGGTGATGGCGGTGACGGTGCTGGTGGCCTTTCCCTATGCCTATGCGATGGCCAATGCCGGCCGCCGCGCGTTGCTGTTCCTGACCGTGGCGCTCTTGATCCCGTTCTGGGTCAGCCTGCTGTTGCGCTCGTTCTCGTGGATCGTGCTGTTGCAGAATACCGGGCTGGTGAACCAGATGCTGCTGGGCCTTGGCCTGATCGAGAAGCCCCTCAAGCTCATTCGCACCGAGACCGGGGTGATCCTCGGCATGGTGCATGTGCTGCTGCCCTATGCGGTGCTGCCGCTCTACTCGGTGATGAAGAAGATCGACATGCGGCTGATGGAGGCCTCGTCGATCTGCGGGGCGAGCTGGTTTCACGGCTTCCGCCGGGTCTATCTGCCGATGGCGCTGCCGGGTGTGCTGGCGGCGGCGATCCTGACTTTCACCCTGGCGCTCGGTTTCTACATCACGCCCGCGCTGCTTGGCAGCCCGCGCGACATGATGATCGCGCAGATGATCGCCGGGCAATTCTCGGAACAGCTGAACTTCGGCCTCGGCGCGGCGCTCGCCGTGGTGCTGATGGCGCTGACGGGGCTTGCCTTCGCGGTCTTCGGTCTCGGCCGGATGCTGCTCGCGCGGAGGGTCGCGGCATGATCTCGGACCGTCTGCGCAAGACCCTGTTCTGGGCGTTCGTCTGCGCCACCGCGCTGTTCCTGCTGGTGCCGACGCTGATCATCGTGCCGATGTCCTTTTCCGCGGGCAACCGGCTGGTCTTCCCGCCCGAGGGCTTCTCGCTGCGCTGGTATGGCAAGGTGCTGAGCGATCCCGACTGGCGCGCGGCGCTGGGCAACAGCCTGCTCGTCGGCTCCGCGACCGCGGTGCTCGCCTCGGCGCTGGGCACGGCGGCCGCGATGATGCTGAACGCGGCGAGCTTCCGCGGCAAGGCGCTGGTGCTGGGCTTCCTGCTCAGCCCGATGGTGACGCCGGTGATCGTCTTCGGCGTCGGCAGCTATCTCGTCTTCGCGCGCTGGGGGCTGGCAGGCACCCATGCCGGGCTGATCGCCGCCCATACCGTGCTCGCGATCCCCTTCGTGCTGGTCTCGGTGCTGGCCAGCCTGCGCATGGTGAACCCGAACCTCGCGCTCGCCAGCGCCGGGCTTGGCGCCTCGCGCCTCTTCACCTTCCGTCGGGTGACGCTGCCGCTCATTCTGCCGGGCGTGATCTCGGGCGCGGTCTTCGCCTTCATCACCTCCTGGGACGAGGTGGTGGTGGCGATGTTCGTCGCCGACACCGGCACCCGCACCGTTCCGATCATGATCTGGAACCAGGTGCGCACCAGTCTCGACCCCGCCACCGCCGCCGTCGGCGCGATCCTGATCGCGGTCTCGGCGCTTGGCGTGGTGCTGTCCTATACCCTGAAGGAGTCCGACCGATGAGCTTTGTGCACAAGGCGCTGCAGCTCGAGCAAGTGAGCAAGCACTACGGCGAGGTGAGGGCGCTCGACGACGTTTCCTTCGAGCTGAGGAAGGGCGAGTTCCTGACCATGCTCGGGCCGTCCGGTTCGGGCAAGACGACGACTCTGCGGGTGATCGCGGGCTTCGTCGAGCCGAGCAGCGGCGCGCTTCTGATCGACGGGCGCGACATGACCGGCGTCACCCCGCAGCGGCGCAACATCGGCATGATGTTCCAGGACTATGCGCTTTTCCCGCACATGACCGTGCTCGAAAACGTCGCCTATCCGCTCGAGACTCGCGGCGTGAAGCGCTCCGAGCGGGAATCGAGGGCGCGCGAGATGCTGGGTATCGTCGGGCTGGCCGATTTCGCCAAACGTTTCCCGAAGCAGATGTCGGGCGGCCAGCAGCAGCGCGTGGCGCTCGCGCGCGCGCTCGTCTTCCACCCCGATATCGTGCTCCTTGACGAGCCGATGGCGGCGCTCGACAAGAAGCTGCGCGGGCAGATGCAGATCGAGATCATGCACATCGCGCGCAAGGTCGGTGCGACGGTGGTCTCGGTGACCCACGATCAGGAAGAGGCGCTGGTGATGTCCGATCGCATCGCCATCTTCCGCGCCGGCCGCCTTGCCCAGATCGGCACGCCGCAGGAGCTTTACACCCGGCCGAACTCGGAATTCGTCGCCGATTTCATCGGCGAGGCGAACCTGTTGCGCGGCACGGCGCGGCGCGAGGCGGGCCTGTGCCGGCTCGAGGGGGCGGGCTGGCAGGCCAGCCTGCCCGGCGACGATCCGCGCGCGCCAGCAAAGACCGCCGCGGTGACGGTGGTGCTGCGCCCCGAGGTGATCGCGCTGGCGGCCGAGGGTGAGCGGCCGGCCAATGCGCTCTCGGGCACGATCGAGGACCGGATCTATCTCGGCGTCGAATACCGGCTGATCGTGCGCCTTGCCGACGGCTCGGCGGTGCAGGTGCGCAGCCGCGAGCTTGGGCGGATCGCGGCGCTGGCGCAGGGCGATGCCGTCACCCTGAGCTGGCGCGACGCGGATTTCGTCGTGATCCCGGGCTGAGGCCCGGTCCGGCCGCATCGGGTTTGACCGCGCGGCCGCGCGCCCGCACTCTGGACGCATTCTCCCCATCCGTTTCCGAAGGACCTCCATGACTTCCGACATTGACCCCGTCGAGCCGCAAGGCGACACCGCCGCGCCCCCGTCCCGCCGCGCCGCCGAACCGAGCGAGGCCGACAGCATCGGCATGCGCCTGCGCGCGGAGCGGCTGAAGCAGGGCATGACGCTTGGCCGCCTGTCCGAGGAGGCGGGGCTGTCGATCGGCGCGCTGTCGCAGGTCGAGCGCGGCCTCGTCTCGCCGACGGTGCGCACGATCTATGCGATTGCCGGCGTGCTCGGCATCTCGCCCGCCTCGGTGATCGACCCGGTCGGCGCGCAGGCGGCGGCGCCCGAGGACAGCCCCTTCATCGTGCGTCGCACGGCCCAGCCCAAGGTGCTTGATACTAATGGCGTGACCAAGCTGCTCGCCACCCCGATCGGCCATTCGCGCTACAAGGGCTATGTCGTCACCATCGCCCCGGGCGGCAGCTCGGGCGAGAACAGTTATGCCCACGAGGGCGAGGAGGTGGGCGTGGTCGCCGCCGGCAGCTTCTCGCTGCAGATCGAGGGGCGCATCCATCTGCTCGGTCCGGGCGACAGCTTCACCTTCCCGAGCACGCTGCGCCATCGCTTCTTCAACGACGGCGACGTGCCGGCCGAGGTGATCTGGGTGAACAGCACGAGCTGAGCGCGCGCCCGGAGTGCATGACAATGGCCAACAGGCGAACAGGAGAGAGACGGTGAAAAGCAGTCAGGAGAGTTTTGCGGACTCTCTGTGGTGGAACGAGAGCGAGGAACCGCGGTGCGGTTTCGCACCGCACGCAGGGCAGAGCGAGGTCGACGTGGCGATCGTGGGCGGCGGCATCACCGGCGTCTCGGCGGCGCTGCATCTGGCCGAGGCGGGGCTGCGTGTGGCGCTCTTCGAGGCGCGGCACATCGGCTTTGGCGCCTCGGGGCGCAATGGCGGGCAGGTGATCCCGGGGCTGAAATACGACCCCGAGGACCTGGTGGCGAAATACGGGCCCGATCGCGGCGGCCGGCTGGCCGAGATGGCGGGCGGCGCGGCCGATCTGACCTTCGACCTGATCGCGCGCCACGGCATCCGCTGCAACCCGGTGCGCGGCGGCTGGATCCAGGCGGCGCATTCGCCCCATGCGCTCGAGGCGGTGACGACGCGCGCCCGGCAATGGCAGGCGCGCGGCGTTCCGGTCGAGATCCTGTCGCGCGACGAGGTGGCGGCGCGCACCGGCACGGCCAACCAGTTCGGCGGCTGGCGCGACCCGCGGGCGGGGGCGATCCAGCCGCTCGACTACACCCGGGGGCTGGCGCGGGCGGCTGCGCGGGCGGGGGCGATGCTTTACGAGCAAAGCCCGGTGCGCGGGCTGAGCCGCACGCCCTCGGGCTGGAGCCTGCAGATCGGTCAGGGGCGCTGCACGGCGCGCCGGGTGATCCTCGGCACCAATGCCTATACCGACCGGCTGAAGCCCGGCCTCGCGCAATCGGTGCTGCCGGTGCAGAGCATGCAGCTTGCGACCGATCCGCTGCCGGCGGATCTGGCGGCGCGGATCATGCCGGGCGGGGTGATGATGTCGGAGACCCGCAAGCTGGCCTTCTACATGCGCCAGACCCCGCGCGGCGGTTTCATGATCGGCGGGCGCGGGGCCGTGGGCGATGGCGAGGACGGGCGGCTGATGGCGGCGCTCGAACGTGGCATGCTGAAGCTCTTCCCGGATCTCGCCGGCGTGCCGGTGCGCTATCGCTGGTCGGGGCATGTGTGCCTGTCGCTCGACGGGCTGCCGCATTTCCACGAGCCCGAGCCCGGGCTGATCTGTCTGCTCGCCTATAACGGGCGTGGCGTGGCGCTCGCTTCGGCCTTCGGGCGGATGCTCGCCGAGGAGATCGCCGGGCGGGGCGAGGCGGTCTATCCGCGCACGCCGTTGCGCCGCATCGGCTGGCACGCGCTGCGCCGCCCGGTGATGGGGCTTGGTGTGCGCTGGTACTGGCTGAAGGACGGCCTCGGCTTCGCCTCGAAATGACGTCTGCTGCCGGGCGGAGGGGCGACGGAGGTCGTCCCCGCCCGGCAGTGATCCTGAACCGGCGGCCGCTGCCGCCCGAACCCGGCCGGGAGCCCCGGCCAAGAACGGAGCTGACATGACCGATACCCGCAAATTCTTCATCAACGGGGCCTGGGTGGACCCGGTGTCCCCGGCCGAGATCGAGGTGATCGACCCGGCGACCGAGACCGCCTATGCGGTGATCTCGGCGGGGTCTGCCGCCGATGTCGAGCGCGCCGTCGCGGCCGCGCGCGCGGCCTTCCCGGCCTGGTCGGCCACGCCGCCGGCCGAGCGCATCGCGCTGCTGAAACGTGTGCTCGAGGTCTACAAGGCCCGCTACGAGGACATGGCGCAGGCGATCAGCCACGAGATGGGCGCGCCGATCACCTGGGCGCGCGAGGCGCAGGCCTATGCCGGGCAGGGCCATCTCGAGGCGACGATCGCCGCCGCCGAGACCTTCGCCTGGGAGGAAAGCCGCGGCACCACGCAGATCCTGCGCGAGGGCGTCGGCGTCTGCGCGCTGATTACCCCCTGGAACTGGCCGATGAACCAGATCGTGTGCAAGGTCGCCCCGGCGATCGTGGCGGGCTGCACCGTGGTGCTGAAACCCTCCGAGATCGCGCCGATGAGCGGGCTTCTCTTCGCGGAGATCATGGCGGCCGCGGGCACCCCGAAGGGCGTCTTCAATCTGGTGAACGGCACCGGCCCCGACGTCGGTCAGGTGATGGCCGCCCATCCCGAGGTCGACATGGTCAGTTTCACCGGCTCGACCCGTGCCGGCATCATCGTCGCGCGCACCGCGGCCGAGACGGTGAAGCGCGTGGCGCAGGAGCTGGGCGGCAAGTCGCCCAATCTCGTGCTGCCCGACGCCGACCTTGAAAAGGCGGTGCGCGAGGGCACGATCGGGGTGATGAACAACACCGGGCAGAGCTGCGACGCGCCGACCCGGATGCTGGTGCCGCGCGCCCGCCATGCCGAGGCGCTGGCCATCGCCAAGGCCGCAGCCGAAAGCGTGGTGATCGGCGATCCGCGCGACGAGGCGACGACGATGGGGCCGCTCGTCTCGGCGCTGCAGTTCGACAAGGTGCAGCGGCTGATCGAGGCGGGCATCGCCGAGGGCGCGACGCTCGTCACCGGCGGCCCGGGCAAGCCCGCGGGGCGCAACACCGGCTATTTCGTGCGCCCGACGGTCTTTGGCGATGTCACGAACGACATGACCATCGCCCGCGAGGAGATCTTCGGGCCGGTGCTGTCGATCCTGCCCTATGACACGGTCGAGGAGGCGATCGCGATTGCCAATGACACGGTCTATGGCCTTGCCGCCTATATCCAGTCGGGCAGCCTCGAGACGGCGCGCACGGTGGCGCGGCAGCTGCGCGCGGGCTCGGTCTATGTGAACGGGCCGGCCTGGGACCTGTTCGCGCCCTTCGGCGGCTACAAGCAGTCGGGCAACGGCCGCGAATATGCCGACTGGGGCATCCACGACTTCACCGAGGTGAAGGGCGTGTGCGGCTGGAGCTGATCCGGCCGCCGCTTCCCCGGCCCGACGGGCCGGGGATCACCGCGCGAAGCGGATCGTCAGCGAGAAGGCACGACCGGATCGTTCGGCCCCTTCCGGCGCGGCTTCTGCGCGCGGAGCGCAGCAGAAAGGCCGGCGTCGGGGACGCCGGCCTTGTGTTCGAGAGGGCGCGGGATCAGTCCTTGCGGGTCGCGGTCAGCGCGATCTGCACGCCGACATTGAACCCCACCGTCGCCTCGTCGGGATAGCTTTCCCCCATGCCGAAGGCGCGCCGGTCGAGCGTGGTCTCGCCGGTCATCGTCGCGGTGTCGCCGGCGATTGCCAGGGTGAAGGGCAGCACCACCGGCACCTCGGTGCCGCGCAGGGTGAGCGTGCCGGTCGCGGTATGGGCCGTGCCCTCGGTGCGGGTGATCGCTGCGGTGAAGGTGGCGGTCGGATGGGCGGCAGTGTCGAAGAAATCGGCGCCCTTCGCCTGATCGCTGACCGAGCCGAGCACCAGCGCGGTGGTGTCGATCGTCACGGTGACGGTGCCGGTGCCGGTCGCCTCGTCATAGGCGATGTCGGCGGTCCAGGTCGGCAGGCTGCCGCTGACCTCGGCGCCCATCTGCTTCACGATGAAGCCCAGCGTGCCCTGCGTCACCTGCCAGTTGCCGGCAGTGCTGGCGGCCGGAGTCGCGGCGGGGGCAGGCGCGGTCGTGACGACCTCGGCGGGGGCGGCGCCTTCCTCGGACGGCGGCGGCACCAGCAGCGCAACCGAGATCACCGCGGCCCAGACCACGATGGCGAGCAGCGGTGCGAGCGCCGAATGATCGGCCACACCCGGGCCCGCCGCGGTGCCGCGCGTCATCCGCGCGAGCGTCGCATCGCGGTCGATCACCACATGCTTCAGCGCGCCGAGGATATGCAGCGCAACCGCGGCATAGAGCACCAGCGCCGAAAGCTTGTGCACGCCCTCGGCGGCATGGGCGACGGCATCCGACTGCGGCACGAAGGGCAGGGTCTGGCCGAAGGGCCACAGGATCGGCGCAAAGCCCGCCTGCGCGGCATGGCTGATCCAGCCCGAGGCCGGCATCACCAGCATCGCGCCGTAAAGCGCCCAGTGCACCAGTTCGGCGCCGAAGGTCTCGAGCCGGCGCTCGGGGTGCAGCGGCGTGGGGCGGGGCTGCACCAGCGCCCACAGGATGCGGGCGAGCGCGGTGAAGAAGGCCGCGACGCCGATCGTCTTGTGCGCGGAATAGAGCGTCTTCAGCGTGTCGACCGTCTCGGCGCTGCGCGGCAGGCTTTCGCCGTAGAGGCCGAGCGCGAGCGCGCTGAGGATCAGCAGCGCGACGAGCCAGTGGAAGGCGCGGGCAGGCGTGCCGTAGGAGGTGGGGGTATTGGAGAGCATCAAAGCCTCGGGCCGTTGTTCGGGACTGGCGCAGGGTAGCCGCTTGCGGCCCGGCCGGCCACGCCGGCCTTTGCACAGACGCTGTGCGCAGGAGTTGCCCCGGCGGCAGGGCCGGGCTAGAGGTGGACAAATTCGGACACGGAGGATGGCATGAGCCGAGCATTTGTTTTCCCGGGGCAGGGCGCGCAGGCGATCGGCATGGGGCGGGCGCTGGCCGAGGCATGGCCGGCGGCGGCCGCGGTCTTCGAGGAGGTCGACGCGGCACTGGGCGAGAAGCTGAGCGCGCTGATCTGGGAGGGCGACATCGAGACGCTGACGCTGACCGCGAATGCGCAGCCGGCACTGATGGCGACCTCGATGGCGGCGATGCGGGCGCTCGAGGCCGAGGGCTTCGCGGTGACCGATGCGGCCTTTGTCGCGGGCCACAGCCTCGGCGAATATTCGGCGCTCTGCGCGGCGGGCAGCCTGAGCATCACCGACACGGCGAAGCTGCTGCGCGTGCGCGGCGCGGCGATGCAATCGGCGGTGCCGGTGGGTGTCGGTGCGATGGCGGCGCTCCTTGGCCTCGATTTCGAGACCGTGACGGCGGTCGCCGCCGAGGCGGCGCAGGGCGAGGTCTGTCAGGCCGCGAATGACAACGATCCGGCGCAGGTCGTGGTTTCGGGCGCGAAGGCGGCAGTCGAGCGCGCGGTCGAGATCGCCAAGGCGAAGGGCGCGAAGCGGGCGCTGATGCTGCCGGTCTCCGCCCCCTTCCATTGCGCGCTGATGCAGCCCGCGGCCGAGCGCATGGCCGAGGCGCTGGCAGGCGTCGCGATCCAGCCGCCGGCGGTGCCGGTGGTGGCGAACGTCGTTGCCCATGGCGTCACCGACCCCGAGGAGATCCGCAAGCTTCTGGTGGCGCAGGTCACCGGCTCGGTGCGCTGGCGCGAGAGCGTGCTGTGGATGGTCGGTCAGGGCGTGACCGAGTTCTGGGAGATCGGCGCGGGCAAGGCGCTGTCGGGGATGATCAAGCGCATCGCCAAGGAGACGACGCAGGCGGCCGTGGGCACGCCCGAGGACATCGCCAAGCTGAAGGGCTGAGCCCGGCGGCATCGGGACGGGAAGGGGCGGGGCACCGCCCCTTTTTCATGCCGGCGGCTTCATGCCCGGCTGCGCCATCTGACGCGGCGGACCGTCAGAGCAGCGGCCTGCGCGGCCGGTCGCGCCGGTCGCTGACAGGATGATGCCATTCGCGCAGGACCGCGGCGGCGAGGATCAGCAACACCGAGAGGGTGAGCAGCGCAAGGCCGCCCCCGAAACTGAAGATGCCGTCGAAAACAGAGGTGCCCGGAGAGTCCGTCCGGGCAATCGGGGTGATGAATGCCATGGATCTGCCAATTTGGTGAATCTGGGGTCGTCAATTGGGAAGTCATTTTTCAATGCGGCGGACGGTGATGGCGAAAAGCGGCAAATTTATGGCAGAGGCGCCGCGGCTGCGAGGCTGGCGGGACGGGCGGAACGCTGCTAAGGAGACGCGACGGCAATCCGAGGGGAAAGCAATGTTTGATCTGACGGGGAAATCGGCGCTGGTGACGGGCGCTTCGGGTGGCATTGGCGGGGCGATCGCGAAGGCGCTGCATGGCGCGGGGGCGAAGGTCGCGCTGTCGGGCACGCGGGTCGAACCGCTCGAGGCGCTGGCTGCGGAGCTGGGCGAAGGCGCCTATGTCTGCCCGGCGAACCTGTCGGATGCAGACTCGGTCGAGGCGCTGCCGAAGGCCGCGGTCGCGGCGATGGGGTCGCTCGACATCCTGGTGAACAACGCCGGCATCACCCGCGACAACCTGTTCATGCGGATGTCGGACGAGGAATGGCAGTCGGTGCTCGACGTCAACCTGACCTCGGCCTTCCGGCTGATGCGCGGCAGCCTGCGCGGCATGATGAAGGCGCGCTGGGGCCGGATCATCTCGATCTCGTCGATCGTCGGCGCGACCGGCAACCCGGGGCAGGGCAACTATGCCGCCGCGAAGGCCGGCCTTGTCGGCATGTCGAAGAGCCTTGCCTATGAGGTTGCAAGCCGCGGCATCACGGTCAACTGCGTCGCCCCGGGCTTCATCGCGACGGCGATGACCGAGAAGCTGAACGACGAGCAGAAGGGCAAGATTCTGGGCCAGATCCCGGCCGGGCGCATGGGGTCTGCCGAGGAAATCGCCGCAGCGGTGCTTTATCTGGCAAGTCCGGAAGCGGGCTATGTCACCGGCGCCACGCTGCACGTCAACGGCGGCATGGCGATGATCTGACGCGCCGCCCGCGCTTGCGAAACGGCTTGCCTTGGGGCATGACTGTGCTATAGGCGCGGGGGAACAGGTCAGGGCCTTTGCCCTGGGCTTTCAGCCCCGGCCGGGGGCGCCAAGCCGCTCTTGCGAGCACGGAATACGGGACGGGCCAAGGCCCTCAAATTGAGGAAGAGACATGAGCGACATCGCTGATCGCGTGAAGAAGATCGTCGTGGAACACCTGGGCGTCGAAGAGGACAAGGTCACCGAGACCGCCTCGTTCATCGACGATCTGGGCGCTGACAGCCTCGACACCGTCGAGCTGGTGATGGCCTTCGAGGAAGAGTTCGGCATCGAGATCCCGGACGACGCCGCGGAAACGATCCAGACCTTTGGCGACGCGGTGAAATTCATCTCGGAAGCCGTCTGATCCTTCCGGACAGAATTTCCTGAACGGCGCCCTTTGCGGGCGCCGTTTTTCATTGCCGGAGGGGGCGATGCGGATCTTCGTCGCGATCATGCTGCCCGAAGAGGTGGCGGCGCGCCTTGGTGCGCTGCAAGACGAGCTTGGCTGCGGCCGGCCCGTCGCCGTGGAGAACCTGCACCTGACGCTGGCTTTCGCGGGCGAGATCGACCGGATGCAGGCGGGCGAGCTTGATGCGGCGCTCGATGCGATCCGGCTGCCGGGGTTCTGGCTCGCCCCGGCCGGGATCGGCGTTTTCGGTCCGGCCGAGCGGCCGGAGGCGGTGGTCGTGGGGCTGCGCCCCGAGCCCGGGCTCGAGGCGCTGGTGCGCGCCGTCGCGGCGGCCGCGCGGGCGGCGGGGCTGGTGCTGCCGCGGCGCCGCTTTCGCGCGCATGTGACGCTGGCGCGCTTCGGGCGCGATTTCGGCGCGCCGGAGGCCGGCCGGCTGGGGCGCTTTCTGCAGGCGCGGGGGGATCTGGTGCTGCATCCCTTCGCGGTCACGGGCTTTTCGATGATCCGTTCGCACCTGCGCGCCGAGGGGCCGATCTACGAGGAACTTGCGGCCTATCCGCTCGATTTCCCGGGCGCTTTGCCGCGCCGCGGCGGTGCTTGACGTTGCGCGGTTCCGCCTGCGCGTGTATCAGGACGCGAACGAGCACTACTCTGAGAGGTCGAGCATGCGTCGCGTTGTCGTCACGGGTCTGGGTCTGGTCACGCCGCTGGCCTGCGGGGTCGAGGAAACCTGGTCGCGGCTGATCGCCGGGCAGTCGGGCGCCGGCCCGATCACCCGCTTCGACGCGAGCAACGTGACGACCAAATATGCCTGCGAGATCCCGCGCGGCGACGGCACCAACGGCACCTTCAATCCGGACCAGTGGATGGAGCCGAAGGACCAGCGCAAGGTCGACGAGTTCATCCTTTACGCGATGGCGGCCGCCGAGCAGGCGGTGAAGGATTCGGGCTGGATGCCCGAGGACGAGGAGAGCCGCGAGCGCACCGGCGTGATGATCGGTTCGGGCATCGGCGGGTTGCAGACGATCGCCGAGACCGCAGTGCTGATCAAGGAACGCGGGCCGAAGCGGGTCAGCCCGTTCTTCATCCCCGCCTCGCTGATCAACCTTGCCTCGGGACAGGTGTCGATCCGCTTCGGCTTCAAGGGCCCGAACCACTCGGTGGTGACCGCCTGTGCGACCGGCGCCCATGCGATCGGCGATGCGGCGCGGCTGATCATGCTCGGCGATGCCGATGTCATGCTGGCGGGCGGCGCGGAGAATCCGATCTCGGAGATCGGCATTGCCGGCTTCAACGCCTGCAAGGCGCTGTCGACCGCGGCCGAGGACCCGGTGAAGGCATCGCGTCCCTGGGATGCGGAGCGCGACGGTTTCGTCATGGGCGAGGGCGCGGGGGTCGTGGTGCTCGAGGAATACGAGCATGCGAAGGCGCGCGGCGCGAAGATCTATGCCGAGGTGCTGGGCTATGGCCTGTCGGGCGACGCCTATCACATCACCGCCCCGGCCGCGGATGGCGACGGCGGTTTCCGCGCGATGAAGGCGGCGGTGGCGCGCGCCGGCATCAGCCCGGGTGACATCGACTATATCAACGCGCATGGCACCTCGACGATGGCCGACACGATCGAGCTTGCGGCGGTCGAGCGCTTCCTCGGCAATGCCGCGGCGCAGGCGACGATGAGCTCGACCAAATCGGCGATCGGGCACCTTCTGGGGGCAGCGGGCGCGGTCGAGGCGATCTTCTGCATCCTCGCGATCCGCGACCAGGTGGCGCCGCCGACGCTGAACCTCGACAACCCGGCCGCCGAGGCGACGATCGACCTCGCGCCGAAGGTGGCGGTGAAGCGCAAGATCGACGTGGCGCTGTCGAACAGCTTCGGCTTTGGCGGCACCAACGCCAGCCTGATCATTGGCAAGGTCCGCGCCTGATGTGGCGGCATATCGTCTCGAACTTCCTGACGGTGCTGATCGTGCTGCTGGTGGCGCTTGGCGGGCTCGTCGCCTGGGCGCAAAAGCAGTACGAGGCGCCGGGGCCGCTGAGCCAGGCGGTCTGCCTGAAGGTCGAACCCGGGGCGAGTTTTGCGCGGGTGTCGGAGGAGCTGCGGGCGCAGGGAGCGATCTCGTCGGCCTACATCTTCCGCGCCGGGGCGGATTACGCGAAAAAGAGCGGCGATCTGAAATTCGGCTCCTATCTGATCGGGCCGGGCGCGACGATGCAGGGCATCGTCGAGCAGATCACCTCGGGCGGTCCCTCGACCTGCGGCACCGAGCTGAACTATCGCATCGGGGTGACCGGGCAGCAGTTGATCCTGCGCGAGCTTGACCCGGCGACGGGCGATTATGTCGAGCAGGCGAAGTTCGACCCGAAGACCGAGACCCCGCCCGAGGGCTTTGCCGAGGCCGCGGGCAAGGCCGATGTGCGGCTGCGGGTGACCGTGGCCGAGGGCGCGACCAGCTGGCAGATCGTCGAGGCGCTGAAATCGGCCGATTTCCTGCAAGGCGAGATCAAGACCGTGCCGGCCGAGGGCAGCCTTGCGCCCGAGAGCTATGAGATGAAGCGCGGTTCCGAGCGCAACGTGCTGATTGCCGAGATGGAGAAACGCCAGGCAGCGATCCTGGCCGCGGCCTGGGAGGGGCGCGCCTCGGGCCTGCCCTATTCGACGCCCGAGGAGGCGCTGGTGATGGCCTCGCTGGTCGAGAAGGAGACGGGCATCGTCGAGGAGCGCACGCGCGTGGCGAGCGTCTTCGTCAACCGCATCGAGCAGGGGATGAAGCTGCAGACCGACCCGGCGGTGATCTATGGTGTGACCAAGGGGCAGGGTGTGCTGGGCCGGGGGCTGCGGCAAAGCGAGCTGCGCCGCGAGACGCCCTACAACACCTATGTCGTGGCCGGCCTGCCGCCGACGCCGATCTGCAACCCCGGTCGCGCGGCGATCGAGGCGGCGCTGCATCCCGATTCGACGCCCTACCTGTTCTTCGTGGCCGATGGCAGCGGGGGGCACGTCTTCGCGGAGACGCTCGAGGAGCACAACCGCAATGTCGCGAAGTGGCGCGCGCTGGAAAAGGCGGCGCCGACGACCGGCACAAGCAACTGATCTTTCAGAGAAACCCCCGGTTCCCCCGGGGGTTTCCTTTTGCCCGCCAGACACAACCATGGATTTAGCGATTGACTTTGCGAACGCTCTAAGGTAGAGATTTGTCATGCTAGGAGAAGTGGGCAAGCGCCGCGGGAAACCGTCGGCGCTTTTTCAGTTCGCTCGTGCGGATCAGGCATGAGAGGCGGGTTCACGACAGATGGAAATGACCTTCTCGGGAGGGGCTCCGCCGGCAGTCGATCTGCTGACGGAGACCGAGGTTCTGTATCGGGAAATTGCCGGGGAACTGGCGCTGGCGATGCGAGGGGTTCGCCAGGGGAATCTGACGGAGGCGAAGGCTGCCGCGCAGGCGGTCAAGGACCTTCGGGCCGCTTTCCAGATGGTGATGGATGAAAGGACACGCGTTGAAAAACTCCGCAAGCAGGTTGCCGGGGTCGTCGGAACCGGCGAGCTCGACTTCGACGCCGCCCGCGCTGAGATCGGGCGCCGCCTGGCTCGCCTCCGCGACGCCGGAGCAGGTGGATGAGTTTCTCTCCGGGCTGGGCGATGGCGCGCTGCTGGCGCTGCCCTGGGTCTTCGAGTTCTGGGCGTTGCCGCATCAGCTGCCGCCGGCGGGCGCCTGGAAGAGCTGGGTGATCATGGGCGGGCGCGGTGCGGGCAAGACGCGCGCGGGCGCCGAATGGGTGCGCGCACAGGTCGAAGGGGCGCGGCCCGCGGACCCCGGCCGGGCCAACCGGGTGGCGCTGGTCGGCGAGACCTTCGATCAGGCGCGCGACGTGATGATCTTCGGCGAGAGCGGTATCCTGGCCTGTTCGCCGCCCGACCGGCGCCCGGAGTGGGAGGCGGGACGGCGCCGGCTGGTCTGGCCGAATGGGGCGACCGCGCAGGTGCTCTCGGCGCATGAGCCCGAGGCGCTGCGCGGGCCGCAGTTCGATGCCGCCTGGGCCGACGAGCTTGCCAAATGGAAGAAGGCCGAGGACACCTGGGACATGCTGCAATTCGCGCTGCGGCTTGGCGAACATCCGCAGCAGGTGATCACCACCACGCCGCGCAACGTGGGGGTGCTGAAGGCGATCCTGCTCAACCCCTCGACCGTCGTCACTCATGCGCCGACCGAGGCGAACCGGGCCTATCTGGCGGCCTCGTTCCTCGAGGAGGTGCGGGGCCGTTATGCCGGCACGCGCCTTGGCCGGCAGGAGCTCGATGGCGTGCTGCTTGACGATGTCGAGGGCGCGCTGTGGAGCACTGCGGGCCTTGAGGCGGCGCGGGTGGACAGCGTTCCGGCGCTTGATCGCATCGTCGTTGCCGTCGATCCGGCGGTGACGGCGGGGGCGGGCTCGGACGAATGCGGGATCATCGTTGCGGGCGTGGTCAGCACGGGGCCGGCACAGGACTGGCGGGCCATTGTGCTTGAGGATTGCACGGCGCGGGGGCGGCCGACCGACTGGGCGCGGGCGGCGATCGCGGCGCGCGAGAAATGGGGCGCCGAGCGGCTGGTGGCCGAGGTGAACCAGGGCGGTGATCTGGTCGAAAGCGTGCTCCGGCAGATCGACCCGCTGGTGCCGTTCAAGGCGCTGCGCGCTGCGCGCGGCAAGGCGGCGCGGGCCGAGCCGGTCGCGGCGCTCTACGAACAGGGCCGGGTCAAGCACCTGCGCACCGGCCGGCTGGGCGCGCTCGAGGATCAGCTGTGCCGGATGACGGTGCAGGGCTATCAGGGCCGCGGTTCGCCCGACCGGGCGGATGCGCTGGTCTGGGCGCTGACCGAGCTCATCATCGAGCCCTCGCTGCAGTGGCGACGGCCGCAGGTGCGGGGACTCTGACCCCTCTTTCTCCTTGCGGAAAATACCTCACGGGGGTGCGGGGGTGTGAAACCCCCGCCGCCGACATCGGCAGCAGCCGCACAGCAACCGTTCAGGGGCCGGATCACTCCCGGCCCCTTTTTCGATCATGCCCGGGGCCCGGGCCCACATGAAGATGAGGAGAACCGGATGGGGATCAACTTCTTTCGCCGGCAGGCGCCGGAGGCGGCGCCCGAGCGCAAGGCCTCGGTCACCGGGCGGATCGCGGCGATGGCGACGGGGGCCGGCCGGCCGGTCTGGGGGCCGCGCGACACGAGCTCGCTCACCCGGCTCGGGTTTCTGGGCAACCCGGTGGGGTTTCGCTCGGTGCGGCTGATCGCCGAGGCGGCGGCGGCGGTGCCGCTGATCTGCCAGGACGCCGAGCGGCGCTATGACGTGCATCCGGTGCTCGACCTGCTGCGGCGCCCGAATGCGGGTCAGGGGCGGGCGGAGCTCTTCGAGGCGCTGTTCGGCCAGCTGCTGCTGAGCGGCAACGGCTATCTCGAGGCGGTGGTGCCGGAGCCCGGGCTGCCGCGCGAGCTGCATGTGCTGCGCGCCGACCGGATGTCGGTGGTGCCCGGGGCGGATGGCTGGCCCGTCGCCTATGACTATGCCGTGGGCGGGCGCCGGCACCGGTTCGACATGACCGGCCATCCCGACCCGATCTGCCATATCCGCAGCTTTCACCCGCAGGACGACCATTACGGGCTGAGCCCGTTGCAGGCGGCGGCGGTGGCGATCGAGGTGCACAATGCCGCCTCCGGCTGGTCGAAGGCGCTTCTGGACAACGCCGCGCGGCCCTCGGGCGCGATCGTCTATCGCGGCGCGGACGGTCAGGGGATGCTGGCGCCCGAGCAATACGAGCGGCTCGTCTTCGAGATGGAGACGCATCATCAGGGCGCGCGCAATGCCGGCCGGCCGATGCTGCTCGAGGGGGGGCTCGACTGGAAGCCGATGGGGTTTTCGCCCTCGGACATGGAATTCCACGAGACGAAGGCGGCGGCGGCGCGCGAGATCGCGGTGGCCTTCGGCGTGCCGCCGATGCTTCTGGGCATCCCTGGCGACGCGACCTATGCGAATTACGCCGAGGCGAACCGGGCCTTTTACCGGCTGACCGTGCTGCCGCTGGCGACGCGGGTCGCGGCGGCGGTGGCGTGGTGGCTGTCGGGGTTTCTGGGCAGCACGATCGAGCTGCGCCCCGATCTCGACCAGGTGCCGGCGCTCGCTGCCGAGCGCGACGCGCAGTGGAAGCGGATCGGCGAGGCGAGCTTCCTCACCGATGCCGAGAAGCGCGCGGCCCTTGGCCTGCAGCCGCTGGCGGAGGGCTGAGATGGCGACGGGCGGGTCGCGTTTCCTGAAGGAGCCCTTCGAGGTTCACGAGCAGCGCTTCGAAGCGACCGAGCGGATCATGGAGCTGCAGTTCGCCCAGGTCGAACGACGGCTCGAGAAGATCGAGGCGATGATCCTCGGGCTCGAGAAACGGCTGTGGATGACCGTCTATGGCGTCGCGGCGGTGATCCTGACGCAGGCGGTCCAGGGCCTTTTGCAATACGCCCCAAAATGAGGATGTCGACATGAATTCAGAGGATTGCGGGCTGGAGCTGAAGTTCTGCGCGAGCGGGCAGGCGGTGACCGTGCGGGATGGCACGGCGATCGAGGGCTATGCGAGCCTCTTCGGTCTGCCCGATCAGGGCGGCGACGTCGTGGCGCCCGGTGCCTATGCCCGCTCGCTTGCCGCACTGAAGGCGCGCGGCGGCACGGTGAAGATGCTCTGGCAGCACGACCCGGGCCAGCCGATCGGCGTGTGGGAGGAGATCTTCGAAGATGCGCGCGGGCTGTACGTCAAGGGGCGGCTGCTGCTCGACGTGGCGAAGGCGCGCGAGGCGGCGGCGCTGATCGGTGCGGGGGCGATCGACGGGCTGTCGATCGGCTATCGCACGGTGCGGGCCGCGAAGGACGCGAAGGGCCAGCGGCTGCTGGCCGATCTGGAGCTGTGGGAGGTGTCGCTTGTCACCTTCCCGATGCTCCGCGAGGCGCGGGTGGCGGCGAAGGGCGACAGCCCCGAGGCCGCGATCTGGCACGACCTGGCCGAGGCGCTGGAAGGTGCTGCGGCCGAGCTGGCCCGGCGCTGAGCCGGCCCCATCGCAAGAGAGGTGCAAGGATGACGACCGAGTTCAAGGCCCGGTCCGGGGCGGAGCCGTCCGCGGAGCCCGGGCCGGCCGCCGCGGTGAAGACTGCGCTGTCCGGTTTCCTGAAAGAGATCAAGGGCTTTCAGGATGAAGTGGAGACGAGGATGCAACAACAGGAAGAGCGTTTGACCATGCTGCAGAGCAAGACCTTCGCCGGGCGTCCCGCCCTTGCCGCCGCGGCCTTCGAGGAGGCGCCGCACCAGAAGGCCTTTGCAGCCTATCTGCGCTCGGGCGATGACGACGGGCTGCGCGCGCTGAGCCTCGAGGGCAAGGCGCTGAACACCGCGGTGGCCGCCGAGGGCGGCTATCTCGTCGATCCGCAGACTTCGGAGACGATCCGCGGCGTGCTGCGCGCGACCGCCTCGATCCGCCAGGTGGCGGCGGTGGTGAATGTCGAGGCGAGCTCCTATGACGTGCTCGTCGACCGCAGCGAGCTGGGCTCGGGCTGGGCCAGCGAGACCGCGACGCTGAGCGAGACCGCGACGCCGCAGATCGAGCGGATCTCGATCCCGCTGCATGAGCTTGCCGCGATGCCGAAGGCGAGCCAGCGGCTGCTCGACGATTCCGCCTTCGACATCGAGACCTGGCTTGCCAATCGCATCGCCGACCGCTTCGCCCGTGCCGAGGCGGCAGCCTTCGTCTCGGGCAATGGCGTCGACAAGCCGACCGGCTTCCTGACCCATTCCAAGGTCGCGAACGACGCCTGGGCCTGGGGCGCGCTTGGCTATGTCGCGACCGGGGCGGATGGCGATTTCGCTGCGGTGAACGCGGCCGATGCGATCGTCGATCTGGTCTATGCGCTCGAGGCCGAATACCGGGCGAATGCGAGCTTCGTGATGAATTCGAAGACCGCCGGCGCAGTGCGCAAGATGAAGGACGCGGACGGGCGCTTCCTGTGGACCGACGGGCTGGCGGCGGGGGAACCCGCGCGGCTGATGGGCTATCCGGTGCTGGTGGCCGAGGACATGCCCGACATCGCCGCGGGCGCCTATGCGCTGGCGTTTGGTGATTTCGCGAGCGGCTACACCATCGCCGAACGGCCCGACCTGCGGGTGCTGCGCGATCCGTTCTCGGCCAAGCCCCATGTCCTCTTCTACGCCTCGAAGCGTGTGGGCGGCGATGTCAGCGACTTTGCGGCGATCAAGTTGCTGAAATTCGCCACCTCGTGAGGGGGGCGAAGCAGGCGGAGGCGGGGCCCTCCGCCTGAGCCGGGGCGACCCGGCCGGGCGGGCGCGGGCCGAGCGCCGTCGTCTAGCTGCTCCCTCCGTCCGAGCGGCGGCGGGAGGCCCGCGCCCGAACGCCCCCCGTGCAGCATGCGCGGGGGGAGCGCAGCGACTTTCGGAGAGATGCGATGATGCTGAAGGAACTGACGGCGGTGGCGCAGGCGGCGCTGCCGGTGGCGCAATTTCGCGACCACCTGCGGCTTGGCAGCGGCTTTGCCGACACGGGCGCCGAGGATGCGGCGCTTGTGGCCTATCTGCGGGCGGCAATCGCGGCGATCGAGGGGCGCACGGCCAAGGTGCTTTTGGGGCGCGGGTTCCGCCTGGTGCTGCCGGGCTGGCGCGACGCGCGGAGCGTGCCCTTGCCGGTGGCGCCGGTGAGCGCGGTGGCCGAGGTGCGGCTGATCGACCGGGTGGGCGGTGAGACGGTGCTTGCCGCCACGCGCTGGCGGCTTGTCGAGGATCTGGCGCGGCCACGGCTCGAGGCCGTCGGCGGGCCGCTGCCCGAGGTGCCGGTGGCGGGCACGGCCGAGATCGACTTCACCGCCGGCTTCGGCACCTGGGCCGATCTGCCGGTCGACCTGGCGCAGGCGGTGCTCCTGCTTGCCGCGCAGTATTTCGAGCTGCGCCACGACGGGGCGGGCGAGGCGAGCGCGATGCCCTTCGGGGTGATGGCGCTGATCGAGCGCTGGCGCACGGTGCGGGTGCTGGGAGGCCGGGAATGAGCGCGCCGCGGCTGACCCGGCCGCTGGTGCTCGAGGTGCCTGCCCGCATCGCGGATGGCGCGGGGGGCTTTGGCGCGGGCTGGACGGTGCGTGGCACGCTCTGGGCCGGGATGAGCGCGGGAACCGGCAGCGCGCGGGCGGGCGAGGACGTGGCACTTGGCACGCTTCCCTGGAAGATCGTCGTGCGCGCGGCGCCCGCGGGCTCGCCCCGCCGGCCCGAGGCCGGGCAGCGCTTTCGCGATGGCGCGCGGATCTTCGCGATCCTCGCGGTCGCCGAGGCGGACCCGGGGGCGCGCTATCTGACCTGTTTTGCCCGCGAGGAGGTGGTGCGATGAGCTATGGCGTGGCGGCGGCGCTGCAGGGCGCGGTCTATCAGGCGCTGTGCGATGACGCGGCGCTGGCGGCGCTTGTCGGCAGCGCGATCCATGACGCGGCGCCGAATGGCACGCCCACGGGAACCTGGGTGAGCCTTGGCCCCGAGGAGGCGCGCGATGCCTCGGACAAGACGGGCGGCGGTGCGGTGCATGATTTCACCGTGTCGGTCATCAGCGATGCGGCGGGCTTTGCCGCGGCGAAGGCGGCGGCGGCGGCGGTCTCGGATGCGCTGGTCGACGCGCCGCTTGTGCTCGCGCGCGGGCGGCTGGTCGGGCTGTGGTTCGTGCGGGCGCGGGCGGCGCGGGCGGCGCAGGGCAGCCTGCGGCGCATCGACCTGACCTTTCGGGCGCGGGTGGAGACCTGAGCGGGCCCGGCGGCCCGCGGCAATTTCAGCAATCGGAGAGCGAAAATGGCGGCACAGAACGGCAAGGACCTTCTGATCAAGCTCGACCTGACCGGGGCGGGCGCTTTCGAGACCATCGCGGGGCTGCGCGCGACGCGGATCAGCTTCAACGCCGAGACGGTCGACGTGACCTCGCTGGAAAGCCAGGGCGGCTGGCGCGAGCTTCTGGGCGGCGCGGGCGTGCGCTCGGCCGCGATCAGCGGCTCGGGGGTGTTTCGCGACGCGGCGACGGACGAGCGCGCGCGGCAGATCTTCTTCGACGGCGAGGCCCCGGATTTCCAGGTCATCATCCCGGATTTCGGCATCGTCCAGGGGCCGTTCATGATCGCCTCGATCGACTATGCGGGCAGTCACAATGGCGAGGCGACCTATGAGCTGAGCCTCGCCTCGGCCGGAGCGCTGAGCTTTACGGCGCTGTGATGGCGAACCCCTGGGCGGGAGAGGTCGAGGTCGTGCTCGACGGCGAGCGGCGGGTGGCGAAGCTGACGCTCGGGGCGCTGGCCGAGCTTGAGGCGGAGCTGGGCGGCGGCACGATGCTTGACCTTGTGCGGCGCTTCGAGAGCGGCGCATTTTCCACCCGCGACGTGCTGGCGCTTGTGGTTGCGGGGCTGCGCGGCGGCGGTTGGGACGGACGGGCCGAGGACCTGCGCACGGTCGAGATCGGCGGCGGGCCGGTGGTGGCGGCGCGGATCGCGGCCGAGCTTCTGGCCCGCGCCTTCACCGTGCCGGGCGCGTCGTGAGTGCGGACGGGTTTGACTGGCCCGGGCTGATGCGGGCGGGGCTGCGCGGGCTTGGCCTGCACCCGCGCGAATTCTGGGCGCTGACGCCGGCCGAGCTTGCGCTGATGCTGGGCGAGGGGGCGGCGCGGGCGCCGCTGACGCGGGCGGGACTGGCGGCGCTTTCCGCGCGCTGGCCGGACGTGCCCGCGGAACCGAAACATCAGGAGGATGCAGATGGACGGGTTTGATGCGCTGAGCGCGCAGGCGGCCGATCTCGAGCGCAACCTTGGCGGGGCCGAGGCGGTGGCGGCGAGCTTTGGCGGCGAGCTTTTGCGGATGCGCGAGAGCATGGTCTACACCGGGCGCGAGGTCTCGACTCTGTCGAGCAGCATCGGACGCGGGCTGCGGCGCGCCTTCGACGGGCTGATCTTCGACGGCATGAAGCTGTCGGATGCGCTGAGCGAGGTGGCGCAGACGATCTCGGCCAGCGCCTATTCGGTCGCGCTGCGGCCGGTGCAGAACGCGCTTGGCTCGGCGATCGCCGAGGGGGTGAACGGGTTGCTGAGCGGGCTTTTGCCCTTCGTGAATGGCGCGGCCTTCAGCCAGGGGCGGGTGATGCCCTTCGCCAAGGGGGGCGTGGTGAGCAGCCCGGTTTCCTTCCCGATGCGCGGCGGGGCGGGGCTGATGGGCGAGGCCGGGCCCGAGGCGATCTTGCCGCTCGCGCGCGGTGCGGACGGGCGGCTTGGCGTGCAGGCGGGCGGCGGCGGGCGCACGGTCAGCGTGGTGATGAATGTGACCACACCCGATGTCGCAGGCTTTGCCCGCAGCCAGAGCCAGATCGCGGCGCAGATCAACCGCGCCCTGGCGCGCGGCAGCCGCAACAGCTGAGGAGGAGGGGCAGATGGCCTTTCATGAGATCCGCTTTCCCGCGAACCTGAGCTTCGGCTCGGTCGGCGGGCCCGAGCGGCGCACCGAGATCGTCACGCTGGCGAACGGTTTCGAGGAACGCAACACCCCCTGGGCGCATTCGCGCCGGCGCTATGACGCGGGAGTGGGGCTGCGCAGCCTCGACGATGTCGAGCGGCTGATCGCCTTTTTCGAGGCGCGGGCCGGACAGCTGCACGGCTTTCGCTGGAAGGACTGGGCCGATTACAAGAGTTGTCCGGCCTCGCGCGCGCCGCGCTTCGAGGATCAGCTGATCGGCACCGGCGACGGGGTGACCACGGCCTTCGGGCTGAAGAAGACCTACAGCTCGGGCGGTGTCGATTACGTGCGCCCGATCACCAAGCCGGTGGCGGGGACGGTCGTCGTCGGGGTGCAGGGCGACAGCCTGGCCGAGGCGGTGCATTTCGGGATCGACATCGCGACCGGCATCGTCACCTTCTTCGACCCGCCGGCCGAGGGGGTGCGGGTGACCGCGGGCTTCGAGTTCGATGTGCCGGTGCGGTTCGACACCGACACGATCCAGGTGTCCGTGCAGTCGTTCCGGGCGGGCGACCTGCCGCAGGTGCCGGTGCTGGAGGTGCGGATCTAATGACCTATTCCGAGGAGCTGAAGGCGCATCTTGCGGGCGGCGCGACGACGCTGGCGCGGGCCTGGGCGATCTTGCGCAAGGACGGGCGGGGGCTGGGCTTTACCGACCACGACCGGCCGCTGGTCTTCGAGGGGATCCGTTTCGAGCCCGGCAGCGGCATGACGGCGAAGGCGCTGGTGCAGGGCACGGGGCTCGCGGTCGACAACAGCGAGGGCTATGGCGCGCTGAGCTCGGAGGCGATCTCGGAGGCGGATCTGCTGGCGGGGCGCTATGACGGCGCCGAGGTGCGGGCCTGGATCGTCGACTGGGCGGATGTGGCGATCCGGGCCGAGACCTTTCGCGGCACGATCGGTGAGGTGACACGGGGGGCGGGCGCCTTCAGCGCGGAGCTGCGCGGGCTGACCGAGGCGCTGTCGGCCGAGCGCGGGCGGATCTATCATCCGCGCTGCTCGGCGGTGCTGGGCGATGCGGCCTGCCGCTTCGATCTGGAGAGGAACGGCTACGGGCTCGAGATTGCCGCCGAGACGGTCGAGGAGGGGCGGGTGTTCCGCTTTGCCGCGGTTGCGGGCTTCGAAGACCGCTGGTTCGAGAAGGGGCGCTTTCGGGTGCTGAGCGGGGCGGCGGCGGGGCTCGTTGGTGTGATCAAGAACGACCGGGTGCAGGACACGGGGGCGCGGGTGGTCGAGCTGTGGCAGGGGCTGGGCGCCGAGGTCGCGGTGGGGGACCTTGTGCGGCTTGATGCGGGCTGCGACCGGCGTGCCGACACCTGCCGGCTGAAATTCGACAATTTCAGGAATTTCAGGGGGTTCCCGCATATCCCCGGGGAGGACTGGCTGGTCTCCTATCCGGTTGAAGGCGGCAGCAATGACGGCGGGAGCCTGTTCCGGTGACGGTGGGCGAACAGGCGGTGGCGATCGCGCGGCGCTGGATCGGGACGCCCTATCTGCATCAGGCCTCGGTCGAGGGGGCGGGCAGCGACTGCCTTGGCCTTTTGCGCGGGATCTGGCGCGAGCTTTACGGCGGCGAGCCGGAGCTTGTGCCGCCCTATACGCCCGACTGGTCGGAGCCGGCGCGCAAGGAGCGGCTTTGGGCGGCGGCGCGACGGCATCTGATCGCGCTGTCGGAGGAGGCGGGGAGCCTGCCCGAGCGGCCGGGCGAGGTGATCCTGTTCCGGCTGCGCGCGGGCGGCGTGGCCAAGCATCTGGGCATCGCGGCCAGGGTCGGGGCGGGGGCGAGCTTCGTGCATGCCTACAGCGGCCACGGGGTGATCGAGAGCCCGCTGTCTCGCCCCTGGGCGCGGCGGATCGTGGCGCGGTTTCAGTTCTGTGAGGGGGACGTCTGATGGCGACGCTGTTGCTTTCCGCCGTGGGCGGGATGGTCGGGGCGGGCTTTGGCGGCACGATTATCGGCCTGTCGGGCGCGGTGATCGGGCGGGCGATCGGGGCGACGCTTGGACAGGTGATCGACCAGCGGCTGCTGGGGATCGGATCGCAGCGGGTGGAGACCGGGCGGGTCGACCGGCTGCGGCTGTCGAGCGCGAGCGAGGGCGCGCCTGTTGGCCGCATCTGGGGGCGGATGCGGGTTGGCGGGCAGGTGATCTGGGCCACCCGCTTCTTCGAGACGAAGAAGACGAAGAAACGCAGCAAGGGCGCGCCGAAGGTCACCACCACCAGCTACAGCTATTCGGTGAGCCTTGCGATTGCGCTGTGCGAGGGCGAGATCCTGCGCGTGGGACGGGTCTGGGCGGACGGGATCGAGATCGAGCCGGGCAGCGTGGCCATGCGCGTCTACACCGGCTCCGAGGACCAGCTGCCCGATCCGAAGATCGAGGCGGTGGAGGGCGCAGGTGCCGCGCCGGCCTATCGCGGCATCGCCTATGTCGTCTTCGAGGATCTGGAGCTGTCGCCCTATGGCAACCGGGTGCCGCAGTTCTCGTTCGAGGTGGTGCGGCCGGCGCAAGGCGCCCTGATCGAGACGGTGCCCGATCTCGTACGCGGGCTGCGCGCGGTGGCGATGATCCCGGGCACCGGCGAATACGCGCTGGCGACGACGCCGGTCTATCAGAAGGCGGGCACGGGGGCCGGGGCGGTGACCGAGGTGGTGAACCAGAACGCGGCCGGCGGGGGAACCGATTTCGTGCAGTCTCTGACTGCGCTCGACGAGGAGCTGCCGGCCTGCGAGGCGGTGTCGCTGGTCGTGTCCTGGTTCGGCAGCGACCTGCGCTGCGGCGACTGCACGGTGCGCCCGAAGGTGGCCGATGTCTCGGTCGAAGGGACAGGGATGCGCTGGCAGGTCTCGGGCGCCTCCCGCGCCGAGGTCGGGGAAGTACCGCGCGTTGCCGGCGCGTCTATCTATGGCGGCACTCCGGCCGATGCCGCGGTGATCGAGGCGATCATGGCCCTGCGCGCGGCGGGCAAGGCGGTGACCTTCTATCCCTTCATCTTGATGGACCAGACCGGGGGTAACACGCTGCCCGACCCCTGGAGCGGGGCCGGGAGCCAGCCGGTCTTGCCCTGGCGCGGGCGGATCACGCTCTCGGTCGCGCCGGGGCGGGCGGGCAGCCCCGACCGCAGCCTGACCGCCGAGGCCGAAGTGGCGGCCTTCTTCGGTGCGGCGCAACCCGGTGATTTCACCCCGGGCGACGGCACGGTTGGCTACTCGGGGCCGGCGGAATGGTCGATGCGCCGCTTCATCCTGCATTACGCGCATCTGTGCGCGATGGCCGGCGGGGTCGAGGCCTTTTGCATCGGCACCGAGATGGTGGCGTTGAACCAGATCCGCGGGGCGGGAGACAGCTTTCCGGCGGTTGCGGCCTTTCGCATCCTTGCCGCGGAGGTGCGCGCGATCCTCGGGCCCGGCTGCAAGATCAGCTATGCCGCCGACTGGTCGGAATATGCGGGCTATGCCCCGGGCAACGGCGACCGCTATTTCCACCTCGATCCGCTCTGGGCCGACGAGAACGTCGATTTCATCGGCATCGACAATTACATGCCGTTTTCGGACTGGCGCGACGGCGAGGAGCATCTCGATGCCCATTGGGGCGCGATCTATGCGCTTGACTACCTGAAGGCCAATGTCGCCGGTGGCGAGGGATTCGACTGGTTCTATGCAGCCGAGGAACACCGCGCGGCGCAGATCCGCACGCCGATCACCGATGGCGCCGAGGGCGAGCCCTGGATCTGGCGGGTGAAGGACATTCGCGGCTGGTGGGAGAATGCCCATCACGAGCGCGTGGCGGGCGTGCGCAGGACCGCGGCGACCGCCTGGGTGCCGCGCTCGAAACCCGTCTGGTTCACCGAGATGGGCTGCGCCGCGATCGACAAGGGTACGAACCAGCCCAACAAGTTTCTCGATCCGAAAAGTTCGGAATCGCGCCTGCCCCATTTCTCGGACGGGCGGCGTGACGAGCTGATCCAGATGCAATACCTGCGCGCCATGGTCAGCTATTGGGGCGAGACGGCGCACAACCCGGTCTCCGAGCTTTACGGCGGGCCGATGGTCAATATGCGCCGCGCCCATGTCTGGGCCTGGGACAGCCGGCCTTACCCGGCCTTTCCTGGGCGTGCCGATCTTTGGGCCGATGCCGAGAATTACGCACGCGGGCACTGGATTTCCGGTCGCGCGGTGTCGCAGCCGCTGGCGAGTGTCGTGGCCGAGATCTGCGAGCGCGCCGGGGTGAGGTCGATCGACGTCGGCGGGCTTTACGGGTTGGTGCGCGGCTTCGCGCCGGAGGGCAGCGAGAGCGGGCGGGCGCAACTGCAGTCGCTGATGCTGGCCTATGGCTTCGAGGCGCTCGAGCGCGAGGGCAGGCTTGTCTTCCGGATGCGGGACGGCCGCGTTGCGGCGCAGCTTGACGGCGACAGGCTGGCGCTTGGCACGGAGAGCGACGCAGTGATCGAAACGAGTCGCGCGCCCGCGGCCGAGATGGCGGGGCGGGTGCGGTTGACCTATGTCGAGGCCGATGGCGATTTCGAGGCCGCGGTGGCCGAGGCGCTGTTCCCCGACGAGGAAGATGGCGCGGTGTCGGGATCGGAGCTGTCGCTCGCGCTCACCCGGGCACAGGCGCAGGGGCTTGCCGAGCGCTGGCTTGCCGAAGCGCGGGTGGCACGCGACGCGGCGCGGTTTTCGCTGCCGCCGTCGCTTGGCCATCTGGGCGCGGGGGACGTCGTGGCGCTCGAGACGCCCGAGGGAGCGCGGCGCTACCGGCTCGACCGGCTGGAACAGGCGGGGGCGATCTCGGTCGAGGCGGTGCGGGTCGAACCGGCGATCTATCAACCCTCGGACGAGGTCGAGGAGCGGGTGGTGCCGCGCCCCTTCGCTGCGCCGGTGCCGGTGACGCCGGTCTTTCTCGATCTGCCGCTGATGACGGGGACGGAAGATCCCCAGGCTCCGCATCTGGCGGTGACCGCGACGCCCTGGCCGGGCACCGTTGCCGTCTATTCCTCAATCGAGGACGAGGGCTATACGCTCAACGCCACGCTCTCGGCGCGGGCGGTGATCGGCGAGACGCTGAGCACGCTGCCGGCGGCGCGGCCGGGGCTGTGGGACCGGGGGCCGGCCTTGCGGGTGCGGATGGCCGGCGGCGATCTCGAGTCGGTCAGCATGGCGCGGCTGCTCTCGGGGGCGAACCTGCTGGCGATCGGGGATGGCAGCGCCGAGGGCTGGGAGCTTTTGCAATTCGCCACGGCGACGCCGGTTCTGAGCAATACCTGGGACCTGTCGCTGCGGCTGCGCGGGCAGCTCGGCACCGACGCGTTGAGCCCCGAGGTCTGGCCCGCCGGCAGCACGGTGGTGCTGCTCGATGAGGCGCCCGAGCAGATCCTGCTTGCCGCCTCGGCCCGGGGGCTGGCGCGGCACTACCGGATCGGATCGGCACGGCGCGGCTATGATGACCCGTCCTATGTGCACGAGGTGCTGGCCTTTCGCGGCGCGGG
>VSSQ01000411.1_pt1 | contig 31443 bp, 29 predicted proteins | sample 4763081 | NCBI WGS metagenome assembly VSSQ01 (sample SAMN12137344, study PRJNA551015) | bioreactor metagenome | isolation source: SDC9 anaerobic chlorinated ethene degrading culture | place: USA: Knoxville, Tennesee | collected 2015-01-01
GGTAGATCTGCGGTGATCTGCGTTACTTATCTGCGGTGATCTGCGAGAAATTCTTCTTCCCGGATTGCCGATGCAGGACAGCCGCTGTTTCACGCAGATTTACGCAGATTTAGCCCGCAGATTTGCGCAGATTATAATTCCGGTAGATCTGCGGTGATCTGCGTTACTTATCTGCGGTGATCTGCGAGAAATTCTTCTTCCCGGATTGCTGATGCAGGACAGCCGCTGTTTCACGCTGATTTACGCAGATTATAATTCCGGTGGATCTGTAGTTAGCTGCGAGAGAAAGAGGGCCTGACAGGTTGGAAGAAAACCTTTCGGGTGAATCCTGGTGCCGGTTGGGCCTCTGACGGGAGACGTGCGGTCACTCATTGCATTCTTACATTTGTGCATTCATGGCCTCTTTCGTCTTCTGCCAATAAAAGATTTTTCAATCAGAAATCCGAAATCCGGTTTCTTTCCGTCATCGCACGGAGCACCTCCTCAATTGCAAAGGCAGCAGGTTACAACCAACGCCGGTTTTGATTATTTTCGCAACCTAATACCCGCCTATGCTGAGCACCTTACGCGAACTGATCAGAACAGGAAAGCTCCGCCCGGTGACCGACGCCCTGCTGGCCGCCGTGATCACCTACGGATTCCACCTGCTGTACCGCCACTTTGCCGCTGAAATCAACGCCGTGCCCCTTATCCGCACACTGACGGATATACTGTCGCAGGCAGTGTTCGACCAGAGCCTGTGGATCAACCGTCATGTGTCGGGACTGCAGATCACCACCTCCGACCCGCTGACCATGCACTTTACCAACGGCGGGATGATCTGGATCAACAGCGGCTGCTCAGGTCTCAAACTCTTTATGCAGGTGACCGTGCTCTTCCTGCTCTTCCCCGGCCCCTGGAAACACAAACTCTGGATTATCCCCCTTGGCTGGCTGCTGATGCACCTCTCCAACCTCTTCCGCATCGTCTCCCTTTCGGTGATCGTACTCTGGAAACCCCAGTACTGGGACTTCAGCCACGACTGGATACTGCGCCCCTTCTTCTACCTGGTGATCTTCGCGATGTGGGTGTGGTGGGTTGAGCGGTTCAGGAAAGTGAGGCTGAAAAGTAAAAAAGGCTGAGGATGAGGTTGAGAAAAAGAAACAGGTTGAGGCTGAGGTTAAGGTTGAGCAGCATCCTCCTCAACCTTAACTTTAGCCTTAACCTCCGCGTAAGCGGACACGGTTTGAAACAAAAAACCCTGCGACTACAGGGTTAGTTTATCAAGGTTTAAAAGACTCTTTTACACCTGTCAGGTTGGAAGAAAACCTGTCAGGAGAATCCTGGGAGCGGTTGGCGCGGATACCGGTTGGCACGAACGTCCCTTCGGTGATTGAGGTTTTTCTTATCAAGGTCTAAACGTCCTTATTACACCTAACAGGTTGGAAGAAAACCTGTTAGGTGGATTTTGGTAGCGGTTGGGGCGGATGTACCGGCCGTACCGACCGACCACCGCCCGACCATCCCTGCATAAAACATCCTACTACCTACTTCCTACTTCTTACTTCTTACTTCCTACTTCCTACTTCCTGCTTCATCTTCTCAAAAAAACCAACACCAACTTCCCCTGATTCTTCACATTCTGCCACAGCAGCTCCTTCGCCCAGGGCAAAAAGGCGTCGTTCCATCGCTGGGGATGCACGGTGATCATCACGCGGGCGGGCAGGGCGCCGGCACGGGCAGCTTTGATAATCTCCCCGGTGCCGCGGAAAACCAGCCCCTGCTGAATCCAGCGGACCTGATGTAAAGGGATTTTGTCGCGCACGCTGAACTTCCAGCCATCCCAGCGGCGACCGGTATCGGTGAGGTAGAGGAATTCGCTGAAGTCGAAATCGAAGTAAGGCTCGGTGAGTATGCCGAAGTCACGGTAGTGATAGAAGGGACGGGGGACGAGGGACGCTGAAGAAGGGGCGGGGGACGAACTTCGACTTCGCTCAGTGACCAAGGGACGCACAGCCCAGAGATCGCGGTTGTCAAACTTAGAGAGCGGCGCGCCCTCCATGGTGGCAGTGGTTACCGGACCAAACTGCCTCAGGTATTCCAGGTTTTTCTGAAAGCGCCGGATGGCTTTCTCATAATCACCCCTGCACTCGGTGAGATCATCGTAATGGTAACCGATTTCATGGCCCAGGGCGACAATTTTACGGATTACCGCCTCATTGTCTTTATGCGGATAAATCCTGAAATAATAGGTGCCTTTGATGCCCAGCCCGTGCTGCAGCTGTGCCAGCTTAAGCGCGTTTCCGTACCTGGCCTCCACATCGTGACGCAAAAGAATTATAGGCTGAGGCTGTGCTTCGGCTGGTCTCGGCTGGTCTCGGCTGGTCTCGGCTCCGCTCGACCACCGCCGCTCGACCACCGCCGCCCGACCACCGTCGCTCAGCTGCCAGGGCTGTGTAGGATCTCCCTCAACCTTAACCTTATCCACAACCTTAGCCCTTGCCTCCGCATATGCGGACACGGTCTGAAACAAAAAACCCTGCGACTGCAGGGCCTTCAGGAGTTCCTGGTAGATTTTCAGGTTAAAATCCATGAGTGCTTAGTCTGAACAGCGATGCACCCGCAAAAGTCCTAAAAATAAATGGATAACCATTAAAAGGAATAAGAAATTCCCATCGTTACACCAGGAAGAATATCCTCGTCACCCTGATAGATATCCCAACCCACTATGGCAGAGACATCCAGAAAACCTTTCAACCGGTTTGTCAACAGCAGGTAGTTCGAAATGCCGAAGTTCGCGCAAATGTTCGGCCGCTTGTAATCCTGACTGTAATAATAACCCGCGCCCGCATGTAAAAGCAAACGCCAGAAGGCAGCAGGATCATAATCCGGAAACAGACTGTTTATGTTCATCAGCCCCTCACCATACAAAAAATAATAGTGGTGCTTTTTATCATCCGCAATAGCATTGTAATAAGGCCCTTTGTAACCGGCCTGAAGGGCAAGTTCCTTTGAAAACCACTTTCCTGCGGTGATATTTATCAGCGGTGCAATGTTGTGACTGACAAAATCTTCATCCTTTATTCCTGACATCTGAACCCCGATTCCGGCATTAACAAACCATGCTGAGCCACCATGATCAGCCCCTGCCTTTTCAGCTTCCTGAGCAACCAAAAAATTAAAACGAAAGAATAAGAGCAGGAGGAATAAAAAAACCTTGCGAAATGCTTTCACCGGATATATAACAAAAGTTTTGTGAACACATTCAGTTGACCAGGCAGGCTGGCGATAATCATTTCAGCCTGATGCAAAACGCCTTTCAGGATATTTGTGCCGGAATTCTTCAAAAAAATCTGAAATAACTGAGTTAAGTAAAAAGCCTTTTACTGCTTGCCGGCTTTACCGGAAAAATTAAACGCCGGAAGGACAACCGGAGGTATCCCCGCGTTTGCGGTAAGTGTATTGATAAAGCTCCTTAAGAAAGGAAAAGCGATTGCCGGAGAATTGGTCTGTACAAAAGCCGATTGCCTGAACTCTTCATCTATAGGCGAACTTGCTTCAAACAACGCAACCGATTTGACTGAAATTCTGATGTTATTGTTCCTGGCAGAAACCGAGACCTCGAAATTGATGGTATAATGTGTCGGGTCATCATCACTAAATCCGATACTGACACCAACGTTCACATCCATGCTCTGTTCCTTTACAGCGGCGAATGGGTTCTCGACATCCATAACGACCGATGTTACCAGAAAATCAACCAGACGAATGGCGCTTTGCTGCACAGGGTTATCCATAATCTCAGGCGGCCTTGTAAATGTTATCCTGCTGCCCGAATTCCTCGGCCAGATTGCTATTAAAGTGCTGTTTGCAAATCAGCTTGTTGAGAAGGTTAAAAGACTCAGATAAAAAACTCAGGTCTTCAACTTCATAATTCAATGTTTGAAACACCGTTTCATTGGTTTGAAACCATGCTTCGCAGGGATATCCGAGTGTGAATTCAGCAAAATACTCATCCGGGGCGGGGCCATCCACATGCAGGCTGTCGATCTTTGCCAATTGCTCCTCCACTACCGAAGGGTCGGTATTGACAAAGTAATCATCCAGAAGTTGAAGCGATTTTTCAAAGACATCCATGGCAGCCTCCCGAATCTCTTTACAGAGACTCATAAACAATTTTTTTCGATTGCAAAATTAGCGCATTCTTCTCTGTAATACAAATAACTATGCGCGGATCTAACAAGGTATAGTTCCTTTTACCTGAAACAAAGTACCATTTTGAATGTTCATCGCGCGGCAACAGATCTACTGCCCGTATCACTTTAAAAGGAAATATCCCCGGCCTGTCCTTTTCAAGCATTTTCAGATGTTCTATAAATGAACCCAGGGACCATTTTTCACGGGCATACCCTGATTCAGCATATTTTACAGCTACATTCCGGAAATAGCGCATGTGGCTTCTGTTGCCCACCAGATCAAGAAAAATGCCGCCCGGCATATTCAATTTGCATTCCAGAATGCAGTATTCGTTATTATAATGATCTTCACCCCATTTGGTGGCCATTTCAATATTGTCGTCCCAAAAATAATAACCCGCTCCCAAAAACTGCAAGCGATGTGTCTTTTCATTAAATCCGGCAAAAAAAGGCGCATGATCCAGAATATATGATCTACCATTTCTTTTGCTACAGGTGTGATGCCCCGTTGTTTCCATATACTAATATATGTAATTAATATCTAATCTCTTGCAACAAGCTAAAAGGGCTGATGCCATAAATATTCAATGATACGGTTACCTTATACCGGATAAAGTTTCGGAATGGCATTGACTGTCCTGATCACCTCCGCAAAATCCAGCCCGATAATCTCGAGATACCAGCGCAGGGTTTCATAACAGGGCCGGTTGTCTTCCTCTATCAGGACCATGGCCTGCTCACGCGTAAGCATGCCTCCGTGTATCTGTGGATTAATCGTCGTTTACACACCTGACAGATCAGAAGTAAACCTGGCAGTAGGATCCTACTCCCCTTCCCCGGGTGTTTGGGTACTACAGTCAGGCGAATCCCTCTCTTCCTCACTACTCACTTTTAACTTCCTACTTCCTACTTCCTACTTCATCTTCTCAATAAAACCAACACCAACTTCCCCTGATTCTTCACATTCTGCCACAGCAGCTCCTTCGCCCAGGGCAAAAAGGCGTCGTTCCATCGCTGGGGATGCACGGTGATCATCACGCGGGCGGGCAGGGCGCCGGCACGGGCAGCTTTGATAATCTCCCCGGTGCCGCGGAAAACCAGCCCCTGCTGAATCCAGCGGACCTGATGTAAAGGGATTTTGTCGCGCACGCTGAACTTCCAGCCATCCCAGCGGCGACCGGTATCGGTCAGGTAGAAGAATTCACTGAAGTCTATGTCGAAGTAGGGCTCTGTTTTGATGCCGAAGTCTCTGTAATGGAAGTGGGGACGAGGGGCGGGGGACGCTGAAGAAGGGGCGAGGGACGCACTTCGACTTCGCTCAGTGACCAAGGGACGCACAGCCCAGAGATCGCGGTTGTCGTAACCGGAAAGCGGCGCGCCCTCCATGGTGGCAGTGGTTACCGGACCAAATCGCCTCAGGTATTCCAGGTTTTTCTGAAAGCGCAGTATGGCCTTTTCATAATCACCCCGGCACTCGGTGAGATCATCGTAATGGTAACCGATTTCGTGACCCATGCCGGCAATTTCGCGGATTGCCGCTTCATTGCCCTTGTGCGGATATATCCTGAAATAATAAGTCCCCCTGATGCCCAGCCCGTGCTGCAACTGTGCCAGCTTAAGCGCGTTCCCGTACCTGGATTCCACATCGTGACGCAGAAGTATTAATTTCGGCACTTCGGCTCCGCTCAGTGTAAAATTGCGGTCCCGATGGCCATCGGGAGCGGATTTCGGATTTATGTTTTCTCCTGAAGCCTGCGCAAATTCCTTACTTGTTTCAGCGTATTCTGAAACAGTGTAAAACAAAAAACCCTGCGACTGCAGGGCCTTCAGGAGTTCTTGGTAGATGGTAAAGTTAAAATCCACTTTCAGGTTTCCTTTTTACTGCTGCTTGAGCAAATATCGAAAAAAAGGCGAAAGAAAACCTTATGATAGTTGACAATTAGCTTTTAAATGGCACTTTCTAAATGTAAACGGCATTCCATTATCATAAAAAATTATTTTGATAATCCGGATTCTCCGACATAATCCGCTTGCTATCAGGATAGTTCTCAATAAACCATGTAAGAAATTCAGTAACATCAATCTTTTCTGCGAGCATCTTGACTCTACTTTCGCGATGTTTTTGTTTCAATTGATCATCATCAATAAGCTCATTTACAAAGCTATATATGTTTTCATCCGATCTGAAGCTATACAATAAACCATATTTGACTTCATCCCTAAATACACCTGCATCTAAACTATTCACATACACAGATGGTGTCCCGAGAATAGCTGCTTCTGTAGCCATCGTTCCGCTCTCACCAACAAATAAATCTGCTTCAGCCAGGACATCATGAACTTGTTCAGGAGAAATCTTTATCCTATGCCTTTCAAGTTCCGGAGGCAGATCACCTTCAGCTGAAATAAAAACTTTATAACCATGATTTGTAAGCAATTCTAAGAGCTTGATTTTATTACCATAAGTAATGCCAGCTTGGCCTATATCATGAGACGCTTTCCATGAAATAAACCTTAATAAAACGAACTTATCGTGTTCACCGAGTTTAAGATAATTTCTAATAGATTTATCTGCTTTAAAATATTTTGGATGCAGATAGCAAAGCTCAAAAAATCCATTAAATCTTACTTGTTTCCTGCCAAAAGATTTATAGAATGATTCAGGAGTTATTATGGTATTTGTGAATGGAGCAAACGATAAAATACCAAGTTTAGCATGCTCTGTATCAGTAAGGCCTACATGTGGCTTACCTGTTAAAAATGCAGCATGCGCGGCATAGGGTGAACCGAAAGACATAAATAAATCTGGTTTCCACCTTAAGGATGCAGATAGTAGCTTGAGGTCTGCCTTTAGCAAATAGATTAACTTGCCAAACAATGAATTTTTACCCTTACCTCTTGATCTGAATTGGACACCATATTTATTAAGAAGAGTATAAGTTACTTCTTTATCCCGAGCGAAAATCAAAAACTGGCAGCCATTTAACTTCATTTTCTGAATGAAATACCTGAAATAATGCACATGGGCAGGGTGGCCAATATCAATAAGTATCTTCATTTCTTTATTAATCAATGAACTCCTGAAACCATAATTCTAAATTTATCCACTTCCAAATTTCCTTAGCAACGTTTTTCCTTCCGGACAAATGCTGATTATATAATTCCTGTGCAACGGATGCGTTAATTATTTGACGTGATTTAAATGATTCACTGCAAATAATCCTTTTTATGATAGTTTGCCAGTTGGGCTCTCGAAACCATTCATCCTGAGGTGTTCCAAATCCAATTTTATCGCGTCGCAAGCGAATTCGTTCTGGCAAAATATCCTTCATCGCTTCACGCAAAATATGCTTAGTCATTCCTTTATTTAATTTGAGATCACTCGATGTCGCCAAAGTTTTTTCAACTAATCTGAAATCTAAAAAAGGAACACGAGATTCCAAAGAAAACTTCATAGAATTACGATCTTCCCATTTCAACAAATGCTCTAATTTGTATTCAAAATGATCTAATAAAGCATCTGTTAGGCTTTTCGATCCATACAAATATCCAGCAATAGAATTACTACGCTTGAATTTATTAATAAAGTTTTCATTTAAATAACTATTTTCATTCACACGCACTTGGGTTCTTGTATACTTTGGCAGTAAAAAATAGAAAAAACTCTTTATGCCAATCAAACTGTGGTGATTGTACATATAATAAAAAATTTCCCGTAGTAGTTTACTGATTTTCCCATGTGAGAGTAATTCTTTAAAGTAAAAACCAAAAAAATAATGATAACCGGCAAGCTCTTCATCAGCCCCTTGCCCATCCAATGTAACTACTACCTTGCCCTGTGCAAGTTTCATAACCCTATATTGAGCATATGGAGACGTGGATGGAATAGGTTCTGCATGAACCTTACAAAATTCTGATAAATCCTGTTCAAGTGTTAAAGCATCAGGAGTTGTATAAAACATATTATTTAGTTCAGCAGAATACTCTTTAATAAATGCAGACTCATCCCCAAAATGCCCTGAACCGTATACAGCGGAGAAGGTATTCAAATCTTTCGCTTGAAACTCTTTAATTAAAACCGAGACAATGCTGGATGAATCAAGGCCGCCACTTAAGCAAACCCCAACTGGCACATCACTTCTAAGGTGAACTTTTATTGCATCCTTGAACAATTCCCGATACTCTATTGCATTACTGAAACCGCTTGTTGCCGCTACCTTTTTTCGTAAATTATACCATTCCTTAACTTTTACCTCAGAGCCATGAATGCTCAATGACATACCATGCTGAAGTTTCTTAACTTCATTAAAAAACGTACGATCGGTTTGATCTGTGCGATTAAAAACAAGATAATCAAAAATACTTTGATTATCTGCGGTTGGTTTGCCAGGTAGCAAACACAGAAGTGGTGGAATTTCTGATGCAAACGCTATGAACTCTTTTGCTAGAAGATAATAAAAAGGCTTTATTCCATATCTATCCCTGGCAGCAAAAACTGTATTAAGTTGTCTGTCAAAAATAGCAAAAGCCCACATACCGTTAAAATGCTGTAAGCAATCTTCACCCCAATGCTTATACGCGGCCAGTAATACTTCAGTATCGGTACCTGTGTGAAATTTATAGCCTTTTACTTTTAGCTCATCTTTAAGCTCAATATAGTTGAATATTTCTCCATTGAAAACAACCACGTAGCGTTTGTCATCGCTGAACATTGGCTGATGTCCGGCTGGTGATAAATCTAGTATGCTTAATCTTACAAAGCCTAGCCCAACATTATCTTCAACAAACAACCCTTCATCATCAGGCCCACGATGTTTTTGTATTTTCATCATTTTTCTAATGGGTTCTTGATTAGCAGGCGTGTTATCCAAATTAATTATACCACAAATTCCACACATAATGCTTTTCCGTTATGAATTTGACAAAAATTACAGCTTCTTAATTTCTAATAAATAGGTATAGAAGTCAAGTAAATCCTTACTTTTCCTTTCCCATGAAACAATATCCTCAGCAAGTTTTCGGATATCTTTACCTTTGTTTCTAAGTAGAGTAATACTATTTGAAATATACATTATTTTAGAGCATATGTCATCTGCGTCAACAGAACATACTATAAAGCTATCTGGATACTCTTTAACAAAATCAATAACTTCGCCAACAGGATTAAGCAAAACAGGCCTACCACACGCAAGGTAATCTCCGATACAATTTGGCCAACCAGCAATGTTCCCAAGGGTATTCTCTTTGAATAAAAAGAATACATCAACGATTTGAAGTTTTTCGAAATCTTTAGCGAAATCAATCCAGCCGAAAACTATAAGGTTTTCTAAAACATTCGTATTCAATTGACTAATTAGGTTTTTTGAATCACCAAAAATTAAAATTTTAATCTTATAAGTATTATTCAATTTTATTAATGCATTAACCAAAGGAAGTAATTCTGCAATGTTATTATTATTTGCATTTATGTAACCGAAAGTCAAAGCATCCTCATCAATATTATATTTAATTTTCAAATGCGAGTTATCATGCAAGAACGGTATAGCTGATACATCAGCTCCACCATGTATTTTTATAACTCTATCATTGGGTTTTAATAGCTCGGCCCTTGCTCTGAGCGATTCTGATAAGACTACCACACCATCAGCAATTTTCTTGTCAAATATTTCGTATTTAAGTTCATACCAACCTAATAGAAGTTTGAATATCTTGCTTTTGTTATCGTACTCCCCACCTTTGCCGTACCAATCATACCATTCAGCCACATAAACAGAACCAAATCTTCTTTTATGAACCCTGCATGGTATCCCTGCCAACGGCCTGTGTCCATTGTCAGAATGAACAACATCATATCTGTTGAATAAAACATGAAGCACCTTTAGAAAAAGGCTAAGAAACCCAAAACCCATTCTGGAAACCCGGGCAGGGATTAATTCCGGGAAAATGATAATATTTACACCATTAACAGTTACTCGCTTTGTAAAAAGGGAAAACTTCGGGTTTGTGGTTAAGATAGTTACTTGGTTTCCATTTTTGACCAGACCAACTGCCAAAGGAAAAATCCTGCCCCACCCGGCCTTTTTGAATACACTGGTATGCGATATTAATATATTTAGCTTTCCCATCTAGGACAATTTTTAGGTCTCTTTAAAAGCAATTATTAGTTTAATAGTCAAACTATTCCTTTTAAGATTAGGGTGACTTATGCTTATTATTAATAATCACCCTGCTATCCATAGCACTTTTTTGCTCAAGCAGAGGCAAAAAATAAAGTCCGGGTATAACTACAATAAGCATTAGCCATGGCTCACTCCCCCCAACAGCCTTTAAAGATCCGATTAAAACCAAAGATGCAATTGAAAGAAAATAGTAGAATTTGTATTCCGAATCAAATAAAGTACTGATACTCCTGAATAATTTATACAGAACGAATAAGAAAAACAAGAAGCCAGGGATACCCCATAGTGCAAGTCGGTTCATCCAATAAAGATGGGCTCCTTGCATAATATTTATTGAACTATTGTATGAAGCATTGCCAAATAATGGATTACGCATCAATGCGTCGAAAAGCATCGGATATCGTTCAGCCCTTGCACCGGCACCTGTAGAGGTATCTATTTCAGGGTATTTAAGAAAGATTGCAAAATCTGTGAGTTTATATTGCATTTCTGATCCGGGATTAAATTTTGAACTAAAATAGAATAGTAAGTCGACATAGTATGAAGTAGGTATTATAATTACCAATAAACTAAGTAATGACAGTGCAAAAACCGAAGCACGTATTCTTTTTAAGCCCATCCATGATACAATGGTTATTACCATAGTAACCAATACATTTGCAAATACCTGTGAGCGAACTTGTGTCACTATAATTAATAAAAGCAGCATAATCAAAACCTTAGGTTCAAAAACCATTCCTTTTTTATTTTTTATATGATATATAATAATAGGTATCAAGAAAATGACTGCCTGGGAATAACTATAACTCATAGCACCGGTAAACTTATAAATTCGCCCCTGTAAAGCAGAAAAATCTCCGGATGCAGCTGATTGCCTGACTATCATTGGATCAATAAAGAGCGCAATGTTTGTTCCTATTAAACTAATAAATATAAATATTAAAGCCCATTTACTCAATAAAGCAAGTTTTCGCAATTTATTCAAACTCCAATAATAACTCAAGATCAAGGTAAATATTAAAAGAAAATAAAATTCGGCTAAAATCCGTGGTTGGTTCCAATCATCCATATTATTCCATAGTAAAAGTTGCAACACTCCTATCATTAAAACCCCATAAAAAATCAGAAGCTTCATTGGACGCCATGTGTAAACAGCAGGATGCTTAAAAAAAATAATTAGTAAAGTGAGTGGGGCCCATAAAAAAGCGAAACTGCCCAATTCACGTCCTAACATCCTAAAAACAAGATAAAGAGTAGTTGATGCGATGGTAACCAATACGCTCAAATCCAAAGTATCAAGTTTTATTTTTAGAGAACTCATCAATCTAGTTTTAATTACCAAAACATGCTAAATATGCAAAAAAGCATTATTGAACAATTACTTATTTACTAATTAATTGATTATATACACGTTCGAATTGTTCTATATTCTGCGGAGTAAATTTATTCATTGCTATTCTATAACCCTCTTCTCCCATCAATTTAGATTTTGCGGTATTTGATACTATAGAATTAATAGCTTCAGCCAGAGCTATTGGATTATTCACAGGCACAATTCTTCCAGTCTTTCCGTCTTCTACAATTTCTTTCATTCCCTCAACATCAGATACTATGGCTGGCTTGCGCTGAAAGTGTGTTTCCACAACTGGAAACGAGAAATGAGGAACAGAAAAAGGAGATATCAAACAACATACTTCATTTAAGTAATCATTAACGTTATAAATCAATCCAATTACTATTGCATTTGGATGATTGAATATCTTATGAATAGCAGCATTTCTTTTTCTAGCATTTGACAAATAATACTTAAAAAAACCAACTATCGAGCCAGGCTTATCGCTTATGTTGTAACTACCCCCAAAATAAATTCGTACTTCTTTATCAAGATAATCCAAAGCTTTTACAATTGTATAAAAACCCTTACTGGTACTGGATCCGCCCAAATATAAAACTTTTTTAGATCCATATGAATTAACATTTATCGAACCTTTAGAAATTTCACAATAATCGTATATTACGTTTGTTTTATCAGCTATGGCAATCCGCTTAGCATTGTCATTACTAATTGCTATTATCCGATCAGAATACTTGCGAATTTGCGACTTGAAAAAATGATGGAGTATATCAAAATTAGCTTTTCTAAAAGGTTCTCTTATATGTATAATCACCTTACCTCTCTTTTTTGCAGGTGCAAGCCAATCTGTTAAAACAGAAGAATTTAAATGCACAATATCAAACCTATGCCTGACCAACTCTTTATCAGCAAAATAATAACGCGATAAAATCCATGATATTCCCAAAAATACTAAACTGAAAATGTCATACCATTTAACATAACCAGCTTCACTATGTGCGAAAAAACGATAGTACTTTTTATAAAAAACGGATTCTGCAATGCTGTATTTAATCCCAAACTCAGTAAGTTTTGAAGCAACTACAGAATCCTTTAATAATAAGACTTCTACCTCATACTTCGCCGGATCAAGATCTTTGATTAAATTTACCATACACTTAGGAGCGCCACCCCATCCTGCAGCATGATGTATAAACAGTATTTTTATCATAGTGTCAAACTTTATTATTAAAAATATTGTCAGCAACTATTCTCTACACTTATAAATTGTATTAAGAAAAACTGCAAAATGAAGCGAATTGAGAGTTGTTCAGGAACGCTTAAGAGATGCACCCAGAAATGCCTTGGATTTTTCAATCTCGACCTCTAATTTTTCTTCTAACTCATCATAATCGATTTTCCCAACAAAAGAATCACGGTTTATTGCCTCATCATAGCTGCTAACTATGAATTGTTCCAAAGCTCTAAAGCGACTTGCTAAATCAATGAATCTGGAAGCTCTTGCCATTTCTGTATAATAAGCTAAAAATGGCTTTTGAAATTTTATTGCAAACAAGACTCCATGAAAGGAATCAGTGTAAACAAACGTTGAATAATAAAACAAATTAATCCATTCGATTGGGCTTGCGCTCCAAAAAACCTTATCAGACCAATCAAATAACTGCGGATTATTTTCTGTAAGTATGACAGAAATAATTTTTATACCTGCATATTTATTTCTTAACTCCTTAATTACTTTTTTATGCCCGCCTGTAATCTCCTTTCCCAAAATATATGTTATAACATAATTATCCGAAATAATTGGCTCATCTTGCATAAGTTCTTTAAAATCCCAAAGAAGCGTAGGATCAACAACAATTGGAGGTGTTTTCCCCGTTAGTTCGAAAACAAATTTTTCCGTTTCTTTATTTCTAACAGAAATTTGATTAAATTTATTCAATGCTTGCTGTAATTTTGGCTTGTTATTATCCTCAACTTTATTAAATGCACAACAAGGAGCGTAACTGATCCGTTTCCCTGAAAATTTATCTAAATGAGCTAAAAAGTATGACCCAAGTTTATGTTGACTGGGATTCCAAATCTGATCACTCCCAACAATGATTGCATCAAATTCAGTCGTAATACTGGAAAGCGACTCATAATTATATGATTTCGAAAGGCTTAAGTATTTGCGCTTAAATAAATTAAATTTCTCTTTTTGCATAGGAGCATACTGAATTTTCTTTATTGTTTTAAAAATTTTAGATACTGAAATATTTCTGCTTAATAATTGACTTAAATATGGCCTATACTTAACATTTGGTGGTGTATAGTTAATTATTTCAACAATATAACCACAGCTAATAAGATATTGCTGCAAAGCATATGTTTGCATTACTGCACCATAGTTATACCCAAAATGAAAAGTCATGATTCCTATTTTCATAGCATATTTTTTATTTTATTCTTAATAAATTTAATAAGCCCAAAATTAACCAAATAGTAACGATTTAAAAGCGGCATCATCTTCTTATAGAAATGATTCAGATTGTTTAGGTTCAAAGCTTCAAGAAATAAAGAATGAGAATATTCACTTATGTGCATTCTTAAATGAATTACATTTTTACGCTTCTCATCAATATTATCAGAAGGTGAAACCCTTTTTAACGGAAACCACTCGCCACGTTTTTCCTTTAACCATAAGCGATATTTCAGATCGTCCCGCTTATTTCTTACGCCACCAGCCTGGCTTTGAACAATCAATTCAGGATCTACAACTTCCAGTTTTATTGAATTACTTTTGAGACCATTAATAAAGATTTCATTTAACTGATGATTTCTTAATACCAGCACTGAATGTCCTTTGTAATCAGTTAAGTACTTTGCTAACCAAGCATCTCCAACGGAAATATCAGCAACTTCACCAACAATATCATCGCAGTAGTCACAAGCCGGATACTTAAACATGCCATGGCCCCAATCAGTACCCATTTTATATTTCGCATTAATTATTGTTTTTGAATATACTTCTTGCCCTCTCCTTATCTGAAATTCAGTACCATATTGGGATGCAAGCCTTCCTGGAATTTTCTTTCTGAAATTAATTGAATCAAGATTCTGAGGGTCAATACCAGCTTGCAACGTAAGAAATTTTGCATAATTCGTTGTTTTTAGGTGACCGCAAATGGGTGAAATAATGAACTTGATTCTATCCTGAAATGTTTTATCAGTCTTTTGGAGCAATCTGATTCCTTTTGCAAAACAGGGCAATGCTACAATTGCATACTGTCCCTCTGTATTTTTAATGTAATCCAATATTTTAGACAATTCAACCGGGTAGTATCGTGAAGACGAACCTGCATAAATCGATTTAGTGCTAGTACTGATTACATATTCAAAGAGTATTGGCAACGATTTACTTTTACCAACATGAACTGCATGTGTGATCAGATTATTATCTAGAAGTTCTGCCAATAACCAGGTAATTATTCCGCCTGAACTCGAATTACTCCTGATTTCATCATTATATACATGGCCAATATAACATTTCAGATAATACCCAAGTTGCTCAGATTTATGCGATTCATCAGACTCAAAAAGTGATTTTCCAATTTGATCCTCATTTTCTGTATTTGAAGAAAATGGACAAATCTTTAATACCTCAGTGGATACCTGACTATTAATACCATCGATATTTATATTGTATTTTCCATAATCATCCATAAATAAACCGAGATCATGCAAAGTTGTGCAGATACCACAACCAATACAATATTTTTTCTGAATATTGATTAATTGCTCGAAATCAGTGATACTATTTAGTGCCATAAAATCTTAGAAATTTTTCGAATAACTTTTCTATAAAAAGACCGCTGCTTTTTTATATAAACTTTATAGTGGTGTTTGTCATATTCAATATTGCAAACAACCTCTTTCGGATGGTTATTTACGACAAAATCAGCATCATAGTCAAAAAAATGATAATTAGTACGTCCTCTTGCATGTAAACCAATGTCACCTATGTTTGATACAAGATTGACTTTGGGGATAATGTACAATAAATTGCTGGTTCTATGCATATATGATGCAATATTATCCCATGTACTGTTACCTACACCATTCTCCTTTATCCTTTTAAATTTTTTTCTATAGTATTTTAATTCCTTTGCAGAGTTTGTAATAGTCTTCAAAAAGTTAGTTTTTAAGTGAATGTCTTGTATCTCGGCATAAAGATCAAACTTATTCCAAACTCTTTTCCATGTTGCCCATCCCCAGGTATGACCATATTTTGCAAAAAAATAATCAGCACCATCAATAGCAGGCAGAGGTGTGAAGTTAATTCCGCTTACTGCCCAAATTTTATCCTCATTCTTATATAATTCTAGCATTTCCTGGGCAAATTTAAGGAAAGCAACAGGCGCAACAATATCGTCTTCCAAAATAATAGCATATTCTTCGGTTTCAAAAACCCAGGAGATGGCAGTAGAAACTGTTACTTCAGCTCCTTTATTGGTTTTATTGTATTTGTAATGCGTTTCACATTCCCAATCAATGTTTTCAACAATCTGTTTAACTTGTTCAACGAGTTTTTCTTCACCTTTTTTTTCAGGTCTTGCACCATCAACAGCTATAAAAAGTTTAGACGGTTTTGCTTTTCGAATGAATTCAAAAGTTTGTCTGCTGATTTCAGGTCGATTGAAGCAGATAATTAGGATGGGGGTAGTTATTTTTGTTACACTATTCATTTTTATTAAATTTTATTTTCGCTTTTTGAATAAGTGAATTAATCTTTTCAATTTCATATTTTGTTAGTCCAAAGAAACGAATTGTAACCAGGATTACGCTGATACTTAAAACGAAAACCAAAATAAATTTAGAAAATTCATCAACAACAACAATTTGAATAATTAATCCAACAATAACTGCGCTTAGTATTGGAGGTATTGTAGGTAAAATTCCATTTCTAAAAAAAACATTAATGTTTAAACCAGCAATTTTTCTCCCGATATAAAGTCGAAAGACAGATGTCAAAATTGAAAAGAAAATTGCTACAATATAAATTGATGAAGGTGGATATTTAGCTTTAAATAATAAATATGAAATGGGAATATTTAATAATAAAATGATAGTTTCTATAACTTGAAACTGTTTTATTCTACCTACTGCCCGAATTGCATTAGTAATTTCAAAAGTAAATTTACTAATCAATAAATTAATCAATGTCAAACGAGTAAAGATAATAGCAAATTCTGGAACCTCTTTTAACCAAATGTTTAATAAAAAAGGAATTTCAATGATTACAGGAATGGATATTAAAGCGAACAGAAACACCGAAAATTTTGTAGCCATAGTTGTAATCTGTAACATTTTTCCCCTATCGCCGCTTCCCTCACTTTTTACTAATTGAGGGTTAATTGCACGTGTTAAACTTACCGAAACATGATTCACTTGATCGCTGGCAGTTTTTGCAATACCCTCAGATGCATTAACCTTAACCCCAAAAAACATATTTAATAAAATGCTCCTTACTTGAATAATACTCATATATGCAATGGAACCAAATAAATTCCAACCACTAAAAGCCATTATTTCTTTTGAAAGACTTTTATCACGAGCGTGTTTAAAATTGATTTTACATTCTTTGTAATTCCTGACGCTATATTGTTGCTTAATAATCCGCATTATTAATTGTACCAAAAACATTCCTAAGCCATATAAAATAAGTAAGTTTAAATCGGTGAAAGTTAAATAAATTGCCACACCAAGCTTGAGCACTGCCCCAATAATATCAACCACAGAAAGGGCTAATAAGTTTTCATGAGAATTAATAACAGCATCATAAGGAACAGCTATTATTGCAATAAAGGTAGTTAATGCCATTAAATGAAACACAATTTTTGCATCAAAAACTTTGTCAGGAGGAATTTCAAGAAAATAATTAAACATAAAATAGCCACCAACTTCTATAAAAATAATTAATACAATTCCAATTATGAAGTGTAAGAAAAGAGTTGTGTTAAATGTTTTGGATATTAATTCGTTATCACCGGTTCCGAGGCTATGTGACATATATCGCATAGAAGTACCAGACATTGCTGTTTGCATAACAGCTAACATTCCAACTACTCCTGCTACCAATGTATATATACCATAATTTGTCTCACCCAGGGCATCCAAAACTATACGTGTTGTAAATAGTCCTATTACCATTATAATTATTAAACGAGCATATAATACTCCTGTATTAAAAATAACTCTTTCTGCTGGCTTCATCTAATATCTTCTTGATTTTGCAGTTAATACAGTTAATTCTTTTTAGTAAACTTTTTCAAGTTGAAATGCTAATGAATAAATTTAAGTTTCCTGCTTTAATGTTCAAAACAGAAAGTATATTTTTTTGAATGTTAAAAACCATGACATAAGGTTAAGAATTACTCTTTAATACTATACTTTGCGAAAGTTACATGCTCCAAACTGTTCGGTTAACGTAGTCGGTATAGCTCAGGATTATCCGGGCTACTTTGTCGCTTACGTTAGGCATGGAATAGTCGTTTACCAGCCGGAAGCTGTGTTGTTTTCCGGTTTTTTGGGTTTGCAACTGCACCAATCCCTGCAAAATACGTTCGGGGTTCAGCCCCACCATCATCACCGGGGCTTCTTCCATGGCTTCGGGGCGTTCGTGGGCAAAGAGTTTAAGGTTAATGCCAATTGTATATTTTGACAAATTACACAAAAACGAATTATTTGCACAGTGAATTCTCGTTTCCATCAAGAATATCATTTATAATTTGGTTTATACGTGAATTAAACCACTGGTAAGAAGGTGTTTCTGTCATCCAATTTATTTCGTGAAGTTTTTCAACAGGGAACCTTTCCAAAACCTCGGCAACATTTACCGGGTTTACCCAAAGGTCTTTTTCTGAAGCATCGCTAACAATGATTTCCCAGTTAAACTTTAAAGATTCGCAAATATAAACGATATCTGCAACGTCTTTGGTCGAGTAGCGGCCTAAAGCTGTTACCTTATTCGACAGAATGTTGTTCAAGTTGTCAGTTCTGACAAAAAGAGGTGTAACAATTGGTGTTCCTTTACGAAAAGGCACATCGTTCACAAAGTCAATCTTTAATGAACTGCCGCCATCAAAAACAAAAATCCGTGCGAAACCCTCATCGGCAACTGAAATGTCGATTGGATGACCTGTATCGGCAAGCGCTTTAATTAGGATATTTATTTGTGATTTAAAATCGGGAACATCGTTCACAAAAAAATCGAGGTCATCGGAGTATCGATGATGCAGGTAAGCCCGGCTTAAAGCAGTGCCTCCTGTAAGATAAAATCCAACCGGAAGTTTTCCGACAATTTCAAGTATTTTATCTTGAAGCGGGTACAGTGTATTTTGATAATAATCGTCGTGCATTCTTATAGTAAGTGCGTCGTTGAACAGGAAATAGTTTTTGAATGGTAGTATCGGTAAGCAATGTGAGTAAATTTTGTTTTCCTACAAGCCTGGTTAACTCATACCATTTAAGGCTATTCAGCGCTTTAATAAAAATCTGATCGTCATTCCGAAACGTTTCAACCGGATTAGACAGAATTTCACTGGCAATTTTTATTCTTTGGGTTTCCGGCATGTCCCAGAGCATCGCTTTCAATTTCATATGTATATCGACCTGCATGATTGCTTTTTTTTGCAAAGATACAAATTATAGTGAATTCCATTTGGCACAGAATAAAGTTAAAGTTTTGGTCATTCATTTGTTTTGCAGTTATTATTTGTAATAAAAGAACTTTACTTATTCCAAACAGTTCGGTTAATGTAGTCGGTATAGCTCAGGATTATCCGGGCTACTTTGTCGCTTACATTGGGCATGGAATAGTCGTTTACCAGCCGGAAGCTGCGTTGGCTGCCGGTTTTTTGGGTTTGCAACTGCACCAACCCCTGCAAAATGCGTTCGGGGTTCAGCCCCACCATCATCACCGGGGCTTCTTCCATGGCTTCGGGGGTTCCTGTATCCAGCCAGGCAAATCCACGGCTAAGGGTTTGAAGTTTTAATTGTTGTCTTTGCAGATATTCATGATTCACAGCGGTTATCTCTAGCTCACCGCGGTGTGAGGGTTTCACATTTTTTGCAATTTCTACCACAGAGTTTGGATAGAAGTATAAGCCAACTACAGCATAATTGCTTTTGGGTTGTTTAGGTTTTTCTTCAATGCTTACTACATTGCCATCAACATCTACTTCGGCAACACCATAGCGCTCCGGGTCTTCTACATAATAGCCAAAAACAACGGCTTTTTGTTCGTTTTGAACTGTTTCCACACTTTGCTTCAAGAGCTTCTGCAGACCGGCACCGTAGAAGATGTTGTCGCCCAAAACCAGGCAAACATCATCATTGCCAATAAATTCCTCGCCAAGGATAAATGCTTGTGCCAAGCCATCCGGTGAGGGCTGTTCTTTGTAGCTAAATTTTAAGCCTAGTTGGCTTCCATCGCCAAAAAGCCTTTCAAAGTTTGGCAGGTCATGGGGGGTAGAAATGATTAGTATCTGGCGTATTCCGGCCAGCATGAGTACCGAAAGCGGGTAGTAGATCATTGGTTTGTCGTAAATGGGCAGCAGTTGCTTCGAAACCACCCGGGTAATCGGGTGTAGCCGTGTTCCGGCGCCGCCGGCGAGGATGATGCCTTTCATAAGGTTTTATTCAAGGATTCAAAGATTCAAAAGATTCAAAAGATTCAAAAGATTCAAAAATTCAAGGATTCAAGAATTCAAGAATTCAAGGATTCAAGAATTCAAGGATTCAAAAATTCAAAAATTCAAAAATTCAAAGATTCAAGAATTCAAAAAAAACAAATGGTGAAACTTCGTGCCTTTGTGGCAAAGTAGTAAAAGTAAGGATACCGGGCATTATTCCTGTTTCCTGAGTGCACTTACAATCCGGATGCTTTCCCTGGCATCGTCAATGCCGAAACCGCCGCCGGAGAGGATATCGCGGTAGCTTACGGTATGCAGGTCGGTAAAGCCGTCGCTAAACTCCAGTTCCTGCTCACCTATGCTGATCTTGCGGTAGGTGCGCTTGCCATTGGCTTCCGCCGGAAGGTCGCGGGCATCCACGCTCAGCATCCAGTTAACGTTGGCGCGTTCAAGCTGCATCCTGCCCGCGGCTTTCTCCGGCTGGTTTATCTGCAGGTCCATGCTTTTCAAACCGCCGAAGATCCAGCCCAGCATATCGAAGAAATGCACACCTATATTGGTGGCCACGCCCCCGGCCTTCTCCATATTGCCTTTCCACGACATAAAGTACCATTTTCCTCGGCTGGTGATATAGGTAAGGTCCACGTCGTACACCTTACCGGCCGGTCCGGCTTCCACCTGCCGTTTCAGTTCCTGTATAGCCGGGTGGAGGCGCAATTGCAGGATGGTATAGATCTTTTTGCCCGTTTCCTGTTCAATTTCCTGCAGGGCATCCAGGTTCCAGGGGTTCAGCACCAGCGGCTTTTCGCAGATGGCGTGGCAGCCGTTGCGCAAGGCCATACGGATATGGGCGTCGTGCAGATAGTTGGGGCTGCAGATGCTTACATAATCGATGCGGCGCTCCCCGTTCCGGCGCAGCTTGTCGAGGTGGCGGTCGAAGCGCTCGGGTTCCGTAAAAAACTCGGCATCCGGAAAGTAGCTGTCCATAATGCCAATGCCATCGTAAGGATCGAGCGCACACACCAGGTTGTTCCCGGTTTCCTTAATGGCTTTCATGTGGCGCGGGGCAATGTAACCTGCGGCACCGATTAAAGCGAAGTTTTTCATTAAAGGATTCAAAAATTCAAAAATTTAGTTGTCAGATACCAGTAGTAGGAGGCTGAGGCTAAGGTTGAGGTTAAGGCTGAGGCAGCTCCCAATAATACCAACTGCCTGTATTATTAAAGATCAATATTATGTGAAATTGGAACCGGAGCGCAGCATAGCTCACCGAAAGTAAATCAGCAATTCTACTCCCCTAATCTCCTTATCTCCTTGTCAATTAATTAAATGCCGGACTTTTTTATGCTAAAGGATCGCTGATAAAAGCTTCGGGAATCCAACGCCCGCTTACAGCTCCGCCCCGTCAGTCCCATATTTCAGGAGAGCTGCAAGGCAAAGAGGCAGACATTTTTGAGTAACAAAAGTACTCAGTAATGGATTGGCAGTGTGCAAAAATAAAGAAGAGCGGCGAAATAACATTTATTCAAGGATTCAAAGATTCAAAGATTCAAAGATTCAAGAATTCAAAAATTCAATTCCGCTGAAGCGGATATAGGATTTCATAAATATTCTGTGGCTTTCTGTGTTTTCGTGCTTTTGTGGCAAAAAACATTCGTGCATTAGTGGCTTAAAAGATTCAAGGATTCAAAAGATTCAAAAATTCAAAAATTCAAAAATTCAAGAATTCAATTCCGCCAAGACGGGTAAAGGATTCAAAAAATATTCTGTGGTTTTCTGTGTTTCTGTGCTTCTGTGGCAAAAGATTCAAGGATTCAAAGATTCAAGGATTCAAAAGATTCGGGACCGCTTACGCGGGAAAAGGATTCAAAAAAAGTTTATTCGTGCATTCGTGGCTTAAAGAATTCAAAGATTCAAAAGATTCAAAAATTCAAGGATTTAGTTGTCAGATATCAGTAGCAGGAGGCTAAGGTTGAGGTTGAGGTTAAGGCTGAGGCAACTCCCAATAATACCAACTGCCTGTATTATTAAAGATCAGTATTATGTGAAATTGGAACCGGAGCGCAGCATAGCTCACCGAAAGTAAATCAGCAATTCTACTCCCCTAATCTCCTTATCTCCTTGTCAATTAATTAAATGCCGGACTTTTTTATGCTAAAGGATCGCTGATAAAAGCTTCGGGAATCCAACGCCCGCTTACAGCTCCGCCCCGTCAGTCCCATATTTCAGGAGAGCTGCAAGGCAAAGAAGCGGGCATTTTTGAGTAACAAAAGTACTCAATAATGGATTGGCAGTGTGCAAAAATAAAGAAGAGCGGCGAAATAACATTTATTTAAGGATTCAAAGATTCAAGGATTCAAGGATTAATATCGGTGGTTGAGCGGGGGTGGTCGAGCGAAGCCGAGACCAGCCGACAAATTGGATTCAAAGATTCAAAAATTCAAAAATTCAATTCCGCTGAATCGGGTATAGGATTCCAAAAATATTCTGTGGCTTTTTGTGTTTCAGTGTTTTCGCGGCGACAAAACATTCGTGCATTCGTGGCTTAAAGAATTCAAAGATTCAAGGATTCAAAGATTAATATCGGTGGTCGAGCGGGGGTGGCCGAGCGAAGCCGAGACCAGCCGACAAATTGGATTCAAAGATTCAAAAATTCAAAGATTCAAAAATTCAAAGATTAATATCGGTGGTCGAGCGGAGCCGAGACCAGCCGACAAATTGGATTCAAAGATTCAAAAATTCAAAAATTCAAAAATTCAATTCCGCTGAATCTGGTATAGGATTCCAAAAATATTCTGTGGCTTTTTGTGTTTCAGTGTTTTCGCGGCGACAAAACATTCGTGCATTCGTGGCTTAAAGAATTCAAAGATTCAAAGATTCAAAAATTCAAAGATTCAAGGATTCAAAAAATATCCTGTGGTTTTCTGTGTTTTGGTATTTCAGTGGCAAAAAAACATTCGTGCATTCGTGGCTTAAAGAATTCAAAGATTAGCTTCGCTGAGCTCCCTTCGGTCGGTTCAAAGATTCAAAAATTCAAAAGTGAGAAATGAGTAGTGAGTAGTGAGTAGTGAGAAGACAGAAGTAAGAAGTAGGAAGTAAGAGGTAGAAAGCGGTTTGCTGTTTGTCATTTCTTTTTCTGTTTTCTCGGTTGTTACTTGTTTCCGTCCACATGTAGCCAGGATTCAAAAATATTTTGTGGTTTTTTGTGTTTCTGTGTTTTGGTGGCGACAAAACATTCGTGTCCCGATCGCTATCGGGATCGTGGCTTAAAGAATTCAAAAATTAGCTTCGCTGAGCTCCCTTCGGTCGGTTCAAAGATTCAAAAGATTCAAATCAACCTATTGATGATATCATCAGGATTCAGGTTGATTTTTGAGAACGCGAACCAACGTTTTCCCAGGTCTTTTAAGGAAGCACCTATATGGTAAACGTCCTTTTCATCGATAATCAGAAAGCGGTCGTGTGAGCGGGTGAATGATTTCACCTGAATCGGCGGGTATTGTGCATTGTGCTTTTGTATATCCGCTTCAAGTTGTTTTGTGATCGTGCCAGTAAAGATACCGGCGGAAACACCGGCTTTCCGTTTTGCCATCAGCAGCAACACTGATTCGTCAACATAGTTGTCGATTAAAACGATACTTTGCTTTGCCGCTTTGATCAGCCCGGAAACAAAGTGCCAGGCATCGAAGATCTGCCCGTCGAAGAAGATGCCTTCGTTTGGGGGCAAATTGGTATTTATCTGAAATTCAATACTTTTTACTTTTTCCTTAATATGAAACACTTCATCTTCAACTTTTTCCAAACGATTGTTGATTGCATGTCCTTTCAACAGATACTCTTTCAATATTTTGTTTGCCCAGATGCGAAACTGCGTACCTCTGATTGAATTAACCCTGTAGCCAACAGAAATTATCATATCAAGATTATAGTGATCAATGTTTCTCCGGACATTTCTGTTGCCTTCAATTTGAACTGTTCGGAATTTCCGAACAGTTGTATCCGGCTCAAGTTCTTTAGAAAGAAAGATATGTTTGATATGTTCACTCACATTCGCTTTGGAGGAGGCAAACAGACTGACAATCTGAGTTTGTGTAAGCCAGATTGTATCATCCTCCACCCTTACTTCAATCTGGAATTCTGCACTATCAGATTCCTTATAAACTACGATTTCTCCTTTTTCCATGTATAGGATTCAAGGATTAGCTTCGCTGAGCTCCCTTCGGTCGGTTCAAAGATTCAAAAATTCAAAAGTGAGAAATGAGTAGTGAGTAGTGAGTAGTGAGAAGACAGAAGTAAGAAGTAGGAAGTAAGAGGTAGAAAGCGGTTTGCTGTTTGTCATTTCTTTTTCTGTTTTCTCGGTTGTTACTTGTTTCCGTCCACATGTAGCCAGGATTCAAAAATATTTTGTGGTTTTTTGTGTTTCTGTGTTTTGGTGGCGACAAAACATTCGTGCATTCGTGGCTTAAAGATTCAAAAATTAGCTTCGCTGAGCTCCCTTCGGTCGGTTCAAAGATTCAAGGATTCAATTTCTCTGAAGCGGGTATAGGATTCAAAAAAAAGTATTCGTGCATTCGTGGCTAAAAAATTCAAAGATTAGCTTCGCTGAGCTCTCCCGAAAAAGAGTTCGGGACAGGCTCTTCGGTCGGTTCAAAGATTCAAGGATTCAAAAAAAAGTATTCGTGCATTCGTGGCTAAAAGAATTCAAAGATTCAAAAGATTCAAAAATTCAAAGATTCAAAAAAATCTGTGGGTTTCTGTGTTTCCGTGCTTTTGTGGCAAAAAACATTCGTGTCCCGATCGCTATCGGGATCGTGGCTTAAAAAATTCAAAGATTCAGGAATTCAAAGATTTCATGCCGCTTGCTCGGGTAAAGGATTCAAAAAATATTCTGTGTTCTTTTGTGTTTCTGTGTTTCCGTGGCAAAAAATTCGTGTCCCGATCCCGATAGCTATCGGGACTATCGGGATCGTGGCGAAAAAAAATCAAAGATTCCAGGCCGCATACGCGGGAGAAGGATTCAAATATCCTTCATCAGCAGAAATTCAGCCAGGTGTTTATGTTGTATGCCTTCGATGTTATCGTGCCAGTTTTCTTCCATACTTAATACGAATTTCGGATGGTTATCCTTTATTGCGCGCAGGGGTGAAAATTCCCGGTCGATGGTACGCTGGTCGATCATTCTCCAGGCTACCTGAATATATATTTTCTTTTCCGCCTTTTCGGCAACGAAATCAATCTCCTTTTTATCCAGTTTCCCTATAAAAACGCGATAACCCCTGCGTTTAAGTTCGAGCATTACGATGTTTTCGAGTACACCCGAAATCAGCCTGTCTTTATATCCCATTACCGCATAGAGCAAGGACTGGTCGCCCACAAAGTATTTCTCGTTGGTTTTCAGTATCTCTTTCCCTCTCAGGTCGTAACGCGGAATCCTGTAAATAATAAATGCCCCTTCAAGCGCGTTCAGGTAGTTATAAACCGTATTCAGGTCAATGCGCCGGTTCTGGCTTTTAAAGTAGTCGGCCACGCTTTTTGCCGAAAAACTATTCCCGATATTATCAAATACAAATTTCACCACCCGCTCAAGCAACTCCACCTCGCGGATTCCATGCCGCAGCACGGTATCGCGCAGTATGGCCGATGAATAAATATCATAAACGGCCTTGTAAGCCATTTCATCGGTATATTCACCTGCATGCAAGGCAGGGAAACCCCCTTTCCGTAAGAAAGAAATAAACTCCTTATAAATATCCGGTTCCCGGATACCGGCATATACGTGTCTGAACTGCAGGTATTCGCTGAGCGAAAGCGTATAAACGGGAATTTCGATATACCTGCCGGCAAGATAGGTGGCGAGCTCGGAGGAAAGCAGGCGGGAATTGGAGCCGGTAATATAAATATCGGCGTCAAAATCTACCCGGAATGCATTGATGGCTTTTTCCCAGGATTCAACTTCCTGAATCTCATCGAGCAGGATATAAGTTCGTCCCTTATTGCTGATTTTAGCTTTTACAAATTGATAAAGCTTTTGCGCATTATCAACTTCAGAGAATTCAAAACTTTCAAAATTGATCAGAATGATGTTGCTTTCATCTGTCCCCTTCCGGATAAGCTCTTCCTTCAACAGACCCAGCAACACCGATTTCCCGCTTCGCCTCAGACCTGTAATGATCTTGACAAACGGCTTATCGATATAATCAGCAAGCAGGTTGAAGTAGTTTTCTCTTTTAATCATTTTTTAGGGTCTTAACCACAAATATAACGATATTTTTACACTTTTACCGGGTACAGCCAGAAGAAATTCAAAGATTCAAGAATTCAAAGATTAATTTCGGTGGTTGAGCGGTTCCGATAGCTATCGGAACGAGACCATCCGACAAATTGGATTCAAAAGTTCAATTCCGCTTGCGCGGGAGAAGGATTCCAAAAATATTCTGTGGTTTTTTGTGTTTCTGTGTTTTGGTGGCGACAAAACATTCGTGTCCCGATCCCGATAGCGATCGGGACTATCGGGATCGTGGCGAAAAAAAATTCAGATGCTGAGGCTTCAGGCCACCTCATAAAGTATTCCGTTTTCATTGGCCATACTTGCAGAGGCATTAAGAATTTCTATGCCTACGATCTGTCCGCTCTCGGAATAATCGAGTATTACTCCATCCTTTTCCTGGTCGCTTTCCGCAACTTCCTGATCAGAAAGACGGATATAAACAACATCCGCTTCTTTGTCATATCTTATTTTCATACTTGTCTGTTTTTGAAGTCCTGTAGGCAGTAATCACCATTCCGGGTGTTTTTGAGGCATTTACAAACACCCTGTAAAGATAAGATTTTCCGGCCTCAATCACAACCTTTTGATAAACCAAAACATCCGCAACATCATTGATAATCCTGTCGGGATTTCTCAGCACATCCTCCACCGCAGATACCGGCAGATTCCTTAATTCAATCTGAATTAACGCATGTTTGGAATAAACAAAATCCAAATGATCTGAAGTTTATTCTTTGTTATTCATCGCCTATGCGGGACATGGATTCAAAAATTAGCTTCGCTGCGCTCTCCCGATAGTCCCGATAGCTATCGGGATCGGGATCGGTTCAAAGATTCAAAAATTCAATTCCGCCAAGACGGATACAGGATTCAAAAAATATCCTGTGGTTTTCTGTGTTTTGGTGCTTTTGTGGCAAAAACATTCGTGCATTCGTGGCTTAAAGAATTCAAAGATTAGCTATGCTGAGCTCTCCCGATAGTCCCGATCGCTATCGGGATCGGGATCGGTTCAAGGATTCAAAGGATTCCAGGCCGCTTGCGCGGATGATGTTCATGGTTTCGTCGGGTTGCCTGCAGAAATCGTTTCATATAAACATCGTACAATTGCCAGGCATGCTGTTCGTAGTAAATGATTTCTTTCTGTTCCAGCACCCTGAGCGCGGCATTCACCGTTGAAGCCGGGCCAAGCTTATAGGCACTCAGAAACTCCTTTGCTGTCGGTTTTTGAACGCTGTTTTCCTTTGCGATGGCGGTTAACAGTTGCATTTGATTTTCAGGCAGTATATTCCGCAATTCAATAAAGTCTCTTTCCTTTTCAGCAAATACCTCCTGTTCAATGGACTTCATCAGGTTTCCGGTAATAGTTTTAACCCCTGTGCCCCAGAGTCTGTTGAAATAATTCTGCGTAAACCAGGTAAATGATTCCGTCCATTGCAGGCCCTTTAATACCAATTCCCCGGTAATTTTCCGGTTTGTGCACTCCATCAGTTGCTGAATAAAAGCAGCATAGGCATCCTCCGGTATTTTATCGAGGTAAAGTGTGGAGCCGCTTTGATAAAACGGACGGTTATAATCCTGAAACATGGAAGAGATAATCCGCCGGTTACTTCCTGAAAAGATAAAGTTCACATTATTCAGAAACTGAATTTTTGACCGGAGGAAGGCTTCGAAGCCAGGTTCGGGATACGCCGTAATCTGCTGAAATTCATCAATTGCCAGGATTATTTTTGAAGGATATTGCTCCATAAACTGGAAAATCGCATCCAGGTTCTGCGGTCCCTGGCCCTCGCTTACCGCCCTGATTTCCGCCTCCATTTGTCCGGTTACCGGATTTATAGTAAGCACCGGTCTGAACTTTTTCAGAAACTCAAGCACCCGCCTGTACCACACTTTCCTGTCGATCCGGAGCATGGCACTGGCCAGTTCATTTACAAAATCATCCACATTCTTCGTCCGGTAGATATCAATGTAGATCAGTTCATATTCTGCCCTGTCTGCCAATGCGTGAAAAACATGCTTAATCAGCCCGGTTTTACCTATTCTTCGCAGGGAATAGAGCACAATATTCACTCCATTTGTCACGGAATTAATTATTGCCCGGGTTTCTTTTTCCCGATCGCAGAAGAATTCAGGTGCTTTGTAGGCTGATATTACAAAGGGGTTCATACCCGGATTATACGGATTTTCTTTACGAAAGTTTCGTTACGAAGATTTCGGAAGATTCAAAAATTCAAAGATTCAAAGATTCAAGGATTCAAAAGATTCCAGGCCGCTTGCGCGGGAAAAGGATTCCAAAAATATTCTGTGGCTTTTGGTGTTTCTGTGTCTTTGTGGCGAAAGATTCAAAAATTCAAGGATTCAATTCCGCTAAGGTGGGTATAGGATTAAAAAAAATATCTGTGGCTTTCTGTGCTTCTGTGCCTTTGTGGCAAAAGATTCAAAGATTCAAAGGGCCGGTTTTGGATCCTGAATCCGGTTTATTTGAATCCGGCCTAAAGGAGTGGTTTTGCATTTTCAATAGGTTGCTGATTTTCCCCCAGGGAGTTAGCTTTGCCAAGTAAAAAATCGTCGGCTATTTTGTTTAAAAGAATACGATATTTTTCAAAGTTGACAGGTGTAGTTAGCCAGTTCACATTTTCGAGCCATTCGACAGGAAATGAAACAAACCGTTGTTCAACATCCAGTTCGTTGATTACTGCTTTTTGTTTGGCATGATAAAAAACATCCATCCAGTTAAACGAAAAGCTGGTTGAAAGGTGTATAATATCAAACATATCTTTTGGCTCATCCCGGCCAACTATGGCAGTAAGTTTATTTGATAAAATATTTAAGGGTGTATCAATAAATCCGTATTTATAGGCTGTTGGCTTCCCGGCGTAATAATCAATATCGTTAATCAGCTCTACTTTCAGGAAAAGATCATCTTCAGTTATAAAAAATCGTGTAAAGTCATCGGCAAAAAGAGATTGCTGTAAACTAACCTCAAACCGTCCTTTCATTTTTCGATACAATTCAGCAATGGAACTGGTGTATTGAGTATTGGCATTGGTAAAGAAATCAAGATCATCGCTAAACCGGTGGTTAAGATAGAAACGTCCAAGCGCTGTTCCCCCTGTCAGGTAAAAAGGAAGGCCAAGGGTAAGCCACCAGGAAAGAAATTTATCCTGCAGTTGGTATAACTTGCTGTAATCTTTGTTGGACGAATTCATATTTTAGTCGCAAAGAAGGTGATCTGAGTTTTTTTATAACCTGACTGGTTAATAAATATTTTATGCGGATAGGGCTAAATAATTGGATTATAGTGAACCAGGAGTAAGATTCCAGTATTTTTAAGAAAATCATCTCCTGATTATAATGCCCTGCCTGTTTCATATCTCCCTGTAATACAGCTTCGATATCTTCGGCAGAGATATTATAATCCCAAAGGATTTGTTTCAGAACCGTAAGTCGTTTTACTGTTTCCATTCAATATTGTAATACAAAGATAATCACTTAACTGTAAAATTGCAGATTATTTGAATTCTGCTACCTGATTCAATCCCGAAACTTCGGGCCTCAATCGATCCGACAAATTGGATTCAAAGATTCAAGAATTCAAAGATTCAAGGATTTAAAAATTCAAAAATTCAATCATGATAGCTATCGGGACTATCGGGAACGTGGCTAAAAAAGATTCAAAGATCAGCCTCTGCGGTCCTCTGCGAAAGGCCTCAGTGTTCTCTGCGGTTAATTTCACCGCAATGGGCGCAGAGAAAGCTTATATTACCTGTTTCCTTTACGCCGTTATGGAAGGCTGCTCCAGTTTCAATCAATAAAGAAAACTCCTCCATCTTCTTACTTCACGCGCTCACAACTCACTACTCACAACTCACAACTAAACTCTCTCCCCTTTTCCGCCGCTCTCCTTGTCTTCTTGTCGTTCAATGAATTGCTAGGCTTATATACTTTAAATAATCGTCCTTAAAAGTCCCGCAAATCTTACTTCCATTTACAGCTCCGCCCCGTCAGTCCCATTGGCACAGGATCTGTAAAGGGGTTAACGGAAGATTTTCGAGTAACAAAATTACTCATTAATGGTCTTTTCCGTTGAAAGTAACCGGTTGAAATGCCGTATTTTTAAAATAAATCAACCGGCCATATCCTGCTTCCGGAGATTATCCTACGAAAAGACAACGGGCAAATATAGCACAAATCACGGTATTGCAGTCTGAAAAAAATCTCCATACCCGGATAAAAATATTTATATCTCTTTATTTTACAGCCCTTTAGATAATATCAATATTATACATCATCAGTAAAAAAGAAGCATATAACGGCTGCAGGCACCCGTCAACCGGTTTCAAAACTGAAACCTCCCTGTATAAGCAACGCTTTTACGTCCAAGCCGGCGCGGATATCCCGTCCTTGCGCAGCATCAAACTAGTTGAGGTTTTTACGTCATTATTACACCTAACATGTTGGAAGAAAACCTGTCAGGTGGATCCTTGTTCCGGTATTTCAGGCAGATCTGCGGTAATCTGCAAGAAATTTTTACCCCGGATTGCTGATGCAGGACAGCTGCCGTTTCACGCAGATTAACGCTGATTACGCATCCCTTATATCTGCGAGGATCCGCGTTACTTATCTGCGATGATCTGCGAGAAATTCTTTTTCCGGATTGCTGATGCAGGATAGCCGATGTTTCACGCAGATTTACGCTGATTTCTCCCGCAGATTTACGCTGATTGTGTTTCCGGTGGATATGCGGTAATCTGCGTTACTTATCTGCGATGATCTGCGAGAAATTCTTTTTACG
>VSSQ01000412.1_pt1 | contig 31192 bp, 38 predicted proteins | sample 4763081 | NCBI WGS metagenome assembly VSSQ01 (sample SAMN12137344, study PRJNA551015) | bioreactor metagenome | isolation source: SDC9 anaerobic chlorinated ethene degrading culture | place: USA: Knoxville, Tennesee | collected 2015-01-01
GCGTGGTGGAAATAAACGTAAACGGCGTGGTAACGATCTCCCCTTTTTCCAGCCCGAACGCCTGCAGAGCGTTTTCCAGCGCGAGGTGGCCGTTGACAAACAGGCGCACGTACGGCGCGTTCAGTTTCTCCGCCAGAGCGGCTTCGAGGCGTTTGTGCATCGCACCGCCGTTGGTTAAATAGCCGCTGCCGAAGATTTCACGCACCATCGCTTCATACTCCTCCACCGGCGGGAGGGACGGCCGCGTGACCAGAATCGGCGGGTCTTTCTTCTGCATACTGCTCCTTCTCGCCTTCCTGTTTGAAGGCGATGTATTTTTAGTAGGGACTCCGTCCCTTGTTACCAAAACCTTTATGGGGACTCCGTCCCCATACCCCTGCTCAGGGCTTGGGCAGCCCTGAGAACCCGCCCCTCTTCCCGCAAAAAAGAGGGGTTACAAGGGGCGTGCCCCTTGGCGGGAGCTCGAGGGTGGAGCCCTCGAAACAGCCCCTACTCGATACTCTCGATGCCTTCGACAAGATAGCGCATCTTGATGATCTCGGCAGGCGGCGGGTCGCTGTGCGCGGGTATACGGAGCACGCCCTCGTTGTCGACCACCGGCCCGTGGAACGGGTTGTAGAGGTTCCGCGCAATGCTGCCGCGCAGGTACCTTAACAGGTTGTTCGGCGTTCCGCTCGACCATGCGCCGAGGCGCACGTCCACCACGCCGCCGCCAAGCCCCCACCAGAAGCTCGTGATGGGCGACTCCTCGCGGTCGGTGTTCAACAGCGCGCCGAGCCCGCCGTTGAGATAGCTCTTGACAATGGCGGTGTAAAACCGCTCCCAGTTCCAGTCCGGCGCGGCAAGATACCGCAGCGGTTTGCCTTCAGAATCGACCGAAACGAGCGCGGAAAACGCACTGTACGGCAGGTCCGCAAGCGAGAGCGAATCGTAATGCGGCGTCAGTACCACGTCCGCGCCCAAGGCCGCGGCGGTCTTAACCCCCAGCTCGCAGGTATCGGGTTCAGTCGGGGACACATCCCGCGTGACCAGCAGTATCTTGGCGTCCGGACGCACGGAGCGCACGCCGATGGCAAAGGCGTTGATATCCGAAGTAAAGCGCGCGTAGTTGAGTTTGGGGGTAACATACGCGGTCACGCCGGTCTTGGTAAACTGCCCCGCCGCCGCGCCGCAGAGAAACACCGCTTCGTAATACCGCCCGAAATAGGTATGCAGCCGGTAATGGTGCTGCATGCGGGAGTAAACGAGCGTAAGGCAGTTCGGGTGTTCAAGCGCAAAGCGCAGCACAGGGTTCATCAGCGACGGGGTGGTCACAAACAGCAGCCCCGCGTCCGCCGCCTCGCGGCAGAGGATTTCGTAAGCGTCCTCGCGGTCGGGCAGGTCCACAACGGAGGAGTTGACCCGTTCGCCCAGTTCGGCCTGCATGGCAAGCCGCCCCTGCTCGTGCGCGCCGAGCCAGTTATTCTGCGTGCGCTCGCCGGAGTAGGCAAATACGATGCGCGGGTTCTTATGCGTCTGCAGCAGCCGCGTAAACAGCGGTGGTTCGGCGGCCTGCGCTTCGGATTCAAACACCACGCGCGGCTCGGGCGGGTGCTCGAGAAGTTCGAGCTGGGGTTTGAGCGTCTTGATGCGAGAGAGCAGCTCGTCCGGCAGAATATTGGTCGGAAAGCCGTACACATGCAGGTATTCCAAAAACGCGTCGCCGAGCGACAGGGTGCAGTTGCTGTTGAGGTAGACCGTTTCAAAGCGAATCAGCATCGCGTTGTAGTCCGGCGGGTCGGCGGCGGGGTCGAGCTCGGCAATCAGCTTCTGCTCAATGCGGTAGAGCCGCTCGTACTTGCGTGATTCGGAAAGCTCGATATCCCGAAACACGCCCTTTTTCGTGTACGCAAGGAACGTATAGTAGCGCTCGATGGCGGGGTCGTTTTCGTCGTACTGCGGCACGAGGCGCGTAATCTCCGCCTCAAACGAGCTCGCCTCGAAGTATTTTAGTACGCTGACGCGCTTGTTGCCCTCGGCAACATAGTATTTCCAGAGGTATTCGTATACGCGGATTGGATCGCGGATGCCGCTCTCCAGATGCGCGTTGCAAAGGTTGATCCACTTGTTGGCAAACTCCGTATCGGGAGACAGCAGCGGCATAAAGTTCGGCGCAAAGGAGTTGGCGCGGCTCGCCTGATAGGTGCCCGCGATGCGGTTGAGCGAAATGGGGCGCATGGGCTGGGCGATAAAGCCGAGCACGCCGTTTTCCTCCCGTTTGGAGTCGAGAACCGGCAGATACCCGCTTTCTCCGCGCGCTTTGGCGAGCGAGAACTCCCGTAATCCGCGTTTTCTCGCGCGGTCGTATTCATCATATCCCTGATTCGTAGGGCTCATGTTTTCTCCTTAATCAATTCGTGTTTGGCAGGCGCCGGCGGCTTGCGCTTGAGAACGTCAAGCGGTTCGGCGGGTTTCTTCTTCGCCGTCTGCGGGACAAACTCCATATCCATTAAATAATAGTTGAATCCGTTGACAATCGTAGTCTGGTTGTATTCGATCACTCGCTTGGAGCCGATGCTGTAACTCAAATGCTGGTGCCCGTGCAGATGGTAACGCGGCTGAAAGCGGTCAATCAGCGCGCGAAAGGCGGCAAACCCCTCGTGGAAGCTGTCGTCCCCGTCTCCCAGCCCGGCTGCGGGCGCATGCGTTACCAGCACGTCGAAGCCCTTCCGCTGGAGCGTCAGCAGACTCTCTGTTCGTTTAACGCGCCGCGCCATATCGCGCTCGCTGTAGTGGTTCGCCTCCGTTTTTGCGCACTTGCATCCGCCAAAGCCAACAAACCGTACGCCCTTGATAACAACCGGTTTTTCTTCCAAATCGATGCAGCCTTCCGGCGGGTTCTGCTCGTACCTTCCGTCGTGGTTGCCGCGCACATAGAGGAGCGGCGCGGGAATCATGGTCACAAGAAAGGAAAGGTACTCCGCCTTCAGGTCGCCGCAGGAAACAATCACATCCACGCCCTTGAACACGCTCGCGTCGAAATAGTCCCAAATGTATTCGCTTTCGTGATCCGAAACGACCAGTGCCCGGAGTTTCATGTTTGTTCCGCCTTGATCCGATATTCACGCGCGCAGCTAACCTTTGGCCGCGCACTTTTCAGTAATAATACGATACACGCTTACAACGCGAAAGTAAAGCGGACGAAAAACCCGCCGGGTAAATTCCGGCGGGAAAACGGCGATCGTATCGCGCAAAATCAAATTCTGCAAAAAACAACAGGACTTCAGGGCTTATAGAGCTTCTTGATTGCGTTCATGCCCTGCAGCAGACACAACCGCATGCACTGCGCGCTCTTTTCGGGGTCGTGCGCAGTCAGCGCGGCGAGCAGCGCTTCGTGCAGGCGGACGGTCTTTGGCAAGTCCGGCGCAATGGTCAGGTGCTGGGTTACGAGGCGCTTTACCACCGACTCAAAGCTCTTATAAGTCATGGCGTACACCGCGTTGCCCGAAATCTGCGTTAAAACATAATGAAAGCGAACCAGCGGTTCCACCGCGTCCAGCGGCTTTGACGCCCTTTCCACGCAGTGTAACAGCGTCAGCAGCGTATCGAAATCGTTCATCGTCCCGTGAACGCTGGCAAGGCGCGCGCATTCGCACTCGATAAGCACGCGGAAATCAACCAGATTGCAGAACAGCGGATAATCGATGATAGCCGTATCGCAGCTCATGAGCGCAACGAGCACCTGCAGCGTGCCGTTTCGCTTGTAGTCGGCAACCACGGTGCCCTGGCGCGGCATGATGCGCACAAACCCCTGATTTTCCAACTCGATGATGCCCGTGTTCACAAGACTCCGGCTAACGTCCAGCTGGGAAGCAAGCTCGCGCTCCGGCGGAAGCTGCTGGCCAATCTGCAGTTCGCCGGAAAAGATTTTTTGCTGCATGTCGTGAACGAACGACTTTTTGAGGCCTTCCTGTTTCATATATATGCGTTGAACCGTATCGGTTTCCTCTCTTACCGGCGGCGCGCTGGCTGGCTGCGCCGGCAGCCTACTTCCACTCCTGCCGCGCGGAACAAATGTCTTCCGCAATCCGGCAGCGCGATTTCGAACCGTCAGGTTCTATTTGGGGGCGACAGGCCCGCGCCCGTCTTGAACAGTTAGCTGATATAACGGCTTATTTCCTACTTAAGCAGCTTTCTTATTACAATGCCGGCATAAACGCAATCGTCAGCGCAATGCAGAGCTGACCCAAATAGTACAGAGAAAGATTCATGGGCCGGAATGCCGGATACTGCCGCTTGCCGAATTGGTTGAGCACAAGCAGCACGTCGCTCGCGGCAAAGAGTGTTGCCCCCGCCGCAAAGAGGATGTATGCCGGGTTATTCGGATTGAGCGGCAGCAGACCCAGTGCGCAACACATCATTTGAAAAACAACTACAAGATATACAATTCCAAATATGCGGATTGCGCCCTGCACTTCGATTTTTTTGAGAATGAACCCGAGCATCAGCGCGGAAACAATCGCGCAGGCGGGAATCGCCCAAAGAAGCATCTTCGGCGCGCGGCTGATCAGCGCAAACAGGTAGAAGAGATGCCCGATCAGAAACGCCGCAATGCCCGCCATGAAAACAGCCTTGCCGCGGCTGCCCACCAAATGGCGAAGGTTAAGGCAAACGTCTCCCACCGCACCAAAGGCCAAACCGATCAAAATGACAACGGCATACGCGCGATCACTCGCCAATCTTGCGCAAAGAACGCCAAGCAAAATAAACAGCAGCGAAGCGAGCGCTTTTGTCGCTACCGCCGCTGCCATTTTTTTCTTCTGTTCCAGTATGATAAATGTAGCGGCGCGCGACTGATGTCAAAAAAAGTGCACGACTGATGTCAAAAATTATATGTATAAATAAACAGGCGGGATGCTTCATGCACCCCGCCTGTTTTCGTTTCTTTTGATGCATTACGCCTGTTGCTTACCGAGCACTCCGCGATCTGCGCGGTCTTCAGTACGCTTGTTGAGATAGAGCAAAGCTGCCTCAACATGATCAAGAGCCTGTCCGTTCTCGCGGCAGCTGAACGACCCGTCCTGAAATGCCTGCAGGCGGTCGCGTACCATCTCAAGCAGATCAGTATCAGTTACTCCTTCGACAGCCGCAGGGTCGTTACGCGGCCCCTGTTGGAACTGAATCTCAGCAACGAATTCACCGGTGTTGGTTGCTTCATCCGGACGTATGACGTGATACTTCGACCGAGCACCTGCAGGGTCGACCGGCCCAACGGCAAATACCTCGTTAAGACAATTCCGCTTTTGGACGGTGATCAGCTTGCGAACATTCTGTTCTGACATTGGGAACCTCCTCAATCAGATGAAATCAGTTCGGATGCCAGAAGTTGCGGATCGCGCTTGACTTTCTCGATCCACGCTTCACCCGCCCCGGCAATTAGGCCTTGTACGTCAACAGCGGATTCGTTGAGAAGCTGCAGAATCGGAGCAGATAGCTTTTCGTATGTTTTCGATTGGAGTTTGTTCTTCAGGGTCTCAATTTCGTCTTCGGTCAGCTTGCCGTCACTGTGCCCTGCTTTCAGATCGTCAACGATCGTTTGCTTAAGCTCCCCGGCGGTTAGCTGAGCCGTTTTAATTACTGCCTGAGTAGCTTCGTTGATGTTCTTGAGCTTCGCATTGCCGGACAGCTTGATTGACAGCCACGTGCCCAGAACACCCAGTAGCGTGATTATGATGGTCTGGACAATGTTTGCGACGTTGTCGATCAGTACGTCTTGGATTTTGTCGGTGGCTACCACCGTGGTCACCTGATCGGTACCGCTGGACGCCGACGTGGTCGCCGGGTTGGTGCCGCTATCGGCGTAAGCGGTCATCATGGGGACGAGCATCAGTAAGATCACCAACGTGGCGACGAGGAAACGGATCATCTTTTTCATAGTAAAAGCCTCCTTGTTTTATGTGCATGCGGTTTGCCGCAAATGCCCTATTTAGTAGTACTTGGGATGCAGGAAATCAGTCCAGTTACCGCTCTTGTCGTATTTGTCTTTAACAAAGTTCCATCCGCGTCGAGCACTGACGCGCGTCAGCTGGCAGCCGTACGCACCGCCCATCCACTCGACGCCGTAGCCGCCACCGGCATATAGCCCAAGATGGCCGGGTTTGTGAAGTAGATCAGCGGGGGCAAGCTCGGCCATGTCAATTTTCAGGTAAGACGAAGATTGATTGAACCCGTCAGCTGATAGATCGAACTTTTCCTTTACCACTTGCGCGTGCCGCAGTAGACCTACTACACCACCAGAGCAATCCGCCCCGGTGATGGAGGGGTTTGCTCGTACCGCATGCTCCATCATCTCCTGCCGCCCGCCGTCGTAGTATTCAGGCTGCCGGGCTGCTCCGGATGCGATACGCGCGAGCGTGATTACATTCGGCTGCAGGTCGGTGTTGTAGAGGTTTCCGCCGCGTATATAAAGGCTCAGCGGGTATTCTGCCGGGACTGCGGGATCGTAAGCATACTGCAATGCGTCCAAAACGATCGCACGGCGGGTTGCAGATACGCCTGAAAGATCACGAAGAATCGCCTCCGCCGCAGTCTGGCTAATGTTCGAAGGAAGTCCTGTATTGACCACCGGAACGGGGGTTGCTTCGCCAAATAAAGCCGCCCAAGTGAGCGGCCCGATAATACCGTCTACCTCGAGCCCCCGCGTTTTCTGGAACTTGCGGACGGCAGCCAGCGTGTCATACCCGAATGTCTTGCTGCTTACGGTTGCGATCGTTGGATCATAGCAGCCGAGTTCGAATAGCCGCATCTTTGCCGCTAGAACATCGTCTCCAGAATCACCGCGCCGTCTTATAGTGACGAAGTTCATACTGCGACCCCCTCGTGATAAAACACGCCAGCGCTATAGGTATCACCTATGGCCACAGGCCGACCGTCTACGCAAACTGCGTTCGGAAAATCAGACGCGTTCGAATCGCAAAGGGAAATCAAGTTCGTTACAATGCCGTTGTCGACAATTGCATAGGTTTCTGGACTTTCCATATTAACCTCCTTTTAGGCTGCTTTTGGTTTGCGGAAGATCATTATGCCTGAACCACCCGAACCGCCGGGACGTCCGCCGCCGCCACCGCCGCCAGTGTTCGCGGTTCCGTTGCCGCCGGTTGCCACCCGATCCGCGCCACGGCCACCACCGCCAAGACCTCCGTCGCCGCCAGTACCACCGGTGCCGTCATAACCGCTTCCACCACCAGCGCCAGCGTATAAGGTGCCAGTTGTTTCGCTGAATTCACGTGTGGTTGTTCCCTGCCCGGCTCCTCCAGAGTAGCTGTCTGTCGTGTTGTAAGTTCCGTAAGAACCATCACTTCCACCAGCTTTTCCGGTTTTGCTTCCAGAGCCTCCAGCCGCTCCACCGCCACTTCCGCCAGCTGCACCCGCACTTGAAGTAGCACCTGCACCACCGGCTTTCGAGTATGTAACTCCATCGATGGTTATACTTGTAGATCCACCAGTTGATCCAGCCGCACCGCCAGCGCCGATTGTTATTGTGTAGCTCGCTCCTGCTTTGATCGTTATGCTGGTATATGTCCCAGCATAACCGGAGCCGCCGCCGCCACCGCCGGGATAAGATGTCGATGTACGTCCACCGCCGCCAGCTCCAACTATAAATATGTCGAAGACAAAGTCTTTGCTTGGCGTGAAGGTACCTGATGTTAGAAAGCGGATCCGGAAGTTCCCATCACCATCGTCGATGTATGAATGGGTTCCCGAATACGTGTACTCATCAGAATGAAATGTGCTCGAAACGACGCTGTTCGTTTCCCCAATATTACCTATGGGAATGAGCGGAAAAAGGCCGAGCTTTCGGCGTATAGGATCCGTATCAATCCGTGAAACCACCGTCGGCATATCCGACCGAAACTCAACACTGACAGGGCTATCTTTCATCAAAAAGCAGGTCAATGCCGAAGTAACAGCCAAAGAGAATATGAGAGCCGACAAGATTCTTGGCTTCGCCATTCTTCTATAGCCGATTCTGTGATGCGCTTTATACTTTGGAAAATACCGCTGGTTTAGCATGATTACACCTCCGGCAAAACGATGATCGTCGGGATTGTAATCGCTGCACCAGGAACCGCAGATGCGTAGATATAAACACCGCCGTCGTAGCAGGCTGCTACGGGTGCGTATTTGCCAGTGATTGCTTCAACAACGCCGAAAATAACCCTCGGCGTCATGCCAGCAGTAACGCCCGTCAAGGCGATTGCGGCTCGGTAGCCGAATGCGGCGTATGTGGCGTTCGATACAAACGCGCTGGTAGCGACTGAAATATTCGTAAACTGCAGCCGAACTTTTTCCGCTCCCGCATTCGCACATGCGCGCGCTTTTTCAGCGTTGGTCAACGTCTGAACATCGGTAAAAGAAACCGCTCCGATCTCGGTTGCGGATACGCCATCACCGGGACGCGAAACATACGTGCGTGCATCTGCCAGAGTGATCGTGCCGTCGTCATGAACAGTAGCGCTCCAAATCAGTTTTTGGTACCGCTGGTCGGTTGTGGTCAACTGCGGCGCGGACGGCGAAGCAGCCTGTGTGCCCGACAACACCGTTATGCCGATCAGCTGGTTGACAGTGTCCAAATCGAGAACAATACTGCAGATTTTTGACATCCCGCTCGATACAGGATCAATCGGAAAAGTGACCGGCCCGGTAAGCTCACCACGTGCGCCGAGGAGCCAGCCGATGCCTGTTCCTAAGGTCACTTGCAGGCCGGAAGCTGAGGCGTTGAACTGATTGCCAGCCCCCTTGAGCACACCATTGCCGACTAGCGCGGCGAAATAGGCGCGCATTTCCGCCGCTGTATACTCGTAAGTGCCGTTCGCATCTTCGATATAATCAAAGATGCCAAGCGAATCCATTATTTTGTCCATGTGACCTCCTATGTCATAAGCAGCGAATTTGTGCTTCTTCGTATGCGAGAGATAGCAGCTGCCAAGTTACGCTTGTCATAGCCGATCGTCGCGTTGACCATCAGTACCCCATCATCGAAAACTTCTTCCGCCTCAGCGAACCGGCCTTCGATGTCCTCGCCGGGCAGGAATTCCGTATCTCGAACAGTGCATTGATCCCCAAGATCGAATACACCGTTGAAATAGTCCTTGACCGCCGACGTCTGCAGAGTAAACGAATAGACCGCCGTGTCGCTTTGCTGAGCCAATGTTTCATCGCCACGCGTCGTCAGTTCCGCAGTATCGCTTACGTCTCGCGCGTCGACGAAAATCTCGTTTCTGTCAAGGCCCGTGTTTGAATCGCCAACTATGCTGATCGCGCGATCAACGCCCTCGCCTTGACCCGCCGTGATAGCGGTGTTGGGCACGTTCCGCATCTCCGCAAGCACGCGATTCCCGATGTTGTCCCGCGATCCTGCTAGCAAAAGCGTCCCTGCCGCCGCCGAGGACACCCGGCGATCCACGCCGTGGTAGATACGCCAGACAATGGCTCGATCGGCTATTTCCGCGTACCAACCAATTGAGTAGGCCTCGGTAATAGCGGTAATATCTTCTACAAGAGCACCAAAACGTCCGTCGTACGTGATCAAGTTGGAACTCGCGGAGTAAGCGCCGATCGTGCCTAATATCCGCCGCTTTGTGTCAACCGCCTCTGTGATCTGCTGCCGTAGCAGCTGCTCAATCACATATTCGGCCGCCTGGTTGTGATGGCTTTGGTAAGCGCTTCCGGACGGCGGCAAAACGATTCGTTTGGCCGCCAGCCCCTTGAGTTCAGTGCCGGAATATGTAATACCGTAATAGTCTTTGGTATCCTCAAGTTGGCGCGATGTAATGATTCCCGCCCGGCGGGAACCAACCTTGATCATGTTGGCTCCGCGTATGCGCTTCGCGTTCGCGCTCGATATCGGGAGCCGAAGATCCCACGTTCCGAGACCGGCGAAGGATCGCCCAAACCTGAAATAAGGGGAATCATCGACGTTGCCCACGGGCACGCATTTTCCTGTTGTGGCGTCGTAGTGTACGAACTGAATGACCATGCTTATACCCCCAACCACCAGTTGCGATAGCTCACATATGCCTGCGGCTGTCCGGAAAGAGCGAGGAACGTGATCTTGCTGCGCCCAAGCGGCAGCGAGAAGAACGTGGAATCGTCGCTGATATACCCATCGACGCGCTCAATCGAGCCGTCGCTCCGTATCAAGTCAGCCGTTTTCTGACCGAACGAAGTATTGACGATCAGCTTATCGCCTGTATCCAGCGTTATAGGTTCGGTATCGCTGCCTACGCGGATGATCTCACCTGTCGTTGTATTGGTGATCTGCGGGTTTGTACAACCGCCGCGAAACTCAATCCGGATGGGTGAAGGAACGTCGCCGATAATGTTGGGGTTCAGAGCGTCACCGCGACGGGAGAACCGGATTGTCGGGTTGAACCGTATCGGAAAGCGAAGTCCGGACACAAAGTCCTGCACCAGTTGTGTCGTCGCGATCGGGTCGTAAAACAATGGATTCTGAGCGGTCAGTACGACGCTGTATTCAGCCAGAATGCCGTTTCGCTCAACAATCTTGGGAATCGCGGTGACCGAACAGGTGATCGCTCTTTGAACGGCGTCGTTTTCGTAGGTCAGGACGCCGTTTCCAGCCAGCGGATTGAAAACGGAAACCGCCGCTGCCCGGCTAGAGTACGCCTCCTGCAGGGAGTTGGATGCGATCATGTAGTTGATCGTCATAATGCGCATGCCGAGGTCGACACCTTCAAGCGTGTAACCGATCTGGCCGAAACCCTTTGTCACCTTCGGATTGATCTCAACAGCGTCGAAACCATCTAGAGCGGATAAGATGTAGGGGCCTTCATAGTCAATGACTACGGAAGCCCCGTAAGCGTTTTTGAATGTGATTCGTTCCATTATGAAATCGCCTCCGCCAACGTTTTTGAGTTGATCTGCTGTTGCTGGTATAGCTCATACGGCGACAAGGGCTTTGTAAGATAAGTATTGTTCTGTTCGACCTTTCCGATCGTTCGCGTGGTCGTGCTTGTTGAAGTGCTTACATGAGTAACCGCAGGGGTTGAGGGCAGCGCGCCCGACAGGATCTTTGGCGTCTTCTGAAATGCCGATTTGGCCGTATCGACCTGCACGGCTGCCGCTTCAAGCGCAGCGCGACGGATCCTACCAAGACCAGCCTTTGTGGCAACCTCGATGCCTTCCACCCAGTATCCAACGGATCGAATCGCGGCGCGAGAAGGCGACGCCACTTCCGTGCCGTCGTTGTAGCCCTGTTTATACTTCAAACCTGCCCTGTAACCCAGCAAATAGAACTGCTGATACCGGGATTCCGTGGCGATCTTTGCGCCTTCGTAGAAGTTGACGGCTGCCAGAGTACCGCCGTCGCGCATGCCGGTAGCGAACTGCGCCATCTGGGAGGCGTTCACCGCGATCAAAGCAGCGATAACCTTACTGTAGGCAGGGACAATCGAATTGAGTTTTGCGATAATGCCATTGTCAACGGCAGCGGCGACGGTAGAGGTGGTTTCCCGTGTCCACGTATCGACCTCGCTTTTTTTCGAAGATAGCGTTTCGGTAACATCCGCTGTGCCGTTTTCAACGCCAGTTTTGAACTTCATGCCGCTGAAATCGCCGGAGGCACCCAGTGCATCCTCAAAAGCCTGCATTTCCTCAGGTGTCGAATCGACTAAATCAGCCACAACACTCCGGAAATTCGGGCCCAGTTCGTACAGTTTGGCTACGACGCCTTCATCCATGCCCTTGTCGACCAGAGCGCTCAGATTGCTCATCCAGGTCGTCATTTCGGCATTGTTTGCGACAAGGTTTGCTGTTGCTTCGGCGGCTGACATTTTTACCGCTGGCGCGAGCCTTTCAAGGTTGTTGATCGTTTCGTCGGTATAGTCTTTAACCTTGACGCTGGCCTCGGCAGCTGCGTCCCCAGTGTCTGTAAGGGCATCACCCGTTTCCGTGCTTGCGTTCGTCAGGTCTTTTGAGGCTCCCGTAAGACCCTCGTAAGTTCTTGTGGCAATATCGACTTCATTTTTGGCAGCTGCAGTCGCAGTCGCATTGTTGGTCAACTCGCGATCGAGTGCCCGCATGGATATTTTGTTATCATTCAGCTCACCGTCGAGCCGCATGTATGTACCAAGCATCGTGAGGGCAGCGTCATTCCCCGAAAGAAGCGTCGTTTGTTGCACGGCGTCGAGTTCTGCCATCGCCGAAATTGAGCTGCCGGTCGCTGCCTGAAACTGTTCTGCAAGCGAAATCATTTCCTCAGCGATGGCGTTGTTTGATTCTTCGATCATGCCCTTTTCGGTCTCGGCTGCGGCGGCTGCGTAGAGCAAGTCCGCATGCGCAGTCAAGACTGCATTGTACTGATCCAGATATGCTTGCGCGGTTGCCTGTTCTTGCATCGCCGTAATCTGATCGCGGATCGCGGTAGTCCCGCCGATGATTTTCCCGGTGTTTTCGTCGATCGACGCGTTGAGATCCGGATACGTTGCGTTGAGCTGGTCGACAAGATATTTAGCCTCGGCGCGCTGCGCGTTGGTCAGCGTTTCAGCAGCGGTCAGTTCGTCGAGCCGATCGCAATAGGACTGAGCCATCTGGGCGGATGCGCTGATTGACACGAGCGTGCTATCCAAAGTCGTTTTGGATGTTTTGATACTGTCAGAAGCCTTCTTGTTTGCTGTGGAGAGATCTTCCGCCGCCTTGGTCAGTTCCTTATAGTTGGCGATCCCCGCGATCACAGCGGCTGTTACCAGCCCAAGAGCAAGTGACACCAAGCCAATGACGCCAGCCGACGCCTGCATTTTGATATTCGCGGCAGCGACCGCCTTGGCAATATCGTTATATGCTTTGATGCCTTTGCCGATCAGAACTAATAGCGGGCCGACGCCAGCTGCTATTAAAGCGATCGTTACAACGGTTTTCTGGGCTTCCGGGTTCATACTTTTGATTTTATCCAGCAGCTCGTTCAGCATATGGACAACATCGTTCGCCGCCGGAGCGAGCACTTCGCCAAACTCGGTAGCTGTTTCCTTCAGGCTCTCTTTCAGCATGCGGGTTTGGTTGGCCGTACCATCTGATGTGCGCGCAAAATCGCCCATCGCGTTCGACGACGCCTGCATAACATACTGGTAGCGCAGCGCCACTTTTTCGGCCTGCGTCATTTCGCTGTATTGCTTTCCCGTATTCTGGGTCAGCGCGAATGCTTCAAGATTCGCGTCGGTCATAACGATGCCAAGGCCTTTGAGTGCCTCGGTTTCACCGGTGTAAACGCCAGCAAGCGCTTCTTGCGCGCGTTCCGCAGAGATATTCTTAAACGACGCCATATCAGCTGCCAGCTGAACGAGCGACGTCGACATTTCGTAATTTTTATCGTCGACAATTCCCATGGAACTGCCAAGATCGCCGAAGGAAGCAGCCATATCCATTGCCGTTTCCTTGGCAAGCCCCATGTATTTGAGGCTGCTGTCCGACCAGCGACCGATCGCATCAGCATTTTTCCCGAAAACGACGGAGACCTTGTTAGTGGTCTCCGTCATGTCGGAAGCGTATTTCACCGATGCGGCGGCGGCGGCGAGCACGGGTAGCGTGATGTATTTAGTCAACGCCGTACCGGTTTTCACCATGTCAGCGGCGACCTTGTTCCAGTCCGTCTTGACGGATTCCGCCGTACCTTTGCTCTTGTTTTTGAGCTCATCAAACTTTTGGTTTGCTTCGCCCGACGTCACGAGGACGTCGATTTTCAGAGTGCCTAGATCAAGCATGGCCATGCTTGCCACCTCCTCTCGCGTTGAATTCGCGTACTTTTTCAAGATCCGGATCCGTCTGGCGTAGCCGCTCGCATTTCTTCAGATACTCGCGGCCCTCCGGGGTCGCTTTGTAATCGTCGATTAAAGCGTTCTTTCGGAGGAGCAGAAAGATATCTGCTGGAAGATCGAGAGTCTCTTTGTAATTCAGCCCGCTATAGCGCATTACAAGCGCTATAGCGGGCATCAGTTCTTCATCCCCTCGCGCTACTCCGCATTCATCTGGGAGGGAGGGGGCAATGAGTTTGGGTCAGATTGTACCTCCGCGATCCAAGCTGCATAATACTGACAGATAGCGACCTTCTGAGCCGTGTTTAGTTCGTCAATTACGTACTGATCCGAAATGGTCATGCCAACGTCGTTTGTACGTAATATAAGAGCTGACGTCACATTAATGCGGTGTATGATCTCTTCGGCTCCTGCATCTTCGGGTAGGTTCTTGTAATCAATCATTACAATTACCATCTCTTGCGTCGGCTTGCGAAGATGCAAAATGGTTTTTTCGTCGGGTAACTTGATATCAAGTGTTTGTTTCCCGAATACGGAAAGGTCTAGAATTCGTGCCATTTTAACCTCCTGACTGGTTAGCCGTTAGGCGACCACGATAGTTGCGGTACCCACGCCGCGCGCCTTGCTGCCATCGGTCGTGACCTCCACGATAACGATGGTCTGCCCGGCAGTCGCGTCGATTTCGGCGCTGCCATCCCAAGCCGTGTAACCCGTCGTACAGACCTGATCGTACGCGGACGGCGGCGTCGGCGATGCGGCGGTTTTGTACTTGTAGCTGCAGCCCGAGGCAAGAGCGGGCGCAACCGTGATCGCCGTCTTGCCGGTAGACGAACCAGCTGCCGACGTAACTGTCAGTGTGCGCAGTTCGGCGGAGCCATATTCTTCTTCGAGTGAGACCAGGGTGCCTTCTGCATCGCTGGCAAGAGCGGTAAACTCTGCGTCGACCACCGTTTCCTTTTCAGGATCGAACGCGAGCGTGAACCCGCTGGACGCGGTGCCCGCGATCGTGCAGCGCAGTTTGAACCCGTCGGATTTCGTGTGCACGAAACGAATCAGATACTGGGTCAGCTTCCGACCCGCTTTCCCTCCGATCTTCAACGTGCCGACACGTTTACCGGACTTGATCTCCTCCGTATAGGTGCTGGCAGCAGTCAGCTTTTTCAGCGTCGCCATGCACCACGTCAAGATGCCGCTTTTGAGTTTGGCTTCTTCGTCGGTGATGAAGCTGCGGGTGACTTTCCCGCTGTCGTCCTTGATGGTCTTGGTGGTCGGCTTATACTCCAGTGATGCGCCTCCTTTGATCCGACCAATCAGGTTGGCGTCTACCTCGATTTCCGCGTCGGTGGGGATCGTACCTGTGAATTCGATAACGAAAAGATCGCCCGAACCCAGTACGATTTGCTCAAGGTTATTGGTGTCCATTTTTCTGATCAACTCCTTGCTGTAATGATGAGATAGGTGATTTTGTGATATTTTTTACGCGCTTCGTCGTACAACGATCCTCCGCCGTTGATCCCGACGCGTAGGATATCGCCGGTGAGCGGCCTGTCGCTGGGCGTAATCAGCACAGCGCAGATGCGCTCGTAGATGATAGCAGCCTGTGCCTCGGTGTCACAGATCGCCGTGAGCTTGATCCGCACGCGCTGCGTGCAGCCGTCGTTGTCGATGGGAGCGGTCTCAAAAAGGATGATGTTGTCGAGCCGTTCAGACGGGGACGGCACAACGTCGTTGACGACGGCCATCAGCGCGTCGTCGGCGAGCAACAGAGGACGAATTTTTGACATCACTTGCGCAACACCTCCGCGAAACATTGTAGGATTTGAGGTCGGGTTGCATCGACCGCGTCTTGCAAAAACGGGTTAGGGTGCTGACCCCGCGTCCAATGCAGATTTCCGCTTTCGTCCTTATACGCCCACGGCGTTTTCCGACCGTTTCCGTTCTTTGCATAAAGGCCGGTACCCTCGTGAACGTATGGAGCATAATCGAGAACAGTGCCGACGCGGCCACGAATTTCAGAGGCTGACGCTTCAACGCTATGCTGAATACTTGTTGACAGCGCCGTCGTTTGCTGTGGGCAGCGGTCGACGGCTTCTCCCTCGATCAGCTCCGTTGCCACCTCCATACAGGATTCCAGCGCCGTTTTGATCGCTTTGGGGAGGTTTTCAAGGTTGGCCATCAGCTCGCGATCGTCAATTCTGACCCCCGGCATGATCACTCACCTCCTGCAGATAGATGATGGCGTAGTGTGGTGCGGTGTTGTTGGGGTAGTCGATCGAGTACCAAGTGCCCGCGCAGCAGATACGGTCGGAGGATTTCAACGTCCGGCATACCGTCAAGCCGACGTGTGTGCTCCGGATGGCGCGGATATCGTTTTGAACGGTAAACGCACCGCCAATGACGCTGATCGCCATTTCGATCGTCATAGGTTCACCGCCGTAGTTGGGTGAGGATTCGCCGTATTCGTCGCTTGTACCGGATCCGCGATGATAGACAAGAACTGGCTGAAACTTGCGATTCATACGAACCTCGCCCGGTTGTACTGCCGGATCTCGCGTTGAATGTCCTGCGGGTAACCGTCGATCCAGGATTCGGAAACACCGCTGAACGACTGCGACTGCTGGCCTTCGTTGCCAAGCCGGTTGAAGTCGATCACTGCGATCCGAACGATCAGCGTGTCGGCTTCCGGCGGAAGAGTTGAACGCTTGCAGGTTGACTTTATGCCCTCCTCGGCTCCCAGGAGCAGTTCGGCAAGCAAATCATCTTTACCCGTTGCGGCGCTGCCCAACCGGGTCTGCAGCCGCTGAAGCTTGGTCGCCATAGGATCACCTCGCTAAAAATGGCGCGGGGCAAGAATGCCCCGCGCCGCGTTGGTTGGTCGTTACAGTTCCGTTCGTTACGCCTTGGCCGTAACCGTTGCCATGCCCGCCCCGCGAGCTTCGCCGTCGGCGGTGATTTCGACGACGACGATCTTCTTGCCGGTTGCCGCCGTGATATCCGCAGAACCATCCCAGACAGACCAGCCAGTGATGCACTTCTGGTCGTACTTGGGCAGGGTGGGCGCATCCGCCACTTTGTAGCGGTAGGAGTTGCCGGAGATCAGCGACGGGGATACCGTAATCGCGGTATCGCCGGAGGCCGTGCCAGCCGCCGAGGTGACGGTCAACGCGCGCAGTACTGCCGCCGCCGGCGCGAGGACGGCGAACGCCTTTTCGCGCACGACCAGGAAGGCGATGCGCATGGTCGCTTTCAGTGCGATCATGTTGTTCTCCGCGAGGGAAAGCGGGGATCCGTCTTCCATGGTGACGGTGAACAGTGTAGCTTCCTTGAGAATTTCGTACTCGATACCCTGCCGGAGGCCAACGAGAGCAAATCTCCATTCACCAGTAATGAGATCTGCCTTGTCCTTGTCCCAGGCGGCGGCTTTGCGAACAAAGCCAACGGGCAGCGAATAGAGTTTTTCGCCGCTGGCGTCCATCGTGTAGATCGGCTCGCCATTGGCACCACGCGTTTTGCGCATGATGTTTTTGACGCCGGTACGCGCCGCAAAGCCGTCGACGTCCGATTCCGACTCTTCGACTTTCGCCATCGCGTCGGACGCGTCGATATCGAAGTTGGCGGACGTACGGAGAACGATGTTCCCAGCTGCTTCGGCGGCGTCGTAGATGCTCGTTTTGAACGGGCTGTCGATGTTGAACAAACCCGCTGCGTCGATCGCTGCGGCGAACGATTCTTCAGTTTCAGGCTGCATGGCCTTGAAAAAGTCCACAGGAGAATCCTGCAGTTTCTCCTTCGGTGCGGGAATGATAACGGCCAGCGTGGCTGCTTCGAGTTCGGGGAAAATCCACGTCGCTTTGGATGCCGTAATACGCTTCCCGTTGCCGACCCAGTAAGCGCCGGGGCCTTGCGTCAGGACGGGTACCTTCTGTTTTTCGCCGGTCATTTCGACCACTTTGCCCAAGCGCATGATCGTGCTGCCACGCGTGACGTTTGCGATGATTTCGGTTGCGATGTCCTCCGGTATAAAGCCGGAGAGTTCATCGGCCAAGTAGTTGTTCGTAGGTTCAGGCATGTTTTTTACTCCTCCTTATCTCTTGAACTGGTTGTTCGTAACCGCCGTCATGAGCGCCGACTTGCCAGTGCCGGGAGCGCCGGACGCGCCGGTGGATCCTGCTTTGGGAGCCGTGCCCTTGATGCGGTCGTTGACGCCTTTTTCGACGGCAGCCGTGAACGCTTTGCCGAACGTCTGCACGTTCGCCAGTGTGGCGGTCGCGTCCTTACCGATCAGCTGCGACGCGAATTCGACCGGCAGGCCCATCTGAGCAAGCTGCTTGGTCGCTTCGTTTTCAAGCCGTTCGTGTTCGAACGCGGCGCGATCGGCGTCAAACTTCTTCTTTTCTTCCGCCGCGCGCTCTTCCGCCGTCAGCTTGGCAACGCGCTCTGCTTCGGCCTTGGCTTCGTCCGCTTTCGCCTGGCTGCGCTTGTCAAACTCGGCCTTATAGGCCGGGTCTTTCATCAGGTCGTCAAACGACGGGGTCGGTTTTGCCGTCGCATCGGGCGGCGGAGTTGTCGTTCCGGACGGCGGGGTTGCCGTTCCGGACGGCGCGCCTTCCGTACCGCCGCCGGTGCCGCCAGCCGCGCCACCACCGTCGGGTGCGCACAGCCTCATGATTCTGTGTAACATGTGGTATCCTCCTTGTTTTTTTTGGTTTTTACCGATAAAATCGGCAAACTAAAAAAGGCACCCCCTTGCGGGGGCTGCCTTATGCTTTATGAGTTGTTAAGCTAATAAATAGCGATGGCTGCACGTTCCGGCAGCGGATTCCCTGATTGCAACAGCTCGCGGATCTTCCGCCGGGCGAGCTGCTTATACATGTTGGGGTTAGTTGAATCGTATTTTGCCTCGGTAGAGGAGATGATCTCGTAGGTTGTTGCGTCAACGGTAATAATGCCACCCGCATCTACGCCGTCAGGCAGATAGTCGCAGGTAACAACGTTTCCGTTTTTCGTGATGTTCCGAAGAGCTACCATAATTCACACTCCTCATTCACTATACTTGACATAACGGCCAAAGTCAAACGCTTTTGATGCCTGCGCATGCGCCTGTTCGAAAGGCAGCCCTTCGCGCATCAACTGCAGTTCCATCAGTTCGTGATTTAGCAGCACCAAGTCCTGTTCTTGAATGTTGCGGCCATCAATAAGGCGCTGCCAGGACTGAGCGATCTCATATGACGGGTCGAAGCGCTGCATCTGCCCGTCGATCAGGTGTTCGTCAAGGAACACATGCTGTTTGACCGCGGCGACATTGCGCTTCTTCCAGCCGGTGTTCTTAGAAATGCGAGGTATGTCCGCCGTCATTTTACGAATTGCGGCATAATACTGCTGCGCGTGCGCTATGGCAGCGGGCGAATCCTCAAAGATGATCGCACCCGAATAGCCACCGAACTGGACGCTTGGCATCGTCGCGCCTTCCGCCTTGAGGTCGCTGAGCATTTTCTCGCGGATCTGCTTTGTGCGCCCTTCAACGTCGACCACAGCGACCCAGCGGCAGCGACAGCGCGGATGAACGGGGATATGCGGCGCGTCGTCGATGTCATAAATGCCCTTGTTTTCGAGCGAATATGTACGGCAGCGCTCACACCGCCCTTCGTCGGGGCCGGGCACATAGCGCACTTGCTTCACGCCAGCCGCCCTGTACGATTCCAGCGCCGCCGTATTGTAAGCATTGCTGGTCTCCGTCATGACGAGGCGGTCGGCCATTTCGTAGCTGACGCCGTAGTCGGCCATCAGCTGCTTTTTGACCGCCGCAGGCGTTTTTCCGCGAATGAGCATGTCCTCCATATGCCCCTTCAGGTCGGAGGCCATTTTCTGGGTGTTCGTCCAGATTCGTTTACTGTACAGTTCTCCGCTCCAAGGCGTTTTCAGATACTGGTCGATCACCGCGTTCGTTTGATATGTCCACCGGCCAACTCCGGACAGCGCGTCCATGGTGGTGCCGATCGTATCCTCGAACACCTTTCTGATCGTCTGTTCGACCGCCTTTTGCTGGGCGGTACGGATAGCCCCAGCGTCGACGTCAATCTGCTGAAGGATCGCTTTGTACTTGTTGTACTGCCAAAGCTGCGTCCGGGTAACCGATTCAGCACCGCTGTCGATGATTTGAGCAAACAGCGCGTCGATCTCGGTTTTCATACGTTTTGACGCTTCGCGGTAAAGTTCCTGCACATACTTCAACCGATCGGCGGCCACCCGCTGCGCGGCTTCCTCGCTGAGCGCAGCCAACGTTTCCCAGTAGGTGTCGGCCATATCGCTCACTCCTCATCCGCAGTTGGTACGGAATATCCGTCCTCCGCTTCGGCTTTGATCCGCTCGCGTTCTTCGGCGTAGGTCGTTTCAACAGGCAGCAGGCCGACCTGCGTCTCCTTGCTCAGCAGCCCGCCGACCTTGTTAAGCACGTCAGCGATCTCCGTAAAGTTCGCGGGAATATTGCGCTTAAACGTCATGGCAATATCGGTGTACCGGTATTTTCTGCCCTTGATAGACAGCACGTTGCAGATCAGCTCGATACGGCGCTGCAAACCTTTGCGGAACGCCCGCTCTTTTTTGGCGGCCACCGTTTCCAGCCCCATGAGTTTGTATTTGATGGCGACGCCGGAAGCGTTCGCCGCAAAGTCCTGATCGGTCAGCGCCGGGGTTTTGCTGAACTTGTGGATGTCGGCGGCAAGACGTGTTTTAAGGTTCTCCTGCTGGGTATCGTTGACCGTTTTCACTACCCATTTAGCGTCGCCGCCCTCCGGGATAAGCAAGACGCGATTGTTCTTCATGGCACGGATCTGCTGTTCACCTTCGGAAGGCTTGTTCTCTTCGTCCGGCTCAAACGAGATATCGCCCATGCCGATGAGAGCCAGATAAGCATCCGCGAAAGCCTCGACGTCGTTGATCGAATCGCTCTGCGTGGAATCGTAAGCGTCAATCAGCGAGAGGATCTGCTCATAGTCACCAAGTCCCATACGATTGTTGTAATAAGGATTGATGGGTACCGCGCCGATATGATGCTCGACAGGTTCTCCTTCTGCAACCCATAGGCCGCCTGCATGGCGATATGTCTGGCATTCGATATCCGAATACAACACCGCATATTCCGTATGGGCTTTTGTCAGTATATCCACGTTTTCCCAGAAGCGGATACCATACAGCAACTCGCTTTCCACCGTGTCGTCGAAGATCAGTACGATGCCACGAGGGTCGACTGGCGTAAAACGGATCTCGCTGTCCTTGTCAATGTACACAAGCTCATCCGCGATTCCGAAGATACTGGCATCCGTCCCCAGCTCCGCATTTCCCGCCGCTTCGTCGTTGTACTTATTGATCTCCTGCAAAGTATCCAGCAATCCCTTGCCCGTAACAATGGTGATCGCCTTCTTCAGTGCTCCGCGAACCGCTGCCGCTGCACGCTGGAGCGTGCCGTTCTTCGCTTCATCGGCTTCTTCCGGTGCGGAGCTTGAATAGGCGATAGCTTCACCAAGAAAATAGCCGACGTTGATGTCGGTGATGTAGTTACCATACGGATGGACGGCTTTGTTGTTGGGTTTTCCCTCAGGGCCAGTCCGCCGGGTGATTTTCTGCCGTCCGACATAGTAGTCGTAGAGCTTCCTCATCCTTGGCAGCTCTTTGGTCTTGAAGTCAGCGATGTAAGCGCCCATGCGCTGCGGCGTCATGGGCGTATCCCTGTTCATGCGATAGGTCAGCATGTAGATCGTTACCTCACAATCCCAGCGCCGTTTTGCTCATTGTGCGGAGCGCGCTGGCGCGTTTGATTTGGATCGTCTCCGCGATCCCCGTCGTAGCATCGGGAGCGTCGTCATGCGGATTCCGCCCTTCCGCCTGGTACGTTGTCATGGCGGTGTAGTACTCCGGCCAGCGGCTTTGCCAGTCAGCCGGAAATAGGACATCGTGCATAACACAGCTGCTGTTCGTCAGGATCCGCGCGCGTTTATTCTCCGTCTGGTGAAACCATTCGATATGCGGACGGCGCGTTTGATACGCCGTCCACAGCTTTTCCTGTACGGCACGCGCAAAGCCACGACCGCCGTTGTTACTTTCCATGCGCGGGAACTGGACGCCATTCAGGTGAATCTGCCGGGCAACAAGAGGTTCCGTTACCTCCATAGGACGCTGCGTGTAGATAACATCCAACACGTAGGCGCGGCCTTCGCGCACTCCGGCAGCGATGCTGCACAGATAGTCCGTGCCTTCATCCGCTGTATCGGTGTACAGAATAATCCGCTCAAACCGATCCGGCAGATGCACATAGGTTTCAAACGTCGCGTAAAGGCGACCCTGAATGTCGACGGGATCTTGATTGAAGTTTGCCTCGGCGATCGGCTGCGACATTTTACGCGTCTTGTCCAGATAGCTCTGGTAGCTAAGCAGCGACGGGCAGAGCATTTGCTTTGTCTCTTTGTTATAAGCACGGCGCTTAAATACGTACCAGTCTTCCGGCTCTTCATCAAGTAGCTTCCCGCACAGGTCTTTTGTCGACCAACGCGTCATGTTGATGATCTGTAGCGCGCCCTCTTCAAGACGCGAAATGAATGTATCGGTATACCACGACCATTGATCCTCAAGTACACGGTCGTTGTAAGCCTCTTTACCTGATTTGATCGGATCGTCAATGATTCCGATCGAACAGCCGATACCGGTTATCGTTCCGCCGAAGCCCGTGGCAAGGTATGAAAAAAAGCTGCCTTCCAGTGCCCACATCTGCGTGGCCGCGTCGCCGAACTTGATGTGTACCGTCGGAAACACGTCGTTGAAGATCGTGATCTTGTCGTCCGCCTTCGTAGCATCGATCCCGTCGCGCACGTTTCGAGCAAATCGTCCGCTCAGCGTTTCGTTATAGCTGACGGTAATGATCTGCTCGAGGGAATTCTTTCCGAAAAGCCATTGGCACAACAGTGTCAGAATATAGCTCTTTCCATGCCGGGGCGGGAGGTTCATCATGAACTTCAAAAACGGCTGCCCCGTTTTGGGATTGATTAAGCGGCGTTCGTAGAAAGCCTGCAGGTCGTCGGCCAGCTCGTGAAGGTATGTTCTATCATCCTTGAAGAACTTGGGGTTGATCAGTTTGCAGTACTCCCAGAATGATTCGCGCGCTTTGAGGTAACGCGAATCTTGGATGCCGTCCGGAGCGATCAGCGCGCCCAGCTCAAACTGCGGTTTTGCCGTTTTTTCGGTCGGCGGCTGTATCATCGTCCCCATCGGGTAACCTCCTCTCTGAAAATGCCTCTAATAACGTTTAATAACGCGTTATTTCGCGTTACGCCCCTGCCGGTCGAGGGTTAGGGCTTAATCGGGTCTTGATCGCGCATTTCGGCTCTCAGCGCATATTCGCGTTTGTGGGTTGCAATGCGTCTGCAGGACGCCGTAAAGTGCGTGTGATCAATCTCGCTGCACAAGAAATGGCGGTCAGTGTTGATGGCCGCGATAGCCGTCGTGCCGCTCCCGGCGAACGGATCCACCACGAGCGCGCCGGGCAGCGTAGTAACCTTGATGAGCTGTTCGAAGAGCGCGACCGGCTTTTGCGTGGGGTGAATCATGTCCGCCGACGGCATCTTCGCCACGCGGATCACGTCCACCGGTCTTCCGTTGGGAAACTCGAAGTCCGCCTTTGTCGCAAACAGGCAAAGTTCGTGTTGCGGCGCAAACTGCGCTTTCGTGTTGCCCATGCCATGGACGCCCTTGTCCCAGACAAGACACGATCGTACGCGCAGCCCGGCATATTCGATTGCCGTGTGCCATGCGCCGATCACATCCCAACGGGTAAAACACAAAAGGCTGCCATTGTCCTTCAGGACACGCGCAGCCTCGTGTAACCACCAAATATAGGGTGCTTCGTCACCCTCGACAGTTTGGCGGCTCAGGCGGCGGCTCTTGGATCGATAACAGATCCCATACGGAGGATCCGTCAGGATAAGGTCAACGGACTGTGACGCGATTTTTGACATCAGTCGCGCGCAGTCCGTGTTGATAATCCGGTCAATTTTTACGGTTTGCATACATCCCTCCTTTCCGCTGAAGTAGAACCGTATCATATAGAACACCGTGATCCGGTGAGAGTGGATAAAGTTTCGGGGCTCGGAGAAAGAACAAAGGCCGAGCCCCGCCAGTCAGGAGGTAAGTCGGGGCAACGGGGGATGGCCCCCAAAGGCGCTCTTCGCGCATGCCCCGGTATAGCTTCGCCCTCCTCGGCGTCAGCCGTGGCGGCGGTACCTCCATTTGATCGTCCGTTCGGCGCGGGGTGAATCATCAAACCTCCGCGCCTCCCGGACTGCTTATGGGTAAGGCGTCCAACAACCGCCCTACCGAACGACGACGCCCAGCCGTAGCCGGTGCACCGTCCCACCGATTGGCAGCTCGACGATCGCGTAGTGCTGCCTAGCGACGATTTTAGTAATGTAAGGTTGCAGCGTTTTCAGCGCTCCACCGACGATCTCAATATGTCCCTCGGCGTTCCGGACAGCTTCCGACAGTCCGATGCACCCTTTGTAATCTCGCTCGTAGCCAATCCACCAGATGTCTTCATCCGGGATCGGCTCCGGAAGATCTCCGGCAGCGGTCACACCTAGCAGACGGAGGACGCCCGGAATGGCAATCAATTGATAGTAGGTTTCCGGCGTCAACGGACAACGTATAAATACGTATCCGGGGAAAAGCGTGGCGTATTGCATGCTATGCGTCCGCTTTGCGCTGTCATATACGACCATTTCGTCAAGCGGAGCGGAGGCAGTGCAGCCCGGAAGCATTCCAACAACCCCCGCAATCTCCATTTCCTGTCCGGTTACAACGTGCAGCGCGTACCAGGCTTCACTTTTCATCTTCATGGCGTTTTGCCTCTTCGATGGCAGCGGCGGTCACAATGGCCGAAATCCGGGCGACAAGGTCGGGATCGCCCTGCACCTGTTCGCGGATCCGTGCTAGGATATTGGATTCCACGTCGCGGCAGGCCTGCGCGCGAGTGGCGCGCATGCGGGCTTTGTAAACCGCCGAACGCTGAATCGCCACAAGGAGCTTACCGACCTTTTCTAGCGGCATGTCCTCGATTTCCTCTTCGGAAGTGGCAATACGTTGCGTCACCTTGTCAAGCAACAGCGAAGTAGCAAGCTCCGAAGCTTCGATATCTCGGTTCTCACGAGCACACGCTAAAAGAGCGGTCGTTTGCTCGTGAGCCTCAGTGAGCCGTTTCGCCACAGCATTCTGCCGAAGCGCATACCGGCCTACCGAATATCGACTGATCTCCCAGCCCTTTGCCGTCATGGTTTCGGAAATGTACGAATATGTGTTCGTGACATCCGATAACATGCTGTTGAGCAGTTCTCTTGCTTCGGGTGGTAGTTCGTCGATCCTTGACTTTATTCGATTTCTAGATCGTTGCTTACCCATTAGATCGCCACGCCGGGGTCAGCGGGGATATTCCCCTCAATCAGGTCGATGCCGTGTGCAGTCAGGTTGATGAGGTAGTCGATGCCGGTAAGGTTGTCTTGCTTGACGTCGACCACTGTGATGTACGCTTTGTCGGCAAGATAGTAAAGCTGAGGCATGATGTCGGTGTCTTTCTCGACCAATGCCATCTGCAACGTATGGCTGCTGATCGCGCGAAAGCGAGACAGCGCCAGCGCGCGCATGATACAGCCACGGGTCTCTTTGTTTCGGAGCGCTTCGATCGACTGCGGTGCCATCTTAATTTTTCTCCTTCGCATTCCTTATAATGAGGTCATAAATCTTGTCGAGCTTTTCGTTGGTCTCTTTTTGAGCGCCGTTCACGCTGCCGATAGCCCGGATGAAATCGTCACGCGTGACAAATACATAAGGGAGGCTTTCAAGCTTCTGGTCATGTTTATCCAAGCGGTCTTCTACCTTGCATAAACGCTGATCAAGCGCCGACTGATCCTTTTTCCAAAAAAATGCGATAATGGTCAAGCCAATACCCACCGCGCCTTGAATGATCCAAGTGATCCAGTCGCTCATATCAATTCTCCCGTTAAAATGAAATACCGATGCGTTCCACGCATCGGTATTATGGCAATTTTTCGTTGGCATACGGAATTGGCGGTTTTTGTTTTTTTTTGCTGTTCCAAGCCCTTGAATTCGCTACGCTCCGTCCTTCAGAAGGGAAAGCTGCTCGCCGGTGACCCCCGCCCGTCGATTTTGCGTTTTGATGATCTCGTAGACTTGGCTAAGGCTAAGGTTGTATTTGTGGGCGAGCTGCTGCGGCATACGCCCGGCGGAATAGTCCAACATGATATTGTAATCGCGCACGGCCTTTTCCAGCGCGTCGAGCTTCGGGACGTATAAAGGGCCTCCGCCGTGCAAGGAAATCAGCCGTAGCATTCCCTCATAACCAATCAGGTCGGCGAGATCTCGATAGACGCCCGGCAGGTGGGATTGATCGATCTCGTACATCCACTTTGGTATATCAATCATCGCTTTGCCTCCTTTCTTTCCCCGCGTCCGCCAGCCGCCATGGCCTTGAGGGCTTCGATTACCATTCTGGCGGTCTTGTCAGTCATGAAACGCGGGTGCGAAACGTGAAAACGCTTTTCGATGAATGCCCGCAGGCGCTCATCGTCCCAACCGAGCTGGTGCATCAAGGCGTTGATTTTCGCCATCTCCCCTGGGGTTGGTTTACCGCGTGGAACGGTATTGACTTCTTGCCCAGCCATTTCCTTGAGCAGATCGATCATCTGGATCGCGCCTGCCATACTCAAGTCCTTGAGGCTTGCGACCTTGGCCATCGCGTGCACATCGTCGCGATCCATGCCGAGCTTCCTTGCCAACGTCCAAATGCAGGCGATTTGATCGTTACTGATGCGGGCGTCCATGGCTATACCTGCTGGCCGCCGATTGCCGTCGGGATTCCGTCGCGCGCAGGTTCGATCCAGAAAACGTCTTCGACTTCGACCGGAATGCCGAGCTTGTAAGCCTCGGCGAAATCGTGCTGCTTGAGCGCATCCTTGTTGATGGTGGGATCTGCCTGCGTGATGCAATCGTGCCAGCCGACGCGGCGCAGTAGGTCGACCAGCTTGGCAACCCGATCCTTGTCCTTCGGCAGCTTGACCTTGGTGCTTTTCCGCCAACCAAGAGCACCGAAAAGCAGCGGCTTTGTCTTTTTGTGGATCAGCTCTTCGCGGTGCGCCTCGGCGTATGCCTGTACCTGCAGCGAGATTGCCGTGATTTTCGCGTTCTCCGGGTCGCTGGCCTCTTTGGCCTTGAGCTTTGCTGCGTCGATTTCCGTCTGCATGACGGCTTCGATGGACTCTACGGTGCGCTGGTGCTCGCCGATCGACTTGATAGCAAGGTCTACTTCATCCCAGCTATTCAGGGTCGGAAGCTGCGTTTTGGGTTTCATTCGTGACATGGTTTATCATCTCCTTTGCGTAATCAATAATTTGCTCTAATGTAAATCCTGTTGTTATGTGCAACACGCAACCGATCACGTCCCGCATTTCATCGTCTAGAGCTTGCAGAGCACGCGTAAGCGTGTGTTCGTCGTAGCTGTCGCATTCGTCGCGGTAAGCGTCCCAAAGCTGATTCAGAATCGCAAGACGCTCGTTCGGTGACCCGCTCACCATAATGTCGGCAGCCCTCTCGTAAAACCTTTGGTTCTGCAACGCTGCGTGCTTATGCTCCATGGTTCAATCCCTCCGTGATTTGGCTCATGCCCTGGTAGAGCTTCAGGACGTCTTTCAGCCACTGATCACGCTCAAGGAAGATTTTGGGTGCCGGATCGTTTCCGCAGCTTGCAAGGTAGGCATTCCAATTATCCTGCAGCGACCTCAAAAGCCGAGTGGGTGTACCACGCCGCAGCCAACGCTGCATGTACTCGTTCAGGTCTTCTTTCCGTGGCATCACGATCACGTAGGGTATTTCGCGTCGCGCCAGCTCGTTACGAATGTCGCACCTGCAGGAGAGCAAAACGTACTGAAACATCCCGCTTTTGATGATGATTTCTGCGGAATCAACGTAGTAGGTAACACCTTCTACGGTATCCGGACAATTCGTCGCGTCGACTTCCCTGGCAACGGTGCTCTCACTATCCGCGAGAAGCGTTTTTCCAGTGCCGCTGAAAGCACAGATTACGATCGATTCCATTCAGCTCACCTCGAGTACATCAGTTTGTGGCGTTTTGCGGATCTCACCATGTCGGCGTTGATCTGGCCGCCTGCCGCCGTTTCAAGGCAAAGCTCAAGGATTTCGATGAGGTTGCCGAGGCCGCCGTGTTCCGTGTCCGAGCCAATCTGGGCTAGCAGCTCGGCGGCGTCCGTGGTAAGATTGTATTGGCGCAGGTGGGGCATCGCCGCTTTGGCCGTAAGGCCTTTGAGCTGTAACTCATATTTGCGGCGGTAGAGTTGGGCAAGATTCTGCCTGCCTGCGCCTCTGGTTAAGATCAGTTCTAGCGCCGATGTGCCGCAGAGCACGACCGGCGTTCCGGTATTATCCCAAATCTTCCTCAGGTACTCGAATTTGTCGGCGTCCCATTTGTGCAGGTACTCGGCTTCATCGACCAGGATCATGACGTCGCTGCGCCCGCGCAGGCCGTCCAGCAGCGTCGCAAAACGCTCGTAGGTGTTGCCTTTACCGAGCGGGATGCCCGCGCCGTCGGCGATCGCGTTAAACAGGTCACGGCAGCGCATGTTTGGCATGGCCTCAATGCACACCGCGCCGGGCACCTCGCGTTTGAACTCGCGCAGGATCGTCGTTTTGCCTGTGCCTGGTGCGCCGATGAGCACGCCCATTTTCCGATGTGCCCACACGTAGCGCAGCCACCCCATGGCCGCCGTGAATTCTTCGGTCTGCCACAAACCGATCGTCTGCACCTCCGGATCCGCGCTGCGAGCGGGCATCTCCGCCTTTTTTTCATCGACAAACGTCTGCAGCTTGTCAAGGTTGGAAAAGCTTGTCAGCTCGCCCTTGTTGACGAACAAGCTAATCGTCGAGCGATTGACGCCGGTTGCTTCGGCTACCTGAGCGTAAGTGATTCCGTACTTCTGCAGATCTCGCAGAGCTGCCCGAAGATCGTCCGCGCTGCGCGGATCCCGTTCGTAAATCGACCCGCTGTCTGAATAATTGTGTAATGCTTCAGCCATTTTGATACCTCCTATCTGACTGGTAAGCGCCGCGCCCTTTCGAGCGGCCCCGGCTTCCACGGGGCAGGGCCTTGTAGCCGTTTTTTGACATCAGTCGTGGGTCATTTCGCACCGCCGTTAAGCATTTCTCTGCCCAATTGCATGTACATTTCCAGCACAGCATCGTGCGCTGCGTCTTCTTCTTCTCCAGAGCGGATGCGATTCTCTTTTTCAAGGGCAGCCTTGGATTTCGCTGCGCGGCGGTATTCTGTGGTGGTTTTGCCTTGGTAACCCGCCTGTGCAAGGTCGATCGGCTCATAGATCGCGTTACGCTTCCGCAGCCCGATGTCAACCGCACGGTGTGCCTTGTCGATTTCGTCGGTCACCTCGTGGCCTGTACTGCGCTGCAGCGCCATGTGCGCGGCATGCTTTTCTGGATCGGCATTGACCATAGCCAGCCGTTCCTTGACCGTGGCGTGACATATAAACCGTTTGCCGTCCACAATTGCTACGGCGCTCATATCTTCCTTGTCGTAACGTACCGTGACATATTTGTCGACTAGGCGGCGGAGATCGTCGTGCCAATACCAGCATTTCCCAAGCTGGATTCCCCTCGGGAAGACTTTACGTGATACGCTTTCCTGCCGGATGAAGTCCAGCACGTCCCAACTGGGCATGTCTTCGCGGGCTTTCGGTAATGCCCTATACCGTTCAATCGGCGACTGTTCGTTCCCAAACCGTTCGTTATGATAGGCGGGTGCAATCTGTTCACGAAAGATCTGTGCAAACTGGCGGAATGTCAGCAACTCTCCATTTTCGGCCATATGCCGCAGTTTCGCATTGGTCATTACTTCCGGACGCGCGGTAGGACTGTTGCCAACCCAGCCGGGCAGCTCTCTAATCCATCGGTTTTCAATCGTTCCGAAGATTCGCTCGATCGGTTTTGACCACGCTTTGTACGGCAAGGCATGAATCACCGCTACGCCGAGTTGACGAAGGATACCGACGGTCTCCATGGAATCGTTCAACCGTCCAAGTACATGTTCCACTTCGCGCTCGCCTTCGAATTTCTTGCTTCTGTAGTCTTTACCGTTATCCATGTACGCATAGCAGGGCACACCGTAGAACTCGGAATTCGGTTTACGAACAATGGCTCGGATAAAGGACTCTGTAATCGCGGTGCTGTTCGGATTGGTCGTAGCGCAAAAGCCAACTAAGCAACTGGTAGCCGCGTCCGACCATACCGTGATCCATGGACGAATGATTGCATTATCATGTTCTTCATCAATGACCATAATGTCGATCATATGATGGTCGCCGAACCAGCATTCGTTTGCTTTGGTTGGGCGTTCACGATCAGCTTTCGGCATGTATCGTGCTTCCCAGTACCGTTTGCCGTGTCGTGCATATGCCATCTCATCGGCGGGTATTGAAGCTACAAACCGGTTAAATGTTGACCGCGACTGCGGTACGATCAGACCGCCTCCGGGCTGATCGCACAGCGTATACTGCTCGGCCATTCCCCCCAGAGCGAATTCGCGTCTGACTAAACTTTCAGCATTGTGGACGCAGTGGGCGCAAGCGCGCTTTCCCAGCTCGGCGGACTGCTTTTTGAGATCGTCAAAAGCTGCGGAGCGCGTACGGCGCGAAATACCGAACATACGGTCTTTTGCGTAGTCCTGTGCGAACAAGCACATGGCCTTCGGAACGCCCTTATTGCTTTGTTCGATCTTGTCCATGAGCCCCGCGACGCCTTCGCTCTCATATGCCTTAACCCAGCGGTAAAGTGTGCGGGTGCTGATGCCGTATTTCGCGGCGATCTGTTCGCGCGCGGCGGTCGTTTTCTTATAGTCCGCAAAAGTAGCTTCGGCTTTCGCTTCTAAAACGATCTGATGCCGACGCCACAGAACCTGCAGCCCCTTATCTTTGTACACGTCCCGATATGCGGCAAGCATCCCGGACGGCAGAGGATGCAGGGTATCTATCTGCGTAACGTATTCCAGACGCGCTTCCAGCGGCATGCTCGCGATAGCGACCATTGGCCGCGTACCGCTACTTCCACCCCGGTTACCGTCAACCCCTACAGCAACCAGTTTCCCGTCAGCGATCATCTCAGTGACCCGGCGGGGCGTAGTGCCAAGCAGCCGTGCTGCGGTACCCGTATCGACGTATTGTTCAGCTTCCATTTCGTTCTCCATTGGGCTGCCTCATCGGTGCCGGTAGCCCGTCTCCGGCAGACCGCCATCCGGCGGTTTCGGCATA
>VSSQ01000310.1_pt2 | contig 30881 bp, 22 predicted proteins | sample 4763081 | NCBI WGS metagenome assembly VSSQ01 (sample SAMN12137344, study PRJNA551015) | bioreactor metagenome | isolation source: SDC9 anaerobic chlorinated ethene degrading culture | place: USA: Knoxville, Tennesee | collected 2015-01-01
AAAAAGATAGCAAGATACAATATATATGGTAATGGGAAAAATGTCAATAAAATTAGGGGCTTTTTACCTGCCGGATTCCCGATTATTTTTCCCGTTTCTCTTATGCCGCTTAGCGTTTTCGGGGACAGCGCGCACCCGCCCGGGAGCAAATAGTTTTACCGGCATTTTTTCTTTGCGGGCGCCGGCATCGGCCCCGTTCTTTCCGGAGCGTTTTTCGCTTTGGGCGCCGCTCTTCCCGCGCGACCGGTCTTCCTGCGTTCCAGCTGTTTTTCTTTTGCGGGCGTCGGTTTTGACGCCGCCTTTTTCCCGCCGCCGGCCTTTCTGTTTTTCCTCTCCGTTCGGAGTCTTCTTTCCAGCCCCGGCAGCCTTCCGGTAAGGCTTCGCCTCCTCGTTTTGCGGGCGGGAGGGCCGGACAAGACAGTCCCTGCCGTAACCGATAAGGTCGCTTCTTCCTGCCTTTCGCAGGGCTTCCAGCACGATTGCGCGCTTTTCGGGGCGCTTCCACTGCATGAGTGCGCGCTGCATCGCTTTTTCGCCCGCCGATTTGGGGACGTAAACCGGCTCCATCGTGCGCGGGTCCAGGCCGGTGTAGTACATGCAGGTGGAAAGGGTTCCGGGGGTGGGATAAAAATCCTGTACCTGCTCGGGCTGGCGGCCTGTTTTGTTCAGCCACACGGCAAGCTCCACCGCGTCCTTCAGGGTGCAGCCCGGGTGGGAGGAAATCAGATAGGGGACCAGATACTGCTCTTTGCCGTATTTCTGGTTGAGCCTTTCATATTTGGCTTTGAATTTTTCGTAAACCTCGATATGGGGCTTGCCCATATAATCCAGCACATGGTTCACGCAGTGTTCGGGCGCCACCTTGAGCTGTCCGCTCACGTGGTGCTTCACCAGCTCCGCGAAAAAGTCGCCGCTCTTATCCTCTATCATATAGTCGAAGCGGATGCCCGAGCGGATAAAGACCTTTTTGACGCCCGGGATAGAGCGCAGCTTGCGCAGGAGAGCCAGATAATCGGCTTGGTCGGCGTTCAGATTGGGACAGGCGGAAGGGGCCAGGCACGCACGGTTTTTGCACAGGCCGGAGGTCATCTGCTTTTTGCAGGCGGGACGGCGGAAATTGGCGGTGGGGCCGCCCACGTCGTGGATGTAGCCCTTGAAACCCGGATGCGTCGTGAGTGCGGTCACCTCGCGGATGACACTCTCGTGGCTGCGTGAGGTAACGATTCTCCCCTGGTGGAAGGCAAGAGAACAAAAATTACAGGCTCCGAAGCAGCCCCGGTTGTGGATGACCGAAAAGCGCACCTCCTCGATGGCGGGTACGCCTCCCATGCTTTCGTACATGGGGTGGTACTCCCGGGCGTAAGGAAGCTCTGCAACGGCGTCCAGTTCCAGTGTGGTAAGGGGCATGGCGGGCGGGTTCACCACGAGGAAACGGTCGCCGTGGCGCTGAATGACGGCCCGGCCCACAATGGGGTCATGTTCTTCGTACTGTATCATGTTGGCGCCGGCGTAAGCACGCTTGTCGGAGGCGACCTCCTCAAAGGAAGGGCACAGGACCTTCGGAAAGTCACATTTTTCCGGGTCATCCGTTACATAACAGGTGCCTCTGACATCGGTGATCTGCGCAATGGGAATGCCCGCTTTCAGCTTCGCCGCGATAAGCCGGATGGACGTTTCCCCCATGCCGTAGCTTAAAAGGTCGGCCCCGCTGTCCAAAAGGATGGAACGCCTTACCTTGTCCTCCCAATAGTCATAGTGGGCGAAGCGGCGCAGGGAGGCTTCCAGCCCGCCGATTACAATGGGGATATTCCCGAAGACCTCCCGCACACGGTTAGAATAGACGATAGTTGCCCTATCGGGACGCAGTCCCGCGCGGTTTCCGGGGGAATAGGCGTCGTCGTGTCGGCGGCGTTTGGCGGCGGTGTAGTGGGCCACCATGGAGTCCAGATTCCCGCCCGAGATGAAAATGCCGTACCTGGGTTTGCCCAGCGCGGTAAAAGCCTCTGAATTTTTAAAGTCCGGCTGGGCAAGGATAGCAACACGGTATCCCTCGGCCTCCAGCACCCGGGAGATAATGGCGTGGGCGAAGGAAGGGTGATCCACGTAAGCGTCGGCTGTGATCACCAGAAAGTCGTACCAGAACCAGCCCCGGTCCCTCAGGTCGTCCATGGAAACTGGAAGAAAACGGTCGGTCAAAAAAAAGCCTCCCTGAATAGATTTCCAAAAAACATGAAAAATAATTTACGGTTAAGAATATCATTCCCCCTGATCGTTGTCAATTGCACCGGAGGCCGGCACTTTTTCATAGTGATGAATGGAGGGAAAGAAGAGTACCCAAATAAAACCAGCATTCCCTTCCGCATAGGTAAAAAGAACCTGTTAATAATAAGGTTGTCAAGGCAATCTAAACCGCAGGAGGAAATATTTTTATGAAAGCAACCGGCATTGTACGCCGCATTGACTTTTACGTTATAATAGGACAAGGTCGGAAAAGCCTGAAAACACTGGGGTTTCGCTGATTTTGTCCAACTTCACGAACCAAGAAAACAGACTTCAAGACCTGCGGTGCGCTGCCCCGCGAAGGAAGGAGGATAGCAGCATACAAGTTCATATGGAAAGAGCGTCCATTCACTCATAAAGAGAAACTGGACGCTCTTCTTTTTTGCCCCGTCTGTGTACTGCTCTCAGCAGAACAAAGACGGGGCTTTTTTTATTTTCACGATATTGGAGGAATCAAAAATGTTTACCAATGGTCAGTGCCGAGCATTTGAATTGCTCATGAAGGAAAAGCCAAATGCAGATCACTATGACAGCGGAAGTGACGGGATATGTGCCGAGTGCCGGACATGCCGTTTTCATCGTCCATACTGGATTCATCAATCCTGCGTTTTCAGAGAGTGTCCCTACTCTCCCGGCACAAAAACAATTATCGTCAAGGTCAAGTGAGCAATATCACGCTCTGCCGGAAAGGAGGTGTTCACGCTGGCAGTATTCAGAGTAGAAAAAACCAGAGACTATACCACGATGAGCAATCACCATCTTAAGAACAGAAAGCTCTCGCTGAAAGCCGTAGGCATCATGTCAAAGATACTCAGTCTTCCCGACGATTGGGACTATACGCTGAGAGGCTTGTCAAAACTCACGTCTGATGGCATTGACTCTGTAAGAGCTGCGATCAGAGAGCTTGAAGCAGCCGGATATATTGTAAGATCACAGAGCCGTGATGCTCATGGGCGTCTTTCCAAGAATGAATACACTGTTTATGAGATACCGCATCTGCTCGGTCCGTCACCGGATAATCCGTCATTGGATATACCGTCATCGGAAAACCCGACAACGGTGATACCGTCAACGGAGAACCCGTCAATGGAAAATCCAACGCAAGTAAATACTAAGAAGAAATCAATTATCCAAGGATTAAAAACGAACTCTATAAACTATCCATCTATCAATCACTCAGCCTTCGGCACACCTGATGGGATGGATGGGATTGATGTCAGAGAAAGATATAGAGAAATTCTTGAGGACAACCTTGAGGTAGATATTATCCGTGATCGTTATAATGCGGAGAGTCTGGATGAAATCGTTGAAATCATGCTCGACGCCATATGCTCGACTAACACGACAATTCGGATTAACGGTGAAGAAATGCCGCAAGCCGTAGTCAAAAGCCGTTTCCTAAAGCTTAGAAGCAGTCATATCGAGTATGTATTTGACGCACTCAAGCAAAACCCCTCAGATATTCGGAACATCCGGAGTTATCTACTCACGACGCTCTACAATGCTTCTCTTACGATGGACAACTATTACACGGCTCTCGTTAATCACGATATGAGCCACTGAGACAGCCAAGCAAACGCTTAGGCTGATTTTTTATGCCTGAAAGGAGGCGATAGATTATCTCACTTCTCTTTTTTAGCGGTGTTCCACCTTAGCAGACGATTACAACAAATCTTTTGGAAAGGAGGTTTTTGATGCAGGAGGAAGTATCAACAAAAATCGTGGCAGTTGCCATTAGAGGAAGCAAACTTACCGGAGAGATGCTGAATAAGGCTTTGCAGAAGTTTATCAAGGATCTCGAAAAAGCCGAAAAGACAGCGGCTCAGCCTAAGACCTATTGCGGGAAGCAAACGGTAAAGCAGCTTGTTTCACAAAATGCGGCTATCTCCAACATCGAAGTCACTGACGGCAATATCAAGTCTTTTGATCGGACAGCCAAGAAATACGGGATTGACTATGCTCTGAAAAAGGACACATCCGAACAGCCGCCCCGGTACATTGTTTTCTTTAAGGGACGTGATGTGGATGTAATGACACAGGCATTCAAAGAGTTTTCAGTGAAAGCCGTTAAGCGTCAGGAGAAGCCTTCTCTAAGTCAGCAGCTCTCCCAGCAGATTCAAAAAGCAAAGGAGAACAAGCATCGGGAGAAGGAGAAAATCAATACAAAGGAACGGGGCGTTGAGCTGTGACGAAGCCTAACATCAAAAAGCTCGTTCTCTTGAATATCCCGTATGTCTTTGCGTTCTACTTCGCAAATAAAGTCGCATTTGCCTTTCGGACAGCAGCCGGAGGCGATCTGCTTTCTACACTCTCAGCCGGTATGTCAAACCTCAGTGCTGCTTTCCGTAATCCGCTGCCCAGCTTTAATCTTCAAGATTTGCTGATTGGCGTCGGTGCTGCATTGCTTCTCAGGCTTTTGGTTTATGTGAAGGCAAAGAACCGGAAGAAATTCAGACAAGGGATTGAATATGGCTCGGCTCGTTGGGGTACATCCGATGACATCAAGCCGTATATTGACCCTGCGTTTCAGAACAACGTCATCCTAACGCAGACCGAAAGGCTCACAATGGACAGCCGCCCGAAACAGCCAAAGTATGCGCGAAATAAGAACGTCATGGTCATCGGCGGATCCGGATCGGGCAAAACTCGATTCTATGTGAAGCCAAACCTGATGCAGATGCACTCTTCGTACTGTGTAACCGATCCAAAAGGCACAATCCTCGTAGAATGCGGGAAGATGCTCGTCAAGAACGGATATGCGGTCAAGAGCCTGAACACAATCAACTTTGCGAAAAGCTTGCACTACAATCCATTTGCTTACATCCATTCCGAGAAGGACATTCTCAAGCTGGTCAATACGATCATCGTCAATACGAAAGGTGAAGGCGATAAGTCCGGCGAAGATTTTTGGGTGAAAGCAGAAAAGCTCTATTACACAGCACTCATCGGCTACATCTGGTACGAAGCACCTGACAACGAGAAAAACTTTACTACACTGCTCGAAATGATCAATGCTTCGGAAGCCCGTGAGGACGATGAGACATTCAAAAACCCAGTGGACAAGATGTTTGATGAGCTTGAAGCAGATGAACCGGAACACTTTGCAGTAAAACAATACCGAAAATACAAATTGGCGGCTGGCAAGACTGCGAAAAGCATTCTGATTTCCTGCGGCGCTCGTCTCGCTCCCTTCGACATTGCCGAGCTGCGGGAGTTGATGAGTTATGACGAACTGGAGCTGGATACGCTCGGTGAGCGCAAAACGGCGCTATTTGTCATCATCAGCGATACCGATGATACCTTTAATTTCGTTGCGGCGATCATGTATTCCCAGCTCTTCAATCTTCTCTGCGATAAAGCAGATAACGAATTTGGAGGAAGACTTCCGATCCATGTGCGCTGCCTTCTTGATGAGTTTGCAAACATCGGTCAGATTCCTAAGTTCGACAAGTTAATAGCCACGATCAGAAGCCGGGAAATCTCGGCTTCTATTATTTTGCAGTCGCAGTCTCAGCTCAAGGCACTTTACAAGGACAGTGCGGATACAATCGTCGGCAACTGCGATGCGACGCTCTTTCTTGGCGGCAAGGAGAAATCCACGCTCAAGGAAATCTCCGAAATTCTTGGCAAGGAGACGATTGATCTTTACAACACATCCGAAACGCGCTCAAACAACAACTCCTACGGTCTGAACTATCAGAAAACCGGAAAGGAGCTTATGAGTCAGGACGAGCTTGCTGTCATGGATGGCGGTAAATGTATTTTGCAGCTTCGAGGTGTGAGACCTTTTCTCAGTGATAAATACGACATTACGAAGCACCCGCAATACAAATACCTGTCCGACTATGACAAGCGGAACGCTTTCGATATTGAAAAATACATAAGCAGAAAGCTCGTCATCAAACCCAAAGAGCAATTCGACCTTTACGATGTCGGCGAAATAGAAGCCGACGAAAACAAAAATGATATGGAGGAAAATCTATGAGTTTCATTACATCCGCAGTTGACGTTCTCAAAATTCTTGTTATTGCCCTCGGTGCCGGTCTGGCTGTGTGGGGCGTCGTAAACCTCATGGAAGGCTACGGCAACGATAACCCCGGCGCGAAGTCTCAGGGCATCAAGCAGCTCATGGCTGGCGGCGGTGTCATCCTGATCGGCACAACGCTTATTCCGCTTCTGTCCGGTCTGTTCGCCTGATAATAGCAGAAAAGCACATACGCATGGGGAGAGTGTGAAAAGCACTCTCCCCACTATCTTATAAAAATATGGAGGTAACACTATATGTCTTTTATCACTTCGGCAGTTGACGTTCTCAAGATTCTGGTCATCGCCCTCGGTGCTGGTCTGGCTGTGTGGGGCGTCGTAAACCTCATGGAAGGCTACGGCAACGATAACCCCGGCGCGAAGTCTCAGGGCATCAAGCAGCTCATGGCTGGCGGTGGAGTCATTTTGATCGGCACTACGCTCATCCCGCTTCTCTCCGGCTTGTTTGCGTAAGCCTCCGGCAATAACTGAAAGGTGGTGACACATTGGGCGGTATTCTCGAAAAAATATCAGACGCCATAAAAGAATTCCTGATGGGGCTGATCGAGAGCAACCTGACCAACATGTTCACCGATGTCAACGACAAGGTAGGCACAATAGCAGCCGAGGTTGGGCAAACTCCTTCCGGCTGGAACGGCAGCATCTATACGATGGTAAAGGGACTGTCAGACAACGTGATAGTCCCTATTGCCGGTATTATCATCACATTTGTCCTCTGTTATGAGCTAATCACGATGATCACGGAAAAGAACAACATGCACGAGATGGACACATGGATGTTCTTCAAATGGTTTTTCAAGGCAGCAGTAGCAATCTATCTGCTGACGAACACCTTCAATATCGTGATGGCTGTATTTGACATTGGGCAGCATGTCGTTGGCGGGGCAGCCGGAGTAATCGGCAGCAACACAAGCATTGATATAGTTTCCACTCTGGACGCTATGCGAACAGGCATGGAGGCTATGGAAATCGGTGAGCTGCTTGGTCTGGCTATCGAAACATTGCTGGTCAGCTTATGCTTGAAAATCATGTCCATTCTTATCACGGTCATTCTCTACGGCAGGATGATCGAAATCTACTTGACCGTAAGCGTCGCGCCCATTCCCTTTGCAACGATGACCAACAGAGAATGGGGAAACATCGGCACAAACTATTTCAGGAGCTTATTCGCTTTGGCGTTTCAGGGCTTTTTGATCATGGTATGTGTCGGCATCTATGCGGTGCTTGTCAACAACATGATCATTGCAAATAACATTCACTCGGCTCTGTTCTCTGTGGCAGCGTACACGGTAATCTTGTGCTTCTCGCTGTTCAAGACCGGAAGCCTATCGAAGTCAATCTTCAATGCCCACTAAGGAGGGATGAGTATTAAGAAGTACAACATTATTTATGCTGATCCCCCGTGGGAATACAGGACCTACTCGAAAAAAGGAAAAGGGCGTTCAGCCGAGAGCCATTACCCGACTATGAGCATTGAGCAGATCAAGGCTTTGCCGGTTTCCGAGCTTGCCGCTCCTGACTGTGCGCTCTTCATGTGGATCACGTTCCCTTGCCTCTATGAAGCTCTCGAAGTCATAGAAGCATGGGGATTTTCTTATAAGACCGTCGCTTTCGTATGGGTAAAGCAAAACAGGAAGGCAGATAGTCTCTTTTGGGGCATGGGCTATTGGACTCGTGCAAACGCCGAGCTTTGCATCATGGCAACGAAGGGGCATCCCAAGCGGGAGTCTTCCTCAGTACATCAGATAATCATGAGCCACGTTGAAGAACACAGCAAAAAGCCTGATGAGGCACGTTCCCGCATTGTTCAGCTTGTCGGCGATCTTCCTCGGATTGAACTGTTTGCCCGTCAGTCTCCCGAAGGGTGGGACGTTTGGGGCAATGAGGTGGATTGCAGCGTCTCGCTTGAGGGAAAGAATCAATACCCAGCGCAGATGAAAATGCGCTACGAAAAGCAACTCACCCGAAAGGAGGTATCTCATGGCATTTGTTCCGGTCCCGAAAGACCTGACCAGAGTAAAGACAAAGGTTGTATTCAACCTGACTAAGCGGCAGATCATTTGCTTTTCCGGTGCTTTAGCAGTCGGCTTGCCGATGTTCTTTTTGACAAAGCCTCATATTGGGCTTTCGTCTGCGGCAATGCTGATGGTAGTGCTGATGCTCCCATTCTTCTTTCTCGCAATGTATGAGAAAGATGGAATGCCCGCAGAAAAGATTGCCGGAAATCTGATAAAGACGATGTTCCTCAAGGATAGAGTTCGCCCTTATCGGACTAACAACTTCTACGCAGCCATTGAGCGCGAAATAAAAGAACAGGAGGAATTGGATATTGAGCAAAGGCAGCACAAAGCCAAACGCAGCCGTAAAAGACGGTAAGACAATCGGGCTGGCACTTTCAGCCGATGAGAAAAAGCGGCTCGTTGAAAAGAAAAAGCGAGATAAACAGGCTCGTAAGATACCCAAATCGGCGCAGCAGACCATCCCGTATATCGAGATGTGTAAGGATGGTATCTGCAAAGTCAATTCGCGTCTCTACACAAAGACAGTCAGGTTTTCCGACATCAATTATCAGTTGGCTCAGAATGAAGACAAAACTGCCATCTTTGAAAATTGGTGTGATTTCCTGAACTATTTTGACAGCTCGATCTTCGTTCAGCTCTCCTTTATCAATCAAAGAGCCAGCTTGAGCGAATTCAAGAAGGCAATCTATATCCCGCAGCAGGAGGACAACTTCAACGACATCCGCACGGAGTATTCTGACATGCTGCAAAACCAGCTTGTGAAGGGCAACAACGGATTGATCAAGCGCAAGTACATTACCTTCGGCATTGAGGCGGATTCAATCAAAACCGCAAAGCCTAAGTTGGACAGGATTGAGCTTGATATTCTCAATAACTTTAAGACGCTCGGCGTGGATACCGAGCCGCTGACTGGCTACGAGCGTCTGCGTGTCCTACATGACGTGTTCAACATGGACAACAACGATCCGTTCCGTTTCTCCTTCGATATGACGGCAAGAACCGGTCTTTCCTCGAAAGACTTCATTGCGCCGACTTCCTTTGATTTCCGAGAAGGCAAGGTGTTCAAAATGGGACGTACAATCGGCGCAGTAAGCTTTCTGCAAATCCTCGCTCCGGAACTCAACGACAGAATGCTGGCGGATTTTCTCGATATGGACAGTAATATCACGGTCAACTTCCATATTAAGACGCTCGACCAGGCACAAGCCATCAAGCAGATTAAGTCCAAAATCACTGATCTCGACAAGATGAAAATTGAAGAGCAAAAAAAGGCGGTCAGAAGCGGATATGACATGGACATCATCCCTTCTGACCTTGCTACTTATGGTGGCGAAGCAAAACGTCTTCTTCAAGACCTTCAGACGCGAAATGAGCGAATGTTCCTCGTGACCATCCTCATCATGAACACATCCAATAGCCGCCAGAAGCTCGAAAACAACATCTTCCAGACTGCATCCATCGCGCAGAAATACAACTGTGCCTTGAAACTACTTGACTTCCAGCAGGAAGCCGGGCTTATGTCCTCACTTCCTATCGGTATCAACCAGATCGAAATTCAGCGCGGATTGACCACATCCAGCACAGCAGTCTTTGTCCCGTTTACCACTCAAGAGATTTTCCAGCGCGGCGAAGCTCTCTACTATGGGCTGAATGCACTGAGCAATAACATGATCATGGTAGACAGGAAGCTGCTCAAAAACCCGAATGGGCTTATCCTCGGCACACCCGGTTCCGGAAAAAGCTTTTCTGCCAAGCGTGAAATGACCAATGCCTTCCTTCTTACAAACGATGACATTATCGTTTGTGACCCTGAGGCAGAGTATTATCCGCTGGTACACAAGCTCGGCGGTCAGGTTATCAGGATCTCGCCGATCAGCACGGATTACATCAACCCGCTGGACATCAATCTCAACTACTCCGAAGAGGAAAGTCCGCTGACTCTCAAGAGCGACTTCATTTTGTCTCTCTGTGAGCTGATTGTCGGCGGCAAGAACGGGCTTGAGCCGGTGGAGAAAACACTCATTGACCGAAGCGTGAGGCTTGTCTATCAGGACTTTCTCGCAAATCCCGTACCGGAGAAAATGCCTATTCTCGAAGACCTATACAACATTCTGCTTGAACAGAATGAGCCAGAAGCAAAGCGCATCGCTACTGCCCTTGAAATCTACGTTCATGGCAGCTTGAATGTGTTCAACCATCGTACCAATGTCGATGTCCAGAACCGTTTCGTGTGCTACGACATCAAGGAACTCGGCAAACAATTAAAAAAGCTCGGCATGTTGGTCGTTCAGGATCAGGTCTGGAACAGAGTTACAGTCAACCGCGCTCAGCACAAGGCTACCCGCTACTATATGGACGAGTTCCATTTGCTCTTGAAGGAAGAGCAGACTGCGGCATACAGCGTCGAAATTTGGAAGCGGTTTAGAAAATGGGGCGGTATCCCGACCGGAATCACGCAAAATGTCAAAGACCTTCTCGCTTCCCGTGAGATCGAAAACATTTTCGAGAACTCTGATTTCGTGTATATGCTGAACCAAGCATCGGGAGACAGGCAGATACTCTCCAAAGCTCTTAATATCTCCCCCAGCCAGCTTAACTACGTTACCAACAGCAATGCCGGAGAAGGTTTGATTTTCTACGGCTCAACGATCATTCCATTCAAGGATGACTTTCCGAAGAACACTCAGCTATACCGCATCATGACAACGAAGCCCGAAGAAATGGGCATTGCTTAATTAGGAGGAAAGAATATGAATAAGAAAACCAAAGCGTTTCTCGATGAATTTGTCAGGCAATACGGCAACGAACCGGTAAAAATCCCGCTGAAAGAAGCAGTAGACGGAATGGATAAGCTCTTTGAGGTATTGAACATGAATGTTGACCTCATCCAGCTCATCCAAAAGGAATCCAATCTCAAGAAACATCATCGCGCATACTTACATGTCCGCGAAGAGCTTGACCGGACCGCCGACAAGCAGCTTGCCCGTATGGAAGAGATCATCGACGAGTTCATGAACCATGGCGGTGATACTTCCTGCGCGAATTGTGTTTGCTCCGGCTGCGATGATTGCAAGACCTGTCTCCTCTCTCCGTGCGGCAAGGACGCAAAAGACGAAGAGCCTGACTGCGGTGAATGTGTCGTGATGAGCAAAGCGGATTTTGACAGCATGGTTGATGATGTACTCACTCTTGCCGAGCTGGTTGATATGGTATGCCATTTCCGGTGTGAGGATCTTGCCGTTCTCAGCAAGTATGCTAAGCTCCTTCCCGAACTGGCAAATTATGAGCATAGGCGCGTCAGCGTTTATAAGGACGCCGCTTTTGAAGCGGAAGCGATCATGGACAGATGGGATGACGCCGAACTCTCCATCATTGCCGAATTGGACTGATGCTTCTGATAACCTCAAGAAAGGAGTGAAGCGAAATAGAGCTTGATAAAATCTATACCGGTGACAGTCTTGAAGTCTTGAAGACTTTTCCCGATAACAGCATTCAGTGCTGCGTGACATCCCCTCCGTATTACGCTCTGCGTGATTACGGTATGGAAGGTCAAATCGGGCGTGAGGAAACACCGCAGAAATATGTAGTGCGTCTGACTGATGTGTTTTCAGAGGTCAGGCGCGTTTTGCGTCCCGACGGCACACTGTTCCTGAACATTTCGGATACTTATGCCGGTAAAGGAAATCAGGGCGAAAGTCTTGACCCCAAATACCCAAACGGCAGAACCGGACAATCTGTTGCTATCAATCGAACAGTAGAAGGCTGTAAATCGAAGGATATGATCGGCATCCCGTGGATGCTTGCCTTTTCTCTGCGTAGCGCCGGATGGTATCTCAGGAACGATATTATCTGGATGAAGCAAAACCCCATGCCGGAGAGCGTCAAAGACCGCTGTGCAAGATGCTATGAGCATGTCTTCCTGCTTGCCAAAAGTCCCAAATACTACTTTGATCACATGGCAATAGCCGAGCCTATTGCTCCGGCAACTTACGAAAGGTTGAAGCGTGGTATGAAAGGCGGCAACAAATACGGTAAAGCCATTCCCGGTCAGCCACAAGCGCAGAACATCAACAAGCCTCGTGAGCCGGGTACAATCACCGACGCAATGATTTCTCCTGTGAGAAATCGCCGTGATGTCTGGACAATCAACACTGTTCCGTTCTCCGGTGGACATTACGCAGTTTTCCCTCCGAAGCTGGCAGAGACTTGTATTCTCGCCGGATGTCCTGAAGGCGGAATCGTACTTGACCCCTTTATGGGAAGCGGCACGACCGGGCTTGTCGCCAAGCGGCTTGACCGTAATTTCGTCGGAATTGAGCTTAACCCTGAGTTCTCTCGGATGGCAATAGAGCGAATTGAAGGTGATTCCGTATGAGCAATGATAAGGGTGAACTCAAATCCCGCGACAAGGTAGTGACCAAAATGACGCGGGAAGGAGCTGTTGAAGAGAATCTGACTGATGGCAGCTCTGAGCGGATTAGCAAGCGCCTCGAAGAAGCAAAGCTGGTGCAGCCTCCCGAAACAAGGGAGGCTGCCTCGCCCGTTTCAGAAGAGTATCAAAAAGCTCTGCTTAAGAAGCGTCAGGTGCAGGATTATCAGGAAGAAACACAGGAGCATCCCACTCAGACCGACGCCAAGGAATCGGCAAATGGCAATATGGCTGTGGATCAGACGCTACCAAATCCAGACTCAGTTTCGGCTGTTCATCCCTCGGAAGGCGTCCCTCATGTTTCCTCTCCGAAGCATGGTGTGACAGAAGCAGTTCTGGCGCGAAAGCTCACAAGCAGTTCTGATGGAAAATACGTTGACAGTGCCTCAGTCTTGAGCCGCATCAGCGAGAAGGCGCCTTCCAATACGGAGTCCACAACTGCGCCGGTCAGCAGGAAGCTCGAAAAGCTTGAGAAAAGGGCTGATAAGGCTAATGAAAGGCTTGAAGCAGCAAGAGACAAACTTCCGAAAAAGAAGGTCATCAAATCTGAGCGCGTCTTTGATGAGGCAACCGGAAAAGCGCACACGAGGCTACACTTCGATGATGAAATCAAGCAACCGAAATCATCCGGAAAGCTGACTTTTGAAGCTAAAAAGGAAGTCCGAAAGCTTGGTGATTCGCTCGGAGACGCAGTTCACGGCAAACTTCATGAGGTGGAGCAGGAAAACTCAGGTGTCGAAGCAGCTCACAAATCTGAGATGGTCGCCGAGACCGCTATTCGTGAAGCCTCCCGGCATGAGCGTTCACAACTCAGCAAACCTTATGAGAAGGTGTCCAAACTCGAAGAAAAGGCTGATAAAGCCAATTTCAATCTCCATTACGAGAAAACCGTTCAAGACAATCCTGAGATGAAAGGCTCAGGAAGAAGCAAGTTCTATCAGAAGCAGCAGATCAAAAAGGAGTACGCTGCCGCCCGAAGAGCCGGAACACAGACTGCCGGAAATGCCGGTAAAGCAGCTTCCTCCGGCGCAAAAAAATCCGGTGAGAAGTTTACAGAGAAGGTCGGCGAGTTCATTAAGAAGAACAAGAAGGTCTTTATCTGGCTTGGCGTCGGCATTCTCATCGCCATTTTCTTCGTAGCCGGTATCAGTGCTTGCTCTGCGATGTTCGGTCAGATGGGAAGCGGCGTAATTGCCTCGTCATATCTCAGCGAGGACGATGCAATGCGCGGTGCTGAATCACAGTATTGCTCAATGGAAGCGGACTTGCAGTATGAGCTTGATCATTATGCTTCGCTTCATCCCGGCTATGACGAATATCAATTTGACTTGGATGATATTGAGCATGACCCCTATGTTTTGGTATCCCTTCTCTCCGCACTTCACGGAGGCGAGTTTACACTTGCCGATGTTCAAGGCACTCTCGGAATGCTGTTTGACAAGCAGTACATCATCACGACAACGGAAGAAGTCCAAGTCAGATATAGAACCGAAACTCGGACAGGCAGCTATACGGTGACTGACCCGGAGACTGGCGAAACATCAACTGAGTATTACGAGTATGACGTTCAAGTTCCCTACAACTACTACATTCTTCATGTGGAACTGGAAAACTTCAACCTCAGTCATGTCCCGGTTTACATCATGGGACAAGACGAGCTGAGCATGTATGCGATGTATATGTCCACGCTCGGCAACCGTGAGGATTTGTTCCCGTCATCGTCCTACGTCTCAAAGTACATCACAAATCCGCCTGCTGATTACGAGGTTCCCGCCGAGCATCTGGAAGATGCCACTTTCAACACGCTCATCACAGAAGCCGAAAAGTATCTCGGTTATCCGTATGTGTGGGGCGGCAGCAATCCCGATACGTCCTTTGACTGCTCCGGCTTTGTCTCATGGGTTTTGACAAACAGCGGCTTAGTGAACACAGGAAGGCTTGGGGCGCAAGGGCTGTGCAATGTCTGTACGCGGATTTCGGAAGCAGATGCTCAGCCCGGAGACTTGATATTCTTCGTCGGTACTTATGATACTCCAGGCGTCTCGCATGTAGGAATCTACGTCGGTGATGGAGTCATGTTGCACTGCGGCGATCCCATTCAGTACACGTCTATCAACACTTCCTATTGGCAACAGCATTTCTACACCTTCGGCAGACCCAACTATTAACTATGAAAGGATTTTGATATGAGTACAAAACTTGATAAGGTCATTTCGGACATTGAAAAGACCGAAAAGAAAATCACGGAGATGCAGACGATGCTCCGTGAGATGTACGACAAGAAGACAGAGCTTGAAAACGTCGAGATCGTCAATACGATTCGTGCAATGGTCATGGATAAGGAGAGCATCCTTGATTTCCTCAAGACGATGAAACCGGCTCAGGCGAAGCCTGTTAAGACCCCGACATATCATGTGACCGAAAAGGAGGAAAAGAATGAAAACGAGTAATAGAAAGCTCCTGCGTATCCTGTTTACATTGGCAATCTGTGTGGTGACGCTCTGCTGCTTTTCAGTGACGGCTTTTGCCGGTGCTGATGATGTTGATCAGGAGCTTCCGGAGGCTACGGAAGAGCCTATAACGGATGCCACGCCTGATCCTGTCCCGGAGACTACCCCAGAGCCGAGCGTCACACAAGGGACGCCGATTTCGCCTGACGGCAATGCTGTCACCCGTGATTTGCTCTATGATGAGACTACCAATAAGCAGTTCATCGTTGTTGAGACAAAGAACGGGAATACCTTCTACATTATCATCGACTATGATCAGCTCGTAAACGAGGAAGAAGAACTGTATAAGACGTATTTCCTTAATCTCGTTGATGAACGCGATCTGACCGATTTGATGGGCAAAGAAGACATTGGGGCTTTCTCCTGCTCTTGTACCGATAAATGCGTCGCGGGAGATGTAAACACAACTTGCCCTGTCTGTTCCGTGAATATGAGCGAATGCACCGGCAAAGAAGCCGTGACAGAAACTCCCGATACAGAGACACCGGCTGATACCGAGCCTGTCAAAGACTCTTCCGGTGGTAGTGGTCTTGTCACCGTCCTTGTAATCGCACTTGTTGTTGCCGCTGCCGGTGGTGGTTATTGGTTCTTCAAGTTTGGCAAGAATAAGAAGCACGACGATGAAGATTTGGATTTCTACGATGATGAAGGCTACGAGGAAGAGCCGTACATCAACGAGGATGATGAAGCTGCCGATGCTCCTGCCGACGAGAGCGAGGGAGATGATGAGGTATGATTTTAGTTATTGCTGAAAAGCCGAGTGTGGCGCAATCCATCGCAAAGGTTCTGGGCGCGACTGCACGAAAGGACGGCTATCTTGAAGGCAACGGCTATCTTGTTTCGTGGTGTGTCGGTCATCTTGTGGGGCTTGCTGATGCAAGCTCCTATGATGATCGGTATGCTAAATGGCGGTACGAGGATCTTCCCATTATCCCCGACGAATGGCTCTTTGAAGTGCCGAAGACAAAGGAAAAGCAGTTTCGTATTCTCTCCGGTCTTATGCGGAACAGCCGAGTAACCGAGCTGGTCTGCGCGACAGATGCAGGGCGTGAGGGCGAGTTGATTTTTCGGCTTGTCTACAACAAAGCCGGATGCAGAAAGCCTTTCAAAAGACTTTGGATCAGTTCACTTGAGGACTCTGCTATAAGCGAAGGCTTTTCTCACCTGAAAAGCAGCTCTGAGTATGATCGGCTTTACGAATCGGCTCTCAGCCGCTCAAAAGCAGATTGGATTGTCGGCATCAATGGCACCCGTCTCTTCTCGACGCTCTATCATCAGAAGCTCACAGTAGGGCGTGTTCAGACACCTACGCTGGCGATGCTCGTTGAACGCGATGGAAAGATCAACGGCTTCAAAAAAGAGAAGTATTTCAACGTACACATTTCGGATGGCTCAGTGACAGCAGATTTGGAGAAGGTAAAGGACAGTTCCGAGGCAAAGGCAATCGCGGAGGCTTGTAACAAAAAGCAAGCCTCCGTTTCTTCTGTCAAGCGGGAGACGAAGACGGTTAATCCGCCGAAGCTCTATGACCTTACCACTCTTCAAAGAGAGGCAAACCGGAGCTTTGGCTACACGGCGCAGCAGACACTTGATCTTGTGCAAGCTTTATATGAGAAGAAGCTTCTGACGTATCCCCGAACAGACAGCCAATTCCTCACCGATGACATGGAGAACACTGCCCGTCAAGTAATAGAAATCATTTGCCGTAAGCTCCCGCTTTTGAGCGGAATTGAGGTATCGCTTGACATCAAGCGCGTTCTCAATAGCAGTAAGGTCAGCGATCATCACGCGATCATTCCCACTGTCCAGCTTGACAAGCAGGATGTTTCCACGCTTTCGCAGACAGAGCAGAATATCATGAATCTGGTAGGCACAAAGCTTCTCTGCGCCGTATCCGGCAAACATGTATACGAAGACACTCAGCTTGTCATTTCCTGCGAAGGAAGAGATTTTAAGGCAAAAGGAAAAACCGTCATTGAGGAAGGCTGGAAGGTAATCGAACAGCGATTAAAGGCTTCTCTCAAGAACCGAGAGAAAGAAGACGCCGGTGTTGTCCTTCCCAATTTCAAAGAAGGCGATGTCTTGACCTCAGTTGATACCTCTGTCTCTGAGCATTTTACTTCTCCCCCGAAGCCGTTTTCGGAAGATACTCTTCTCGCTACGATGGAAACGGCGGGAAACGATGACTTCAATGAAGACACAGAAAAGAAGGGATTAGGCACACCGGCAACAAGAGCCGGTATCATCGAAAAGCTTGTGGCAACGGGCTTCATAGAGCGAAAAGGCAAAACCCTTATTCCCACCAAGGACGGCAACAATCTTGTCTGCATCTTACCGGAGCAAATTACTTCTCCGAAGATGACTGCCGAATGGGAAAACACCCTGATGGAGATTGAACACGGACAGGCTGACGCCAAGCAGTTTCTTGACGGTATTACAGATATGGTCGGCAAGCTGGTAAAGACCTATCCGTTTCTGGCATCCGGTGACGCATCTCCTTTCAGTGGAGGAAAAGAGGAAATCGGCAAATGTCCCCGCTGCGGAAGTCCGGTTGTCGTTGGCAAAGGGAACTTCCATTGCGTCAACAGAGAATGTGCTTTCTGCATGTGGGAAGACAACAAGTTCTTCCGAGACAAGAAAAAGAAGCTGACAAAGAAGATCGCAACGGAGCTGTTAAACAATGGTCGCTGCCATATGACCGGCTTATATACTCCGAAAAAGGCTCAGCTTTACGATGCAACTGTTGTGCTGGATGACAGCGGTGGCAAGTATGTCAGCTTCAAGCTCGAATTTACTAAATGATTGGAGGATATGAATTGGCAGAAAACAAGAATGCACAGCAAGTACGAGAGATAACGGACAAGCTTGAACAGGGTATCAAGGATCTGTTCGAGAGCGAGAAGTACAAAGAATATCTCCGTACTATGTCCAAGTTCTACAACTACTCATTCAATAATACGTTGCTGATTGCACTGCAAAAGCCGGATGCTACGCTCATTGCCGGTTATACCTCATGGCAGCGCAACTTTGACCGTCATGTATTGAAGGGTGAAAAAGGCATCAAGATACTTGCTCCTGCGCCATATAAGGTTATCGAAGAAAGGGAGAAGCTTGATCCGTCCACGCATAAGCCTATCGCAGATCAGGACGGAAATGCGCTCAAAGAAACTGTGGAGATTACAAGACCGGCATTCAAGGTCGTTAGCGTCTTCGATGTGAGCCAGACTGACGGCAAGGAAATCCCGGATATAACAGTTAATGAGCTGACGGGCAGCGTAGAAAATTACAACGCCTTCTTTGAAGTTCTCAAGAAGGAGTCCCCCGTGCCTATTGCTTTTGAGGACATCCCCGGCGGCGCGAAAGGCTATTACCATCTGGAAGACCGTAGAATTGCAATTCAGGAGAACATGAGCGAAATTCAGACCATTAAGACAGCAATCCATGAGGTCGCTCATGCCAAGCTTCATGCGCTTGATCCTGACGGAAAGCGCGATCCTGAAAAGATGAAAGACAGCAGGACCCGCGAGGTTGAAGCCGAAAGCGTTGCCTATACTGTCTGCCAGCGGTACGGCATCGAAACTTCCGATTACTCATTCGGATATGTAGCCGGTTGGAGCAGTGGTAAGGAAGCAAAGGAATTGAAAGGCTCTCTTGAGACAATTCGTGCAACAGCCGCAGAAATGATTGAGAGCATTGATGAAAAGCTTAAGACGCTTCTTACTGAGAAACAGACAGAGAAGGCTCAGGAAACGGTTGTGACCGAAAAGCCTCCGCTGGAAGTTCCGATCTATCGTGAAGTTGCAAATTACGCTTATGAGGCTGGTGAGCTTGACGCTTATCGCGCCTCATACAAGGCAAATGTAGCATGTAAAAACGCCATTGAAAAGGCTATTGCTGACCATTACGGCGATAATCGGCTAAGCGATGAAGGCGCAAAGAGCGTACTCGCTGAATTTGGTGCAGAGCGAGTCCAGTATATCCTTGCGAATACCGTCCAGCACAAGGATTGGGATGGTAGAATCTCAAACGACAATAAGGAATGGGCAAAAACTGTTCCAATATGTGCCGAAAACAGCGAGCATTTCATCGTAGAAAAGGCTCATACGGGCTTGATGGACTTGTTCCTTACCCAGACACGAAAAGAGATTGAGGCAGCGAAACGCGATAAATCAGCCGAAAATTCTGAGCGTGATCCGGAGGTTGTCGCTTGGGAAGAAGACAGAATCACATCCATTGAGAAGACTGTTGTTGAAGTCAAATCTCCTATTGCCTCAACGCCGGAGAACATCGATCAAAAGCATCGTCTTACGCCGGATGAACGGAAAATCAAGGATGCTGCGATGGATCGTCTCAAAGAAATGATTGCCGTAAGAAACGACGGAATCTTGGCAAACTACAAAGCATCACCGCAATCACAGAAAACGCTTATGGCATATCACATCAAGATAGAAAAGGACACGGTTCTCAGAAACGGAGAGCCGCTTTTTCATGTTCAGAGGCGCTTTGCATCGAAGAAGACTCAGGGCTGCTATCGTGAGCTAAATCCCACTCTTGAATATGTAAAACCTGAGAAGAAGATCGAAAAGGCTTCCATCAGGGATCAGCTCAAGGCAGCGACGAAGGAAAAGTCAGCTCAGCAAAAGCCGGAAAAGCAAAAACCAAAAGGCTTGGAAATGGAGTGATGCAGTGAACAAGCATACTGAGGTAGACCTATATAAAACTCTTGGCAGCGTGGTCGAAAAGAACACGGTCTTTTACAAAGAGGATTTTGAGATCGACAAGCGGATAATCCAGAGAGCCGCTGAAAGCGATGAGCCGGATGAAAAGCGTCTGCTTTGGCTATCCCGAAAGTCCGGCACTCAATGCCTTAATGAGCGAGAGGCATTCATCCGTGATACCCGCGATTTCAACACTTGGCAGTTTTACGCGCAGCAAACCGATGATCATATTGTCGCCTTCGTAGTCGAGCCATATTTCGTTCAGGGAAAAACTGCTATCGGTAATCTGTACGAGATAGACTTCCGAGAACATGCTGCGGAAATGGCTAAGAAGGCTGTAAGCGTCAGCGAAAAAGAAATCACCTTCGAGGATAGCTTCATCACACGGACGCCGTTCAAGGTTGGGTGGAGTACAATCTCAAATCTGATCGAGGAACACGGGAACATTGTGAAGCAAGTCTCCATTCCGCTGGATCCGGAAAAACTGCATGATGTTCTCTCGGAGCAACGTCAGAAACGGTATGGATTGAAGGAAGCAAAACGGGAAGAAACGCTTATGCCGTTGCCTCTTGCAGAGCAGAATGCGTACAACGCAGTCAAAGAGGCTCATCCGGCATCGCTCGTTTGCTTTGCTCAGCATGGATACTATGAGCTGTACGGAGAGGACGCAAAGTCAGCGTCTTCAATTCTCGGCACAAAGCTTCTCACAAAGGAGCTTGAGGGTGGCGGCAGCGTTTCAGTTACCGGCTTCAAGGAATCGGCTTGTGTATCCGCTTCACATCGTTTATGGAAGACCGGCGCAAATGTACTGCTTTTCAAGGACGGAGAAATCGCAAAAGACCTAAAGGCTGCTGACTATATCCCTATCGGGCTGGTTATCAATATAGATAACCAGCCATACAAGATAAAAACTGTCGATTTCAAAGCTGACAAGGTAATGCTGCAAGCTATGCGTAAAGATGTAAACCCGCAAAAGCTCACTGAGGATATTGCCTATATCCGCAGCTTCGTTGAAGAACCGCCAATTCCGCTTACCAAAGCTGAAATCAAAGCAATTATGAGAAAAATAGACGGTGAGACAAAGCAGGATAAGCCGTCTGTGCGTGACAGGCTGAAAGCTGAGCAACAAGTTCAGCGTACAGCGTCAAGCATCAACAAATCAAAAGGAAAGGAAATGGAGATATGAACGACTTTACAGTTGAAGAGATTAACCTGATCTGCATCTTTGATACGTCCAACCGAGTAAAACTGTTAGCGGAAATGAAAAGCCTTCCGCTTAACGATCTGGACGATGAAATGCAAGAGCTTCTGTACCGTGTGGTCTGCAAGCTTGAGAAAATGAGCAATGAAGAATTCAGCCGGTGTGATTTCGCACCGACTGAATTTATGGACGAAAGGAGCGAGTAAATGCCTAATTTTGAAGAAGACTTTGAGAAGAGCGGCGACGGTAAAATCTCCGTTCTTGTTGTTGAACCGATGAAGGAGCCGTACACTCAGGAAATAGACAACGGCTTGGCATCCCTGCAAAAAGCTGTTGGCGGCGATATTGAGGCGGTTTATCCTTATGAGGATCAGGTCGCCCTTGTCTGCAACGAGGAAGGAAAGCTCAACGGCTTGCAGCTCAATCGTGCATTGCTGGATGAGGACGGTGATGTTTACGACATCATTGCCGGTACATTTCTTGTAACAGGGCTTACGGAGGACAACTTCGGCTCTCTCTCACCGGAACTGCAACAGAAATACTCTGAGCAGTTTAAGCAGCCCGAAATGTTTGCTCGGATGAACGGGAAAATCGTTGTCATCCCTGCGGATGCCGAGCAGGAGCAAAGCCAAAAGAGGACGCTGGACATCTACCAGCTCAAGGATGATGAAATCGGCAAGAAGATGTCGTTCATGAACTTCGATTATCTCAAAAGCTTCAATATGGCTATCAATGCTGAGAGATACAACAAGGTTTACTCTGGTGATATGAAGGAAGGTGAAGACCTTGAGGGCGTCTACGCACGTTTTAATCTCAACCATCCGGCAGATTATCGCGGACACAGCCTCAGCGTCAGCGATGTCATTGTCGTTCACGAGAATGGCAAGGACTCGGCTCACTATGTAGACAGCTACGGTTTCAAGGAGCTTCCTGATTTCTTCCAGACAAAGGAACGGCTCATTGACGCCACAACTCAGGGGCTTGCCGTTGCCGGTCATATCGGCACATGGCATGTGATTGATGAAACGATGGTCGAGGACAAAGCGTTCTTTCTCCTTGAGCATGATACTTATGGTGATGAAGCTGCCAGCATTATTGTTGACGCCAAGGGCAAGCTCGTTCTGGACGAAATCTATAATGGCTTTGACGATGAGACGTTGGAGCAGATTAAGCTTGATCAGCTCTCCATCAGCAATCCTCCTGACACTTCAATTACAACCGATGAAATGAAGGAATATGGCTATGCTTGGGGTGGAATGCTGCCGATGCGTGAGGAAGCCGCAACAACGGTTCTCGAAAAGTCCGGATGCGAGGTGTTCAAACTCTATGCCGACAATTCGGAAAGCCGTGTTAATGATGCTGCGGAAATTGCCGAACACGCAAAGCGCGGCGGTCTTTTCGGTATAGAAAAGGAGGCATGGGTAGCTGCTGTCGAAAAGGAAAACCATCTCAAAAATGCGGAGCTTCAGGTTGAAGACGATTTCGGCATGATAGATGGCATTATCAACAACGGCAAGAAGGAAGAACCGGTATCCGAGAAGCCTGGTAAATCGTCTGTCATGGACAGACTCAAGGAAGCTAAGGCTGAGAAAACCCCCGCGAAGGCAGCTCCGGCAAAGGCTAAAGTCGGAGAGCTTGAGATATGAGCCGAAGCAAAAAGTGGAAGCTGGAATGGAACTTCTTCATTGATGCTGATGGACGCCGGAAGTACAATGACCTCTGCCGACGCTGTATTCATGATTGCAAGCAAAGCTTTCGTTCATCTGTCATAGAATGCCCACGCTATCAATCAAAACGTGCAGAGGGCAGCAAGTGTGTTGCAATAAGGGGCGAATAACAGCGATAAGTTGCGCTCTGACGCTCTGCAAGGGACATGCCCGTATGATTTCATTACCAAGCCGCTTTACGGAAAATAGCCGGAAATAGTGGCGAATATCGGCACAAAAGAAGAGCCTCAGTCGATGCCCTTTGCGGGTGTCGGCTGAGGCTCTTTTCTTTATCCAGCGTTTAGGGCAAGCTTAATATTTAATAGGCTTTCGTCAAGCTTGAAGAGGTCAATGAACTCGATGCCGACTTGAACTTCATCTTTTGAACGAAAATGAATTGGTGTTTCACTCAGAATGGACTCTGCTTTTGGATAAAGCAGACACACATTTGCTGCCGCGTATTTCTTGTGATAGGCATACATTTGATACATGTCTGATTGAGAAATACCGTAATTTGACTTACCAGACGATAGAATCTTCCATTTTGTATCAAGGATGAAGGTGGAATTATCTCGCTTTCGATGAACTACAATATCCGGCTTCATCAGGAACTTGTTATTCGGATAGTCGAATAGATGGTACGATCTATCTTGAGCCACAACCAAGAAATCAGTTGTTCCAAGAATTTTCTTGAGTCGAACTGCAACATAACTCTCAAAAAGAGTTTCCATCGGAAACAAGAGCGCAAGAGCGACCTCAGAACCGGAAAAAGAAGTGAAACTCTTGCCAGACAGAAAAACTTTACACCAAAGTAACGCGGTGGCGTAATCCTTCATATTACGATCTAAAGAACACTTCTGAAAATCGGAGTTATGGTCTGTGGATGGCTCAACGTCCGCAAAGGCATTTAACAGAGTTTTTATGTCCCTTTTGTTCAGGCTTGACTGACTCTGCATATTTAGATATTGGAGTGTAGCCTTTAGTAGCTTGTTTTCTGGTCTGTTGCAGTTATAATCGTCGAATTCAACGTAACAACGCTCTTTATGAGCATAGTTTCGTTTAATGTGTTCCGAAAACAATATCTTTCCTTTATATTCACCACAATTATCTTCGACTGCTTCATAGTATTGTCGCAGCCCTCGCTTTACTATGTTGAATACTTCATCTACAAACATACGAACAAACACCTCGAAGACACTCATCTTCTCAATATTTACCGTTGATGTTTGTAATGCCTTATAAGGCGTGTTGCGGAGGCATTTGAGCATATCTATCAAAAGCTTTTTTACCATTGTGTCAGTGTATGCTTCACCTGAATAGACTTTAGGTAATATCTCAATGCTGGTGCCGTCTTTCATTGTGATGATACCAACATAGTTTCTTGCGGTAATTACTTTGCCAAGACCTTTTTTCGCAGATAGTCCAAGAAACTCAAGCGCATCGGTATCTCTTGATTTATTTGAGAGAATGAACGCTTCCAACTGAGAAAAAGTGTTTTCGGGCAAAGTGGTATAACCGGGAACTTCTTTTCCCGAAATGAAAGAGCCATATTCAGTTATCTGATATGTGGTTCTCATATTTACACCTTCTCGTTATATCGCTCTGTAAGCCTCAATGTTGTCAAAAGCCTTGTAATTGAGTTCGTAGGAAACAGAATCATCAAATCCAAAATCAGTGTCTCCAAACAATTCAACGTAGTCGTTCCCTCTGGCGATAATGAATTGTTCATCCACATTCGGCTTTTGATTGTCGCCAAGTACAAGCCTTATTTTTTCGTAGTCTTCAAAGAAGTATTCTTGGAGTAGCGGAATAATGTTGTTAGCAAATATCTCTGCCAGCATCTCAATGGTGGGACTTTTCTTGATGGGCAGGAAATAGGCATGTCCAATAGTGTGATCGCGGTCATACAAAACCGAAATACGCCGGTTAATTCTGATCAGCATCTCTTTGATGGAAAGGTCTTCTACGCTCACACCGTCAAGGGTTTCTGCGTCCGGTTGCATTTCCTTGAATTGAAACCGTCTTCTCAATGCAGTATCTATTGTTGCAATGGAGCGGTCTGCCGTGTTCATTGTGCCAATGATATATACGTTGTCCGGTACGCCAAACAGCTTCTTCGAGTATGGTAATCTAACGGTCATGCCTTCCGGCTGCCCGATGCGTTTTGATGGCTCAATGAGAGTGATTAGCTCTCCAAATACTTTAGAAATATTGCCTCGGTTGATTTCATCTATCACAAACACATAGTTGTTTCCGTTGGCTTCAACCTCATTTGACTCCGGTGAGTTTTTCTCAATAATCTTCATGACATCCGGAAGAGAGACGCCAAGTTTGTAAACAGATGATAATGTCATGTTAGAGCCGTTGTTGACTTCCGTGATGTTCTCACGAATTCCAGACACTATCCATTTTACCTTGCGGAGGCGCTTGTAATGCTCATATTCATCATGCCATTCATATTCGCCGGTCACGACACCTATTGCGTCGATAGTTGTTGCGCTATAACAAGAGAGAACAATATCTCCGAGTTTCATTTTGTAAATAAAGGCGTTCAACACATTTTTACCGCCATCAGCAAACTCTGTGTCGCTGGAAACAGCTTCGCCGTAATCATCCCATCCAATTCTTATATGCCCATTTTTAAGGCATTCGCTTCTTGTTGGGTTATTTCCAGTGCCTTCCAGCGAAACCTTCCACACCGTAGGGAAGCCACTTATCCCCATATCGTTGTTCTGGACAATTACCGGACGGCTGGCTTTATCACAGAACTCCTTAAAGAGTCCCGAAGTCGTTTCGTATTGAATATCTGTCTGATCGTCTGCGTCTGAGGTCATTACTGGTTTAATTCCCTCAATGAATTCTTCATAGCCATAGGATTGGTGGAACGTTGTGAACTCAATCAATCCATCAGCCTTGTAAGCGTTATAACGATCAAGTACGTCTTCATAGTCCTCGGCAATCACTTCATTCAATTTCTTGCCTTCAATAATTGCGACAGCGTAAATTGCAGTATAGTATGTCTTTCCTGTGCCCGGAGGACCGTAAAGTATGGTGTTTTTGCCTACATCCGTTTCAGAAAGTCCATCAACTACTGTCTCGATCCCCGACAAGTCCATGCTCAACAACGCCTCCTTAAGTTCATCTCTCAATTTCCAAGAATATCTTTTTTTCCCGTTTTCCAAAACATTCCGTCCGAGAAACGGTATAGGGAAAAACCGAACCGCATCACCATCATTGCAATCAGGGCAGCCCAGTTTCTTTTGAACCTTTTCGCCAAAGCTACTTCCAAGCTTGTTATAGTAGTTATGGACGTTTCCGTATTTCATTGCCAGATTTGCACATGTGCTTTCTCCGCCTTGCTCAAGCATCATTTTGAGCATCGACAGATTGTCCCTCGAAGTAACGGTATCATCCTTTAGAACTGACTTCCATTTCTCTACACTAATGCCGGGATCGTACTCTTCGAGGGAAGGCCAGTAATCTGCATCAGATTGAGGCTTTTCCTCACTGGACAGTTTGCTTCCAAAATAGACGACATCCATTGTCAGTAAGTGTAACGCATCGTCTGAATAGCAGCTTTCATCTAATCTATCACAACTCATCTGTATGAGTTCCTTATCAGCGCGGACAGATTCAAGGACTGCGTCGCACATGCGATTATAGTTTTCGATTTTCCAGACCTCGGATTTACCCAATGCTTTATCTTCTGAAAACCCGATAAGTGCAGCAAACCCCTTATAAACTCTGTATTTGTATATGTAATAAGTTTCGGGATGCTCAAAGGACAGATACACAGATATGGCGTGTAGGTCTTGATAATGGTTTAACCCAAGAGGTTTGACATACTTATCAAAACCAGCCCTGAAATCGAGGTAGCGTTGAGCCAGCGGTATGCTTTCGTCATAAAGCATTTCAAAGAGCGCCTTAACCGCGTCCGGATCGTTCTTAGCATACTCAATCACCATCTTATAGGGGTAATACATATTTGCGGCTAAAAGGTTGTTTGCCTTACTAAATGCGTCGGAAAACATCCGGCTAAAGTTTGTTGAAGACAGATTCCAATGCTGTTTATACCAACCGATAGCCTCCCATTTATACCGCTCTTCATCGTTTATTCTGGCGAAGTCCTTCTTATATGCAGTTAATACATCGAGAATAGCTGTGCCATTATAGTTCTCCCCCACATACTCATACACACCGGTTTCAATATTTAAGAAGAAATCAGTCTCAGTGTGTTTACCCTTGTTGGTCATGTTATAACAATAATCGCTTGGGATTATGCTTGTCTCATTCGTACCAAAGCGGTCATGGATGACTTTGATTATTTCTTGCCGAGATAGCCTTGTGCCTATCGCATAGGACTTAAAACACTCTCGAAACTGGTCAACGATTCTCGGTATCTGCCCTGCGCCGCGTGTCCTATACTCTACATATTTTTTCAAATGGGAGTATTGATTCTTCTTCTGATGTTGCTGGTTATCATCAAAAGAAGGATTGCTTTTGTCTTTGTGAAGCTTAAGCAGCAAGGATTCGCACTTGTCGTTCTCAAACTCATCATCAATGCTTACTGAGTATTCATCCTCGGTTTTTTTCAGCCCGATGACATAGTTGTTAGATGAGGAACTTTTGAAGTATTGTAGAAATCCGTCTTTATCGAACATAACGCTTCTCCTTACTTTGCATATTTCTTGAAGTTCTCAGCTTGCTCAAGAACTTCTTTATAAACATCGTCCAGCGTCACCGGGGGATATTCAAACTCATCCAGCAGCAATATCAAATCGACCTGAAGGTTGGCTTTGATGTCTTCGCGGGTAGACCAATCCGTATACTTCGATTTGTCATCGACAATCAACTTGATGCGCTTGGACAATTCGATCATCTTATCATCTGGATACTCGAATTCGTATTTCTTGGCAACAGCTTTCAGGATGTCGTAAAATGCTTTTTCCTCGAAGTCTATCCCCATTTTCTTGAAGGATTCTTTCTCGCCCTTCAATTCCTCAAGCAATTTGGCAAGCTGCTCGGCGACATCATCCAAGACTTCATTAGCATAAGCCTCATCACGCCGCCTGTTGTTATACTCGTCTATTACATGCTTGAGGCGATCAGCAAACTCAATGCCCATTATCTTGTTGACCTTCTTGAACTCGTCAATCGCTTGAGTGAGAAGGCGCTGCAATATCTTGATCTTTGTGTTGGGGAGCTGGATAGCGTTGATTTTATCCATATACTCATCGCTGAAAATATCAACAGAGATGTGCTTCCCAGTCTCAAAGAGTTCTTCTATGCCGTCAGACTGTATTGCGCCCTCAAGCAGCTCTCTGACACGGGCATTCATCTGAGCAATGTCAGGCGCGTCTCCCCGTGTGAGCTTGAACAGTATAGAGCGAACCGCACAGTAGAAATGGATATAGCTCTTTTCCTCATCTGAAATCTTTTCACTTGAGCTGCAAAGGTTGAAGGCTTGCTTCATTTGCTTCACAGCCGCCATAAAGCGAGTCTCTAACTCTTCTGAGAGCTGGACATACTCTACGGCTCTATTCAGGCAATGAAGTTGCTCTTTAGGAGAACCATAGAAGAAGTCGGAGCTATTGAAGTTGTGGAACATCTGAGCCAGCACTTCGAGCTGGTCTTTTACAATGGTGATGGATTGTTCGATCCCCTCAAATTCATCCGTCTCGAAGTTGGTGTACTTTTTGAGCGCGAGATTCATGTTCTTCTTGATGCCGATGTAGTCAACAATTAAGCCCTTGTCCTTTCCTTCGTAGACGCGGTTTACACGAGAAATGGTCTGGATAAGGGAGTGCTGCTGAATCGGCTTATCAATGTAGATGGTATCCAAAGAAGGCACGTCAAATCCGGTCAGCCACATATCTACGACAATGGCGATTTTGAAGTTTGATTTGATATTCTTGAACTGTCGGTCAAGCTCTTTTCGGTCATCCTTTGTTCCGAGCATGTCAAACAGTTCTTTTTCATCATCTTTATTTCGCGTCATGACCATCTTGATCATTTCGATGGGCTTGAGTTCCTTTTTATCCTTCTCGCTTAATTCAACCCCGTCAGCACAAATCTTTTTCTCAGCCCATTCGGGACACATCTCAATGATGATCTTATAGAGAGTAAAAGCAATGTTCCGGTTGGAACATACAAACATAGCTTTACCGGCGACAGTAGCTCCCTCAGCAACTCGTGTTTCATAATGCTTGATGAAGTCCTCGGCAACTGCATGAAGACGATCTGGATCACCTATAATCATGTCGATGTGAGCGACGGCTTTCTGGCTTTCTTCTATCTGATATTCATTTGCGCCTTCAAGCTCACACTTAGCATAGTAGTCCTCGATCTCTTTTACCTTCTGCTGGTTGAGCGTCACCCGTGCAGCTCGTCCGTCGTATACAAGGTTTACAGTGATACCATCGCGGACGGACTCCGTCATGGTGTAGGCGTCAACGATGCCGCCAAAGACTTCTATTGTTCCATCGACAGGCGTTCCGGTGAAGCCGACATAAGTAGCATTCGGCAGAGAATCGTGCAGATACTTAGCAAACCCATAAGTCCGCTCCACACCTTCAGCAGTGACACGAACCTTCTGGTCAAGATTGATCTGGCTGCGGTGAGCTTCATCAGAGATGCAAATGACGTTTGTTCTATCTGTGAGAAGGCTCAAGTCTTCCGTGAATTTCTGTATGGTCGTTAAATAGACACCGCCGCTTGTCCTGCCTTGCAGTTCTTGGCGAAGGCGCTCACGAGAGTCAATGCTGACAACAGTTTCGTCGCCTATGTATTTCTTAGAGGACACAAACTGTTTGGAGAGCTGATCATCAAGATCAGTTCTGTCCGTGATAACAATAATTGTGGGGCTGCGGAAGAAGGTATCCTTCATCAGACGCCGGGTGAGGAAAAGCATGGTGTAGCTCTTGCCGCATCCGGTAGCACCGAAATATGTGCCGCCTTTGCCGTCACCCTCCGGACGAAGATGCGTCTTGATGTTTTCAAACAGCTTGTTTGCAGCAAAGAACTGAGGATAGCGACAGACCACCTTGAGGTCTTTATCCGAGCTATCAGGAAAGTATACGAAGTCCTTGATTACGGAGAGCAAGCGATCCCTGCGGAACAAACCCTTAATCATTGTGACAAGGGAGCTTATGCCGTCAAGGTCTTTATCATCGGATTCTACCTTGCGCCAAGCATAGAAGAAGTCATATGGGCTGAAAAACGACCCGTATTTGTTGTTAGCTCCATCACTGATTACGATGAAGGCATTGTATTTGAACAGCTCAGGAATATCTCTGCGGTACCGGACGGTGAGCTGTGTGTATGCGTCCATTATGGTTGTGTTCTCTTTGACGGCGCTCTTGAACTCAAGCACAACAACAGGAATGCCGTTGATAAACACGATGCCGTCAGGTATACGCAACTGATTATTGATGCCCTCAATCTCAAACTGATTAACCACTTTGAAGCTGTTGTTTTCGGGAGTGTCGAAATCAATCAGCTCAATGAAAAGGTCCTTCTGAGAACGATCTTCGCGGTTAAGGATAAAGCCGTCACAGATCATCTTCGAGACTGACTTATTTGCTTCATAGATAGTGCCGGAAATGCCTCGCAGCATGAGCAGGATGCTGTCCACCTCGCTTGGCGTAATGCCATCCTTTCCATAGCGATTATAGAGGTATTGCTTCAAATCATCTGCAAGCAGCACCTCAGTTCTTTCTCTATGAATTTGTTCGCCATTCAGATAAGTGTAATCCTCATCCTTGAACAGCTCCATGATAGACATTTCCAATGCGTGTTCGTTGAATAACGGCATCATGTTCACTCCTTTACATGTCTCTTTGGAAGCATCGCTGCCTCATTAGATAATGATACTATACTTTCGCCTCATTTTGGTCGCCTCGTTTGCGACATCGGCGATAAATGATAATTTAGCAGCTTGATGAAAGACGAGTTAAAAGTTGGATTTGCAACT
>VSSQ01000319.1_pt2 | contig 30748 bp, 25 predicted proteins | sample 4763081 | NCBI WGS metagenome assembly VSSQ01 (sample SAMN12137344, study PRJNA551015) | bioreactor metagenome | isolation source: SDC9 anaerobic chlorinated ethene degrading culture | place: USA: Knoxville, Tennesee | collected 2015-01-01
AAATCCTGTCTAAAAATCTCCTCAATCAGGTTCACAATCCAACCTGTAAATCCTGTAAATCCTGTCTAAAACCTCCTCAATCAGGTTCACAATTCATCCTGTAAATCCTGTAAATCCTGTCTAAAAATCTCCTCAATCAGGTTCACAATCCAACCTGTAAATCCTGACTACAAAAATCCCAGATCCAGCATCGCCTCCTCGCTCATCATGTCTTTTGTCCAGGGAGGATCAAAAGTAATTTCCACCTTGCAACCCTCAATCCCCTCAATGGTCATCACGGTTTCCTCCACCTCCACAGGAAGGGTCTCGGCCACCGGGCAATTGGGGGCCGTAAGGGTCATGGTGATGTGCGCCACCGATTGTTCGTCAATACTGATATTGTATATCAGTCCCAAATCATAAATATTGACCGGAATCTCGGGATCGTAAACTGTTTTAAGTTTATCAACAATCTGATTGCCAAGATCCAGGGTCTTTTCGTGATCCATCATTTTTCCTGCTTTAAATTGCTTACCCGGTCAGTTGCCCATGGCTGCCTTGGTTTTAAACGCCAGTGCATACATTTTTATTTGTTTTATCATTGAAAGCATCCCGTTTGAGCGGGTGGGCGACAGATGTTCGGTAAGCCCGATTTCTTTCAGAAACTCAGTGGAGGAATCGAGAATTTCCTGGGGAGGTTGTCCTGAGAAAGTCCTGATCAGCAGGTTGGCGATGCCCTTGGTAATCACCGCGTCGCTGTCGGCCGTAAAATGAATCAGGTTACCGTCGAACTCGGCATGCAACCAAACCCTCGACTGACAACCCTGGATCAGGTTTGCTTCAACTTTATACTTTTCGTCAATCAGCGGAAGCGATTTCCCAAGTTCAATCAGGTAGTTGTATTTATCCATCCAGTCGTCGAAACTTTCGAACTCACTGACAATCGCGCTGGTGGTTTCCTCTATTTTCATAATGCTTGTATTGTCCTGTCAGTACTACAGAAAGAATTCCTTCACCTTTTCAATGGCCTCTATCAGCCGGTCGATCTCCTGTTTTGTGTTGTAAAACGCGAAGGATGCCCTGATGGTTCCCGAAATGCCGAGGCTGTCCATCAGCGGCTGGGTGCAGTGGGTTCCTGTGCGCACCGCGATACCCATATGGTCAATGATGGTGCCTGCATCGTAAGGATGAATGCCGTCGATCAGAAATGAAATCAGGCTGGCCTTCCCGGGAGCAGTGCCTATAATCCGGACCAACGGATCGGCCGACAGTTTTTCTGTGGCATAAGCAAGCAGTTCGTGCTCCCAGGCTCCGATTTGATCAAGCCCAATGTTGCTGATATACTCAATGGCAGCGCCAAATCCTATCACATCACCTACATTAGGGGTACCGGCTTCAAATTTGAAGGGAAGCTCATTGTAAATGGTTTTTTCGAAGGTCACGCTCTTGATCATCTCACCTCCGCCCTGGTATGGCGGCATGGCATTCAGCACTTCTTCCCGCCCGTAGAGGCCGCCGATGCCCATAGGCCCGTAAACCTTATGTGCCGAAAAAGCGTAGAAATCACAGCCGATGTCCTGTACGTCCACCTTCATGTGCGAGAGCGCCTGAGCCCCGTCGATCAGCACAGTGATGCCCTTTTCATGCGCCAGGCGGGTAATCTCCTTCACGGGATTAACGGTGCCCAGCGTATTGGAAATATGGGTGATGGCAACCATCCTGGTCTTTTCACCGAGCATGGCTGAATATGCCTGCATATCCAGACTTCCGTCAGGATGCAGGGGACAAACCTTCAGTGCAGCCCCTTTTTCTTCGCAAAGCATCTGCCAGGGAACAATATTGGAATGGTGCTCCATCCCTGAAATCAGGATCTCATCTCCCGGCCCGATGTTAGCCCTTCCCCATGAAGCCGCCACCAGGTTGATGGATTCGGTGCAACCCCGGGTATAAATGATTTCATGGCAGAATCTGGCATTGATAAAACGCTGAATCTTCTGTCGTACCTCTTCAAAAGCCACTGTAGCCTGCTGACTGAGGTAATGTACTCCGCGATGGACATTCGAATTCAGCCCTGTATAGTAATTTACCAGCGCATCTATTACTACCTGCGGTTTCTGGGTAGTGGCGGCATTGTCGAAATAGACCAGCGGCTTGTTGTGAACTTTACGGCCCAGAATGGGGAAATCAATCCTGATTTTTTCAGGATCTATTCCGGTAATCTGTGTTTTCAGCTCTGGACTCATCGCTGTGCTTGATTTTTAATTAAAACTCCGGATTGCTCCGGTGAAAGCATTGCCTTCGCTTCAGATTTTGCTCATGTCTATTTCAAACGAAACTTTCTGTTCCCTTGAATTGCAATGCAGCACACACTGATCGCAGATGGAGAGTTCACCGCGCAGGCGCTTCTTCACCAGATCGTCAATACGCAGTTTCAGCTTCGGGATGGAGATCTTGTTGACAATTTCGGCAGCAAAAGCATACATCAGCAACATCCTGGCATTATCAGCACTGATTCCTCTTGACCGCAGATAAAACATGGCTTCGCTGTCGAGCTGGCCCACGGTGGCTCCATGGCTGCACTTCACATCGTCGGCGTATATCTCGAGAAAAGGCTTTGAATCAATCACGGCCTTATCCGAAATCAGGATATTCTTATTGTTCTGGTATGCGTTGGTACGCTGGGCGTCCTTTCTTACCAGAATATGGCCGTTGAATACGCCGCTGGCCTGATCGTCGAGGATGCCCTTGAAAAGCTCATTGCTGGTACAATCGGGCACTGCATGATCAACAAACACCTGATTGTCGATGTGCTGATCCCTGTCCATCAGGTAAACCCCGAGAATATCCGCGTGACTGCCTCTTCCGTTAAGTCTCACATAAACCTCGTTGCGGATAAGACCGCCGTTGAGGCTGATGGCATTGGTGGAAAGATTAGCGCCTGCTTCAAGATGAAAAAAAACATTGTTGATCAGTGCCGACCGGTCGTTCTTGTTCTGCAGTTTATAATGATCGAGACGGGCATTTTCTGAAAGCACTACTTCACTCACAGAGTTGATAAAGCCCACCTGATCGTCCACCGAATCGTCGCAGTGTACCAGCCGAAGGCTGCTGTTCTTTCCAAGGATCACCAGATTCCTGGGCTGAACAAATACTGGATATGCCGATTGAACAAGGTTTACAATCTGAACAATTTCATTAACTTCAACATTATCCGGCACATAGATAAACACTCCGTCGCGAGCCAGTGCGGTATTAAGGGCGCTCAGACTGTTATTATTTACCCGGGCATATTTACCATAATGTACTGCAATAAGGTCAGCGTGTTTTTCAAAGGCTTCTTCCATGCTGCATACCACCACGCCCTGCGATGCCTGCGCCAGTTTATTGCCTCTTTCTATAAACCAGCCGTTGAGCTGAGCGACCATATAAGTATCGAAACCCGGCACTTCGCATCGGAAGATTTCTTCAAGATCAACATCCGCCGCCAGCGGCGCCAGGGGAAAGGTAAACCCATTATTAAGTACCCTGCCCAGGTCGGTATTGCGCCATTTCTCGAGTTTGGTATGCGGAAACCCTGCACGTGCAAACTCGGCAATCGCTTCACGCCGCCCGGTAATCACTTCAGGTGAATCTGACAGGGCATACGTTGCAATACGCTCGTCAAAGAGCTTCAGCAAGGCTTCCCTGGTATTATAATTGGTATTTGTTCCGTCCATAATTCATATATTTAGGGCTTTCAGGCTTCCGACCTGATCCATTCATAACCCTTTTCTTCCAGCTCCATAGCCAGCTCCTTTCCACCTGAGCGGACAATCCGTCCATCGAACAACACGTGTACAATATCAGGAACGATATACTCAAGCAACCGCTGATAATGGGTAATTACCAGGAAGGCATTGTCGGGCCTGCGCAGTTTGTTTACCCCGTTGGCTACAACCTTCAGGGCGTCTATGTCCAGACCGGAATCGGTTTCGTCGAGGATGGCCAGTGTAGGTTCGAGCATGGCCAATTGAAAAATCTCGTTTTTCTTTTTTTCGCCACCCGAAAATCCTTCATTCACCGAACGGTTGGCCAGCTTGGCATGGATATCGAGCATGCGTTTTTTCTCTTCCATCTTTGCCAGAAACTCATTGGCAGGCATGGGATCAAGGCCATGATATTTCCGTTGTTCATTCACCGCCGTGCGCATAAAGTTGGTGATGCTCACGCCAGGGATTTCAACCGGGTACTGAAAACTCAGGAAGATGCCTTCACTGGCACGGTCTTCCACCGGCATTTCGAGAAGGTTTTTTCCGTTGAAAACAATTTCACCTTCTTCAACTTCAAAGATATCGCGACCGGCAATTACCGCTGCCAGGGTGCTTTTGCCGGTTCCGTTCGGGCCCATTATGGCATGCACTTCTCCGGGTCTTACTTCAAGATTGATTCCTTTCAGGATTTCCTTACCTTCGATGGAAACCCGCAGGTTTTTAATACTAAGCATAATGTGGTTTATTATTTTAAGTTTTCTGAGTCCATTTTACAAAGCTGATATGCTGAAATCCGGTATCACCGGAGGCCGGCTGGCCAGGCTGCATCCTTATCCAACGCTTCCCTCAAGGCTGATGGAGAGCAGTTTCTGCGCCTCAACGGCAAATTCCATGGGCAACTGCTTCAGCACTTCGCGGGCGTAGCCGTTCACAATCAGACCAATGGCGCTTTCAGTACTGATGCCCCGTTGGTTACAATAAAACAACTGGTCATCCGAAATCTTGGAGGTGGTCGCTTCATGCTCTACAATGGACGTCTTGTTTTCCGTTTTGATATAGGGAAATGTGTGCGCCCCGCATTTATCACCCAGAAGCAGGGAGTCGCACTGCGAAAAGTTACGTGCATTCTCCGCCCTTTTAGTCATCTTTACCAGCCCGCGGTAACTGTTGTTGCTGTACCCGGCCGAAATTCCCTTGGAGATAATGGTGCTTTTGGTGTTCTTGCCGAGATGGATCATTTTGGAACCTGTATCGGCCTGCTGGTAGTTATTTGTAACCGCCACCGAATAAAATTCACCCACCGAATGGTCGCCCATCAGCACCACACTGGGATACTTCCAGGTGATGGCCGAGCCGGTTTCAACCTGAGTCCACGAAATCTTGGAATTGTTTCCCTTGCAGATGCCACGTTTGGTAACAAAGTTATAGATGCCGCCTTCTCCCAGCTTATTGCCGGGATACCAGTTTTGCACGGTCGAGTACTTAACCTCGGCATCTTTCAGGGCGATGATCTCCACAATGGCGGCGTGCAGCTGATTCTCGTCGCGCATGGGGGCCGTGCAGCCTTCCATGTAACTCACATAACTGCCCTCATCGCCGATGATCAGCGTACGCTCAAACTGACCGGTATTAGCGGCATTGATGCGGAAATATGTCGATAATTCAATGGGGCAACGCACCCCTTTGGGGATGTAACAGAATGACCCGTCGCTGAAAACGGCCGAGTTCAACGCTGCAAAATAATTATCGTCAGGCGGAACCACGGTGCCCAGGTACTGCTTTACCAGCTCCGGCACTTTTTGTACGGCCTCGCTGAACGAACAGAAGATAATGCCCTGCTTTTCAAGCGTTTCCGAAAACGTGGTTTTCACCGAGACCGAATCGATCACCGCATCCACGGCCACACCGGTGAGGCGCTTCTGCTCCTCCAGCGATATGCCGAGCTTATTGAATGTTTCAATCAGTTCGGGATCCACTTCATCCAGGCTGGCCAGCTCCTTTTTCTTTTTAGGGGCAGCGTAGTAAATGATGTCCTGATAGTTGATGGGCGGATGGTGCAGGTGCGCCCAGGTAGGCTCCGTCATGCCCAGCCATTTGCGATACGCATTCAGCCGGTATTCAAGCAGCCATTCAGGCTCGTTCTTTTTGGCAGAAATAAAGCGGATGGTGTCTTCCGACAAGCCTTTGGGGGCCGTTTCCATCTCTATATCAGTATAAAAACCGTACTTGTACTCTCCCTGCGTTACTTCATCCAGTATGTTGTTAGGGTCCTTTTCCATTTCCCTTATGATCTTGATTGAGTGCTTAATCAGATTAAATTAAAATAGTCTGCAAAGATAGTAATTTTAGATGTTTCAGGGGGTGTGAGAATTTCACCCCGCCCGTGCACCACTCTCTTTCTTCACTCTGCAGGCCTTGTCTGTATGCATAACAATCGTTATGCTGAGTTGTTGCTGCCATCCTGAAAGATATTACCCGGATTATACTGTTTATAGTCTCGGGGATACCAATATTTACCCATAAAAAAAAATCATTTGTGCCCGGGCTGAATGATTTAAAATGATCGCGGGCAGCATTTATACCCGTCAATAAAGCTGAAGCCGGAACCGGTACCGCAATCCGCTGAACGGCAATGTACAGATTGATTACCTTTGCAAAAAAATATCAAACATGACAGAAGACATTTCGCCCAAGCGTACAGAGCTTGCCGAACTGGGTGAGTTTGGCCTGATTGACCGCCTAACGGCCGGGCTGAAACTTTTCAATGCGTCAACCCTGAAAGGAGTGGGCGACGATTGTACCGTGATTGACCACGGCGACCATGTAAGCCTTATTACCAAGGACTTACTGGTTGAAGGGGTGCATTTCGACCTTTCTTATGCCCCGCTCAAACACCTGGGATACAAAGCCGCGGCGGTGAATATTTCCGATATTGTCGCCATGAACGGCAAAGCCGAACAAATGCTGGTGGGAATCTCGGTTTCAAACCGCTTTTCGGTTGAAGCCCTCGAAGAACTATATGCAGGGATACGTCTGGCCTGCGAACGCTACCAGGTTGACCTCGCCGGCGGCGATACCACCTCTTCGGCATCCGGCCTCTTTATTTCGGTTACCGTGATTGGCCGCGCTCTGAAAGATGAAGTGATTTACCGCAGTACCGCCCGTCAGAACGACCTGATCTGCGTAAGCGGCGACCTGGGCGGCGCCTATATGGGGCTGTTGCTCCTCGAACGGGAAAAACAGGTTTACAAAGCCAATCCGCAGATGCAGCCCGACCTGGAAGGATTCGACTATATCCTTGAAAGACAACTGAAGCCGGAACCAAGAACGGATGTACTGGAAAAACTCAGGGATGCAGGGATCAGGCCTACAGCCATGATCGACATTTCCGACGGACTGGCTTCGGAAATCCTCCATATAGCAAAAGACTCCGGTCTGGGCTGCAGGATCTACGAAAACAAAATTCCCGTGGATATTGTAACAGCAGAAGTTGCCGCGGAATTTCAGATTGATCCCATCACAGCGGCCATGAACGGAGGTGAAGATTATGAACTGCTGTTTACTGCTGATGTGAATGACTTTGAGAAACTTAAAGAACTTAAAGGCATCCACATCATTGGCCATATGACGGAAAAAGCCGAAGGCGAATACCTGATCAGCGAGGGAGGCAGCCTTTATCCCATTGAAGCCCAGGGGTTCAATCATATGCGCGACAAACAGGAATAATGTCATTCCGGGGTCCTGCGATTTAAACACAGCCATCAAGAAAAAATCCTCAACGCCTGAAAGATATGCCAGCCGAAAGGATCAGTAAAATCCTCAAAACCCTGCCCTCAAACCCCGGGGTGTATCAATACTTCGATAAGGAGGGCAGGATTATTTACATCGGCAAGGCAAAAAACCTGAAAAAACGGGTGATGTCCTACTTTAACAAGGATGCATCTCTCACAGGAAAAGTCAGGGTGCTGGTATCAAGAATTGCCGATATCCGGTGGATTGTCGTGGATTCGGAATACGATGCGCTGCTGCTCGAAAACAACCTGATCAAGGAGTACCAGCCGCGCTACAACATCATGCTGAAAGATGACAAGACCTATCCATGGATCTGCATCAAAAAGGAAGCATTCCCCAGGGTATTTCCCACCCGCAACCTGGTGAAGGACGGCAGCGAGTATTTTGGGCCCTATGCCTCGGTTAAAATGATGAATACCCTGCTCGATCTGGTAAGGCAACTCTATCCCCTGCGCAACTGCAGCCTCAACCTGGGCAAAAAACAGATCGGGGCAGGAAAATACAAGGTATGCCTCGAATACCATATCGGCAACTGCCTGGGCCCCTGCGAAGGACTCCAGTCCGAAGAAGATTACACGGAGACCATCCGCGGCATACGCAGCATTATCCGCGGCAACATCGGGATGGTAAAAAACCAGCTCCATAACCTGATGAAGCAGCATGCCGATGCTTTTGCCTTTGAAAAAGCCCAGATCATCAAGGAAAAGATAGAACTGCTCGACCGTTTCCAGAGCAAATCATTGGTTGTCAATCCCTCTATCAACAATGTGGATGTGTTTTCAATCATTGAAGATGAACAGGCGGCCTATGTCAATTTTGTGAAAGTGGCTTCCGGCGCCATTATACAATCGCATACCGTTGAGCTGAAGAAAAAGCTGGATGAAACCACCGAAGAACTGCTCTCGCTGGCCATTGCCGATCTGCATCCGCGGTTCAGCAGCGATGCAGGGGAAATCATCGTTCCCCTGCTTCCCGAATTTCAGTTGCCGGGCATCACCTATACCGTGCCGCAAAGGGGCGATAAAAAGCAGTTGCTGGAACTTTCGGAACGCAACGCGAAGTATTACCAGCTCGACAAACAGCGGCAGAAAGAACTTGTTGACCCGGAACGCCGCATAAACCGCATCCTCGATACCATAAAGAAAGACCTGGGGCTGAAAGATCAACCGGTTCATATGGAATGTTTCGACAATTCCAACATCCAGGGCAGCTTTCCGGTGGCAGCCATGGTGGTTTTCCGCCATGCCAAACCCGAGAAAAAGGATTACCGGCATTTTAACATCAAAACCGTTGAAGGCCCCAATGATTTCGCCTCCATGGAAGAGGTGGTGTACCGCCGTTACAGCCGGCTGCTCGAAGAGGGCAGCAGTCTGCCGCAGGTGGTGATCATCGACGGCGGCAAGGGTCAGTTAAGTTCAGCAATGACCAGTATACAAAAACTCGGACTGCAGGATAAAATTCAGCTGATCGGCATCGCCAAAAAGCTCGAGGAACTTTATTTTCCAGGGGATCCGCTTCCACTGCACCTGGATAAAAAATCGGAAACCCTCAGGGTGATCCAACAGATGAGGGACGAAGCCCACCGCTTCGGCATTACCCATCACCGCAAGCGCCGCGAAAAAGGAACCATCAAAACCAGCCTGAGCGAGATCGAAGGCATCGGCAATGCAACTGCCCAGACACTGCTAAGAAAATTTAAATCAGTGAAAAACATACGATTGGCCACCCTGGATGAGCTGAAGGCAGCCATCGGAAATAACCGTGCTGCCATTGTTTATGCACATTTTGCTGAGGAAAAAGAAAAAAAGCAGGGATAATAATCCGGCTCAACACCATCACTCTATCACCCTTAACCATCAAACGGAAAAATCCCTAAATTCGTGACAATCCGGAACCTAACCTGATTAAGTATGGTCGTTCTTCAATGAATCATCTATATGGAAACAGCAGACCTGAAAAAACAATACAAAGAAGAACTGAGGCAACTGCAGATTGAGTTGATCAGGCTTCAGAAATGGATACAGGATCAGCACCTGAGGCTGGCGATTATTTTTGAGGGACGCGATACCGCCGGAAAGGGCGGCGCCATTTACCGTTTCACCCGCTATCTCAACCCCAGGGCCATGCGGGTGGTCGCCCTGCCAAAGCCTACAGAAGTAGAAAAAGGACAGTGGTATTTCCAGCGTTACATCAAAGAACTGCCCAATCCGGGCGAAATAGTGTTCTTCGACCGGAGTTGGTACAACCGGGCGGTGGTTGAACCGGTCATGGGATTCTGCACTAAGGAACAGTATGAACTTTTTTTGAAACAGGCACCGGTATTTGAACAGATGCTGCTCGAAGACGGCATCATACTGATCAAGTTCTGGTTCTCCATCAATATTACCGAGCAAAAAGTCAGGATTGAAGACCGGATCAACAACCCGCTGAAAGTATGGAAACTCAGCACGGTGGACCTGAAAGCCCAGCAGATGTGGGATGAATTTACCTGGTATAAAAACCAGATGTTCCTGCAAACCCACCGGCCCGATAATCCCTGGGTGATCGTAAAAGGAAACGACAAGCCGGTTGCCAGGATGGAAGCCATGCGGTATGTGCTTGCCCGGATGGACTACCCTGAAAAATCACAGGCCAGGGTATCATTTGAACCAAACCCTGAAATTATCAATATTTTCGACCCTTCGATGATCTGAAATTCAAAGGTTTGCAATCGGAACTCCGGAAATTTATCTGAACATAAACACTTGAGGTTCTGCCCCATGTTTAACAAACCCCCTGAACATACCCGGGGTGTTGAACGGCATGCTGATATTCCCGTTTTTGTCCACGGCAATAAGGCCGCCGGTACCACCCTGACTTTTAAGTTTTTCGTTGATGATATATGCTGCCGCCTGTTCCACTGTTTCACCCAGGTAAAGCATACGTACTGAAACATCGTAGGCCACCGAATTCCGGATAAAATATTCGCCGTGACCTGTGCACGATACGGCGCAGCTTTCGTTGGAAGCGTAGGTGCCTGCCCCTATCACCGGGGAATCGCCGATGCGGCCGTATTTCTTGAAGGTCATGCCTCCGGTTGAGGTGGCGGCGGCCAGATTACCGTGGCTGTCGAGGGCAACCGCCCCAACAGTGCCTTTGCGCCCCTCCTGTTCAAGCCTTTCCTTTACTTTCAGGTATTCCTGCCAGCTTTCATCGGTATAAAAATATGAAGGATCTACCAATTCAAGTCCCTGCTCCCCGGCGAAAGCTTCGGCACCTTTTCCCGAAAGCATCACGTGTTGAGAAGAATCCATCACCCTGCGGGCAGCTTCCACCGGACTGCGGATAATGGTAACCCCTGCAACCGCGCCGGCCTTGCCGGAACGACCATCCATCACGGAAGCATCCAGTTCGTTTTTCCCTTCGGCATTAAAAACAGCACCCTTCCCCGAATTGAACAACGGGCAGTCTTCCATAATCTGCACAGCGGCAATCACCGCATCCATGGCGGCCCCGCCGTTAGCCAGCACTTTTTGTCCCGCGGCAAGCGCTTCCTTAAGTTTGGCTTCATAAATTACCTGCTTTTCAGGGGTGACGCGCGCCGGGGTGATATTGCCGGCCCCGCCGTGAATGACCAGGACATAACCGGGGCCATGCAATCCCTGCCCGTTTAAAAACATGCTAATCAATAGAAATATAACCGAAAATAATGCTCTCATAAGCCGTCCATTTTAGATGAAAGTCCGGAATGCCGGAAGGATTTTAAAATACCCCTCAGTCAGGCGGAAAAATCTAAACCATGACACGGCTTCACCTTCCACGTAAGATGGTATGTAAAATTCTATCCGCGATCAACAGGTTTACCTGCAATATTACAAAAATACCGGATTAAAATCAGAAAATCCATCACCATGCATGATGAATCCCCCGATTATCCCGGCATGGTGGCATTTACCTGAATTACCCGGCTCCCCGGGGCCTTCCGTTTCTTAATCCATCCACCCCTTTCATAACTTATACTCCTTCTCAGTTCTTTTATATATCTTTACCTCCATATTTATTTCCGGATGACAAGAACCATTGCCATCATTGCGCCCCTGATCGATTTTTGCCAGTTTAACGTCGATTTTAACCTCCGGCTCCGGAAAAGTGACAGGGAGTTGTCGCTGATCACCCTGCACGAATTCGCCAGGACAGGGTTTAACCCGGATCATCAGTTCCGGGCACACGACTATTCCGATGACATTCCGTCGGCAGGTTTCTATCTGCAGGGGCTGCTTCATATGCATGGTTACAGAACCATTCTCACAAACAGGTACGATCCGGAGAGCTTGGAGAAACTGGCAAAGGAGGAGCTTTTTGCCGTGATAGTATCCACCACTATGGTAATTACCACAGCCTCTCTGCTTTCACTGTTTTCGGCCATACGGGAGAAAATTCCCGGCGTACCCGTTATTGCCGGCGGAGTCTTCCTTTGGAAAAGCTACCTGCAATATGAGCAGCACCTGCGCTCTCCGGAGCAATACCCTGCTCATCCGGGCATGTTGTTTCAACCGGCCAATTCAGGCATACAGGCCGATGTGCTTATTGCCGCGCCTCACGGCATCTCATCCATGATGCAGGTGCTCAGCGAAACGGAGAAAGGAAGCCGGGCCTCGCTGATGCATATCCCCAATCTATGCCTGCCATCAAAAAATGGTTTCGTTTTTACAAAAAGAGAGGATGAAACGGTAGACTATAACCGCGATTACACCCGCTGGGATCTGGTGGATGAAATATTCCCGAAAATTCCGGTCCGGACTTCCATCGGATGCCCTTACCGCTGTGGCTTTTGCGACTTCTGCCAGCTCTACCCCAGGATTTTTATGCGGTCGCCGCAAAGCCTGAACGAAGAACTGACGCTGATCAAAAACAGGCTTGGGGGCAAATCGGCAGTTATTCATGTATCCGATGACAATGTGTTTATCACGAAAAAGCGGGTTCATGAAGTCTGTGGAGCGATTGAAGCATCCGGAATCCGCAATTGGGTCGGATTTATGCGGGGCGGTGACTACAGCGACGGAGAGATCAGCGCTATGCAGCGCTCAGGGCTACGCATGGGCATTATCGGGGTGGAGTCGGGCGACCAGGGGCAACTTGAAAGGATGAATAAAAAACAGCAGGCCCCGAAAGTACAAAGAGGTATCGAACAACTGGATGCCGCGGGCATTGCCGTACTGATGACCTTTGTCGTTGGATACCCGGGCGAAACTGACGGAACAATCAGCAATACCATAGGATTTCTGAACGGCCTTTCCCTGAAAAATCTGATGGCAAGTTACCAGGTGTATCCACTTCAGATATTCAGCCTGAGCGAACTTACAGAACCCGCTACCAGAAAAAAATGGCAGATAGAGGGTTTCGGAGAAACCTGGTCGCATTACAGCATGAATTCGGCCCGGGCCCTGGAAGCCTGCCACAGAGTATTTGCCAGCGTCACCAATGTACCTTACCATTATGCCGGGGAAAGCCATTTCTTCAACAGGGGCATGTTTAATTATGAAACCCGGAAGGCATTGTTTCAACTCAGGCAGCAACTTACCCTGAGCATGGCATCTGAAAATAATTTTCCGCAAAGTGCCGCTGTGTTCAGGGAACTCATTTCACGGATGGGATTCACTGCCGGCAACACTGATGAAGGGTTGCAGGCAATTACCTGCCGCCCGGGTGCAAGATAACAACAAGAAGGAATTCCGGCATTATGAAAACAATTCCCTTAAGTCGATGATGCCGAAAAGATCGGCAGAGGTAATGAAAATAATCACAATAATAAACCACCGGATAAAATTGGCGCCCCAGTTAACCGCGTAGCGCGAGGCAACAAATGCACCGATAATATTGCCGATGGCGTGTATCAGTCCGAACTGCCAGTTGACTTTATCGTTGACAACGAAAACCACCAGGGCGAAAATGGTATAGAGCAGCACGATAAAAACCTTGATGGCATTGGCTTTCACCAGATCGTAGCCTGCCCCGAGCACGATACCGGCCAGCAGAAAGTAACCCACGCCTACCTGTACGAACCCTCCGTAAATGCCGATGGCGAAAAAGATCAGCATCTGCAGCGGACTTACCTTTTTCAGCTGCAGCGATTCCTGCCCTTTCAGCCATTTGGCGGGCTTTGTCAGGATAAAAAACACCATCATCAGCATCACTACGGCTATTGCCTTGCGAAAAGTGGCTTCATCAATCTGTACCGACAACTGCGCGCCGATGATGGAACCGATAACAGTGGGGATGGAAAGCCACAAAGCCTTGCGGGTGTCGAGCAGTTTCTGCTGCCTGAAGGTGGTGACTGACGTCATGTTCTGCAGAATCACCGCAATGCGGTTGGTGCCGTTGGCAATATCGGCCGGAAGCCCCATAAACATAAACAGCGAAAGCGAAATGATGGTACCGCCGCCGGCAAGGGTATTGATAAAACCGACAAAAACGCCGGAAACAATCAGGGCAATGACTTCAAGGCTCGACATAGCGTTTGATTGGACAGGCAAATGTAAATAAAGTTATCCGAAAACCCGGTTTCGGATACCGCTGCCGGTGTTTTTCCCGTCAGGTTTCTACGCTAAATCCTATCTTTGCTCCCTCTGAATAAGCACGCTCAAAATGACTGATCCCAACCTTGCCGGCAGAATACGGAAGTCGATAATGACCGCCCTGCCCAAAGGGCTGAAAACCGCCTGGTGGCTGATAAAAATTACCGTCCCTGTTTCGCTGGCTGTGATGCTGCTCGATCATTACGGCATCCTCAGCCTGGTAGCCGGTTATACCAGTCCGCTGTTCAGCCGGCTGGGGCTCCCCGGCGCTTCCGCGGTGGTTTTTATCACCAGTATTTTTACAAATATTTACTCAGTGGTAGCCATCCTGGCCATGCTTGACTTTCCGCTGCGCGAAGGCACCATACTGGCAGTGATGTGTTTGATTTCCCACGGATTCCTGATTGAATCGGCGGTAATGAAACGAACCGGCTCATCCGTGGCACGCATGGTGCTGGTGCGTTTAACGGGAAGTTTTCTTGCCGCCTGGCTGCTGAACCTGGTGATGCCCGGCAAAATGTTTGAGGTTCCCCTGCTTGTATCCGGAACCGATATTGGTCTGACAGCGGCGCTGCTTCACTGGCTTACCTCCATCACCGCCACAGTGTTGAAGATTCTGGTACTGGTGAACCTGCTGCTGGTCGGGCAACAACTGATGGAGGAATTCGGATGGATTGCGGCCATCAATAACCCATTGGGACCGGTGATGAAAGTCTTTGGATTGCCGCGCAGTGCCACCCTTTCGTGGGTGGTAGCCAACCTGATCGGCCTCGCCTATGGTTCGGCCATCATGATCGATCAGCGTGAAAAGGGCAGTATGAGCCGCAGCGATGCCGATCTGCTCAATCATCATGTAGCCGTTTCGCATTCACAGCTGGAGGATCCCCTGCTTTTTATTACCCTTGGCTATGCCCTGCACTGGCTGATCTGGCCACGTATGATTGTGGCCCTGCTGGCGGTATGGCTACGGAAACTTGAACTGCGTTGGTCACGGCAACGCGCCCGCCTGCCTGAACCGGTCTAATCCGGTTCATTTGCCGACAGTAATCTGATCAGTGCTGTGAGGCGTGACTTCAGTTCGATCAGTTCACCGGCTTTCAGGTCTCCTTTTATCAGCTGGTTTACCAATGCTTCAGGAATACGCGCTGCCTCCTCCTGCATGGCCCTGCCTTTGTCAGTGAGTTCAATCATCACTTTCCTTTCATCTTCCGGCGAACGCTTCCGCGCAATCAGCCCCGTCTGCTCCATGCGCTTCAGCAGCGGAGTGATGGTGTTGGTATTGAGAATAAGTTTTCTGGCTATATCGGTCACCGGCAAACGGTCGTTTTCCCACAATATCATCAGCACCAGATACTGGGGATAGGTGATTCCCAGCTTTTCAAGATAGGGCTGATACTCGCGCGTAATCAGGCGGGAAGCCGCATATACTGGAAAGCAGAGCTGATTCTCGAGTTTAAGTTGTTCATAGGCCATGGTAGACGGATTTAAATTTACTTCACCGGAAACAGGCAGTGGAGTTTCCGCCCGTGCTCCGGCAAAGTTAAGCAATGAATGGGTCGCAGGCGACGGAATTTTCAGGAAATGCCCAGCACCTTCCGGATGTGCGGCTCAAGGTCAGCGGGTTTGGTAACCGGAGCAAACCGCTTGGATGGATTGCCGTTGGTATCGATCAGGAATTTGGTGAAATTCCATTTAATCATTTTACTCAGAAAACCCCTCAATTCGGTTGTAAGGTATTTAAAGACGGGATGAGCCGTTTCGCCGTTGACATCCACCTTGGCAAACATGGGGAAGGTAACGCCGTAGTTGATCAGGCAGCCTTCCGAAATGGAGGTTTCATCGCCCGGCTCCTGGTTGGCAAACTGGTTGCAGGGGAAACCAAGGATGACCAACCCCTGATCTTTGTATTTTTTGTATAGCTCCTCCAATCCCTCATACTGCGGTGTGAGTCCGCATTTACTGGCTGTGTTTACAACCAGAATGGCTTTCCCCTTGTAGATCTCCATGCTGACCGGCTTTCCGTTCAGGCTTTTCGCTTCAAACTGATAAAAGTTGTGGTTCATGATTATTAATTCGTTTTTTCGGTTAATATTTCATTGTTGTCCGGAGAAATTATTATAATTTGACCGGAATGCTTTATAGGCGTATTTTTCAGAAGATTGTAACAGCATACAACTTACTTTAAATATTTCGCCACTAATCGATCCACTGAGCCTGCCGAAGTGGCACAAAAGCTCCAGGTTGCACAAAACCTGTTATTCTCATTTAGTGATACTTAGTTTCTTTGTGTCTTTGTGGCAAATTCTTTCTTCATTTTTTCCGGACAATGGTGTTAATATTTCTGTTTTTAAAGGCATTGTATGCCCCGGTTGACCATAAGGCCCATGCAACGAGTACAGGCTGAAAGAACAGCCGGATAAGCCGTGCACGGTCGGTATCCAGGCCGAATGCATCGATCTGGTTCATATACTGCGCGATGTTTCCCGGGAAGATGATCACGAAAAAAATCGCCACCACCCAGCCTGTCAAGGCTTTCCATCCGGGCAGAACCAGCAGCGCCAGACCCAGGAGTATTTCCGCAAATCCCGAAAGCAACACCGTAAGATCATCTGGGACCGGCACCCAGTTTGGCACCTGGGCAACAAATTCCGCCCGAGCAAAGGTTAAGTGGCTTACTCCTGCAAACAGCAGGCTCAGGCCAAGCAGAATTCTGAAAAAGCTTAATATCCAATGGGTTTTAACATTGTAACCCCATTGCAGTCTTTCTGAAATTTTCATTTCGTCGGAATTTGATTTTTTATCTTTTACGATTATATCGTTCACGATGCAAAAGTAATAAAAATTTATATCGCAAACGATATAATTATATTTTTAACAAAAATTATCTGTGGTTACGATGAGATATGAAGCAGGTAAGCGGGCCTTTGGTCATGTTAAAGACCGATGAAAGGTGAATAACCAATGCTTGAAGATTAACTGAGCGCTTTCAACCGGCTGTGGCGGGCACCATAGACAAAATAAAGCACCAGTCCGATTACCAGCCAGATCAGGAAACGCAGCCAGTTGGTGATGCCCAGCTGCGACATCAGGTAAAAGTTTGTGAGCAGTCCCAGGGCGGGAATCAGTGAAAGTTCCTTCTTCACGGCGATCCAGGTGACGGATACGGCCACAATCAGGAATGCGGCATGCGGTATTTTATGTTTCACCACATCCCATGCGGTTTCTCCGGGAAGGTGGTCGAAACTGATCAATGCCTGCAGGTCTTCCGGATCAAGTTTCAGCAGAATCAGAAACACGCCCAGCCAGATTACCGGCAGCCAGTAACGGCTGTTGATGTAAGTAACCCTGAACTTTCCGCTGCCTTTCCGCCCGAGGTTTCCGGCCGGGGTTTTCTTCCCGTCAAGGATCAGGATACCGCCCGAGACCAGCACAAAGGCGAAAAGGGTTCCGATACTTGTTAGATCGGTGACCTCCGTAAGGTTCATAAAAAGTGTCGGTACGGCCACCAGTATTCCGGTAATGATGGTGGAAAAGGCCGGTGTCTGGTAACGGGGGTGAAGCTTTGCAAACACCGGGGGCAACAGGCCGTCGCGGCTCATGCTCATCCAGATGCGCGGCTGTCCGACCTGAAATACCAGCAGCACGCTGGCCATGGCAATCACGGCGCTCAGGGCAATAATGCCCGACAGTTTTGTCAGGTGCAGCCTGTCAAATACAAAAGCAAGCGGATCACTCACCCCAAGCAGGTGATAGCTCACCATCCCCGTAAGCACCAGGCTGATGGCCACATATAGCACGGTAGTGATGATCAGTGAATAGATCATGGAGCGGGGAAGGTCGCGCTGCGGATTTTTACATTCCTCGGCGGTGGTAGAGATGGCATCGAAACCGATGTAGGCAAAAAACACGCCCGAAACGCCCTTCAGCACACCGCCGATGCCGTTCGGGGCGAAGGGATTCCAGTTTTCAGGATTGATATAAAACGCCCCCACGGCGATCACCATCAGGAGAATAGCGACTTTCAGCAGTACCATGATATTGCTGGCCCTTTTAGATTCCCGTATTCCCCTGTATACCAGCCAGGTGATAAAGACAACAATGGCAAACGCGGGGACATCGGCGATCAGCCGGAGCCCGCCCAATGCAGGCGCCATAGTCCAGGCGCGCCAGGCTTCGGCCAGCTCGCCCGGCAGATCCGCAACAGGCATACCGGCAGCAAGCAATTCCGAGGCTTCCTTAAATCCCCGGGATGCACTCAGGTAGTCGATCGCGAGGTAATCCGGAATATGAATGCCGAATCCGGACAGCAATCCGCAGAAATAACCGCTCCATGAAATGGCCACAGCTATATTTCCCACGGCATATTCCATAATCAGGTCCCAACCGATGATCCATGCCACCAGCTCCCCGAAACTGGCGTAGGCGTAGGTGTATGCACTTCCGCTAAGGGGAATGGAGGAGGCGAACTGTGCATAGCATAAGGCCGAAAATCCGCAGGCAATTGCCGAAAAAACAAAAAGCAGGGATACGGCCGGCCCTCCGTAAGCTGCAGCGTTCCCGATGGTACTGAAAATACCGGCGCCAATGATAGCGGCAATGCCGAAAGAGGTAAGATCGCGCACACCGAGGTCTTTGCGCATCAGGTGCCCGGCTTCCTGCTCATTTTTTGCGTGAGCAAGAATCATGTCGATGGACTTGCGACGGAAGAGATGTCGGAAATGCAAAGGCGGATTTTTTACTTACCAAAAGTAAAAATAAATCCGTCAGATGCCAAAACAACCTCATTTAGTCCAAATAATTCTCAGATCCCGGACTGATGATTACCATCCTCCATATTCATTCCAGGGCTTTAATTCCAGTTCATCCGTTGTGAGGCGGCATCCGGCAGTAATAAAAGCCGCCGCCAGCTGTGCGTTGGTGATCAGCGGAATATTGAAATCAATGGCGCTCCGCCTGATGGTATAGTCGTTGTGCAACTCTGTTTTTGAGAGGTCCTTCGGGATATTGATAACAAGGTCCACCCTGCGTTCACGGATATATTCGAGGGTATTGGGCGTTTGCGCTTCATCGGGCCAGTGGAGTACCCCGGCCTGAATCCCGTTCTCTTCCAGAAACCTGGCCGTGCCACGCGTGGCGAAGAGGGGAATGCCTTTCGCGACAAGCATCCGGGCAGGCTCAAGCAACTGCACCTTTGACTTCACATCTCCGCTGGAAATCAGCACACCGCACTCCGGCATCCGGTAGCCCACCGAAAACATGGCCTTCAGGAGGGCGTCATGGAATGTCTCTCCCAGGCAAGCCACTTCGCCCGTTGAGGCCATATCCACCCCCAGCACAGGATCGGCCTTGGCAAGGCGCGAAAAGGAAAACTGGCTTGCCTTGATGCCAAGGTAATCAATATCAAACATGTTTTTGTGCGGCACTTCCACCGCTTCGCCGAGCATTACCCGGGTGGCAAGATCTATAAAATTTATCTTCAGCACTTTTGACACAAACGGGAAGCTCCTGGATGCGCGCAGGTTACATTCAATCACCTTGATGTGGTTGTCCTTCGCAAGAAACTGAATATTAAAAGGTCCGCTGATCTCCAGCGCGCCGGCAATCTGACGGGTGATGCGTTTGATGCGGCGGGTGGTTTCAAGATATAACTTCTGCGCCGGGAAAACGATGGTAGCATCTCCGGAATGAACCCCCGCAAATTCAACATGTTCCGAGATGGCATAAACCACCAGCCCGCCGTTTGCAGCTACGGCATCCACCTCAATCTCTTTGGCCGACTCAATAAATTCAGAAACAACCACCGGATGTTCCTTTGAAACTTTAGCTGCAACCTGCAGAAAATGATTCAGGTCTTCAGGGTTGGAAACCACGTTCATTGCAGCGCCTGACAACACATATGAAGGGCGGATCAGCAGCGGGTAGCCAACTTCGGAGGCAAAAGCCTCAATCTCCGACATACTGCTTAGTTCACGCCAGCGGGGCTGATCTACCCCGAGCCTGTCGAGCAGGGACGAGAATTTATGACGGTCTTCCGCCATATCGATGTTTACCGGAGAGGTACCCAATATCTCCACCCCCGAGCGGTAGAGCCGCATGGCAAGGTTATTGGCAATCTGTCCGCCGGTTGACAGAATGGTTCCAAGGGGTTGCTCCGCTTCCAGAATATCCATGACCCTTTCGAAACTCAGCTCATCGAAATACAAACGGTCGCACATATCGTAGTCGGTACTTACCGTTTCGGGATTGTAATTGATCATCACCGGACGGTAATCAAGCTTTCTGATTGTCTGCAGGGCATTCACGCCCGACCAGTCAAATTCAACCGAGCTACCGATGCGGTAGGCCCCGGAGCCCAGCACCACCACGGACTTCTTATCATCCGGCGGGGCAATATCCGAAACATCTCCGTTATAGGTAAGGTAGAGATAGTTGGTAAAGGCCGGGTATTCTGCTGCAAGGGTATCTATCTGTTTAATGACCGGCTTTATCTGGTGAGCTGAGCGCCAGGCACGGACTTTCAGCAAACGTTCGTGCATTGACCCGGATTCGCCGCCCAGCAGTAAACGGGCCAGCTGGAAATCGGAGAATCCCAGTCTTTTGGCTGCCAGCATCTGTTCCGGGCTGATGGTACCGAGGGTAAGCACTGCGAGTTTAGCCGCCATCCTGCTGATGTTGGCCAACCCCTGAAGGAACCAGGCATCAATGCGGGTAAGTTCATGCAGGCGCTCCACAGAATAGCCCCTTGAGAAGGCCTCCGCCAGCGCGTAAATACGCATATCGGTCGGTTCGCTGAGGCTCTGGTCGAGATCAGGGAAATCAAGATGTTCATTGGCCACGAAGCCGTGCAGCCCCAGCCCTGTCATACGCAACCCCTTTTGTATAGCTTCCTCAAAATTCCGGCCGATGGACATAACCTCCCCCACCGACTTCATACTTGAACCAATCTCTTTGGAGACGCCCGTGAATTTGTTCAGGTCCCAGCGGGGAATTTTACAGACGATGTAATCAAGGGCAGGCTCAAAAAGCGCTGAGGTTGTGCGGGTAACGCTGTTCTTCAGCTCATGCAGCCCATAGCCAAGCGCCAGTTTGGCAGCCACGTGCGCCAGGGGATATCCTGTGGCCTTCGAAGCCAGGGCCGAAGAGCGCGAAAGCCTTGCATTGACTTCAATAACCCGGTAGGCTTCCGAATCCGGATCAAGCGCAAACTGAACGTTGCACTCTCCGACGATACCCACGCTGCGGACGATCTGTATGGAGATGCTGCGCAGTTTATGATACTCGGCATTACTTAAGGTCTGCGAAGGGGCCACCACGATGCTCTCACCCGTATGAATGCCCAGGGGATCGAAATTCTCCATGTTGCACACGGTGATGCAGTTGTCGTATTTATCCCTGACCACCTCGTATTCAATTTCCTTCCAGCCTTTCAGGGATTCTTCTATAAGGATCTGACCCGAATAGGAAAAGGCATTCCCTGCCAGTCGTTCCAGTTCATCCATATTGCTGCAGAAACCCGATCCCTGTCCACCCAGGGTAAAGGCAGCCCTCACGATAATGGGGAATCCGAGTTCTCCGGCGGCGGCCCGGGCCTCTTCTGCTGTTGTAACGGCAATGCTGCGCGGCGTATCCAACCCTATGGCATGCAGCTTATCGGCAAAAAGCCGGCGGTCTTCGGTTTCGATGATGGCTTCAACGGGGGTTCCAAGCACCCGCACCCCATATCGCGCAAGGGTTCCCTGTCTGTACAATTCAACTCCGCAATTCAGGGCGGTCTGGCCGCCAAATGCCAGCAATATGCCATCAGGGCGCTCTTTCTCTATAATTTTCCCGACGAAAAGCGGGGTAACCGGCAGAAAATAGACGGTATCGGCTACGCCTTCCGAAGTCTGCACGGTCGCGATGTTCGGATTGATCAGCACCGTGTGGATTCCTTCCTCACGCAATGCTTTCAGCGCCTGGGACCCGCTGTAGTCAAATTCCCCGGCTTCTCCGATTTTCAGGGCTCCCGAGCCGAGTACGAGCACTTTTCTGATCTGGTGTTTCATCATGATCCTCTGATTCAAAAATTACTAACGTCCTGAAAAGCGGCTGACTTCAGATAAAAATTCATCGAACAGGTACTCGGTGTCAGTCGGCCCGCTCGATGCTTCAGGATGAAACTGCACCGAAAAATGGGGCAATTCGCGGTGCCTGATTCCTTCGTTTGTGCCGTCGTTGAGGTTTATAAACCACTCCTGCCATTTGCTGCCAAGCGTTTTACTGTCAATGGCGAAACCATGGTTTTGCGAGGTGACCAAAGCTTTGTTGGTTCCGGCCTGAAGCACCGGCTGGTTATGGCTCCGGTGACCGTATCTGAGCTTAAAGGTATCGGCCCCTGAGGCCAGCGCCATCAGTTGGTTCCCGAGGCAAATCCCGAAAACGGGTATTGGTTGGGACAGCTGACGCTTTAAATGCCTGATGGTTGCTTCACATTGTTTCGGATCACCCGGGCCGTTTGAGAGGAAAAGCCCGTCGTATTCCGGATTGCTGAAGTCATAATCCCAGGGAACCCTGATCACCGTGGTGTCGCGCTTCAGAAAGTGGCGGATGATGTTATACTTAACGCCAAGATCGACCAACAGAATCCGTAAACGCCCATTCCCGTATCGAATCACTTCCTTCGTACTGACTTCGGCCACCAGATTCTCCGAATTGGGATCACGCCAGTTTACCTCTTCCCCATCCACAACGATTTTGCCTGTCATTGCACCGTGCTCGCGGATGATCTGGGTAAGTGCGCGGGTGTCAATGCCTTCAATCGCGGGGATACTGTGCACAGCCAGCCAGGATGCCAGGCTCCGGTCCGCGTTCCAGTGGCTGTATTGTTCAGAATATGAAGAGATGACCAGCCCGCTGACATGGATCTGTTCAGACTCAAAAAAAGCGGGCAACCCCGCTTCTGAAACCTTATCCGGAACGCCATAGTTGCCGATCAGCGGATAAGTGAGGACCAGTATCTGCCCCCTGTAGGAGGGATCGGTAAGGCTCTCGGGGTAACCGGTCATGGCGGTGTTAAAAACCACCTCACCCGAAACACTTCCCGTGTGTCCGAATGAGTATCCGTTGAACGACATACCGTTTGAAAGTAAAAGTTTTGCAGGGATTCTTGTCATCTGAAAAGGAAAATAAATCGCTAACCGTCAGGGAATCTTAAGTATTTACAAAAGTAGATATTAAAAATGCCGGGCCGGATTCTGAGCACTATAATTTATTAACAAAACTTAAACCAACCGCCTTAATAGTAAAAATTACTATCAGCCCTGCGCAACGACAGCGCTCCCCCGGCCCCAGCCCTGAAAGGGCGCAATACCATAACGAAGAATACAGCCCTGCGCTTAACCGGCAAAACCGAAGCCGCAAGCCCTGAAAGGGCGCAATATCATAATGAAGAATACAGCCCTGCGCTTAACCGGCAAACTCGCGTCCAGAAGTCCTGAAAGGACGGTATACCATAACGAAGGGTGCAGCCCTGCGATTAACCGGCAAACCCGAAGCCGCAAGCCCTGAAAGGGCGGTATACCATACCGAAGGGTACAGCCCTGCGCTTAACCGGCAAACTCGCGTCCAGAAGTCCTGAAAGGACGGTATACCATAACGAAGGGTGCAGCCCTGCGCTTAACCGGCAAACCCGAAGCCGCAAGCCCTGAAAGGGCGCAATATCTTCCCAATAAAATAGAAAAGCATCAAATCAGGATTTTCAGAAAAGACTAAAGAAACCTGTTAATCCGGATTCAGCATTCTGCATCGGACACAAAATCAGCTTGTTTAAACGGATCTTAACTACATAAGTTACAAAGCGCCAGCAACAGATAAAAGGAAGCAGACATAAAAATGACAGATAAAGTTTTGAAAATTTATAGTATCTATATAGCTTTGTCCTGATACATCAGATGGAATCGCATATCTTTATTGATATCATCCGAGAAAACTAATGAATTGGATCTAACAAGACGCACTTTCCGGGACCGCATGATTATCAGAAAAATGCTTCCTTTGGCCTTTCTGATGCTGGCAGTAATCGGGCTGATGCTCGGACAATCCGCTGACAGGAATTTATCAGGAATACCCGCGGAGGCGACACCTTTGAATGAAAGTCCGGCACTTCCCGCTTTAAATGACGGGGATGTTATTTTCAGAAAAGGCAGAAGCCTGGTAAGTGCTGTTGTGATGATGAACGATCCCACCACGGCCTTTTCCCACGTTGGAATCGTCGTACACCGGGACGGGGAACCCTTTATTATCCATGCTGTCCCCGGAGAGCCGGATGAAAACGGGGATGAAAAAGTCAGATGTGACAAAACAGCTGATTTTATCAGTCACGACAAGGCAAGTCGGTATGCTGTTTACCGCTTGTGCAGTGATACGGCCGGTTTTTCAGCCAGGGCCGCCTCCAAGGCAATGGAATACTATCATGAGAAGCTGGCCTTTGACAAAGCGTTTAATATTAAAAGCGATGACAGACTCTATTGCACTGAGTTGGTATGGAAGGCCTACCTTTCATCCGGTATCAACCTGACCGGCAGCCACTTTACACGTCTGAGCATGAATTTCCTGGCCGACAGCCTGATTTTACCCGGACAGCTACTGAACAGCAGCTTATTAAAAGAAATACACGTCAATCATTAACCTAAAAATCATCATTATGAAAAAGATCACGCTTGTTACCCTTGCCCTGGCTATCATGGCTTCATTCAGTTTACTTGTTTCCTGTTCCGGATCCGGAAAATCACCTGCAGATGTGAGCAAGTCATTTCTCTTAAAGCTTGAGAAAGGAGATGTGGATGGTGCATATAACCTGCTGAATGGTACCGGTGAAGCTACTGAAGAGGAAATGCAGAAAATGAAAGCATTTCTGGGGGAAGGATCCAAACAGCTTGCTGAAAAGAAAGGGATCAAATCCATTGAAGTGGTTGAAGAAAACATCAGCGAGGATGGCAGCAAGGCGGATGTTACCCTTAAGGTCACCTATGGCAATGGAGAAGTTGATGAAACAAACTCTGTTCTCAGAAAATCAGGGGAGGGATGGAAAATCTCAATTGAAAAATGAGTCACCATTCCGGGCTGGTAAACCTTTCTGAAATAATCTGATCATTTCAACCTGATGGCAATGCCTTCCATCAGGTTGATCTTTTATTTCAAAAATCTCCTCCTTAAAATCTGCCAGAAAAAAACAACTGAGTATCCTGAAAATCCCTCTTCCATATTGCCGTATTAAAATAATTTTTAGCTTTACCCGATTATCGGAAACCAAAACCCGGGGATATGCACGAAGATCTGTTGTTGCTCGATAACATACGGCTGAATTTCAGCCAGGCCAGCCTCCACATAATGAACATCACCATCGGGTTTATTATGTTCGGGGTAGCTTTAGAAATCAAATGGGATCAGTTCAGGGATGTACTGAGAAATCCCAGGAAGGTGATCGTCGGCCTGTTCGCACAGTATCTGGTACTGCCTGCAGTAACATTTCTGGCTGTCTGGTTGTTGGGAGGCTACATTACCCCGGCGGTTGCTTTCGGCATGATACTGGTGGCTTCCTGTCCGGGCGGCAATGTTTCCAACTTTATTTCGAGTGTGGCCAAAGCCAATGTCGCCCTTTCGGTGAGCCTGACTGCTGCAGCCACCGTGCTGGCCCTGATCTTTACCCCCCTGAACTTTGCTTTCTGGGGAAAGCTCTATTCCACCACTTCCCCACTCCTAAGGCCCATCGTGATTGATCCCCTTGATATGTTCCGCACGGTGATTATTTTGCTCGGCATTCCGGTAGCTGCCGGAATTATTTTCTCACAGAAACTGCCCCGGCTCACCGATAAAATCAAAAAGCCGATCAAGACCCTCTCGCTGCTTATTTTCGCCGCTTTTGTCATCATGGCATTCAGAAATAACTACGGATATTTCATCATGTATGCCAAATGGATTATGATTATTGTACTGATCCATAATGGCATGGCCTTGCTATCGGGTTACCTCACCGCTTCAGCCTTTGGCCTGAACCAGCTTGACCGCCGAACCATCTCCATCGAAACCGGAATACAAAACTCCGGATTGGGCCTGGTTTTACTTTTCAACCCAAAAATCTTTCCGCCTGAGCTGAATATGGGCGGAATGGCCTTTATCGCTGCCTGGTGGGGAATCTGGCATATCCTTGCAGGGCTGGGACTTGCCACTTTCTGGAGCTGGGGAAGACCGCTCAGGAAAACAGAAGTTGTATCATCCTGAAACCATGACATTTACTTCCGGAATTTCTCACTAATCAAGCCTTTTTATGGGATTGAACAACATTGAACGCACCCCGGTATGGTATCGCCTGCTCTATGCCCTGGCAAACCTGTTTTTCAGGTTGTTTTACCGAAGGATTATCATCACCGGCAAACACCATGTACCCAAAGGGGTACAATTGATATTCGCCTCCAATCACCAGAATGCCCTGATGGATGCACTGGCCATGCTTTTTGCCTATGGAAAACCGGTTGTTTTTCTGGCCAGGGCCGATATTTTTAAGAAACAGCATATCGCCAGGCTGCTTTACTTCCTGAAGATACTCCCGGTTTTCAGGCCACGCGACGGCGCCGAAACCATGAACCAGAACTACGAAACCTTTGCCCGTACCTCAAGGGTACTCAAAGCCGGTGTACCCATTGCCATCCTGCCCGAAGGAACCCACAGCCCCATCAAAAAACTTCAGCCCCTGAAAAAGGGTATTTGCCGCATGGCCTTCCTGACCGCCGAATCACAGGACTTCAAATCCGATATCCTGATTGTACCCGTGGGCATCGATTATACCCATTACAGCCGGGCGGGCACCGAGCTGCTGGTCAATTACGGAGAACCCATCCATGTGGCTGATTATTATCCGCTCTACCGCGAAAATCCACAGAAAGCCATATTGCAGCTCCGCGACCGCCTGGCCGAAGCCATCAAAACCCTGATGATCCATGTGGAGCAGGAGAAATATTACCATACAATTCAGCAACTGCTGCTGATAAACCGCGAAAACGGAGGCAAACCGGAACCCGGTGAAAACAAACGCTGCCATCATTTCGCCGCTGACAGGGATTTCATCAGCCGGCTCGACCGTGCCGCCGCAGCCGACCCGGGGCTGATGCCCGCGCTTGAACAATCCTGTCACAACTATTTCAGCCTGCTCAACCATTATAAACTGCGCGACAGATTGTTTCACCGGCCACAGGCAGGCTTACTGAAAATCATGCTTCAGGCATTGCTATCCCTGCTCCTGATGCCGGTACACCTTGCCGGAATGATTTTCAATTATCTGCCCTACAAACTACCGGTACACTTCACCAAAAAAGTCAAGGACAAGCAATTCCTCAGTTCGCTGCATTATGGCCTGGGACTGGTATTTTTCTTTTTCTGGTACCTCATTGCCGGCATTGTCCTGGGAGTGACAACCGGAAGTTTTATGATCACAGTTTCTGCACTGGTTTTCATGTCTGCAGCAGGCATCTTTGCCTTCTATCATTATATCCGCCTGAAAATGCTCATCGGCCGGTTCAGGTTGCTGATGCTGAAAAATACCGGTTATGAAGAATATCGACACATTACAGCCGCAAAGGAAGCCATCATTCAGCTGCTGAAAAACAAAGGTCTTGTAAGGTAAAACCCGGCTACTCCAACAAACCCGAAGTTAACCTTTTTTACTGCACAGTAAATCGTCCTCAGTCTCCCGGATTGCCATGAGCGCTATCCGGTTCACAAGCCTGATCTGCAGGTTCACCGGCCGGAAATGCAGACTCACCGGGATAAACTTTCAAATACCAGCCTTATTCAGCAATTTTGCATCCTGACCTTTACTGAATGACAGTCTGACCGGAAACGCACACCTGTATTTCAAAAATGAACACCAATCAGGATATCCTGTCTGTCACCCATCGGTATAATGCTGATTTTCAGCAAGTCAGAATTATGGCATAATTCGTGTTTTTAATACAGTCTATAGTGACGCAGCAACTGCAGCCACTGTAAATGAAAAATAAAAAAGCAAAAAGGGCAGATGATCCGTTTAACCAACATCAACAAATCATATTTCACAGGCAGTAATGAACTGCATGTATTGAAGGGGATAGACCTCAATATTGAGGGCGGTGAATTTGTCTCGGTTATGGGCTCTTCAGGCTCGGGAAAATCGACCCTGCTCAACATATTGGGAATCCTCGACAACTACGATACCGGCGACTACTACCTCGACAACACCCTGATCCGTAATCAGAGCGAAACCAAAGCGGCGGCACTGCGCAACCGTTACATCGGCTTTGTTTTTCAGTCGTTCAACCTGATATCGTTCAAAAATGCCGTGGAAAACGTTGCCCTGCCACTTTACTACCAGGATATACCACGCAAAAAGCGCAACCGTATCGCCATGGAATACCTCGAGCGGATGGGATTGAAAGAGTGGGCCGAACATATGCCCAATGAGCTGTCGGGCGGACAAAAACAGCGCATTGCCATTGCCCGGGCGCTGATTTCGAAGCCAAAGGTAATCCTTGCCGACGAGCCTACCGGAGCGCTCGACACAACCACCTCCTACGAAGTAATGCAGATCCTCAAAGAAATCAATCAGGAGGGGATCACCATCATCATCGTAACGCACGAAAACGACATTGCCCACATGACCAAACGCATCATCAGGCTCAAGGACGGAATAATCGACAGCGAAGTACTGAACGGTAAAACGCCGGCCTTGAATTAATCAGCATAAAACATTACAAACCATTAACCCATTCACCCGATTATGTTCGACACCGATAAATGGCAGGAGATCTTCAGCACCATCAGGAAGAACAAGCTCAGGACATTCCTGACCGGGTTCAGCGTTGCCTGGGGGATTTTTATGCTGATGATACTGCTCGGTTCCGGGAACGGTCTGCAAAACGGGGTAAACAAACAGTTTGAATCCTCGGCTACCAATACCATCTGGGTATGGAGCGGTCAGACCAGTATGCCTTACAAAGGCATGAAACCCGGGCGCAACATTCAGCTGGTAAATGAAGATTATGACGCGGTAAAAAAATCTATTAAAGGAATTGATAAAAGTTCTTCGCGCTACAATATGTGGGGCAGCAACACCTTGTCCTACAAAAAGCAGTTCGGTTCCTTCAATGTGCGGAATGTATATCCCGATTATGCACACATAGAAAAAATTACAATCACCAAAGGTAGGTTTGTCAACGACCCGGATATCAGTCAGTTCAGAAAAGTAGCCGTGATCAGCACAAAGGTGGAGGAGGCGCTTTTCAAGGGGGAAGATCCCATGGGTAAGTACATCAGTGTAAACGGAGTCCCCTTCAAGGTGATCGGCTTGTTTACCGACGAGGACAACCGCGACGATAACATGCAAACGATTTACCTGCCCATTTCAACGGCGCAGCGGGTATTTTCGGGCGACAACCGCATCAATACCATTGCCATCACCGTTGGGGATGCCTCGGTTGACGAAAGCAAACAGATTGAGCAGGAGGTGAGGTCAAAACTGGCCGCCCTGCACAAATTCGACCCCACCGATCCCCGGGCTATTTTTACCTGGAACAGTCTGGAAGAATTTCAGAAGTTTATCCGGCTGTTTTCCAGCATCAGGATGTTTATCTGGGTAATTGGTTTCGGAACCATTATCGCGGGCATTGTAGGGGTCAGCAACATTATGATGATTGTAGTTAAAGACCGCACCAAGGAAATAGGGATACGCAAAGCCATGGGGGCAACCCCCTGGAGCATCGTTAGCCTGATACTTCAGGAAGCGGTGCTGATCACCTCCTTTGCGGGATATTTCGGGCTGGTGCTCGGCGTGGTAGTGCTGGAGACCGTGGGCAGCAAAATAGAATCGGAATTTTTCTCCCAGCCCTCGGTTGATCTGAGGATTGCCATCTATGCGCTGATCCTCCTGGTATTGAGCGGGGCGCTGGCAGGGTTTATCCCGGCACGGAAAGCGGCAGCCATCAAACCTATTGAAGCGCTGAGGGATGAGTAGGAATGATTTCGGATTGCGGATTGCGGATTGCGGATTGCGGATTTAAAAATACTTTCCTTACGGGTAAGATTCAGGTTGAAGGAATTTCTAATTTCTAATTTCTAATTTATTAATTACTAAATAGATTGATCTTAAGCTCTTTAGTGGTTAATTTGAAATGAAAATCCGCTATCTGACCAGGGACTGACACATGTCTTCCGACAGGCCCCGGTGCGTGCAACGAACTGAAAAATGTTGACAAGGAGACGGGGACAAAAGGAGAGGGAAAGAGGAAGATGTAAAAACAATCATTGCGGCCTGGCGTCTTTGCACGGGGCTTTCACGACGGACTTGAATGGGACATGGAGACAAGGTGACGGGGAGACAAGGGGAAGAAAAGTTTGGGGACGAGGGGCGCGAAGAAGGGACGAGGGACGCCCCTTCGACTCCGCTCAGGGTGCGCACTCAGGAGACGGGACGAGGGACGGATGGTTTGATTTAACAACAACTAACTCATGTGGGACATATAGACAAGGTGACGGGGAGACAAGAGGAAGAAACTACGGATTGAAGCAGCAAGAACACCAGAACACCTGAACACCTGAACACCAGAACACCAGAACACCAGAACACCTGAACACCAGAACACCTGAACACCAGAACACCTGAACACC
>VSSQ01000415.1_pt1 | contig 30725 bp, 20 predicted proteins | sample 4763081 | NCBI WGS metagenome assembly VSSQ01 (sample SAMN12137344, study PRJNA551015) | bioreactor metagenome | isolation source: SDC9 anaerobic chlorinated ethene degrading culture | place: USA: Knoxville, Tennesee | collected 2015-01-01
CAAACCGTGTAGCCTGGTCACGCGAAATTACTGCAAAAGAACAAAAAAGACTCATTCCTGATTTGGTTTTAAAAGGGTTTGATGACTGGAAACCAATAAAATAAATTGTTTTACGGGGATCAATGTTTTTAGGGAAAATTTACACATGTTTCGTTGATTTTTCCACATTAAATTTACTCTTAAAGTGTACTTTAGCCGAAAATTATATTTTATTCCACCCTTAAATGTAATCCGATTTTAATGAAAAAACAGGTATTCTTTTTTATTTTGTTGTTTTGCATCAACAGTTTTGCTGCGACACGTACAATTTTCGTTTCTACAACCGGAAACGACTCCGGTCCGGGAACAGAGGCAACTCCCTATCTGAACATTCAAAAAGCCATTGATGTGGCAGAAGCAGGCGATATTATATATGTTCGCGGTGGTACTTACAGGCTATCTCAAAGAATTAAAATTGATAAACCAGGCAGAGAAGATGCTTATATTTCTTTGTTCGGTTACCCCGGTGAAAGAGTTATTATCGACGGAAGTCAGATTGTTACCGTTAATGTAAATGAATTTAAACAAGCCCGTTGTATTTATGTTAACCATTTTGGCGATTACTGGCATTTTAAAAATCTTGAAATGTGCAATGCCAAAGATAATGGTATGAAACTCGAAGGAAGTTTTTGCATTATAGAGAATTGTAAGTTTTACGGAAATAACGACACTGGTTTGCAAATCGGTATGTACAAAGATTTTTCAATAGAAGAAACCAGGTCATTGCCAATTTCAGGCGAACCTACTTATAACCCCGGATATACCTATTCCAAATACAACAAAGTTATTAACTGTGATGCATGGAATAACTACGACAGCAAGTCTTTCAGCGGCTCTGATGATGGTGGAGATGCAGATGGATTTGCAGCCAAGCTTTTTCCTGGTCCGGGAACAGAATTTCATGGTTGCCGGGCATGGAACAATTCTGACGATAACTGGGATTTGTACATGGTGTATCATCCTATCGTGATAAATAATTGCTGGGCATGGAATGGTGGTAAAGATCAGAATGGTATTGCCCGTGGTAATGGAAACGGTTTTAAACTTGGTGGTGGTGGCACCTCCGGTGGAGCTGCTTTTGCCCAATCGGTAGGAGCACACGTAGTTACGAATAATGTTTCTTTCAATAATACCAATAAGGGATTCGACCAGAATAATGCTTATGAAGCGATGTACTTGTTCAATAATGTGGCTTGGGGTAGCGCTTACAATTATCGTTTTCCTACCGTGATTCCTTACGGAACTATGTATATGAGAAACAATATAGGTTTCAGGGCGACAACACTGAATCACGAATTTTTATCGGCCAACAAAGAAGGCTCTAAAGTGCCTGATACAGATTTTAACAGCTGGACTACCTTCGATGGTTGTGACCCGTATAAAGACGGGAACAAAATCGGGAGTACGAGTATCTGGGCAAAAGATTATACAAATCAGTTTAAAAATTTAAACATCGATCTGGCTATGGCCGAACGTCAGATTGACGGAAGTTTGCCTGAAAATGATTTTTCCCGTTTGATAGCAAACAGTCTCTTTATCAATGCCGGTGAAAATATTGAAAATTTAGTTCCGCAGGCGCATAGTCCCGGTGGTTGGACATTATCTCCAGTATTCATACTGTATAATGATGGGCGTGCCGATATGGGGGCATTCGAGACAGGAGATCCGACTACAGCAACGCTCGGACTGATAACCGGTAAGGAAGATCAATATGTTTATGCTGGTACTGCTATTCAGCAAACCGTTTATAAATGGGGTGGGGCGGCCACGGATGTATTGGTGGAAAATTTGCCTCAGGGACTTCAGGCTGAAAAAGACATGACAGCAAAAAAAGTTATAATTACCGGAATTCCTCTTGGAGATGGAATATACACCGTTACTAACATAGGTGGAACAAATCATATCATAATCAGTGCAGAGATTAGGGTGTCGCAGGTAGCGCCTGCTACTTTGCAGCTGACATCAGGAAAAGCTTCGCAGGAAGTTTTTCATAATAATTCGATGGAAACTCAGGTTTTCACTTGGGGTGGTGGTGCTTCCGATGTAATGTACACGACGTTTCCTGCTGGTTTACATGCTGAAAAAGACATAACAGCACAAACCTTGACTGTTTCGGGTATTCCGACTGCCGATGGTAGTTATACTATCAGCACGGTTGGTGGTATGGAAGGCTCACAGGTAAATATTAACTGTAACATCACACGCGTGTTGCCAAACAAGGTACTTACCGGAGGGTGGTATCATATACAGGATGAATATGAGAATCTTCCACTGGACTTACAAGGTGTTCTCGCTATTCAAAACGGAACTAACAGCAGTTATCCTACAGTTTGGAATCCAACCTATACCGAAAGTGGTTCGGTTCCGGCAGGATGCACAGTCGGAGCTATCAATCTGGAGAGAAGTGGAGGTGCTGTTTCCTGGACAGTGCCGAGTTTGGTTGAATTGAAATCGAATATTCATTTCACAGGCAGCCGGACCCTCAGGATAGAATGGACCATCGATAATGTCACCAGAACATGGATCTCAGAATCATTGAGCAAACAAACGATGGTCGACTGGGATATGATGCTGGCAATTGGTTTGGAACCAACCCCCAAACCGGTAACGCTAAAATTTATCAATACATCTGCATCAGGAGGAATTCGTATGTATGATTTTTATGTGAAGACCTATGATATTCCTTCATCAGTTCCGGAAATTGAACAACTTAAAATATTGCATCGTATGTATCAAACAGAAACCACCCTCATCGTGTATGCTGAGGACATTGCCAGATTGAAAATCATTGACCTGAGAGGAGCTGTTGTGTCACAGTCGTTTATGTCCCAGATTGTAAATATAGCTCACCTGAACAGTGGCGTTTACATGGTGCAAATTGAAGATGTGAAAGGGAATACAACAGTTCAGAAGTTTATAAAAAGATAAAAAGGTTTATTTTTGCAGCATAAAGCTATAAATCATGTAATAGAGCTATTTCATGAGAAGATAATATTCTATTAATAAATATATGATTACTTTGCGATATATCATATATAATAAACTACACAGTACTTTTATTACGACGGTAATAATATGTGTAATAACCAAATTCTTTCAAATCATTTCGTGTTGAAATATATTGGGATTTTTGACCTATAGAGTCACAAATAATTCGGATTTTTGAAACATCTTAATAGCATGTTCACGACTGAGAGGATGTTTCTTCCAATAAATTAATCCGATAAGTATTTGTGTGAGATCATCCTCAGCATCTGTACTATAAAAGACCATTTTTATCACAAAACTGATTAATCCGGTTAATAACATGCTTCTCAAATTCATCTCCGGACACATATTGTCTGGAAGACTTATTCGAAGGAGCGGTGTTAACCTTTACAGTCCTGAATGTATTTGTTTTTTTCGTGGTCATTGAATTGCTTTCAATTAATATTGCTTTCATAACAGATAAATTTAGTTGGTTTGTATATCTGACAGAAGTATAAAATTATTTCCATTATGACAGATAATAGTATAAAAATTTTTTCAGTTTTGATTTTTTCAGCTATCACGTTTAGCCTGACTGCTGCACCATTCCGTGCTGATTCCTTATATTCAAAATGGGTTATTGATTCCAGGATGGGAGATTTCAGAAACAAAACCAAAACAAGTCATTTCCTGACACCAACAAGTATCCGGAATGTTGACTGGGACTATGTACCCGGACTGGTAGCCAAAGCCATCATTAAGGCATGGGAGCAATATAAACATGAACCCTGGAGTGCGTATTATTTTACAGGTATACAGGACTATGCCGATCATGTTCAAATGCATTTGGGAGAAAGTAATATTGATGATTTGAATGCAGGAAAGATATTCTTCGAGCTGTATCGAGGTGCCTTGGAAAAAGGTCAGACAGATAAGGCAGCTACTTATAAAGCCAATGTCACAACATGCCGTAATACTTTGAAATATAATCACAATCGCATAGGAGTGCATTTGCCCGGTTCCGGTGGTTTTTGGCATAAATTGCAGTATGTGAATCAGATGTGGCTCGATGGGCTGTATATGGGGCCGGCCTTGTATGCTGAATGGCAGGGTAATTTCGGGCAGGAATTGGATGAGGCAGATAATCAAGCGTCCTGGGATGACATCGTGATGCAATTCGATACAATATTCAAATATACCTGGGATGCGGATAAAAAATTAAATTACCATGCTTGGTCGGCAGAACCATTGAACAAAGCTTCAAAATTCTGGGCTGATCCGCTTACCGGTAGATCTGAGGAGTTCTGGGCCAGGGGAGTAGGTTGGTTTTTTGCAGCATTAGTGGATGTATTGGAGTATATGCCATCAAACTATCCGGCCCGTGCGCGCCTGATAGCATATACTAATTTGGTTGCAGAGGGTTTGAAAAACCGTCAGGATAAAGCAAGTGGCTGTTGGTATCAACTTCTGCAGTACGACAATAATCTCAAGGGAACAGGTTGTGGTGTACACAATTATTTAGAATCTTCCGCTTCTGCTATGTTTACCTACGCATATTACAAGGGTATCCGTCTGGGAGTATTGGATAAAACTATTTATCAAACAGTTGCAGATAAAGCCTATAAAGGATTTATACAGACCTTTGTTTTAGAAGAAAAAAATGGTACAATTAAACTCATACAAAGTTGTGAGTCAGCTGGATTGAGTGGGACACGCAAGGGTGATGCAAATTATTACTTGTGTGGTAATGATGTAACAATACATAATGATACGGAAGGAAAAGTGCTCGGTCCGTTTATCATGGCTAGTCTGGAGTACGAACTGACACGCAAAATTCCATATAAAAACGAATCAAAATCAAAGAAACTGTTTCAGTTTTGTTGTAAAAAATCCAGATAAATTAAAGAGAGTTATTTATATTGATTCCGGATATTAGATTCAAAATGCCCTGATTTTCAACGAAAGTCAGGGCGTTTTCTGTAAATCCCAATTACTCCACATATTACGTCAATTTTTACACAATCAGTATGTTGGTAGTGCATAAATTTGTAATTGATAAAAATTGTTTATTGTCAACATTTTAAATTTATACATTATGGAAAAATCATTTACGAAACTGATTACAGTTGTTTTTGTAATTTTAATTAGCATTCCAGGTCTGTTGTTAAGTCAGGTGGAAGTAACTTTGTTTCACGAAACATTTAATGGATTGACAACAAGTAACACTACAGGAAATGCATTAACAGGGGGAAATACAGATGAAACCGGCTATGTTGTTGGTGGAGGTGGATCAACTATGATATGTTCTGAAGATGGAACAATGAATCTTACCGGTGGCCGTTTTGCTACAAAAAACTTGGATTTAAGTGGTAATAATGTGAAATTGTATGTAACTTACAAATTGATTGGAGGTACGACAAAAAAATTCCAAATTGACATAGACAAAACCGGAACCTCGGGTATGGGAGGCATTCTGAATGAAGCTGGTAGTAGTTCTCCAACCACATTTACAACAAAAGTGTTTGCTATTACAGGAGGAACGGCGACATCTTATATCCATTTTAGAACAGAAAGTGCTCATACGATTGTACTTGATGAAATTAAAATTACCCATGAAGTTGCCAGTTTGACACCGCTTGTTGAATTGACCTCAGGAGTTAATCCGGCACCTGCAATGGAAACTCTCGAAATGGATCCTGTTGTATATACATATACTGCTGTTGCAAATGATGCAAATGTATTGTATAACTGGTATACAGACAATACATACACAACACTTACAGCTGCGCCCGCTGGTTTATCCATTGCAAAAAATACAGAAGCAAAAACTGTAACCATCAGTGGAACACCCACAATCGTTGGAACCTATTATTATAAAATTTCAATAAATGAAGAAAATGGAAATGCAATAGAAGGTTCTGTTGTTGTAGATGCTTATGTTACACCTGCACCTGAAATTGAACTTACAAGTGGAAATAACAACCAGCAAGTTAAAGCGGGTAGCCCGATAACTAATGTTGTCTATTCACTGACTTATGCTGATGGTGCTGAAGTCACGGGACTACCAAATGGTTTAACAGGTGTTTATAACTCCGGAACTTATACAATCTCCGGAACTGTAAACGAATCTGTAACTCCCGGAACTTTTACTTATACGATAACCGCTGATCCTTTAAGTGGGTATTCGGGCAGTAATGTTACTATCGGTGGAAATATAATTGTTAAGTCAGTAACAGCCAAGGCAATATTATATCTTACCGCGGATGTCACACCTTCTACTCAGGATACGAAATTGTATCCTTTATTGAATGAAAATACAAATTATGTTGTTACGGTTAAACAAGCATCAGGTTTAGCTCCGGCTATATCATTCTACGATTCCTATGACCTGGTCGTGTTAAACGAAATTGTAGGAGGTACAAATGCAGAAGCTGTTGCTTTAAAAAATATAAATAAACCAATTCTGAATCTGAAATCATTTGTGTATAACTCGGGTCGCTGGGGCTGGGGTACTGCTGATAATGGTCTGGCCAATAATGGCACCGTAACGGTTGCACAACCGACACATCCTGTTTTTTCCGGAATTACTTTAAATGGAGGTACGTTGGATCTGTTAACCGGAGCCGCAGCCAAAGGTATTCAACCGGCAGATGCGTCAATTGGTGGTATAACAGTTGCTACAGCCCCAAAGAGTGACTCAAATCATGCTATTGCTATTCACGATGTTCCGGGCAATGTTCGTGGTGAAACAATTACGGCAAAGTATATCTTAATAGCAATGGCAAATGACAGTTATGACAAAATGACCAATGATGCATTGACCCTTTTTAACAATGCGGTGAGTTATTTGCTAACTGGTTCTCAGTTTGTTCCGGTTTATACAACAACTGAAAATGTTAGTTCAGGTGATATTATTTTTGAAAACATGCAGATTCGGAATCCTAATAACGAATTCATCCGTGTCATGGACATGTCCGGCAGAATCATCGTTTCTTCAGATAAAGACATCAATATGAGTACATTCAATAGAGGCATTTATATTATTCGTGGGAAATCGGGTGTCATGAAGATTGCGCTTACAAGATAAACAGGTTATTGTTTTTCTAAGTTTGGAGTTGACGGTTTCTCATAAGCGCCCAATTGCCGCGTTGCTTTCGATATGAGTGCTCGGTCACGTACTTCAGTACGCTTCCTATCCCTCAATATCAGCGCCTTGCATTTGAACATTTCTGAAACACCTTGGCTGTTTCTCGCGTGAAAATACTTTTGAAACAGCACCTTTATGAAAATCGGGTCGTATGAATGACCCGATTTTGTTTTTTCTGGCTTCCATAATTAGAATGACTCTAATGCTAAGTTAGAATACTTCTAATGGTAGCAACGCCAATGTCCATCTGTTGGTTGACTTTTCCATAAAAATATACCCCAAAAGCTAACTTTTGGGGTACAATTCAAACGAGAAGTTATTAAAAAACAGAAACTTAATTACCGATTAAATTTCAAGGTTTCTTTAGAACCTGCTGCACGAACAAAATAAACACCTTTGTCGTAATTGCTAACCGAGATATTGTTGTTTGAAGCGGCAATTCTTTTGCCTAATACATCATAAATTTCTATGGCTATCTTGTCGCGGTTCACAATTTCATTGCCGTTGTATGAAATACCTTTATCGGCAAGAACCTGGTTGACAGATGCTGTAATATAAGATGAAGCCTCAATTCTGTAAAGGTTAATAGCTTGATTTGTAAAAAGATAAAGAGTCGTGGCAGGTCCCGTATAAGTAACTGTTTCTTCAGAAATGTTGCTCCCTCCAGGATATACCATTGTTCCTATCAATTTTGTTCCATCAGTAATAAATAATCTCCTCGTTTCACCACTATTTCCTGAAATTCCCTGCACTTTAATTGTACCGTTGCCACTGACTGTAATTGTAAGATATCTTTGTGTTGGCATGTTTACGGTTGGAGTCTCGTCTGAAGTAGCAGCACCAGAATAGCCTCCACCATTGAATTTAAATCTGTTTGGATAAGATGCTTCCCCAAATATTTTAGGACTTGAAATATGTGATGCTTCAACTTGCCCCATGTTGGTATTCGTAACCGTTCCTGTATGTATGCCTAGTCCATCTTTGTATACAGTTAAATCCGGACCAGCTCCAATCCCGGTACTAACAGGAAAGTTTACAGGATCATTTCCAACAACCCAAACTTTTTGGGCAAACGTTCCGGATGTAATAAATAAAGTTGCGACTGCAATTAGTAATGTTTTTTTCATAATGATTAATTTTTAATGATTAATAAATTTCGTGTTGTTTTTTGATATTGCAAATGTAAGTTTGTTCTGTTTATCAGATGTGGAGAAATTAATTAAAACTGTGTACTTTTTGACAAGCTGGTGTTTTCCTTTCCCAAAATAGATTGTTTTGCCCCTGAATTGTTTATTTTTGCATTATTCAAAGCGAACATCAACATTAAGTCCTGAAAATTCAATCTGTTACAATAACAATTGATATTTCATTATTGTTTAATGTTGTATAAGGTTCTGCTGTTCAATGAAATCTTAAATATCAATATGAAACGAACATGAACTGATTTAATCAATTATTACACCTGTGTGTATGATTAAATCAGTTCATCGAGAGTTCCATGCGACAAATAGAAAAAAAGTCTAATCGTATGAATAAAGCACTTATTTTTATTTTACTTATAGCATTGTCTTTTTCTGTAGAAGCACAATTTCAGTTCTCTTTTTCTCATTATACCTCAGATAATGGTCTGTCTCAGAATGGTATCACAGCGATGATGAAGGACAGCAAAGGTTATATGTGGTTCGGAACACGGGATGGTCTGAATAAATTCGACGGCTATAACTTCACCATTTATAATTCAAAACCAGAACAGCGACAAACAGTTTTGAGTAACAGGATTTTGCTTATCAAAGAAGATAACTGGGGGTATATATGGATTAAAACATACGATGATTTTGTGTACCGCTTAGATCCATCAACAGAAGAGTTTATCCGGATAACACATCCCGGCGAATTGCAGATCAATAACAAAATAGATAAATTGTTTTTTCTTCCTTCCGGCGAAATCTGGCTGACTACCTATAACAACGGATGTCTAAAAGTTACGACAGATCCGGTTATCCATAAGTTATCCGTAGAGCATTTGGAGAAACGTCAACAACATTTGCCCGATGACAAAATAAATGATATTTTTGAGGATAGAGAAAAGAATGTTTGGGTGCTTACTGCCGGAGGTATTGCACTCTTTGAGAATACCGGAAAGAAAATATTCTACCAGGAAAAACAACCTTTCTATACCCATGTTGAAAGTGATAAAAGAATACTATTCGGTAGCAAAGGTAAAATTATCCATTATGAAAAGCGTAATAGAAATTTCAGAACAATTGAATTAAATAAACCCGTTCAGGTAAGAAAAATGGTCAATTTTTCTCCGGGAAGTTATTTGTTTACGGCTGATAATAACGGTTTTTTTACTTATGACGTCATACGGGACGATTTACAGCATTTTACGAAAGATAAATACCCGGCTATGACCACGAATGACATACAGGATGTCTATATCGACAGATCCGGTGAAATCTGGCTTGGAATCAAGTCTCATGGTGTGCTGCACTTTAATGCGCAAAATAAAATAATTGCCGGTATAACTACCAAAATAAATGAAGGGCAGATAACCAATCCTAATTACCTCATTTTTGAAGATGAAAAGGATGTGCTTTGGATTCAACCGTATTTTGGAACATTTTCGTGGTTCGACAGGGCAAATGGTAAATTGGTCCCTTTTAACAGTGCGTATAATGAAGATATCAATGTGCTGTTTTCTTATGGGGTGAACCATGTACTGTCTGATTCTCAGGGTGTATTGTGGATCAGCACCAATCGGGGGAACGGAATTTTTAAGTGTACTTTTCTGCCCGATTACTTTAGTCATTATTTGTTGCAGGATAATTCGGTCTATAGCATTACGAACGAAACCAGAGCTATTTTCGAAGATAATGAAAACAGATTATGGGTTGCGACCAAAGACGGTACTGTGCATGTTTTTGATTCGAACCGGAAAAGAATAGGTTCGCTTAATGCAGATGGAAGTATTAAACCGGGCGGTAGAAAAGAATTATTTGTATATAATTTCTTTCAGGATCAATCGGGAAATATCTGGTTGGCTACGAAACGTCAGGGTTTATTTCTCTTGAAGAAGAAAGGAGGTGAAAATGCCTATACCATTCAGAATTTCGTACACAAACCGGGTGATCCCTATTCGCCGGCTCATAATGATTTTTATTCTGTTACACAGGATAAAGCGGGTCGTATCTGGGCTGCTACTTTTGGTGGAGGATTGCATTTGCTGGAACAAAAAAATGGCAATATTCGCTTTATTCATGCGTATAATGATCTGAAAAATTATCCTATTGCCAACTGTTCCAGGGTAAGACAGGTTTTTGTGGATTCAAAAGATCAGATATGGGTAGCAACTACCGAAGGTTTTGTGCTTTTCAGCAGTAAGTTTGACGACCCCGGGAGTATCCATTTCCATTATTATAATAACAACGAAAACAAATCCAATGGTCTGGGAGCTAATGATATTCACTGTATATATGAAAGTGAGGAGTCGGAAATGTGGTTTGGAACTTTTGGCGGTGGACTTAATAAACTCAAAAGCCGGAGTAGGGGTGAAAAGTTTCCTGAATTTGAGATATATAATCGTTCTGTGGGTATGCCCAATAATGTGGTTTATACCATTGTCGATGACAAACAGGGTTATTTATGGCTTACCACTGATAATTCTATCGTGAAGTTCAATAAAAAAACAAACGATATTGAGGTGTTTGGAAAAGGTAATGAACTTGAAAATGTGGAATTCTCAGAGGCTTCTGCCTGTTCTCTTCAGTCCGGTGAAATATGTTTAGGTTCTAAATCAGGCTTCTATATCTTCAGACCCGAAGCTGTCGTGCGTAAAAAAATTGATGCGCCTCTCGTGTTTACCAAATTATTGTTGTTTAACAGGGAAGTGACCATCAGTGATAATACTTTACTTAAAACACAACTTGATGAAACAGACGAACTGATATTCAATCACCGGCAAAACGTATTTACAATCGAATTTGCCGCACTTGATATGCGTGCACCGGATAAAATTCAATATGCTTATAAGCTGGATGGTTTTGATAAAGACTGGAATTATGTGCGAAATAAACATTTTGCAACTTATACGGCTTTGCCTCCCGGCGATTATAAGTTTTATGTTAAATCGACAGACAGCGAAGGCATCTGGCTGGAAAACGAACGGTCGATCAGGTTGAAAATGCTGCCTTCATTCTGGCAGTCCGGTTTTGCTCGTTTCCTGTATGTAGTATTTGTGCTGCTGATTTTCGGACTTACACTGATGATTATCCTTACTATCTATAAGCTGAAACATAATGTACAGATTGAGAAACAGATGACTGACATGAAGTTACGTTTCTTTACCGATATTTCCCATGAGTTGAGAACTCCGCTCACACTCATTTCTTTGCCGGTTGACAATTTGTTACAGGAAAATCTCGATTCCGGTATCAAAGAGCAGCTTACCTTTGTTAGGCGTAACCTTGATCGCGTTTTGGGACTCATCAATCAAATCCTGGATTTCCGTAAGTTACAGAATAATAAAATGCGATTGACTGTTGAAGAGATCAACTTTGGAGAGTTTGTGAAAAATTCGGCCAACAACTTCATGGAAACCGCCCATACAAAGGATATCAATTTTAAGATTGTAGATGAAACAAACCATTTGAGGATCTGGCTGGATCCAGAGCGATTTGATTCTATTATTTATAACCTGTTGTCAAACGCGTTTAAATTTACAGCCTCCGGAAAGTCGATTACAGTTAAAACTTCCATCAGGCAAAATATGGCTGTCCTCTCTGTAATTGATGAAGGAATTGGCATCGCGCAGGAAAAAATCAATTTTATTTTCGATAGATTTTTTTCGGTGCCTGCTTTACGCAATATTGCACAGAAAAGCACGGGTATCGGTCTCGATCTCGTAAAGAAACTGGTTGATTTACATCATGCCAATATTAGGGTTGAGAGTCAGCCGGGTAAAGGAAGTACATTTGAAATTGAGTTCAGACAGGGGATTGAGCATTTTGCCGGTGATGTGGATATCATTATGGCTGATCAGGCCAGGTCTGGTTATATAAGTGAAATCGAAAGTGTAACTAATACGAAAAGTACGGAAGATAATGATAACGCCCATTCGCATCACAGCAATGTGATTCCACTGATTTTAGTCGTTGAGGACAATGAAGAACTACGGCATTTTCTGAGAAACAGCCTGAAAAACAACTATCGGGTGGAAGAAGCCGAAAACGGACTCATAGGATGGGAGAAGATAGAGCGCCTGATGCCGGATTTCATCATTGCAGATTTGCGTATGCCGGAAATGGATGGATTACAGTTGCTTGATAAAATTAAAGAAGATAAGCGGACGTCTCATATTCCGGTAATTCTGCTTACTGCTGTCACAGATATGGAAAGTAAACTTGCAGGAATGAAAGCCGGAGCAGATGATTATATTACAAAGCCTTTCAGTTCCGCATTTCTACATGCTAGAATTGAGAATCTGATGAATCAACGTTCACAACTTCAGCAGTTTTATCGCTCTCAGATGTTGTCTCCACGACCGGATTTCAGTTTACCGCCACTTGAAATCAGCTCGCAGGAAGAGTTGTTTATGCAAAAGTTAATCAAACTGATGAATGATAATCTCGATAATTTTGAATTGAATATTGATTTCCTGGCTTCAGAACTGGGAATGAGCCGAACGGTATTTTTCAATAAACTGAAAAGTCTGACCGGATTTTCACCTGTTGAATTTGTAAGAGAAATCCGCTTTGAAAGAGCAGCTGAATATATTCGTAATACTCAATATACTGTCTCTGAGATTTCATACAGGGTGGGAATTGAAGATCCCCGCTATTTCAGTCGTTGTTTCAAACAAAAGTTCGGTACCACACCATCTGAATACAGGCAAAAACACCAGGGAAATTCAATCTGATTTACTTTCATATAAGTCAGATATTTAATTTGTTTTTTATTGTTAAAAAAATCATCATAGTTCAATTGTTTCTGTTTTATTAGTTTGTTTATAATCAGTCTGTTACACTGTTGGATGTTTGTCTTGTTTGTGCCGTGTCCGAACACGAACAGATAATTTATTTTGTAATGTAAAAAATAATATTAATTTTGTCGTGTGTTAACTGTGTACGCACACGACAGGTTTTCTTTGAAGGGAAATAACATTGTATACACAGTAAATAAAAGATATAAACAATGAAAAAAAATGATAAAATTCGAATTAAAGATATAGCTGTCATGGCCGGTGTATCAGAGGGTACAGTGGATCGGGTATTACATAACAGGGGTGAAGTTTCTCAGAAAAGTCGTGAAGCTGTTGAAAAAGTCCTGCACGAAATCGATTACTCTCCGAATATCTTAGCCAGATCACTTGCGTCCAGAAAACAATACCGGTTTATCTGCATTATACCATCACATAACCCCGGAGATTACTGGCAGAGTGTTGATAGTGGATTTGATCAGGCATCAAAAGAATTTTCTCATTATCATGTTGACGTTGAAAAACGATATTTTAATCAGTACGACCAACATTCTTTTACTGCTGTTTCAAATACAGTACTTGAGGATACTCCTGATGCTGTTTTTATTGCGCCTATCTTCAGGCAAGAAACAATTAGGCTGACTGATGAATTACATAAACGTAATATCCCGTTTTCATTTATCGACTCTTTAATTGAAGAAGTGCCATTCTTGACTTATTATGGTCAACATTCATCTCAGAGTGGTTATATCGGGGCTAAATTACTTGCCGATTCACTGCCGTTTAATTCTAAGATGTTGGTAATAAGGCTTAAAAGAAAAGGAGAGTCTTATTCAAATCAGACAGAGAGCCGCTATCAGGGGTTTGTAAAGTACCTGAATGAACAAAAAAATAGTTACAAACTAATTAGTGTTGAATTAACCGATGATAATGAAGAGGCTAATCGGTTGATCCTTCATCATACATTTGAAAACCATCCGGACCTGAAAGCTGCAATTACCTTTAATTCTAAAGTCTTTCGTTTGGCAAAGTTCTTCACAGCAATCAACCGTCAGGATGTATTGTTGCTGGGGTATGACTTGTTACAGGAGAATATTGATTATATGAAGAAAGGGGCTATTTCTTATCTTATTGCACAACGTCCTGAAAAACAGGCTTATTTTACGGTCAGGGATATGTGTAACGAACTTATATTTCACAAAGAAGTACAAAAAATCAATTATATGCCGATTGATATTCTGATGAAAGAAAACATTGAGTATTATATGGATTTCAGGGATTGATTGCATGTATCCAAAATGAGATATCCGTAGGGAAATATCGCATATACTTCTGATAAACAAGGCATACGAAGGGTGTAATTTTAAAGAAGATTTTTTAACAATATAGGTATTAGTTATTATTTAAATTTTTAATGGAAAGATTAAACAGAAAAACGGCTCAGCAAGCTCAGGTGTACCCCGAGCGAATTATTCAGTTTGGAGAAGGAAACTTTTTACGTGCTTTTATCGACTGGATGGTATACCGCATGAACAAGAATGTGGATTTTAACTCCAGTGTGGTAGTGGTTCAGCCCCTTCCACAGGGAATGATTAATGTGTTGAATGAACAGGATGGTTTGTATCATGTGAATTTGCAGGGAATTGACCACGGCAATATCGTTGATAGTGTTGAACTGATTGATGTGATTAGTCGCTCCTTGAACCCGTATGAGCAGTTCGCAGATTATCTGAAACTTGCCGAGAATCCTGAAATGCGTTTTATTGTGTCAAATACAACTGAGGCGGGTATCGCTTTTGATCCGGCATGTAAACTGGATGATGCCCCCGCTTCTTCTTATCCGGGTAAACTGACACAGTTGCTTTATCATCGCTTCAAAACATTCAACGGAGCTTCTGACAAAGGATTTATTATTTTTCCATGTGAATTGATTTTCCACAACGGAACGGAGTTAAAGAAGTGTATTCATCAATATATTGAGTTGTGGGAGCTTGGGGCTGCATTTAAAAATTGGTTTGATACAGCCTGCGGAGTGTATTCGACTTTGGTAGATCGTATTGTGCCGGGATATCCGCGTGAAACGATTAATGAAATTCAGGAACGCATTCAGTTTGAAGATAAATTGGTTGTAAAGGCTGAAATTTTCCATTTGCTGGTAATTGAAGCGCCCAAAAATGTGGCCAAAGAATTTCCTGCTGATAAAGCCGGTTTGAATGTGTTATTTGTACCGGATGAAAAACCTTATCACGAAAGGAAAGTTACACTGCTGAATGGTCCGCATACCGTGTTGGCTCCGGTAGGTTATTTGGCGGGACTGAACATTGTTAAAGAATGTTTGCGTGATGATGTGATTTCAAAGTATGTCTATATGGTGATGTACAAGGAGCTGATTGCCACACTCGACTTGCCTCAGAAAGAATTGAAAAAATTTGCGAATGACGTGGTTGAACGTTTTAATAATCCTTTTGTGCATCATTTTCTGACCAGTATCATGCTGAATTCCTTCCCAAAATTTAAAACCCGGGATTTGCCGGGATTAAAGATATATCTGGAAAGAAAAGGCGAACTTCCGGTAGGTTTGGTGTTGGGATTAGCAGCTATCATAACTTATTATAAAGGAGGGAAACGGGGAAATACGGATATAATTCCCAACGATGATAAAGCAATTGTGGATCTGTTGAAAATTCTCTGGACAACCAACAACTTCGATATGATTGCCCAGTGCGTCTTGGCTGCTGAATTTATCTGGGGTGAAAACCTGAATGAGATTCCGGGCTTGACAGACAAACTTTCATTTTATTTGAAGTTAATCGATGAGTTCGGCATGAAGGAAACGGTTAGAACAATTGTTTCTAAGCGTTTTAACTTGTCAGTGAAAATGGACTTTGAATTGCCGCATTTTGATTAATGGTTAAAAAATCAAATAAGTAAAATGAATTTTTTAAAGATAAATATTGCTGATAATGTGGCTGTTGCCTTGGAGGATCTTCCGTCTGGCCTGTCCATTGTCCTGGATGATAATGATATAGTGCTTAATGCGGATATTCCGCGGGGACATAAATTTGCGATCCGGAATATTGCCGTGAATGAGGATGTTATCAAGTATGGTTATCCGATAGGGCACGCAGTTGTACCTGTGAGTGTTGGTGACTGGGTGAACGAGAAGACCGTAAAAACGAATCTTGAAGGTATTCTTGAATATTCATATAATCCTGTAAATGAAGTGCCTGAAATCCAAAACTTGAATTATACCTTCAAAGGATACAGGAGACGTAATGGTGAAGTGGGAATTCGTAATGAGATTTGGATTATTCCTACTGTCGGATGTGTGAATGGTACGATTCAGGAACTGGCGCAACAACTCAGAGAAGAAACGCAGTTGAGAGGTGTTGATGCTGTGATTGCTTATCCGCATAATTATGGTTGCTCGCAATTGGGTGACGACCACGAAAATACCCGGAAAGTGCTTCGCAACATGGTGAAACATCCTAATGCGGGAGGTGTGCTGGTAGTAGGACTCGGATGTGAAAACAACCAAGTGTCTGCTTTTAAGGAACTGCTGGGTGATTTTGATGACACTCGCGTAAAATTCATGGAAACCCAAAAAGTGGAAGATGAAGTGGAAACCGGTATGGAGTTGCTTCGTGAAATATATGCAGTTGCCTCAAAAGATGAAAGAGTAGATGTTCCGTTCTCGGAATTGAAAGTAGGATTGAAATGCGGCGGTTCCGATGGTCTGTCAGGTATCACGGCAAACCCTTTACTGGGAGTGTTCTCCGACTTTCTGGTAGCTCAGGGCGGTACAACTGTTTTAACGGAAGTACCTGAAATGTTTGGTGCCGAAACCATTTTGATGAACCGTTGTGTCAATAGGGAGATGTTCGAAAAAACAGTCTTCCTGATCAATGATTTTAAAGAATATTTCATCAGAAACAACCAGCCTGTATATGAGAATCCTTCACCGGGAAACAAAGCCGGAGGAATTTCGACTTTAGAAGAAAAATCACTGGGCTGTACCCAGAAATGTGGTAAATCGCCGGTGATGGATGTGTTGATGTATGGCGAACGACTTAAAATCAAAGGTCTGAATTTGCTCAGTTCGCCCGGAAATGATCTGGTTGCAGCGACAGCGCTGGCAGCAAGTGGTTGTCATTTGGTGCTGTTTACAACAGGCAGGGGGACACCATTCGGGACTTTTGTACCTACCATGAAAATTTCAACCAATACGGCATTATACGAAAAAAAACCGGGTTGGATTGATTTTAATGCAGGTACGATCGTAGAGGATGAATCGATTGAACAGGTAAACAAGCGATTTATCGCGTACATAACAGACGTGATAAACGGAACTTATGTCAATAACGAAAAGAAAAATTACCGGGAAATAGCGATTTTTAAAACTGGGGTAACACTTTGATGATTTACGATTCTTTTATTTACAATTTACGATTTCATAAAATAACCAACAGCTTCCGAAAATAAATAGTAAATCGTAAATGAATAAATTGTAAATTACAAATTAATAAAAAAGTAATACATAAAATTATAATTATGGAATTAGGAAAATTCAGTATCGGTATCGGCGACCGTTTCGCCCACCAGGGTGTTGCACAATTGCGCGCCATTATGAAGGCCAATGAATCAGGCCTGGAGATCAGTCCGGTATGGAACAAATCTAACCGTGAGCATATTTACGTGCATTCTCATCCTTCAGATGTGAGGAAAGAAGCTGATGCTGCCGTGGCTAAGCTTGGATATAAGGGTAAATACTTTGTTGATGCAGATCACATTAATTTGTCAACCGTAGCTCCTTTTGTAGATACAGCTGACTTTTTCACCCTTGATGTGGCGGCTTTTATCGGTAAACCGAGCAGTGAAGCTGATGTAAACAGTTTTGTTACTTCCTGTGCCAAATACATAGGTGCTTTGCAGATACCCGGAATGAAAGAACCTTTGCAGGTTACTGAAATATTGTTAAGAGAAATTGCTGCAAAATTTTTAGCTGCTACACAACAGGCTGCTGATATTTATCAGTATTTAGTTGAAAAGAAAGGTAAAGGTAATTTTGTTACCGAAGTATCGATGGATGAAGTTGAAAGTCCGCAAACTCCGGTTGACATGCTTTTTATCCTGAAGATGCTTGCTGATAAAGGAGTTCCGGCACAGACTATTGCTCCGAAATTTACAGGAAGGTTCAATAAAGGTGTAGATTATAAAGGTGATTTACAACAATTTGCCCGTGAGTTTGAAGAAGATGTATTGGTTATTGATTATGCGGTGAAAGAGTTTGGTCTGCCGAAAGAACTTAAATTGAGTGTTCATTCGGGAAGTGATAAGTTCTCGATTTACCCGATTATGGCTGATATCATCAAAAAATATGATAAAGGTTTGCACCTGAAAACAGCGGGGACAACCTGGCTGGAAGAAGTAATCGGACTGGCAAAGGCAGGCGACGAAGGACTCATACTTGCAAAACAAATATATGCTAATTCGTACAACCGCAAGGATGAGTTATGTGCTCCTTATGCAGATGTAATTGAAATTGATGGTTCGGCTTTACCATCTGTAGAGGAAGTAAATTCCTGGAAAAGTGATAAATATGTGAATACTTTGCGTCATATTCCCGGTCACCCGGATTATAATGCTAATTTCCGTCAATTGATACATGTTGCATATAAAGTGGCAGCAGAAATGGACGAAACATACACAAATCTGTTGAAAAAATATGCAGAGGTAATCGGTGGATGTGTTGAGGAAAATATTTACGACCGTCATCTGAAACGTTTATTCAATTTATAAATCATAAAAATATTCATCATGGAAAACTTGTTTAATGTAAAAGGATTAGTAACCGTAATTACCGGAGGTGGTGGTATATTGGGACGTGGCATGTCGGAATACATGTGTTCACAAGGTGCAAAAGTTGTTATTCTCGACAGATGTCGTGATGCAGCTAAAAATCTCGAAGAAGAATTGAGGGTAAAAGGTTATGATGTTGCCAGCTATTGTGCTGATGTACTTGTAAAAGAGGAACTGGAAGAAGTAGCAAATCAGATTGTGGCGAAATATGGTCGCATTGATGTGCTGGTTAATGCTGCCGGGGGAAATATGGCCGGTGCAACCATTCCGCCGGATAAAACCATCTTTGATCTGGAAGTTGAAGCTTTCCGTAAAGTAGTTGATTTGAACCTGTTTGGCACTGTTCTACCTACTATGGTTTTCGCTAAGGTAATGGTGAAACAGAAAAAGGGTAGCATAATCAATATCTCTTCAGAATCTGCTATTCGTCCGCTTACCCGTGTTGTGGGTTATAGTGCCTCTAAAGCAGCGGTTACCAATTTCACCAAATACATGGCAACTGAACTTGCGACTAAATTCGGTGAAGGATTGCGTGTAAATGCCATGGCTCCGGGTTTCTTCCTGACAGAGCAAAACCGTACACTGATGACTAATCCTGATGGTTCATTAACTGCTCGTGGTGAGAAAATTATTGATCATACGCCTTTTGGCCGTTTCGGTCAGCCTGAGGAATTATTCGGAACTTTGCACTGGTTGGCGAGTGATGCATCGAAATTTGTAACTGGTACACTGACTGTCGTGGATGGCGGATTTGATGCTTTTGCGATTTAAGATTTTAAATTTAAGGTGATAGTGAACATTTGTTATTCAATCATACAATAACTTCTGAAAGTTCTAAAACAACAACATCTCCGGTTTCCGGAAAATTCAAACACTAATAATTATGATAACACTGAAAGAAAATTCTAAATACTCCCTGATGGTTGCAACCAGTATGGGTATTCGTATTACTCCGTTGAACGGACAACCGGTACACAGCAGTAAGCTGTTCGAAATGCAGGCAACAAGTGCTGAAACCAATGTGGCTAGTATTGCATCTTTCCTTGGATTGCCAGTTAAAGTGCTGACTACCTTTGTGAAAGATAGTCCGATTGCTCAATTGATTAAGGCTGATTTGCGTAGTCGTAATATGGATTATGAAGGCCCGGAAGTTGCTCAGGGTGATCCGTGGGGATATCGCCATCAGTTCAATATTGCCGACAGTGGATTCGGAACACGCGGCCCCCGTGTGTTGAATGATCGTGCCGGTGAGGTGGGACGTACACTCAACGTCAAAGATTTTGATTTGGAACGTATTTTTGAAAAAGAAGGGGTTCAAATTCTTCATCTTTCGGGATTGATTGGCGCCTTATCTCCCGAAACCAGTAATTTCTGTCTGCAATTGGCTCGCTATGCTAAAAAAACTGGTACCCGTATTTCTTTCGATCTGAATTACCGGGCTTCTTTCTGGAAAGGAAGAGATAAAGAATTACGTGAGATATTTACTGAAATAGCTTCTGTATCAGATATTTTAATTGGAAATGAAGAGGATTTCCAGTTATGTTTGGGTATTGAGGGCCCTGAAGCAGGAGGTAAGGGTATTGAAGCTGAGATTGAAGGATTTAAAGGTATGATCGGACGGGTGAAAGCTGCGTTCCCCAATGCCTCTGTTTATGCTACTACACTGCGTCAGGTTATCAGTACCAATGAACATTTATGGGGGGCTATATTGTTAGATGGTCAAAACTGGCATGTTATTCAACCCAGAAAAATCAATGTACTCGACCGTATTGGTGGTGGTGACGGCTTTGTAGGCGGTATGTTATATGCTATCCTGAAAGGTTGGGAATCAGAAAAATGGGCACAATTCGGTTGGGCAACCGGTGCACTGGCAACAACCTTCCTGACCGATTACGCACAACCTGCTGATGAAGAACAGGTGTGGAGTATCTGGGGAGGAAATGCAAGAGTGAAACGATAGTATTATTTACAATTTTTTTATTTACGATTTACTATTTTTGTGTGGTTTGTTTATATTTTAATCTGAACTGGAGATGACGAAAGAAGAATTGAAAAAACGTTTAAAGGTTTTTGGTTTGAGAATTATCAAATTATCAGAAAATTTACCTGATAACATAGTTCCATAATTACACTAAAGAAAAAACTAAATAGTAAATCGTAAATAAAAGATTGTAAAATGCTAAAAATAGTAAATCGTAAATAAAAAATAGTAAATCGAAGATCATGTTATATTACGAAAGGGGTTCTACCAATATAGAACTGACTTCTGCAGACCTGAAAAAAGGATTGTACGAAGCGCTGGAAAAAATGGGAAAGAAGCACAAAGTGCTTGCTATTCCACCGGATTATACGCGACTTCCAAGTCGTGCAGGTGAACTCACTGAATATGCCTGGCAGTATTATGGTGATGTGTTGACGGATGTGTTACCGGCATTGGGAACTCACTCGCCGATGACGGATCATCAGATTGCCCACATGTTCGGAACTCTGCCAGCATCTCTGATTCGGGAACATGACTGGCGAAATGATGTGGTAACGTTAGGACTGGTACCTTCCGAATTTGTTAAAGAAGTCTCGGAAGGCGCTGTCGATTTCCCCTGGCCGGCACAGGTAAATAAACTGTTGCGGGATGGAAATTTTGATTTAATTTTGTCCATTGGTCAGGTAGTACCACACGAGGTGGTCGGCATGGCGAATTACAATAAAAACATTTTTGTCGGAACCGGTGGAGTTGAAGGTATCAATAAAAGTCACTTTGTTGGTGCTGCTTATGGTATGGAACGTATGATGGGACATGCTGATACTCCGGTACGCCGCATCTTTAATTATGCTTCTGATCATTTTGCCAATCATTTGCCGATTGTGTATGTGCAAACGGTAGTGGGACTGGATAAAACTGACGGTAAAGTGAAATGTCGCGGACTTTTTATCGGTGATGACTTCGAAGTGTTTGATAAAGCTGCAAAACTGGCGTTAGAGGTGAATTTCGAAATGCTCGACAGACCTTTGAAAAAGGTGGTTGTGTACCTTGATCCTACTGAGTTTAAAAGTACCTGGTTGGGAAATAAATCCATTTACCGTACCCGCATGGCGATTGATGATGATGGTGAATTGATAGTGTTGGCGCCTGCCTTGGTTGAATTTGGAGAAGATAAGGAAATTGACCGTCTGATTCGTAAATACGGATATTTTGGAACGCCTGCTACATTAAAGGCCTGTGACGAAAATGAGGAATTGCGTAATAACCTGAGTGCTGCCGCACATTTGATCCATGGTTCTTCGGAAGGTCGTTTTAGCGTGACTTATTGTCCGGGTAAAGGAAAAGAAAACCTGACCCGAGCTGAAATTGAAAGTGTGGGATTCAATTATGCTGATATTGAAGAAGTCACGGCCAGATACAACCCTGAAAAATTGAAGGATGGATTTAACATCATGCCGGATGGAGAAGAGATATTCTATATTTCCAATCCGGCGCTGGGGCTGTGGGCGTATAGAGAGCGATTTAAATATTAATTTACGATTTGTACGCATTAAATCGTAAATTGTAAATATAAAAATAGTAAATGCAAAAGATCAACTGGGGTATCATTGGCTGTGGAAATGTCACGGAACTGAAAAGTGGTCCGGCATTCAATAAGGTGGAGCATTCGCGGCTGGTTGCCGTGATGCGTCGCGATAAGACATTGGTTGAAGATTATGCGAGAAGACATCAGGTTCCCCATTTTTATACGGATGCGGATGAGCTGATTGATGACCCGGATGTGAATGCAGTTTACGTGGCAACTCCTCCTGATACCCATGCGATGTATGCTATCAAAGCTATGAGAGCGGGTAAGCCTGTTTACGTGGAAAAGCCGATGGCACGCACCTATGCCGAATGTCAGGAGATGATACGGGTGTCGGAAGAAACCGGCATGTCATTATATGTGGCTTATTACAGGCGGACTTTGCCGGCTTTTCTGAAAGTAAAAGCCTTGTTGGATGAGAGTGCAATTGGTAAATTGCTGACTGTAAATATCCGTTTGCATAAAGCTTTTGGTGTTAAGGATCAATATCCGGAACAACAAAGCTGGCATGTTAATCCGAAAATTGCAGGTGCCGGTCACTTTTATGATTTAGCTTCTCATCAACTTGATTATCTTGACTTTGTATTGGGTGAAATAGCCGAAGTCAAAGGGAGCGCAGTTAATAGGTCTGGTTTTTATTCGGCGGAAGATACGGTTTCTGCTGTTTTTACATTTAATTCGGGTGTTATCGGAACCGGAAGTTGGTGTTTTGTAGTGGACAAAAACAATGAGGAAGATATCATTGAAATACAGGGAACCACAGGTAAAATTACTTTTCCTTGTTTCGACAAGGGTGAGGTGATATTGATTAACAGTAAAGGCAAAACAAGTTATAACTTTCAAAATCACGAAAATATCTCGTTTTATTTGATTGAACAGGTTGTCGGAGCGCTTCGTGGAGAAAATAATTGCGTCAGCACTATGTATACTGCTGCCCGCACCAGTCTTATCATGGAAGAAATAGTGAAATCGTATTATAAATAAACCAGATGAAAATCATAATCGACGATAAAATTCCCTATATCCGCGGTGCTTTTGAAAAAGTAGCAGAAGTACTTTATCTGCCTGGTTCTAAAACAACAGCCAATGTCGTACATGATGCGGATGCGGTTATTACACGTACACGCACCATCTGTAATGAGAAATTGCTTGCAGGTTCTGCTGTTAAGTTCATTGCTACCGCCACGATAGGATACGATCATATCGATACGGATTATTGTAACAGAGCAGGTATAAAATGGACAAATGCACCGGGTTGTAATTCCAAATCAGTGGAACAATACATTGCATCTGTACTGATGGTATTGGCCGGAGAAAAAAGACTTAATTTGAATGAACTTACGATTGGAGTCGTAGGTGTAGGTAATGTGGGAAGTAAGGTTGCCGGTATATGTGAGTTGCTGGGAATGAGGGTGTTGTTGAATGATCCGCCACGGGAAAGGGTTGAGGGTTCAGCTGATTTTGTTAGCCTGGAGCGCATTAAAAACGAAGCTGATATCATTACCCTGCATGTACCGTTGAATATAAAGGGAGAAGATGCAACCTATCACCTGGCTGATGATGCATTTTTTAATTCACTGAAAAAGAAGCCGGTACTGATTAATTCATGCAGAGGAGAAGTAGTCCGAACAGAATCAGTTAAGTTGGCGTTGATCAAAGGGGAAATTACTGATTTCGTGTGCGATTGTTGGGAAAATGAACCGGATATTGACCTCGAACTCCTTGAAATGACATACCTGGCCACCCCGCACATTGCTGGATATTCTAAAGATGGCAAAGCTACGGGTACCTTGATGAGCGTTCAGGCTATCAGTAGTTTCTTTAATCTTGGACTTGAAAACTGGCATCCCCAGGGCATTGAAATGCCAGCTCAACCTGTTATTCAAATTGATGGCTCTGGATTAACTGAACAGCAAATTATTGCTAAAACCATCCTGCACACGTATGATATCAGAAATGATGATACTTTGTTCAGAAGTAAACCTGCTGATTTTGAGAAGCAAAGAGGAGATTATCCGACAAGAAGAGAATTCCCTGCTTATGCGATTGAAGCTAAATCAGTTGATCAAAAAACGATTGAGAAATTAATTAAGATGGGATTTAGAATTAAAAGATGATAACAAACAAAACAGATAACAAAAACAGTAATACATTATGAAACAAAAAGCAGACATTGGATTAATCGGGTTAGCCGTAATGGGCGAAAACCTGGTACTAAACATGGAAAGTAAAGGCTTTACGGTAGCTGTTTACAACCGTACCGTGGAGAAAGTGGATAAGTTTGTAAACGGACGTGGTGCCGGCAAAAATTTCATTGGTGCTCATTCCATTAAAGATTTATGTGACTCATTGGAAAAACCACGTAAAGTGATGATGTTGGTGAAAGCCGGCAAGGCGGTGGATGATTTTATCGAACAACTGCTTCCGCATCTGGAAGAAGGTGATATTATTATCGATGGTGGTAATACGCATTTCCCTGATACAGTGCGCCGTGCTAAGTATGTTGAAAGTAAAGGTTTACTGTATATCGGAACTGGTGTTTCGGGAGGAGAAGAAGGCGCTTTGTTAGGTCCGTCAATCATGCCTGGTGGTTCGCCTGCTGCATGGCCTGCTGTAAAAGATATTTTCCAGGCTATTTCTGCCAAAGTAGAAGGTAATGTTCCCTGCTGTGATTGGGTAGGCGAAGGTGGCGCAGGTCATTTTGTGAAAATGGTACATAATGGTATTGAATATGGCGACATGCAAATCATCAATGAAGCATATCAGGTAATGAAAGACTTGTTGGGTATGAGTGCTGATGAAATGCATGAAGTGTTCAAAGAATGGAATAAAGGTGATCTTGATTCTTACTTGATTGAAATTACACGTGACATTTTAGCAGTAAAAGATGAAGACGGTGAGCCTCTGGTTGAAAAAATCCTGGATACCGCCGGACAAAAAGGTACCGGGAAATGGACGGGTGTAACTGCCCTTGATCTGGGTATTCCTTTGACACTCATCGGGGAATCGGTTTTTGCTCGTTGCTTGTCTGCTCAAAAAGATATCCGTGTGAAAGCATCGAAAGTAATCAGTGGTCCAAAAGTAAACTTTACCGGAGAGAAGGTTCAGTTGATTGCTGACTTAAAAGATGCTTTGTTTGGAGCTAAGATTATTTCTTATGCACAGGGCTATAACCTGATGATGGAGGCTGCGAAGGAGTATGGTTGGAATTTGAATTATGGGGGTATCGCGTTGATGTGGCGTGGTGGTTGTATCATCCGCTCCGTATTCTTGGGTGACATCAAAAAAGCATTCGATAAAAATCCGACGCTTGAGAACTTATTGCTCGATCCGTATTTCAAAGATATTGTGGAAAAGGCTCAGGCTGGCTGGCGTCGCGTTTGTGCGGCTGCTCTCACCAACGGTATCCCTGTTCCGGCACTGACTTCAGCACTTTGTTATTTCGACGGTTTCCGCAGTGAGAGATTACCTGCTAACTTGTTGCAGGCTCAGCGTGATTATTTCGGAGCACATACCTACGAACGCGTAGATAAACCAAGAGGCGAATTTTTCCATACCAACTGGACGGGTAGAGGAGGAGAAACGGCTTCTACGACTTATGTAGTGTAGGGCTTATAATTAAATCATTTACCATTTGCAATTTTTTGGGGTGGTAAATGTTTCAGACTAAAAAAGGGCTGATTCGGTTTATTCCTGATCAGCCCTTTTTAATTATCCAATTATTACATCAAGTATGTTTGTCCGGCAACTTTAATACTGCTCCTGTTCATTCGGAAAATCACCCGATTTCACATCATCCACATAATGTTTGATAGCGTTATCCATTACTGCTTCCAGATTGGCGTATCTTCTGAGGAAACGTGGAGAGAAATCATTATTCAGTCCCAACATATCATGAATAACTAACACCTGACCATCCACACCGCCACCGGCTCCAATTCCAATTACCGGGATCGTCAGTTCAGAAGCTATCTGTTTGGCTAATTTGGCAGGTATTTTTTCCAGAACAAGTGCGAAACAGCCGGTGTCTTCCAATAGGTGAGCATCACGAATCAATTTCTCAGCTTCTTCTTCCTCCTGTGCTCTTACTGCATACGTTCCATATTTGTTGATAGACTGAGGCATCAGCCCCAAATGTCCCATAACCGGAATACCTGCGCTAAGAACACGTTTAATGGATTCGATGACTTCTTCACCACCTTCCATTTTGAGACAATCGCCATGAGTCTCTTTCATGATGCGTATCGCCGAGGTAATGGCTTCACGTGAATTTCCCTGATAAGTTCCGAAAGGCATATCAACCACTACAAGTGCCCGTTTTACACCACGGACAACCGACTTGGCCAGGAATATCATTTGATCCAGGGTAATAGGTAAAGTAGTGACATTTCCGCACATTACATTGGAAGCTGAATCACCTACCAGAATTGCATCAACTCCGGCACGGTCTACAATGCTTCCCATGGTGTAATCATAAGCTGTTAACATACTTATTTTCTCACCTCTTTTTTTCATTTCAATTAATCGCTGGGTCGTGACCCTGCGCACATTTTCGAAGTGTATCGACATAACTTAAGTTTTGAATGAGGCTGCAAAGATATAGAATTAATTTTTTAAATCAATCATACAATTTTTTACAGACATATACGTTTCATTTTAGATATGAATATAACTAAATGAATTTTGAACTTTTTCTGCAAAGTTAGTTGTTATTTGTAAAATAAATGATTTACCTTTGCACCCACTTTTATGATACGTTGCGTATGAAAAAACAAGACCCTGATTTACTAGATAACGCTGTTCTTTCCGGATTTGTTTCGATGAAGTATCTTCCAAGGTGGATTGTCCTCTCAATGGATGTAATACTTAGTATTATCGCTTTCTTAATCGCTGTTTATGTTGCTGGTAAAATAAAAATTGAACCTTCGGCATCGGTTTCGTTAAATCAGATACAGCGGATGATTGTTCTCGTTTCTTTTCAGGTTGTTCTTTTCGGGCTATTCCATACTTATTCAGGTGTACTGCGTTATGCTAGTTTTGTAGACGTTACCAAAATATTCTTTGCTATTGTACTTAATGTTTTTGTTATTGGTTTAATTAATCTGGTAATGACCTCGCTCTCAAAAGGGGTGTTGATTTTTTATACAGAATTGATTGTTTACGGAGTACTGTCATTTCTGTTCTTATTACTGATCAGGTTAATTGTCAAAACAGCTTATGATTACTTTACGCAACGTGGAGATTATATTACTCCGGTAATGATTTACGGAACCAAATCCGCCGCTATCGGAATCGCAAAAATGCTCATGTCTGAGCAAGTAGGTTCAAAATATAAACTGGTTGGATTTATCGATGATGATAAAAATGCCAGCGAGAAAATGATTATGGGGGTTAAAGTTTATCACCTGAATGATGATACGCTCAAAAAAATTATTGTAAAAAAATGTAAGTCCATTATTATTTCTCCGGTTAAACTGAATCAGGTAAATACTTCCAATGTGTTAGAGAAATTTATAGATAATAATCTCACCATTCTATCTCTTCCTCCGATGAATATCTGGAAGAATGATATACCCAGTATTGGAGAAATCCGTTCAATTCCCATTGAAAACTTGCTTGAACGCCCTCAAATCAACATTTCGACTGATAATATAGCTTCGCAATTGAAAGATAAAGTAGTGTTGGTTACCGGTGCTGCGGGATCTATAGGAAGTGAAATTGCTCTTCAGGTGCTTAAATATGACACTAAATTGGTTGTATTGCTTGACCATGCGGAATCTCAAATGCATGACCTGAAGCTGGATTTGCAGGAAAAATATGAAGATAAGAATGTTACGGTATTTCTGGGCGATGTGCGTAACCGGGATAGAATGGAGTATATGATGGATTTATACCGGCCGGATATCATTTATCATGCGGCTGCCTATAAACATGTACCCATGATGGAAGATTATCCGGTTGAAAGCGTGCAGGTAAATGTGCTTGGAACTAAAATTCTTGCAGATTTGGCTGTTAAATACCGGGTGGAACGTTTTGTGATGGTCTCTACCGATAAAGCGGTGAATCCTACGAATGTGATGGGTGCTTCCAAACGCATTGCTGAGATTTATGTACAGTCGCTTTTCAGAAAATTGCATGCGACCATGAACGGAACCACCACCAAATTTATTACCACCCGTTTCGGTAATGTGTTGGGTTCAAGTGGTTCTGTGATTCCGTATTTCAAAAAACAGATTGAACACGGAGGCCCGGTAACAGTAACACATCCGGAAATAATCCGGTATTTTATGACTATTCCAGAGGCTTGTATGTTAGTTATGGAAGCAGGTTCGATGGGGAATGGCGGTGAAATTTATATTTTTGATATGGGTAAGCCGGTGAAAATTGTTGACTTAGCACGTAAAATGATCCGGTTGGCCGGTTTCGTGCCGGAAGAAGACATTAAAATTGTATTTACCGGTCTTCGTCCGGGAGAAAAGTTATTCGAAGAGTTGTTGAATAAAAAAGAATACACACAAAATACCCATCATCCCAAAATCATGATTGCCAATGTGCAACAATATGATTATGATAAGGTTTCGATTTTGATTGATAAACTGATTAACTACAGTAAACTTTGTAAAGATTATCTGACTGTAGCAACGATGAAGAAAATTGTACCAGAATTCAAAAGTAAGAATTCTCAATATGAGCGCTTAGATATATGATTTCCATAGAACAATTGCGGGTTGAATTTGGTGGTACGCCACTATTCGATGATATAGGATTTCTCATTAATCCAAAAGACAGAATTGCCCTCGTCGGAAAAAACGGCGCGGGCAAAACTACTTTATTAAAGCTGATATCCGGAAAAATGTCGCCCACTAAAGGGCGTATTGTGCTTCCCAAAGACCTCACCGTCGGTTACCTGCCTCAGCACATGATTCACAACGAAGGTACTACCGTGATGCAGGAAACCGAAAAGGCTTTTGAACACATCAAAGAGCTGAAACAGGATATCGACCGTATGGGGACTGAATTGGCCACCAGAACTGATTATGACAGTGAGGATTACCATCGAATCATTGAAAAACTGTCTCATACGCAGGAATATCTTCAAATAGTTGATGGTGGTAATTATCAGGCAGAAATAGAAAAAACGCTGGTAGGACTCGGTTTCGACCGTGCCGATTTCAATCGTCAGTGCGCTGAATTCAGTGGAGGATGGCGGATGCGTATCGAACTGGCAAAGATTATTCTGCAACGACCGGATTTGCTGTTGCTCGATGAGCCTACAAATCACCTGGATATAGAGTCGATCCAGTGGCTCGAAGGTTTTCTGGTTGGTTCAGGAAGCGCGGTGGTGCTGGTTTCACACGACAGGGCTTTTATCGATGCGGTAACTACCAGAACCATCGAAATTTCACTGGGTAAGATTTATGACTATCAGGTGAATTATTCCAAATATGTGGAATTAAGGAAGGAAAGGCACGAACAACAGGTCAGGGCGTACGAAAACCAGCAAAAAATGATCCGGGACACCGAAGAATTTATCGAACGTTTTCGATACAAGGCTACCAAATCGGTACAGGTACAGTCGCGTATCAAACAACTGGAAAAACTGGAACGTCTTGAAGTTGATCAGGAAGATAATTCCCGGCTTCACCTGAAATTTCCTCCGGCTCCGCATTCCGGTATCATCCCCGTAGAAATTGAACATCTCTCGAAAGCTTACGGAGATCATTTGGTGCTTGATAATATCGATATGATAATCAACAGGGGAGAAAAAGTGGCTTTTGTCGGAAAGAACGGTGAAGGGAAAAGTACGCTGGTAAAATGTATCATGGACGAAATTTCTTTCTCTGGTAAACTGAAATTAGGTCACCAGGTGAGAATTGGCTATTTTGCCCAAAATCAGGCCTCATTGCTCGATGAAAACCTGACCGTTTTTCAAACCATCGACAATGTAGCGGTAGGGGATATCCGTACTAAAATAAGGGATATTCTCGGCGCATTTATGTTTGGCGGAGAAGCATCGGATAAGAAGGTCAAGGTGCTTTCAGGTGGTGAGCGTTCCCGGCTCGCGATGATTCGGCTGTTGCTGGAGCCTGTCAACCTGCTGATTCTCGATGAGCCGACCAATCACCTGGATATGCGTTCGAAAGACGTGCTGAAAGAAGCCATCAAAGCT